>CDZD01016889.1_pt1 | contig 69142 bp, 81 predicted proteins | sample 554771 | NCBI WGS metagenome assembly CDZD01 (sample SAMEA3182069, study PRJEB8094) | gut metagenome | biome: human; feature: gut; material: Stool; isolation source: human stools | place: Canada | collected 2011-11-08
GGGTTTACTACTGGAATAAAGAAGAGGCTCTCCCGTTGACAGTGCGCGCCGGGGTGCAATTCCCCGGTGGACGTATCAACGACGGCCTCATTCATAGTATATTCGACGCGGCCTCTCCTGTCAACAGGAATTATCTGGAACAGACGGAGACGCAGCAATTCAAGCGCTGGTTCGGCAGGAGCGGCGTCGTGCAGGCGGACGGGACGCCACGGGCGGGCGACAGCGTGATGGCGATCGCCAGGGGAAAGGTCAACGGCAAGCAGCTGGTGGCGGCGGTGCGCATTGGCGGGAATGGAGTACAAAACGGAGCGCAGATCGACAGCAACCACATCGTGTCCGCACAGGGGCGTGGCAACGCCGTCACCAAGCTGTTGAACGATGCGCTGCAAAAGGAGCTGCGCGGCGAGGCGGGGGTTTACTACTGGAATAAAGAAGAGGCTCTCCCGTTGACAGTGCGCGCCGGGGTGCAATTCCCCGGTGGACGTATCAACGACGGCCTCATTCATAGTATATTCGACGCGGCCTCTCCTGTCAACAGGAATTATCTGGAACAGACGGAGACGCAGCAATTCAAGCGCTGGTTCGGCAGGAGCGGCGTCGTGCAGGCGGACGGGACGCCACGGGCGGGCGACAGCGTGATGGCGATCGCCAGGGGAAAGGTCAACGGCAAGCAGCTGGTGGCGGCGGTGCGCATTGGCGGGAATGGAGTACAAAACGGAGCGCAGATCGACAGCAACCACATCGTGTCCGCACAGGGGCGTGGCAACGCCGTCACCAAGCTGTTGAACGATGCGCTGCAAAAGGAGCTGCGCGGCGAGGCGGGGGTTTACTACTGGAATAAAGAAGAGGCTCTCCCGTTGACAGTGCGCGCCGGGGTGCAATTCCCCGGTGGACGTATCAACGACGGCCTCCTTCATAGTATATTCGACGCGGCCTCTCCTGTCAACAGGAACTATCTGGAACAGACGGAGACGCGGCAATTCAAGCGCTGGTTCGCGGCGGCCCTGTCGCCGCTCACGAGCATCGCCGGCCTGCCGGAGGTGAACCTGCAAATTCGTGTCCATTTTCGTGTCCACTCCGTTCCCGGAAACGCATATTTTGGTTTAATAAGGCGCCAATTTTGCATAAAACATTGCAAGCAACAACCGGGAAAAGGCCGGAAAATCAGGCAAAAGCAAACAAAAAAACAGCCCTCCGGGCTGCTTTTTGCTTTCTGTCTAAAGGGACAACATTTCATACAGTACGGCGGAAATAAAAAGCGGGAAAACACAACATGAGGTGTTCGTTCCCGCTCTTTTTCTGCCTGCGTATCTATATCTTGTATTTCTTTGTCTTTGAAATGCACACCCCTAATCTATGAGGTAGTGCCGCAGCAAATCCTCCCGGCCATCTTCTTTCAGCCGTTCCACAGAATAGCGCAGCCATTCCTCCGGGGTGGGTACATCTCCGGCGCATGGTATCCGTTCCCATTGCGCCCGGCGTTCCGGATCAGGGTCATGCAGGCCCTCCCATATCCGCTTTGAGATTTTCTCTTTGACCTTTTCCACGGTCGTATGATCCCGCTCCGCCAGCATGGCGAAGAAATCTTTTCCATTCTCTTGCAATGTAAAGCCTCCTGTCTGTATGAATAGTATCTCCATGTTCGGCCCATGATATAAACTACTCTATGCCCCACTTGGGAAATACGGTAGCCACCGATTGTGACTATTATACCACCCATTTGGGAATTAGAATAGATACAGATGGGCAGGTGATGGAATGGACGCACAGAAGCGGATCAAGCAGCTCATGGAGGAGCGCGGCTGGACGGATTACAGGCTGGCAAAAGAGGCAAACCTATCTCACTCCACAATAACCAATGTTTTCAAAAGGAATAATGCGCCGACGCTTCCCACGCTGGAAGTGATTTGTCGTGCGTTTGGAATAACCTTAGCACAGTTTTTCGCGGAAGGCGGAGAAGCTGTGGAAATAACGGATGAACAGCGCGAGCTTTTTGCAAAATGGAGTACACTCACCGAGAAGCAAAAAGCCCTGCTGCTTGAATTTATAAGCACCTTACAGTAGAGGGCAAAGAAAAAGACCGCAGGCCGGAACCTGCGGTTTTCTCTTTGCCTTATTTCATTATACAGCCCAGCGCAATTCTGGCCCTCCGGTATTCCGGGAGCGGGTTGCCCTTCATGCTCTCAATGGAAACCCCTTGCTTTTTGAGCTTTCCTTCTAACTGCAGCGTCTGTCCGCAATCCCGGCAAAGGCGGGAAATATCGCTGACTAAAACTGCGTCTATCATGTGGCGGTGGGCCAGCCCGGCCATTTCCCGGATGCCGGGGCGGTTCAGGGAAAGGCCGCTGCCAATCTCGGCGATTTCCGCCACAATATCATAGCCGCGCTCTTTGGCATATATGCGCAGCCGTTCCTTCTGCACCTCTAACAAGGTATCGTCTTGATCCGCGCGGGCGAGGCGGCAATAGACCGCCACCCGCATTGTTTTCTTTTCGTCCTTCTCCATTATGCTGCCCTCCATAATTCTGCCGTGATTTCGACCTGCCGCCCGTCGCGGAAGGTGAACACCAGCCTTTTATCTTCGTAAACCGTCACATAGTCCACCGTGGAATACCAAAGCTCCTCGTCAAAGGATTGCACCAGTTCCTGATGGCTGTTCATGTTTTCCATGAACAGCCGGATTCTTGTCTTTTTGGCATTGCGTTCCTGCCGAAGCTCTGCGATCTCCGCCAGCCGTTTCCGGGCGGCTTCAAACCGCTCAGAGTAAGCATCATACCGGCGGTTGTATTCTTCCTGATCCATGGCGGTCTGCGCATTTTCAGAAATGATTTTCTGAATAAGCCCCAGTACAACCTCGCTTTCATTTTCCAAGGTTTCCTGTTCTGCATCCAAGTCTGCCGTATCGGTCAGCGCCGCGATCACTTCCTCGTATGCCTCTATAATCTCGTCCCGGTTCCCCAGCACGATATTGAAGGCGGCCAGAAATGCGGCTTTGATTTCACCCTCTGTAAGATGGGGCGTGGAGCAATGCTGACCCCGGTATTTTTCGTTACACTGCCATACAAGGCTCCGGTTTTCCGTGTTGGAGTGCCAGACCTTGCTGCCATAAATGCCGCCACACTCGCCGCAGATAATGCGCCCGGAAAATGGATGCAGGCAGCTCGTAAAGCGCCCATCCGTCTTGCGGGTTTTCAGCTCGTATTGTACGAGGTCGAAAAGCTCCGGTTCGATAATAGCCGGATGGCTGTTCGTCACATAATACTGCGGCACTTCGCCCTCGTTGACCTTTTGCTTTTTGGTGAGGAAATCCACCGTGAATTTCTTCTGCAAGAGCGCATCGCCCTTGTACTTTTCGTTGGTGAGGATGCTCTCCACCACCTTGGCCCGCCACACCTTTTTGCCGCCCGGCGTGGGAATACCCTCGTCGGTGAGGTAGGTAGCGATGGCCGAGGGGGATTTACCATAGAGGAACAGGCGGTAAATCAGCCGGATAATCACCGCCTCAGACTCTACAATGACCGGCAGCCCGTCCGAGCCTTTTTCATAGCCGAGGAAGCGCCGGTAAGGAAGGCTTACCTTTCCGTCTGCAAAACGCTTGCGCTGGCCCCATGTGACGTTCTCAGAAATGGAGCGGCTTTCTTCCTGCGCCAGCGAGGACATGATGGTAATAAGCAGCTCGCCTTTTCCGTCCAAGGTACGGATGTTCTCTTTTTCAAAGAAAACTTCAATGCCCTTTTCTTTGAGCTTGCGCACCGTGGTTAAGGTATCCACCGTATTGCGGGCGAACCGGCTGATAGACTTCGTGATAATCAGGTCGATCTTACCCGCCAGCGCATCGGCCACCATGCGGTTGAAGCCGTCGCGCTTTTTGGTGTTGGTGGCAGAAATGCCCTCGTCGGTATAAACCTCTACAAACTGCCACTCGTCTTTAGATTGAATGTACCGGGTATAATAGTCCACCTGTGCCTCATAGCTGGTAAGCTGCTCCTCGTTGTTGGTAGATACACGGGCATAGGCTGCCACCCGCAGCTTGCGGGCCTCGCTGCTCAGTACATTGATGGGAAGCCGGTCTTTCTTTGCAGGGATGACCGTTACCCGCGCCGCTGTTACTGCTGGCATTTGGCAAGCCTCCTTTCTGCGGCCTGCCGGAGCGCCAGTTCACGCGCCCGTTGGCGGTTCTCCGGGTTCCAGCTATGGCGGCGGGAAGGGTTATCCCAAGTCTTTGTTACGGTATGCCCGTCATAGAAAACAAAGACCAGCACGCCATTCTCCGGCACCTGAATTTCTTCCACCTTGGCCGCAAAGGCTGCCTCGTCAAATTCCGGCAGGCCCATGGCCTCGGCGCTCACCCGTTTCAAAATTTCCTCCGGGATCTGCTTGGCATCGCAGTGCGCCTTGCCTTTCTGGTTGAAGGTGCGGCATAGCCAGCCCCGCTTTTCATAGGGGGTGTTGCCATTGAGAACCTTCCGGGTAAAAGATTTTCCGCATTTACCGCAATGTATCTTCCCGCTGAATGGAAAGCGGTTCCGCTCATAACTCCCGGAGCGCGGTTTATAGGCGGAGGCCCGGCGAGCGCGTTCCGCCAGAACCTTCTCATAGGTTTCCCGGTCAAGAATCCCTTCATGGCTGCCCTCTACAAAATACTGCGGCTTTTCGCCGTTGTTCTTGCGAACCTCTTTTGTGATGGGGTCTACCACAAAAGTCTTTTGCAGCAGCATATCTCCAACGATTTTCTCGTTACAAATCAGGTCAACAATGGAGTTCCCTCCCATGTTGGCACCATGCCTGCCTTTGATATTCACGGCGGCAAAGGCATCTTCCAGCTTACACCGCCCGTAACCTTCCAGATAGAGGTCGGCGGCCAACCGTATGATCTCGGCTTCTTCCGGTACGACTTCCAGCCGCCCGTTGATCTGCCTGTAACCATACATGGTGATACTCCAAGGCAGGCCCTGCTCATAGTTGGATTTGATACGCCACTTCTGGTTTTCAGATACCGAGCGGGCCTCCTCCTCTGCATAAGCAGCGAGGAGGGTAAGCAGAAGCTCGCCATCCTCGCCCATGGTGTGGATATTCTGTTCTTCAAAGAAAACGTCCACCCCCATGAGCCGAAGCTCCCGGATGGTGCGAAGCGTTGTCACTGTATTGCGGGCAAAACGGGAAACCGACTTCGTAATTATCATGTCGATTTTTCCGGCCCTGCAATCGGCCAGAAGCCGCTGAAATTCGCCACGGCTGTCTTTCGTGCCGGTCAGCGCCTCGTCGGCATACACACCTGCGTACTGCCAGCCGGGCGTTTTCTGGATCATGCCGCTGTACTGGCTGATCTGCGCGGAGAGGGAATGAAGCGGAGCTTCTCTGCCGCTGGATACCCGCGCATAGGCCGCCACGCGCTTTAGCTTTGGCGCTTTTTTTCGCGCGGGCGGAGTAACTTTTTGAATAATACGTTCCATAAATACGCCCTCCTTTCAGGACACTGATGTTATAGGAAGCCACCCTGAAAAGAAAGGCTTTTCAGCAGAAAATACCGCCCAAAACAGGCCGGAATTTTGCCGCCAGTCTGGCCTCAATGCGCAGAAAATCCGCCTCGTTTATGATGCCTTTTTGCAGCATTTCACGGGCCACCGCGAGGGCCGCCTGATATTTTTTCTCCCGGTCAAACTGTTCCTTCGTCATGGGTGCCTCCTTCCTGGAACCGCGCCGCTATGTAGCAGGCGTGGGAACAATACTTCCGTTTCCGGTTCCCATAGCTCTGAAATTCCTGCCCGCAATGGGCGCAGGTAGCCGGATAGAAGGCGGCTTTATGGATAAGCTCCGGGTGCAGCTTCCACCATGCGCGGCGGCAAGCCTCGGAGCAAAATTTTCTCTGTTTTCTCTTGGGGTATTGAGGAAGCGGCCTGCCGCAGTTCCGGCATACCACCACCGGCTCTTTGGAAGCCACTCCGGTGAGGTTGTTGCGGCGGCAAAAGCTCTTGACCGTATTCTCGGAAATACCTAACCGGGTGGCAATCGCTCCATAACCGAGCCCTTCGCAGCGCAGATAGCGCACCTGCTCTTTTTGTGCATCTGTCATGGGATCGCCTCCTTCTGAAAGAAAAGAGCGGCCCCGGAGGGCCGCCCACCATGCTTACCTGTTGGGAAGTTTCAAGACCTGCCCCGCATAAATCACGTCGGAGGTCAGGCCGTTTAGTTTCTTGATCTCATTGTACCGGGTGCCGTTTCCGAGGCGCTTTTCTGCAATGGCCCACAAGCTGTCGCCCTTTTGTACCGTGTAAGTAGAAGCGGCTGTGCTGCCCGCATATACAACCTTTCCGGCCTCGTCAAAAACAGAGTAACCGGGATTTTCGTCGGCACAGCGTTTTGCATTGTCCAGCACATTGAAAGCGCCCTTTTGAGAAGCCGCATCCGCCCAGCTCTTGCGCACCCGATAGAGGGTGCCGCTGCCGGTGCTGCCAGAGGCAGAGGGATAAACCTTCTTTCCAGCTTCGTCAAAGACCGCATAGCCGGGATTCTTGTCCGCCAGCTCTTTTGCATTATCCAAAACCGCAAAGGCTCCGAGCTGAGAGGCAGCATCGCTCCAAGACTTTCTCACCCGGTAGAGGGTGCCGCTGCCTGCAGAACCTCCGGTATTGCCGGAAGAAGAACCAGCCAGCTTGGCCTTTACCGCTGCGCGGAATGTGTCCATGTTCTTCCCATGCTTCGGGAACCAGTGCATGACATCCCCGTGATTGGAGGCAATGCCCTGCGCATGGCCCTCGCTGTGGCAGATGATATTTTTCTCGGTCAGGCCGTACTGCTTGCAGAGGTAAACGCAAAGCTCCACCGCCTCATTGTAGACCTTGTTGAAATAGGCGGAATCTGTCAGGCCATCCTCGCAAATTTCAAAAGAGATGTGGGTGTTATTGCCGGAGCCCTTGGAACCGGAGCCGCAATGCCAGCCCCGGTGATCCCAAGGAAGCGTCTGGTAAGTGGCAATCGTCCCATCCGCCAGTTTGCCGATAAAAGCGTGAACGCAGACCTCTCGATCCATGGGCTGGTTCCAGTGATTGTTGTACTGGTTCTTTCCCAGCAGCCCATCATCCGGGCCGACATAGCGTTTCAACCACGGGTTGTTGGCCCCTGTGCTATGCACCATAATGCCCTTGGGGGTAATCTTGCGGCCCGCCTTGTAGCAGGCGTTATTCGTGAAAATCAGTGTATGCAGATTCATAGCGAAACCTCCTGTTTCTTCTTCAAAGCCAACGACGCTGCCGGTGCCGTATTCATGCACCAAAGCAGCGCCGCTGTAATAAAAGGCCAGTATCTCGTTGTAAGGGACACCCTGTTTTGCGGCCCACATACAGCCCACTTGGGAAAGCCCCACGCCATGGCTGGGATTGGTGGGTTTCTCTGCGCGGGCCGCCGTGTCCCACGGATCAGGCTTGTTCACATAGTAGGGATAGTCCCGGCTCCAAACCTCTCCGCTGCGTTTGCAGGTGCCGCCGTTTGAGGCCGAATAAAAGCAGTCAATGACTTCGCCGCCATAGGTAAGCACCTGCCCGGCGGTTTCCTCCACGGCCTGCCTGCTGCGGGGGCTGGACTCTGCCAGAGGGGCGCGGTATGCCTGAAAGCTGGTGGTGTCGTCTACCACCGTCCCAGCCATGGCCCGCTTGACCGCAAAGGTGCGGGCGGCCACCGCCTGCGCTTTGAGCGCCTCCATGTGGGAGCTTTCATAAATCTCGGAAGGCACCACGCCGCAGAGGTATTCCTCCAAATCCAGCTCCACAGGCCCCGCGCCAAGGAGGGCGGTATTCTCGGCGCGGGTCAGTTTTACGGAGATCTTCATTCCTTGTCCTCCGTATCCTTGTCGTCCTCGGTGCGGTTATGGAGCTGCGCCAGTACCTCTTTGAGCTTCTCCGGGATGGGCAGGCCGATGTGGCCCGCATTTTCCAGCAGGCTCACGCCTTCGTTGGAAATGTAGAAGAAAATCACCGCAGTACGCAGCGCATCACCGCTTCCGATAAGCTGGGTGTCGATCACATGGCCGATGCCGACCATGACGAAAATCAGCACCTTGCGGAAAATCCCCTTAAAGCCCACATTGCTGGAAAGGGTCTTGTCGATGATGGCGCACATCACCCCGGTAAGGTAGTCGATCACCACAAAGGCAATAAGCGCATAAAAGAAACCGTCCATCTCTCCGAAGAACCAGCCCAGCCCGCCGCCGATAGCGGCAAGCGCCACCTGAATCCAATTCCATACAGTCTTCATAATTGACCTCCTTTTTTGAAATAGAAAAGGCACTCCGCAGAGCGCCTTTTCTCAGTTGAGCCACGCCGGTTTCTCCGGAATGGCCAGTGTATTTGTACCATCGAGCCACGATTGATACCATGTTTTCAGTTCCGCAAGCTGGGCGGCGGAGAGGGTATCGTACCAGAGCTGCCCCCGGTTGATAATAGGAAAACACTCAACCTCCCGGCGCTTGCGGTATTCCGCCTTTGCCGCTTCGGATTGCTCCAAGGCGGCCTGCTCCCCGTCAAAGGAAAGGGTTCCGTCCCGCACCCGGTAGGCAGTGAAATGCGCTTCAAAATGTGCGAGATTGGAAGGAGCGGAAACCTCCACGGCATCCAGCAGTTCGCCTTCCAGCGCGTAGCTCTCAATATATCCCTGTTCATTCAGTAATACTTTCATAGGCCCTCCCTTAATTGATCCCGAATACCCGGTTGATCTGCCCGGCTCCGTTCCCCATAGCAAGCGTCACTGTGGAACCGGAATAGGACAAATTGAAGGCTTTGTAGTTGGACTCATCCGCAATCTGGAAAGAAACAGCGGAGGTTGTCAGTAGGATCCTCGGCACCACCAACGAAGTTCGGGAAGCCGTACTGCTTGGGCGGCCTATAATCACATAGAAGTTGTAATTCCCATAGTTGAAGGTGATACTGCCGCTGGTAAGCGTCCCATTGTAGAGCGAGGTGGCGGCGATCCCGAGATTTGTCCGGGCCGCCGCCGCTGTTTTTGCCCCCGTACCGCCATAAGACAAAGACAGCGCGTTTGTAAGGGAAATGGAAGTCCATGAGCTGCGGTCGTAGGCTTGCTTTACAGCAGCGGCAGTAGCGGCCAGCGTTGTGCTGGTAGAGGAAACGCTGGAAGATAGCCTTGTCAGGCCATATTCCGAGGTCGTGGCATACAGGCAGCCGAGTGCGATCCACCATGTCCCGTCATACACAAAGTCGATGGTTTCCTTCTCCCGCCAAATCCCCGAGATAACCGAGGTTCCGTCAATCCCGCAGATAAATTTATCTCCGGTTCCGTTGACGTTCAGCTTCGGCTGGCTGGCGGTATTGCTGTAAGTAAACTGCACCGCAATACGGGAGCCGGTTTTCAGCTCAAAGCCTGCGCAGCTTACCACTTTTATCTGCGTGGCGGCGGCTGTACTGCAGGTGCCAAAGTAGGGCTTGTCAAAGGGGTAATCAATCTCGTCCGGGGTAAGCGTCCCCTCAATCCGGGTATCGCCTACCACATGGAGGGCGGCTGTCGGATTGGGCGTATTGATCCCCACCATCTTTTTGCGCAGCGCCACCAGAGGGGTTCCCTGCGGAACAACAAAGTACAAATCCAAAGAAGTCAGAGAGTCCAGCTTATCCCGGATTTGCAGGTGAAAATCGTAAGATGCCTCCGCGTTCAAATTGCACAGTTCCAGATTGGAAAAGGAAAAACTGGTGCCGTTGGCTGTAACCGAGGCAAGGATGCTTGTATAAGCGTTATAGGAGGAGGCGCTGGTGAGCTTGTACCGATAGCGCACATAAAGAAGGCTGTTCTTCTGCGCACCATCCACGGTAATGGCGGAAATGCTGCCATTAAAGACAAGCTGCATCTCCGTTTCAATCTCGTTTGTACGCCGCAGGGACACCGAGTCCACCTTGGGCTTGGAATATGGCACCACGGTTACGCTTTTTGTCACGGAGGCGGTATAGCCTCTGGAATCCGTCACCGTCAAGGTAATATCCCGCGTGCCGGAGGTGCCAATGGTGCCAAGGGATAAGGCCGCGCCGGTAGTGTTGGATTTCGTAACGCCGCTGCACACTGCCGAATAAGAAACGATGGAAGCGCCATTCTTCGCTGTGGCGGTGCCGGGGGTAACTGTCAACCGGGAATAGCTTTGGATCAGCACCTGATCGTTTCCGGTAATGGCGGTGGTGGTCGAGTAGCTGTCGGCAAAGGTGAAGCCGGAAAGAGTCGGCCCGGAATTTGCCTCTGTGGTGCTGATCGTACAAGTACAGGTGGAGGCGTTGCCGATCTGCGTATTCCCGCTTTTTGTCACCAGCTCAATGGTCGCCGTGAAGGATTTCAGGCTGGCCATAGCGTTGAGGAGCGTTGTCCGCTCCGCCGAGGTAAGGGTGATGGTTCGGGATGCCGTACCAGCAGCCCATGTGCGGCCCGTAAGGGATAGATAAGTAGTGGAGCCGTTCTTGATGGTGATGTAGTTGGTATAGGCAGCGTTATACACCGTGACCCGTAAAGAGAGATTTACGGTGGAAGCATCCGCCGCAAAATTCCCGCAGCTCAGGATCACCGCCCCGCCCAGCGTCTTGGCGGACACTGTGGAAGATGTACCATACACCTGATTGGTGCGCTTCCTCGCCCGTACCCGCACCGAGTAGGTGGTGTTCGGGGAAAGCGAAGAAAGGGTAATACTGGCGCTGGTGCCTGCTGTGGTGGAAAACTGCGTCCATGTGCTGCCACCGTTCAGACTATATTGCCATATATCCGATGTGGCCGAGGAGGACGCAGAAATCGTAAAGCCGTTGGCGGTAATGTTGGAAACCGAGCAGGATACCGTAGGCGCTGTCCGGTCAATGCTGTTCAGGGTAACGGTAGTGGAGGCCGTAATGGTTCCGATGGATACCCCGGAATAAGTACCGGAAAAGCGCCAAGAAGCGGATAATGCCACCCCGCTTTTGGTGCCATTTGCGTTGTGGTTGACCCGCACTGTTTTTGTTTTGAGCAGCTTCTTTTTCCAGCCGCTGCTATAATCTTCAATGGCGGGCACAGTATAGGTTTCACTTACACCGTTGATGGAGATGGTGGAGTCGCTTCGAGCGCCTACATCGAGGGTGTAGTACGAAAGATAAACTTTAAGGGTTACGTCCGTATAGTTCCCCGTGATGCTCTGCGTGCCGCTCCATTCACAATAAAGGCCAAAGCTGGAAACGGGATAATTCTGAAAGGTTCCACTAAGCGCCATGTTCCACCTCCTCAGTCCAAAATCACGATGTTCAGCCCTTGCGAGGCCGTTGCCATGGGGACAAATTTGGTCTTGCCCACAGTCAGCTCACCATCTACCACGGTTTTCTTAGTGAGGGTTTCGTCTTTGTTCAGCGAGAAAATTTTCTCGTCGTTGTAGTAGCCGGAAAATTCCGTATTATTGATAACCGTCCGCTGGGCCGAGTCCGCATTAGAAACCTCGATGCCGCGCCGGTCAATTTTCACCTCAGAGGTATATATCTCGTTGGGCGCAGGCGTCCATTTATGGAGAGAGGTTCCCTCCGTCAGCATAATGTCGGAAACAAACAAGCTGGCATCGCGGGAATAAATTCTGATGGTGATAACGCTGTCCTGCACATCCGGCAGAACGGCAGTATATTCCGTCCACTCAAAGGCTTCGGAAGTATTGAATAGGTCGATCTCCGTATCCCCATTGATGATGGCCCGGACATAGGCATTATAAGTGGAGGTTTTCTTCGCCTTCACCGTCAGCCGGTAGGATTGCCCCGGCACAATGCTATCCACTACCTGTGTCAGCGTACTGTATGCGTTCAGTTGAAAGCAGGAGTTGGAAACAGTGCTGTTCTTGGTTTCCGCGCCTTGCTGGGCGGTAATTGTTCCGGCATACGTCCAGTCATCCGAAAGGCCGTTTAAGCCGGCTGAATTGCGAACGAAGTTGATGCCGCCGCTGTACTGCTCCTGCATGGTGAGAGATAGCCCATCCACGGATTGTTGAAGCTGGGACATTTGGCTTTCCATCGCCTGTACCCGCTCCTGCTCCTCGGAAAGCTCGCCATCCACCGTTTCCACGGACTCGGTGAGGCTTGCCACATAGCTATTCAGCCCATCAATGGATTGCTGAAACTGGCTCACCCGTCCATTGACTTCTTCCAGCGAGCTTGTAGTGGCATAGGCGCTGAACATGACCTCGCCGGATTCCAGATCCCAATAGGACGAGCCATCTTGGGATTGGATCACCCCGGCCTTAATAATGTTCGCAATCAGGGAGCCGGAGGTGATGAAGTCCGCCACGATCTGCCCATCGGCAGTGATAGCGGTTTCATAGGGGCCGTTGTAGCCATTGCTGGAAAAGCCAAGCCCCTGCACATTCCAGCGCCATACATTGACCGCGTCCTCAATGGAGGGCTGGTCTAAAATCAGCAGCTCGTAAGGCTGCCCGTTTTCGCTGTCTGTATGCAGCACCACATAGCCACCGGCTTGGCCGGTGATACGGTTGGTGGCATTGTTGATCGCCGAAGAAATCAGCCTCGGAAAATGGCCCACGGTTTCCTGCACCTGTTCCACCGAAGATTGGATTTCAGAGAACGAGGTAATCATGCTGGATTTTTCGCTGCCGAGCGTAATGCTGGTGTATCTCTCCGCCAGCGTATCGTAGACCATCTGGATCACCTTGGCGGTAGCGGATACCCCCAGCACCGTATGGCGCACTGAAACGGTATCGCACAGGGATACCCGCTCCAAGAGGGCAGAATATTCCGGCTGCTTCCACAAGGATTGAAAACTTATCTTTAACGTGGGCACAGTCGTACCCAGCGGATTTTCCTCCAAATAGGCTTCCGCCACATCCCGCAGCATATCTGCGGTGATCTCCACACCGCTCTCGAAGCGGTCTGTGAAATCCATAATCAGCACTTTGGAGCGGGTCATTTCTTCGTTGGTAATCGGGAGGGTTTCCTCCGGCAGTGTTACCACCGTTTCTTCCTCCTCTACCGTGTAAACAGCATACGGCAGCAGGTCGGTATAAACGGAGGAGTTATCCTCGTCCTGTTCCAGCTCGGTCAGGTTCTTGCCGTATTCAATCACGACCCCGGTATTCTGGCCCCGGTGCATATGAAATTTTACCGTGAAATTATCCCACTCATATTCTCCATGCCATTTAGAAAGCATAGAGCCAGCCGAACCGCCAAGGCAGGAACGGACGCTCTGCGGCTGTACCACAGAAAACTCTTTTGCCTCGCTATAATCCGTCCACCCCGTAAACCGGCTGTCCCCAGCAAGGAGCTGGTTCAGGAGCAGCGCCGGAGAACGGTTTTCCGTTGAAAAAGGCATCACCGGCACGTTGGCAAGGTCATAGCTGATGTGCTGCGCATAGACCGACACCACGCCATTCATGGGCTTTGTGATCCGGTAAATACGAAACGCCTGCTCCTTGGAGGTATCGTTTGGCTTTGCTTTGATGATCCGCTCTTTGGCAATTTGTCCGTAATGCTGCCCATCCACCGGGTAGCGGAGCAGGCACTCGAACAGGCCGTTGCGCTCCTCCGTAACTTCACAGGAGATGGTATCGGTCAGGGTTCCAATCCCAAAGGTGGAAAAGCTGGTGGTATTGGAAGCATATAAAACCGGGATCATAACGTACACCACCTTGGGGTAACAGCGAGAGCAGTAATGCCGCCGGAAAAGGACAATGTATTGTCGCCGGGGTATAGCAGCGGAAAACCGCTCCCCGTTACAGTATCGTTTTTGAGCAGGGTGTCTTTATAGAAGTTCATCTGCTCAGAGTCGGCCTCCACATAGCCATCTATATCTGAAAAAGTCCATGTGCGGTTTGAACCGGCTGATTGTACGGTGAGGGTGCCCTCGCCGCTGCCTGTTATGCGGAGATACGGGCGGCTGGTAAACGGGAAGGGATTATTGAGTACTTCCCCGGAGGTCGCCACAGAAACGCTCTCGTTCCCGGCCTCGCTATACCGGAAGGGCTTGCAGGAAAAATTCACAGTGAAGCTCCCGATCCGATTGAGCTGCTCCTCAATATCCAATCCTTCCTTGATTACGCCATACCGGACAAAGCCGGTATCATAGGAGTCCGTGATGGGGTGATACCGATCCGGCTCCGCGAAAAGCCAGCCACGGATGGCCCGGAGGGTATCCGCAAGGCTCTGGATCGTCCGATGGGCCACAAAGGCCGTATAGGACACCGAAGCGTTGGCAAAGCGGTTATTTGGAATAATGAGGTCGCCATTTCTACCGGGGATTGCTTGAAAAGTCGCATCAAAAGCAGGGGCGGAAAAGACATTTTTACTCTCAATATGCAGCCCAAAGTCTGCGGAGCTTTGCCCGTTATAAGTAAAAAAATTCATGCAAATACTACCCCTTTCCGCATGGCAAACTGGCTCGCGGTTTCCATGACCTCGTTGGTGAGCTGGCGAATATCCTCCACGCCATAGTTGTTAAAGTTCGTAATATTCAGCACAATGGCAAAGCCGCTGGTTCCCGTTGCGCCAGCCATGGCCGAGGCCGCCGCTTTGCCGAAGTTACTGCCCACGGAGAAATCCGTCGGCAAGGCAGTCTGCATCCCTTCTGCCAGCTCGTTCATCACGCCATCAATATCCTTGCTCATGGCTTTTGCGGCATTGACAGCCTGCCCGCCATTGTCCTCAATGGAACCGGCAAGGCCCTTGACGAGCATTTCACCAACCCATGCCATCTCCTTGGAAGGCGAATTGATGCCGAAGAAGCTGCAAATACCGTCCCAAATCCCGGAAATCCAGCCAGACACCTTATCCCAAATCCAGCCTGCAAGGCTCTGGATACCAGACCAAAGGCCCCGCACAATGTTCTTGCCGACATTGACGATCTGGCCCATGGAGGAGGTAAAGGCATTGACGATTCCCGCAATAATCTGCGGAACCGCTTTGACAATCTCCACGATGATCGTGGGCAGGTTTTGGATCAGCGACACAAATAGCTGAACGCCTGCCTGAATGATTTGCGGGATGCTGTTGATAATGGCATTAACCAGCGAGGAGATGATCTGCGGGATCGCCTGCAAAATGGTGGTAATGATGGTCGGCAGGTTTTGGATAAGAGAAACCAGCAGCCGTACACCAGCGTCGATAATCTGCGGGATGGAGTTAAGCACCGCCGTGACAATGCCATCTATAATCTGCGGGATTGCCGCCACAATAGCCGAGATGATTTCCGGCAGGGCCTCTACCAAAGAGGTCAAGAGCTGGATGCCCGCCTCAATGATCTGCGGGATAGAGTCCAGCAGGAATGTGACGATGGCCGTAATGATCTCCGGCAGGGCTGCAATCAAAACAGGGATTGCGTCCAGAAGCCCCTGCGCAAGCCCGGTAATGAGCTGCAAGGCTGCGTCCAACAAAAGCGGCAGATTTTCAATCAGCGTTTGCGCAATCAGCATGACCGCCTGAACAATGGATGGGATCAATGTAGGCGCAGCCTGCGCCAAACCCGTCGCCAATGTGGCGATCACCTGAACCGCTGCCTCCATGATTTGAGGCAGGCTCATTAAAATTCCCTGTACCAAGGTCAGCACTAATTGTAGCGCCCCCTCAGTCAGTAGAGGCAGGGCCGCCACCAGCCCATTGAGCAAGGTGAGGATGATATTTGTCGCGGATTCGATCAGCAGGGGCAGGTTCGTCATAATGGCCGAGCCGATGCTCGTCACAATGTTCATGCCCAGTTCGAGGAATACCGGCATCTTTTCCAGAATGATATTCAGGACACCCTCAATAGCGGAGCCAATAGCAAGGCCGATCTGTTCAAAGTTCCCGTTGGCTGCGTTGATCTCGTTCCCCAGCGTAGAGAATACATCGGTGATCCCTGCCGACATCTCACTGGCCAAAGGCAGGAAAACGCCCTGAATAGAGCGTTTTGTCCCTTCAATGGCAGAGTCCAGATTGTCATACTTGATCTGGTTGATTTGAGAGAGGGCATCATAGGTGCGGCCCGCGCCATCTTCCATGCTGGCCAGTACCGGCAGGACGTTGGCCTGCAAATCCTCAAATTGCGTGCCGAACAGGTTGACCGCCGCCGTATTCTTGGCGATGGGGTCGTCCATATCGTCCAGTGCGTTGACGACCTCGAAAAATGCCTGCCGGGCGGTATCGCCGCCAGCGGCAAAGCGGGCCGCCATTGCGTCCGCATCCATCCCCAGCGCCTGAAAGGCTTGGGTGGTGGTGTCACTGCCATCCTTGACGCGCAGGTTAAATTCCTTGACCGCATCACCCACCTTATCGATTGAAAAAACACCGGCCTCCGCACCGCTGATAAGGCCGCTCACAAATTCGTCGGCAGAGAGGCCAAGGGCAGCGTATTGCGCCGAGTATTCGTTCAGGGTGTCGAGCAGGTCGCCGTTCTGATCCGCGCCGTTTTGTGCGCCCACCGCGATGATGTTATAGGCTTCTTCGGCAGTTACACCGAAGTTTTTCATCAGGGCGCTGGCTGCGCGGGCGGACTCCTGCAAGTCATAACCAAAGGTGTCCCGAAGGGCAAAGCCAGATTCAGTGGCCTTTTGCAGATCATCATCCATGAGGCCGGTAGTTCGCCGGACAACGGAAAGCCCTTCCGCCACATCCTCCAAGCTGTCGCCGAAGTTGTTTGTATAGACCTTCCGGGCGGTTTCACCGAGGGCCTCCAACTCTGTGCCGGTAGCACCGGTGGAGGCGGAAATCTGGTTGACCGCCTGATTGTACTCGTCGCCGAGCTGTACGAGGCCCACACCTGCGGAAATGGCAGCGGCTCCAATCGCCACCACAGCGGCAGCGACAACCGCGCCGATGGTCTTAGCAATACTGCCCAGCTTTTCAAATCTGCCGCCTGCATCGTCAGCCTTATCCGCGCTCTCTACAAGGGAGTCCCCAAAATCGTCGGCTTGGTCGCCTGCATCGTCCATGGCGTTCCCGGCTTCCTCCAAGGCCCGGTTATTATCCGCCAGCTCCCGCTCCATCTCATTGAGGGTGGCCTGCGCATTATTGAGCTGGGTCTGCCATTGCTTTGTGCGCCGGTCATTTTCCCCGAAGGAGTTTGTGGCGTTTTCCAGCGCCTGCTGCAAGGTGCTGATTTTCTGGCGTTGGGTATCAATTTCTTGATTGAGGACGCGGTTCCGGGCGGAAAGGGCCTCCACGGATTTATCCTGCTTGTCAAACTGAGAGGCCACGAGGTTCATTTCCGAGCCCAGCACCTTAAAGGTCTGGTTGATTTCCGCCAGCGCCTTCTTAAATTCCTTTTCGCCTTCGACACCGATTTTCAAGCCAAAATTGTCCGCCACGGATACCACCTCCTTCCTCCGGCAAGGGCAGTCTTAAATTCCAGCCGGGATAATATCGTCAATGAACAGTTCCCGCTTGGGCTTGCTGATCCCGGTAAACTGCTTGTGGCACTCCCACAAATCCAGCAAATACCCGAAAGGCATCAGCCACGCTTCCTCCTCGGTGCGCCGCAGGGGAACCGTTGCATAATAAATCAGTCGGGTAAACAACTCCTCGTCGCTTACCCGACCGGCACGTTTTTTGGATCAGCCTCACTCTCGACGTTCCGCTTCGTACCCCGGAACATGGCCTCCATGATTGCGTCCTTGTAGGTCGCCAGCTCTAAGGGCGAAGTCAGAAGCTCGACCTCCTCCTCGGTGAGCAGGGGCTTCGGCTCGTCCTTATGGCGCAGGTTATAAATTAAAATGCTTTGATTTGCCATTAGGGCAATCAGCCAGATGATTTCATCCAGCGCCATCTCAAAATTTTCCGATTTCATCAGCTTGGTGCCGAGGTTTTCCAGTCCGCCGTATCGCTTGGCTATTTCTTTGGTGGCTTTGGTCGTCAGCAGCAGCTCGTAGGTTTCCCCGCCGATCTGAATGGCGGCGGAGCGTTCATTCTGATCCATCATGCAACATCCTCCGTATAATCAGGCTCGTAAACCTCGGTGTACCAGCCGCTGATAACAGAAGCCTCCACCGCAGTATCATCCTCGTTGACCTCGGCCTTCCAAGGATGCTCGTTCTTACCGTCCAGCTTATTGCGGCGCGTCACCGTTCCCTCAATGGTCGGGGTGGAAAATTCGATGCTGTCGCCCTTGGTCGTCAGGTTGGTGGAAGGCACTGCAAACTTCACCCGGTAAAGCCAGAAATAGCGGTAAGTACCGTTTGCCTTGCGGGCGCGAAAGCCCACCGCCACCGGTGCGCCATCATTTTCGCTGGCAGAAATCAAAACGCCGTTTGCGTCAATCTTGGCCCCGGTAAGGGCCTCGGCAGCGGCCACACCAATATCATCCACCCCGAGGGAAAGGGTGCCGCTCTTAAATTCCTTTACAATCTCCGCCGCGCCATCGTCGGCATACAGCGTGGCTTCATTCAGTTCGATGGAAAGCTCCGCTGTCATTGCCTTGGCCAGCATGACAGGGGTGCCGTATTCTTCGTCGCCGTTTTCATCCTCGGTGATCGGGGCGTAAAACAGCTTGTCAAGGCCAATCGTCGCCATGTATTCAATCCTCCATTCCGTAATGTTTCGCCACATCTATGGCGTAATGGTGAAAGCCGGTGTCGTCCTCATGGCCGATATACCGGCGATCCGTGATAACAAAATCCGCACCCAGCAGGGCGCGGATCATCGCGTTTTTCTGTTTGGTGTAGCTCCCCTTGTTGAAATAGGACAGCCGGGCCTCCTGTATGTCATAGAGCGGGACGTTATCCCCATGGAGTCCAAAGCTGTCCCCGAGAGGTGTAATCACCAGATATTCGTCCGGCGGGGTATCGCTGAAAACGCCGGTTTCTATGGGAATCCCCAAAGGCAGCAGGCAGGTGTTCAAATCTTCCAATAGGCTCAAATTTTCTCCACCTCCTGCTCAAACGTCCGCTTCATCGCCTCAATGCAAGGGGCGCGGGAAGCGGTGCGGGCGGGCTTTAAGAAAGGCTTTGCAGGCTGGCCGCTCTTGCCGTATTCCAGCACGTTGGCGATCATGGCGTTGCTGCGGCCATCCGAGCGCGGTTCGGCAAAACCCACCTTCACATTATAATTGCCTTCCCGGTCAATCTTGGCCGGGGAAACGCCGAGGGCGGACACCAGCTCGCCGGTAGAGCGGGACTCCTCTTTGGTATCGCGGCCAATGACCGCCTGCAAGTTAGAGCGCACCTTTTTCAGAACGACCTCGCCGCCTGCTTCCAGCACTTTTGGAAGGATCTCGTCGGTTTTATCTCCCAGCCGGGAGAGCTTTAAGAGGAAATCCTCCGGCATTTTAATCTGTACCTTAGCCATTTGCCGCCACCACCTTTTTCGCTAAAATCTCCACATACATTCCGCGCCCCTTTACATCCTCCACACTGGTAATGTCATACCGGCAGCCTTTGCAGAGCAGGAACAGCTTGGTAGAAACCTCCACTCCGGGGATGGCCCGGAAGCGGAACAGGTCGGTGGCCTCCGAAAAGGCCGCCCGGTTGGCCCACCGCTCGCTGCTATGGCGGGCTTCGTGATAGGCACGAACCTCCGCCAGCACTTTATCCTGCTGCGTGGCAAAGCCTTCTGCGTCCTTTACCGCCTCAGTGGAAAGGAGCTGCACCGGGGTGCGCATTTTTCCGTAAGACATAGGCTACACCTGCCAATCCCGGTCAAGCCGCAGCAGCAGATTCACCGTATTCCAAACCTGCTGCCCGGCCTGCACATTATCTGCGAAGAAGCCGCCTGTGGAACCATCCCGGCTTTCGTAAAAATGGGAGGACAGCATGATAACAGCCTGTTCTGTGGTGGGCGGCATGGGATTGTCCGCATAATGCCCGGAGGGGATATGCTGGTAACTTTCCGCATAGGAAACGGCTGCCCGGATGTATCCCCGGAGCAGCTCGTCGTCCTCGTCATGGGAAAGGATCAGGTTATCTTTGACTTTTTGGAGCAATTCGTCCATGCCGCCACCTCCTTATCAATCGGCAGTCATAAGGCCCGCCGCCTTCAACTTGGCGAGCAGGCCGTTAAAATCCGTAACAAGAGCCGCCACCTCTGTTGCCACACTATCAGCCTGATTGGCCGCCTTGGGAATGGTGGGAACAGAGGGATAAGTGGGGACATACAGGTTGCCCGCGCTATCCACCTTGACGGGTACAGTGTCCCCGGAGCCTTTTGCCGATGCTTTGACACCGCCAAGTGCAGAAGCCGAGGCCACCGGCAGGCTGTATGCCTCCCCTTCGGGCAGGCCGGTGACGGTAGCACCCTCTTTGATTTCGAGGGTGCCGCCGATCACCCATTTATCGCCGCCCTGTTCTGCATAGTTCTTTCCGTTGTAGCTCATTCGTCAGCCCTCCTTACGCAGCCTTCTGCTGCAATACCTTCACGGCTTCGGGCAGGATCAGCTTACCATCCACGCGCTGAGAGGCAAGGAAGCCCACCTGCCCGGTGGTAGCATACAGCTCGCCGAGGCGGCGGAAGGAGCGGCCCTGACGGTCAGCCACCCAATAATAGGACAGGTCACCGAACAGGATAGATTTTGCACTGGCCGCCATGGCGGGCATAAAGGCCGAGGTATAAACCGGACGGCCCAGCAGCATATCCGGAGTTCCGGCAGTCAGGGAGGGCTGCCAGAGGTACTGGCCGTTCCCGTCTTTGAGTTTCCGCAGGGCCTTCACGGAAGAATCGTTCATCAGGAAAACGGCGTTCTTGCGGTAAGGCGCTTTCAGAGAGTAAAACAGGTCGAACACCTCGTCCGCCGTAAATGCGGTGGCGGAGGCAGCAGTTACGCCGATTTCCGCGCCGCCCGTTGCGGCCAGAACACCCAGCGGCTTGCCGGTGCCATCGCCGGTAAAGAAGGCTTCCTCCTCCTTGTTACCGATGCGGCGGGCAAACTCACGAGAAATATAGGCTTCCAAGTCGAAAACACTGTCGTTCAGCAGTTCCTCAGACACCTTCACCAGCGTTGCCAGTTTGTAGGCCCCGATGGAAACCTGCGAGAAAGCGTCGTCGCTCTCCGGGATCGTCCCTTCCTCGTCCACCCACGAAGCCGTACCCTTAGAAGCCACCACCGGAATTTTGCGATCACCGGAGCTGGTCTGGATCACATGGGCCAGTGTGCGGAAAATATTCTGTTCCTCCAATGCCTCCACCAGAGTGCGCTCAAATTCATCCGGCACCAGATAGCCGCCCTCAGAGTCCGTACCAATCTGCAGGGCGTTCATAATCTCGTGGGAAGGCATCTTGCTGCGCATGGCGTTCCAGAAAGAGCGGCGGTATTCCGCAGAGGCGCGGCCAGTCTTTTCCTCACCAGCAGGGGCCGCAGGCTTGCCCGTCAGCGGGGTGTTGACCGGCTTAGAAAGCTCCGCATCCAGAGCGGCCTGCCGTTCCAGACGGTCAATCTCCTTGCCGAGATTTACCACATCGGCCTCCATCTTTTCATAGGTCGCCACATCCTCGGCGGCCAGCAGACCATCTGCACCACGCTTGGCATCCAGAAAAGCCTTCGCCGTTTCCCACGCCTTTGCACGCTTCTCGCGCAGTTCCAAAATCATGCTCATAGTAAAATCCTCCTTAAAATTTCAATAAATTAAGCCGCTGATACAGCGGCTCGGCAGGTTGTTTCTGTTCGGTTTTCGTATGGGGCAGCTTGTTCAGCAGCCGGTTTGTCACCGCTCGCCGCGAGAACGCATAGCTCTCCGGTTCGGGAGCGGGATCTTCTTTCGCGGTAAACAGGAGGTCGTCCGCAAAGCCAAGTTCCACGGCTTTGTGGGCGGACAGCCATGTTTCCGCGTCCATGAGGTGTGAGAGCCGCGCCCTCGACAGCCCCGTTTTGATTTCGTAGGCATTGATGATCGACTCCTTTACTTCGTCCAGCATGGCGATGGCCTTCTGCATTTCCTCGGTGTCGCCAATCGCCACTGTCAGGGGGTTATGCACCATCATCAGGGCAGTGGGGGCCATGAGAACCGTGGTTCCGGCCATGGCAATGACACTGGCGGCACTGGCGGCGATCCCGTCGATCTTCACAGTTACAGCGCCCTTGTAGTCCATGAGCATACTGTAAATCTGAGAAGCGGCCACGCAGTCACCACCCGGCGAATTGATCCAGACGGTAATATCGCCCTCACCGGCCAGAAGCTCCGCTTTGAAAGCCGCGGGGGTAATATCATCGTCAAACCAGCTTTCCTCGGCAATGGTGCCGTTAAGGTAAAGGGTGCGGCTCTCGTCTGAGTTCCGCACCCAATTCCAGAATTTATTCACTTGTCTGTTCCTCCGTTTCTGTTGGATTTGTTGCGGCGGTTCCGGCAAAGGCCCCGGCATCACTGAGCTTCGTCATGGAGCCGTTTACCAGATACAGGTCGCCGCCTTCCTCGGCGGGGATACGGTCGAGGTTTTCCAGCTCTCTTATGTCGTTGGCACTCATCCAGCCATTCTGGCGGGCCACCGCATAACCGTTCATGCGGCTGGCGTAGTCTCCCCGCAGCAGGCCCTCCACATTGAAGCGGATAAAATACTCCCGCTTCTCGCTGTCGGAAAACAGGCGGCGGGCCATGCTCTGTTCCCAGCGCATAAGCCACGGTTCCAAGGTGTATTTGACAAATTCCAAGCTCTGCTGCTCGATGTTGGAAAAGCTGGATTTCTCCAAATCCCCGACCATGTGGGGAGGCACCCGGAAAATGCGGGCAATCTCGTTGATCTGGAATTTCCTCGTTTCCAGAAATTGCGCCTGCTCCGGGGAAATGCCGATGGGCTGATATTTCAGGCCCTCCTCCAAAACCGCGATTTGATGGGAATTTGCACTGCCGCGAAAGAGCTTGTTCCAGCTTTCCCGCACTTTATCCGGGTTTTTCAGAACGCCGGGATGTTCCAGCACACCGCCGGGGGCTGCATCGTTGGCGAAAAACTTCGCGCCGTATTCCTCGCAGGCAATCGCCATCCCCACCGCGTTCTTTGCCATGGCGATGGGCGAATAGCCCACGATCCCGTCATAGCCGAGGCCGGGGATATGAAGCACCTGCTCCGGCGGCAGGTAAACCTGCCCGTTTTCATCATCCACCGGGGAATCGTCCGAGCCACGGGTATAGAGGTAATAAATCTGTCCCTTGCTGTCCCGGTCAACGGTCATCTTGGTGGGCATCAGCGGATAGAGGCCGAGCACCTCACCCTTACCATTGCGGATGATCTGCGCGTAAGCGTTCCCGTATAGGAGCAGGTGGCCCATCAGGGTTTCCCGGAAATTGAACGAGGTCATTTCCGGGTTCGGCTCGTCGTGCAGCAGCCGGTAGAGAGGATGGTCGAGAGCCTTTACCTTGCTCCCGTTTTCACCGTAGCGGTACACATGGAGCGGAAGGCCCGCCACCGCCTCGGAGAGAATACGGACACAGGAATACACAGCAGTCATTTGCAGCGCGGTGCGCTCATTCACCGGCTTGCCGCTGGTGGAGCCGCCAAAGAAAAAGGAAAAGCGGCTGCCGCCCAGGGTATCCTGCGCCCGGCGCAGTTCCTCCGGCTTATCCCGTGAATGGAAAAAACGGCTGAAAACACTCATAGCAACAAAAGCCCCCTTTCATCGTAGATAGAAGCGCCGGTGTCCCCGCCGCCTCGAATGGCCCGGTCAAGCGCCATGATAGTCGCCACCGCACCGTCAATCTTTTCTGTGGATTTTTCCTTATCCGGTTTCACATTGCCCGCCGGATCGGTGCGGACATGGATGTTGTCCATCATCCACCGCAGAACCGGGTGGCCGCCATGGGCGAGCTGTTCATCCAAAGTCAGGCGCATCAGCTCCTTGGTGGGTGGGGACATATCTTTGAAGCCCTGCCCGAAGGGAACCACCGTAAAGCCAAGACCCTCCAAGTTCTGCACCATCTGCGTCGCACCCCAGCGGTCAAAGGCAATTTCCCGGATGTTGTACTTTGCGCCCAGCTCGTCGATGAAGGATTCAATGAAGCCATAGTGGACGACATTTCCCTCGGTGGTTTTCAGATACCCCTGCTTTTCCCACACGTCATAGGGAACGTGATCCCGGCGTACCCGCAGGTCGAGATTGTCCTCCGGTATCCAGAAGAAAGGCAGGATCACATATTTGTCGCCTTCATATTCCGGTGGGAATACCAGCACGAAAGCGGTAATATCCGTGGTGGAGGAAAGGTCAAGGCCGCCATAGCACGCCCGGCCTTGCAGGGCCTCCGGGTCTACCGCAAAGGCGCATTTATCCCACTTTTCCATGGGCATCCAGCGGACAGTCTGCTTTACCCACTGGCAGAGCCGGAGCTGCCGGAACAGGTTCTCCTCGGCAGGGTTCTGCCGGGCGCTTTCGCAGGCCGCTTCCAGCTTTTCTATATCCACCGTAATCCCAAGGGAGGGGTTGGCCTTTTTCCAGACCTTCGGGGAAGTCCAATCGTCGGCCTCATCCGCGCCATAGATCACCGGATAGAAGGTGGGGTCGATTTTCCGGCCATCCAGAATATCTCGCGCCTTCTGGTGAACCTCATAACAGATGCTGTTCACGTCATTGCCCGCTGTGGTAATGAGAAAATAGAGAGGCTGCTTTCTGGCGTCGCCGGAGCCGTGGGTCATAACATCATAGAGCTGTCGGTTTGGCTGGGCGTGCAGCTCGTCAAATACCACCGCGTGGACGTTGAGGCCATGCTTGGTGTATGCCTCTGCGGAAAGTACCTGATAGAAGCTCCCCAGTGGCTTATAGATCAGGCGCTTCTGCGACAACACCGGCTTGATACGGGATTTGAGTGCAGGGCATTGTTCCACCATGCCGCAGGCCACGTCGAATACGATGGAAGCCTGCTGCCGGTCGGAGGCGCAGCCATAGACCTCGCCGCCGTATTCCATGTCGCCGCAGGTGAGCAACAGAGCCACCGCAGCGGCCAGCTCGGATTTTCCCTGTTTCTTGGCGATCTCGATGTATGCGGTATTAAACTGGCGGTAGCCGTTGGGCTTTACAATGCCGAACAAGTCCCGGATGATCTGCTCCTGCCAGTCAATAAGTTCAAAGTTCTGCCCGTACCACTCGCCCTTGGTATGCTTCAGACAGCCGATAAAGGAAACGGCCAGATCAGCCAGCTCCCGGTTATAGGCCGAGCCTTCCGCCATGAAGCGGGTGGGCTTGTATTTCTTTAATTTGCGAATATCCGCCGCCCCCTTTCTCACGGCAACAAAAAAGGAACCTCCCCCGGTATGGGGAAAGTCCCTTAAAGATAATTTTTAAGTTTCAATATTCATATGGGAAAATTACCGTTGTGGCGCTTCTATCCGCCTCAGTGATGATCCAGATTTTCAGGTTTGGCTGCGCTTTGTACTCATACGCAGCAAGGATGCGGAGGTCGCCTTGCTGTACTGCCAGATCGTTGGCCCGCTTATCGGCGGCAGATAGGTCGCCCCAATCGCTCTGCCGGTAACGGTCAAGAGAGCGCCAGATAAAATTTTCAAAGTCGCGGTTTTCTGCGGCCTCGCTGGCTACACTCCGAGAGGCGTAGAGATTTCCAAGTGAAAAGTTGCTCATATCCGCCCCTCCTTACAGCTCGTACCCGGCGCACCGGAGGATTTCCCGGATGGCGTTGATTGCCCGCTTGGGGCTGGAATAGTCGCGGGTGCCAAGTGCGCGCCCGTCCTCGAAAAGCTGGATGATCGGCACCCCATAGCTGATGTGCGCCATGATTTTGTAGGTGCTTTCCATGGGGCCATAGAAGGCCACCTCGTCCGTCCGGTGCCAAGTGCGCTGGTAGATAAAGCTCCCGTCGTAGGTAGTCGCTCCGAGGTACTGGAAGCCATGCTCCCGCATAAGTTCCTCAAAGGCCGCCTGCTTCATTGCGATTGTCTGTTTCATGGTGAAACCTCCCTTGTTTGATGTGGTCAGAGATTACTCTGGAACACCTCAAAAGACAAGGCTCACCAGCGAAAAAAGCCCGTTTCCGGGCCTTTTTCTTTTGGAATATCAGCCGCTCATTTTGGCCGAGGGATACTTCGCCAGCAGCGTTTCCCACGGATCGGCAGCACTGGAGGCGGCCACCTCCATCACCGCAAGGAACGGGAAGCAATAGAGCGCCATCCCGGCCCCGGTGTCCTCGTTGACCCACACCTGATTTTCAGGGACATTTACCACGATGAAGCAGGAATAGCCGGTGTCCTGATTGTCGGCGATGTTCCGCCATTCCGCCTCGGAAATCTGTGTAGCCTGCGGTATCCGCTTGTGCAGCGGCAGAGGCGCATGGCCCGCTTCACCCCGGTTTTCATCGAGAAAGCGGACAAAATCCGAGAAACCATGTACCAAAGGGCTGGTAAAATAGCGGGAAGTCCCGCCACCTTGTATTTCAAAAGCGCATCCTTTATTCTTCATTTTCTGGCACCTCCACAAAATAAAAATGCTCCAAATCCTCGGAGGTGAAACCGTGGCATAAAAGAAACGCCTCCGCCTCGGGCTGATTTTGAAAAATCCGGGTTTTGCCGATATCATCCAGCAGGTATTCCAACGCCTCGTTAAGCGTGATCCCGTCCACCGGACGAGCCACCATGACAGGCGGCAGATAAAGCGCGTCCTGTTCCTCCACCTCGAAGGAATAGAAATCCTCGTCGCAATGAAAGCACTGATAGCAGTATTCCGGGTTGTCGGAGTCGTACACAGGCCTGCCGCAGCGGCGGCAGATCATATCTGTGTTTTCATACCAGCGCCCTTCATGGAAGATCCCGCTCATTCAAAATCACCGCCTTCCAAGATGCGGATTTTGTCCGCACCATAGGCCACGCCCAGCCCGGAACCACAATCCCATTTTACATGAACCGTGGCTATGTCGTCCACAAATTCCACCGTTCCCCGGTCGCCGGGCTTTAACCGGCTGTATGGGTCGTCCATGAAAACCAGCTCCACCCGCGTTCCCTTGGGGTAGCGGGCGCGGACAGCCTCCACGATTTCTTTTCTTGGGAACCTCATTGCATCCGCCTCCTTTCCCGGTAAACATTCTCGGACAGGAAGGAGCCAAGAAAGGTTTCTGCGCTGTCGAGGCCTTCCCATGCTTTCTCGGCAAACAGAGTCTTGGATACCCGGCCCCAAAAGATAGCTCGCCGGATCGCACCGGCCTGCCGGGCCGCTTTCTGGATAAACCAACGGAATTGTGCCACGGGAGCGGCCCCTGTCTCAAAGGGCGGCATGGATACGTCCTGCTGCCCGCATACCCGGCAAAGGACGATGCCCAGCCATTCCGTCACATATTCCGCGTCGGCAATATCGCCGCTGTTTACCCGCAAGCAGTCAACCGGCACCCTTTGCAGCCTTCGCGCCATTCGGCGCACATTGCGCAGGCTGCGGAGCGCAGTCTGTAAATCGTCCTTACTTCTCATAGGCCGCCTCCTGCATAAGCCGGCGAGTACGGAGCGGGTTCATGGAGCCACAGTACAGACCGTCAGCCGTATCAAATACCCGGCCCCAGCCATCGGCTCCGACCTCAACCTTTGCCCGGAAGGCTTCTCCGCCGTTCCATTTCAGAACCGTTTCAAAAGTTTTCTTTGCCATGGTGTCAAACCTCCTTAAATTTGGTGTGACACAGATTACTCTGGACGGTGGTGAAAGACAAGGCTCAAACGTATTTTTTCATGCGCCGGGCCTTTTCACCGGTAAATTGTTCCCAGCGCAGAACGGTTAAATCGCAGTTCAGGGGATCGCTGTCCATGGCAAAACAGCGCCGCCCGCTTTGTTCGGCAGCAATCAGCGTTGTGCCGCCACCGCAAAATGGGTCAAGGATCAGGCCGCCCGGATCGGAGTGCATCTTGATACACCGCCAAGGAAGCTCCACGGGAACCGGCTGCGGGCCACCGGCCTGCTCCGGCACAGAAATCTCCCATACACCCGCATAGCCCCACTTGCGGCGCTCCTCTTTGGTAAGGCGTTTCACAAAGCGGTAACTATGGGCGGCGAAGGCGGACACCCAGCCATATTCCTGCTGGTTTACTTCCTCGGCGTCGTCCCCGGCAAAGGCCGCCAGATATTCAAACTGTTTCTGTGGCTTGTTGCTGTTCTGATGGGCGGAGCCTGTGCGGGCCAGCGAGCCCTGCCGTTTCCAGACGCGAATCCAGAGCGGGCGGAAATTGCAGTCCTCAAAGAGCTTCATGCTGTAAAGCCCCACGGGCTCCATGTACTGGGTGCCGGTAGTGAACAGGTCGTCCATTTTCCAGCAGACAATCTCCGCATGGCGGCAGAGGTTCGCCGCCGCTGCGCCCAGCCGTTCCAGCCATGGGGCCAGCCCATCCTTCCGGTAGTCAGCCAGTGCAATGAGGGGCGGAGCCGTAAAGGCACAGGCGGCCCTCTCGTTCCCGCAGAGCCGCGCCATATCCTCGGCAGAAACGGGATCACCGCAGAGAAGGCGGTGGTTCCCAAGTTCCCAAAGGTCGCCGGGCTGGGTCGTGGCCCCGCCAGTCGCCGCAATGTCCGCCGCCGCTTCCTCTTGGTTGAAATCATCCTGTACGGCTTCGGCGGAGTAAAACTTGTTCATCAAAGCGTCGATTTCCTCGGCATCGAAGCCGGTAAAGGAAACGTCAAAAGCGGAGGCATCCAGCTCGGCAATGACCTCGGCCAGCTTCGCCTCGTCCCAATCGCCCTGAATACGGTTCAGGGCGAGGTTCAGAGCCTTTTCTTTTTCCGGCTCCAAATCCACCACAACGCAGTCAACCTCTGTTTCGCCCATATCCAGCAGCACTTTCAGCCGCTGGTGGCCGCCCACAACATTGCCGGTGGCCTCATTCCAGACCACCGGCTCTACAAATCCAAACTCCTCAATGGAGCGTTTCAGTTTTTCATAGTCCTTGTCGCCGGGCTTCAAATCCCGGCGCGGGTTGTATGCTGCCGGGTTCAGCCGGTCAGCACTCACTTTCTGGATATTCATTCTGTTCTCCTTCATCTTCCGATGGGGCCGCGCCGCACTTAGGGCAGGGACGTGACTCGCCATCCATGGCATAAATCTGCTGGCAATGCTCGCACCAGCCCCACTCGTTATAGCGGTACTGCTCGTCAATCCATGTTTCCGGGGCCTGCCAGTCCACCGCATCGAAACACTCGGCGGCAAATTTCTCCTGCCCGTTACACATAGCCAGAAAATCCTGCCGGGTATATCCCTCGTCAGAAAGCTCCGGCACATAGCATACCCGCTCCGGGTGGAGGCGGAAGGCTTCTTCGTCCTTGAAAATCCAGCCCTGCCGGTAATATCCCCGGTCAATGACGGCTTCCTGATCCTCGGTTTCCGGTGTATAGCTGCCAATCTTCAAATAGCTTTCGCTCATATCAAAATCCCTCGCTTTCAGAATGTGACGACAGATTACTCTGGACACCGCCAAAAAGCAAGGTCGTTATTTTTGGAGCGCGGAGGACGGAGTTGAACCGCCGCTTCCCACCGGTTGGTGGGCGGTCTGCCGTTAGCCTACCCGCGCATAATGGCCGGAGGTCATTCCTCCGGCGTAACCTTACTGTGCCGCTCGGCAAAGGTGATTTTCTCACCCTTATACATTCCAGCACCCAGCTCGTCGATTTTAGAGAATGGGATCTCCGGCACCGTCAAATCCTTGCGTTTCGATTTGTCGATGAAGTAAATGTACCGGAGCTGAAAGCCGGGGATCGGGGTGGCCCCCACATAGTCCAGATACTTCTTGAAATTATAGGTGCCGCCTGTCACATCGAAAAAGGTCAGGCCGCCCAGCTCCTTGCGGGGAGAGGTGGGATTGCTCGCCAGCGTCATTTTGTGGACGCGGGTGCCATCGGGCAGCTCCGCAAGGTTCAGATTTTCCTTGATACCGGTCAGGACAAAATTGCTGGCCCGGTAGATTGTACCGTCGCCGCAGGAGCAGGCATCGGCGAAGCTAATAACCCACTTGATCTGTGGGGCGTATTTCTTAATGAGCCGCAGGCTCATGGAAATGGCCCGGCTCTCAGAATTGCGGGGAAGGTAGCTGTCAAAGGCCATCCTGTTCAGTTCCAGAAATTCATTCCAGCCGGTATCCTTTACCAGACCGATGATTTTTGACTTATCGAGGCTGGGGCCATAGCTCATAACCCCGTGAAGGTTCCCATCCAGAAATACGCCAAAGTGGAGCGTGCTGTTATTCACGACCTTGCCGCTGTAATGATGCGCCTTCATAAACGGGGTCGCCACCTTGGTGGGGATCACCCGCATTACAATTTCTTTTGCCCGGCCCATTGTCCGCCTCCTTTCCCACATGGCGCTCGGCCATCGTGATTTTTTCGCCCTTATACATCCCGGCCCCCAGCTCGTCGATCCGGGAGTAAGGGATTTCCGGCACCGTCAAATTGCGGCGCATGGATTTGTCGATGAAGTAAATATACCGGAGCTGGTAGCCCGGCAGCAGGACACCGCCCGCCGCCTCCATGTATTTCTTCCACGCAAAGCCTCCGTCCGTCACATCGAAGAAGGAGCGCCCGCCCAGCTCCGGGCGGGGAGCCTTGGGCCGAGATTCCAACGTCAGCTTGTGGATTTTGCTCCCGTCCGGCAAAAGGCAGATGGCCTCGTTTTCCTTGATACCGGTCAGGACAAAATTGCTGGCCCGGTAGATAGCCCCGTCCCCGCAGGAGCAGGCATCGGCAAAGCTCACGATCCACTTCACATGGGGCGCGTACTTTTTCAAAAGCCGGATGCTCAGAGAAATGGCCCGGCTCTCGGAATTGCGCGGGAGGACGCTGTCAAAGGCCATCCGGTTCAATTCCAGATATTCGTTCCAGCCGGTGCCTGCCACCAACGGCAGGATTTTGGATTTATTGAGGCTCGGCCCGTAAGACATAACTCCATGGAGCCGCCCGTCCAGAAATACCCCGAAGTGCAGGCAGCTATTATTCACCACAGTGCCGCTGTAATGGTGGCGGCGCACAAAAGGATTTGCCACCTTGCCGGGGATGACTTTCAGACGAATTTCTTTTGCTCTGCCCATTGACGCACCACCTCATAGACTCCGTTGCCCTTGTGGTTTTCGTTGCCGAAGGTTTCTTTCACCTCGCCATGGGTGTGGACGTAATCAATACAGGCAAGGATCAGCTCGGCCTGCTTGTCGTGCAGGGTCAGGCTGATCTGCTGATAGGGCTTTTTCTCGCCGGAGTCCAGCGTAAATTCCTCTCCAAACTCGTCCTCCGAGATGGTTTCAAAACCGAAGGGACTCAAATCCTGCGCAATATCCGCCAATTCCAGCGGCAGCAGGTCAACGTCCCACTCGGCCAGCTCGCCGACCTTGTTATCCACCAGCCGGAAGGCTTTGATCTGTTCCTCCGTCAGCTCGTCGGCTATGACGCAGGGGACGGAAGAAAGGCCCAGCTTTTTCGCCGCCTTGAAGCGGGTGTGGCCGGTGATGATTTCATGGTCGGCAGAAATCACCAGAGGGACGAGAAAGCCGTACTGCTTGATGCTTTCCGCCACCGCATCCACGGCCCCGTCATTTTTTCGCGGATTGTTCTTGTATGGGTGAACCTCCCCCAAGGGGAGCTGTATGATATTCATAAACGACCTCCTGAATAAAATTATGTTTTAACCGCCGCGCCGGGCAGAAAGCAGGCGCTCCATCATATCGTCGTGCGGGGTGGCCCCCTTGTACTCGGTGGAGCAGTTCTCCCGGACGACCTGATAGATTTGGAACCACAGGTTATTGGCCTGCTTGGAAAAGCTCTGGCTCATGGAAACATAGGGCGAGGGAATGGCGTTCCCCGTGGTGGGGTGCTTTGCCAGAAAGCCATACTCGGTGATACATTCCTCGCATTGTATCCAGCGGGAGATTGCCATGGCGTACTGCTCCAAAATCTGAGCGGGTATCAAATGGGCGCAGCCCCGCTCGTGGAGCCACGTCCATGTGCGCTCATAGACCTCAACCGCCAGCAGCTCTTTTCCGTTTTTCTGCCGCGCCGCCAGATAGTCGCGGGGCGGCGGCATCGTTTCCCCTTGGAGGTCGGCGGTATCTGTAAACTCCATGACCGTCAATTTCCGTTTCCCCGGATTGCCCTCGACCAGCTTATCCGACAGCGCCTTTTTCTTCTGTCCAGCGCCGATACGAGCGCCTCCGTGGCCGTTTGCCATGGCCGCCACCTCCTCTCTTTGAAATTGCGGGGTATATACCCCACTTGAAAGCGCGATTTTTCGCGCGATAGCCCACGCCCGCTGTCCGCCGCGCCGGACGTAGAGATTTTCTTACCCCCGGAGGTTATCCCCACCGGCCACCCTCGCGGGCGGTGATCTCAGAATGGCACCGCTTGCATAGGGCCATCAGGTTACTTTCCACATGGGTGCCGCCCTTGGACAGCGGCAGGATATGGTGGACTTCTTCGGCAGGGGTTATCTTACCGGCCCGCTTGCATTGCTCGCACAATGGGTGGGCTGCGATATAGCGGTCACGAATCCGCTTCCATGCGCGGCCATACCGGCGCTTGCTGGCCGGATCGCGCTGGTGCTTGTTGTAATGCGCCGTGATGATTTTCTGGTGTTCCTCGCAATAGCGCCCGGAGGTCAAGCGCGGGCAGCCGGGATAGGAACAGGGGCGCTTGGGTTTGTAGGGCATACAGGCTGCCGCCTCCTTCCGGGTAAAAAGAAAGCCTCCGCAGATTTTCCTGCGAAGGCCTCTGTATTTTTTCTTTGTTGCTATTGTAATACTACCAGATTTCCATAGTGTCTTTCTATGTCTTTTAGTGTCCTCTTTCTGAAAAAACGAAAAAAGGGAGAGCCGAAGCCCTCCCAATCGCCTGCCTATTTCCCAGCCGGGACAAAGGCCGAGCATTGCTCCAAAGCCTTCCGGTGGAGCTTGTGGAGATAGCGCAGGTCGTATTCCATCTCCACGGCCACCTTCTCCCACGAGTAGAAGCACAGATACCGCAGCTCCAACAGCGTCTGGTATTCCGGGTTGTCGATCCGTTTGATAACACCGACAATTTCCCGCTTCAAATCCACCAGCATATCTATGTCCTCGTTGATCTCGTTTTCCAGATCAATGATTTTGACAATGACATTCTCCATGGACTGCACATCCCGGCTCCCGCTGGGTGGGGTGTCGGACAAGGTGGAGGTGGCCTTGGTCGCCAAGGCCCGCAGGCTCGCCACCTGTTCCAGCTTGCTGTTGATCCGCTGGTCGATGCGGTAAGCCTGACTGAGATATTCTTTCACCGTCATAGGGAACCTCCTTCCGCAGAAATGGCGGCAGATACATCTTCCACGGAAGTCACCATATAGGCCGCGCCGCCAGCGGCCCTGATTTTCCCAAGGGTCACTTCCTGTAACCGGGTGAGCCGCCCGCCGGGCTGTTTCACCTCGAAAGCATAAAACCTGCCATCAATGCAGGCGATTATATCCGGGATGCCCGCTGTGCCGTACATTCCGCCGTGGGTTTTCCATGCGAAGCAGTGGGGCGTCGTTTTCAGGTGCCGCAGGATTGCGGCCACAATTTCTCTTTCCAGCATATCTCGGCAAAACCGACGTGCCGGAAAAACCGGAGTTACCGGGTATTTACCACACTCTATATATTTTTCTTAAAAAAAGGCCCTCATAACATACCTCTGGTAGTTACGCGCAAGGAATGAGGAAATCCCGGTTTTTCCGGTTTTCCCGGTACAAAAACGGTCAATCTGCCTCCACACCTCCTTCGCAGTAGGTGATCCCACGCCATATCCGGCGCTTGGAGAGCTTATCCCGCCCTCTGGTGATCTCCGGGAAACCGGCTTCCAGCTCTTTGTTGAAATTGGTCTGCGACACCGGCTTCATGCCCGCATTGCCGCAATACTCCTTGTAGCGGAGGAACAGGTCGTCCCGTACCGTCACGCCTTCCTCCTCGGCCACGCAGTACAATTTAGCGAAAGACAAAACGCTATTTGATTCGATCCGATATTTTTCCAGCTCGGCCCGCGTCCGCTCGGTTTCGCTGAACACATAGCCGGAGGCGATCAGGCGTTTCAGGCCGGTAAGCGCCCACATGAGGATACCGTCCCGCTCGGTGGCCAGCTTTTCCGCCAGATTGGGGTCGCGCTTGGCCTTGGGAACGGATTTCTCAAACCGGATAATGAGGAGCCTGCGGTAAAAGCCCTCGGAGCGGTCCCCATAGTTGCGGGGAATCTCATTGCAGGAAAACAGGAACCGGGCATAGGGCCGGAAAGAAAACGGGTCTTTGTTCTTGCGCTCGGCGGTGATGAAGTCCTCGCCGGTGAGCGCCTTGAACATACCATTGTCGTCAATGCTCTTGGAGGGCAGGTCGGCAAAGATATTTGCCAGCTTGCCGAACAGCTCGGCCCGGTTGAAGCGGTCGCCAAGGTTCTGCCACGGGATGTTGGACACATTCTCGCTGCCCAGCAAAATCTCCTGTACCACATTGAGCAGGGTGCTTTTGCCCGCGTTGGGCGCACCCACAAAGACAAAGGATTTCTGCGCCTTGTTCACCGGCAGGAGCAGGTAGCCCATGATTTCTTGAATGAGGTGGATTTCCTCCTCGGCCAGCATACTTTCCAGATAGCGCAAAAACAGCGGGCAGCCTGCGTCCGGCGCATAGGCTGCTTTGAGCTGCACCGTGGAGAAGTATTCCGGGGTGTGGGCCTTGAAGCTGTCGTCGAGGGTATTATACAGCCCGTTTTGCAGGTTGAGGATGAAGGGGTTGCTGTTGATCTCCTGAACCGGCTTCATTATGAGCATTTTCCACTGGCCCACGGTATCATTGATGGCCTGCATAGAGGCGCTCTTGGGGAGCATCAGCTCCCGCACCTTGGCAGCAGCCACCATGTCCTCGCTTTCCCGGTACACGCCTCCCTGATAGAAGAAAAAGCTGCTGGCCGTATAGAAAGCGTGCATATTCTCGGCCAGATGGTTCGCCAGCAGGCCGGAAAGGAACCGCAGGCCGCCGCGCTCGGTCACTTCGTACCACTCCGGCAGGCCGTTTTCCTCCGCAGCCTGCCGGGTTTCCTTCTTGGCGGCATACGCTTTGTGCAGCTCCTTTTGATAAGCGGACAGCGCCTTGGTATCCGCCGCTTTCAGGCGGAAATGCTCCCGCAGCTCGTACTCCACAAAGGCCCCGGCATCCAGCGGCTCGATATTATACAAGGACTCCCGGACAAATTCCTTGGCTGCCTGCATATTTTCCACCGGAGATTTCTGCGCCGCCACCAAGGCGAGGGCCTCCCGCAATTCGTCCAGCGACAGCGGCAGGTAGCACAAGGCCGCTGGGGATTTGCAGGAGCAGGAGCCGTTTTCCAGCTTCGGGCAGACAAAGCCCTTTTCCGCAATGGCCTTGCAGGTGATGGGCTTGGTGCCGCTTTGTAGGAAATGCTGGATTTTCTCCTGCGTTTCTGCTGCCCTGTACCCCGGATAAAGAGCGGATAGCTCATGGATGACCCGCTCGCCGCCCTCAAAAACCGCCAGATTGGTAATCATGGCGTACCAATCATGTTCCGGGAGGGTGGCCCCATTGTCCCGGCAATGCCGGATGAAGTCGCAGCGTTTCAAGACCAGCGCGAGGCCCTGCTGCGTCCCCTTGGCCGCTGGCCCGGCAGGCGCGGTGGGTTCCTCGGAAATCTGCGGCAGGTATTGTTCCAGTTCAGCCTGCGTATAGCGAAGCTCCGGGTGAAAATGGATACACTCCACCATGACCGGCTCCTCCTTGCAATGGTAGAAGCCCGGCAAGCGAAGCACCCGGCTTTCATTGACGCAGGATCTGTCCCCATGAAACTGAGCCACGAGGCGCTTTTGCACCCGGCGAAAGGCCGCCACGTCCCCGTCCTTGATAAGCCAGTAAGTATGCAGGGATTTCCGGGTTTTCACAATGAGCGAGGGTTCCAGCGGAAACGCTTCAATCTGTTTAAGCTGCTCGTCCAGCGGCAGCTCGTCGCACTCCATAAACTGCGCGTTGATCCGGGTGATCTCGCTGTCCTCATGGCCGCCGAAGTTCACCACAAAATAGATGCCCCGGTTTTTCTCGTTGTGCTTTTTGAGGGTATCCATCAGGCCCGGCAGGCCGGAGAGGGAGGTTTCCAGCTTGGCTCCTTTAAAGGTGCCGGTTTTTCTATCGTCAAATATCCGCAGGCAGATGCGCTCGCCCGGCCCGAAGAAAGGGCGGAGAAATTCTTCCAGCGGGATATTCAGTGCTTTCCTCATTTCCGTACCACCTCCACGCATCGTTCGGTAAAGTACCGGACAGGCAGGCCGCGCTCATGGGCCTTTTCAATCTCCACCGCCATACCCTTTGTGATATTGCCGCCGAACACCCACACCTCCTTGCACTTGCTCTGCAAAACCAGCCCGAAGAAGATGCCAAGGCGGCGCTGCTGGGGGTCGCTTTCCTCCATGAATTGAGGAAACAGCAGGTGCGGCGCTATGGGGATACAATTCTCCGACACCGCGAACCGGCAGAAATCCCGCGCCCGTCTGGTATTGCGCTCGATATTCCCGGCAAAGGGCGAGCAAATAAAGACCAGCGGCTTATAGGCGGTGCGCTTGGCCTCCCGTTCAATATTCATCAGGGCCTCATAGGCGGTGGGATCGAGATACCGCTCCGCATTATACAGGTTCACGCTCATCGGGTCACCTCCATTTCTGCCAGTTCCCCGAAGCTCGGCCCAAAAGCGGCCTCGGCCACGATAGGCACGTCAAATTCCGGGAAGGGCTGGGCCTCCATGCAGGAGCGGATCAGCGCCGCCGCTTCCTCCACCTTGTCGGCGGGCAGCTCAAACACCAGCTCGTCGTGGATTTGCAGCAGAGGCCGCAGCCACGGATAGTCCGGCAGCTCCACAATCAGACGGCCAAGGGCCAGCTTCAAAATGTCGGCGGCGGTTCCCTGTATGGGGGTATTCATGGCGCACCGCTCGGCAAAGCTCTTTTTGCCCCAATCGTCGGAAACGATGCCCGGCAGATACCTGCGGCGGCCCAGCCATGTTTCACTATACCGGCGCACCTTGGCCTGCCGTTTCACTACCTCCTGTCACAAGGAGAGCTGGGGATAACCGGCTTTGAGGTTGGCGATGATTTTCTCACATTCCGCCAGCGGGGTATCGAGGCCGGCTTTGAATTTCAGTGTCCGTTGCAGGCCCTTGGGAAACAAGCCAAAGAATACGCCAAAGTTGCAGTTCTTGGCAATCGTCCGGCGCTCCTTATAATGCTCCGCGTTTTTATCCGCCGCCTGCTCGAAGGGGATGTGATAAATAACCGAAGTGGTCTGTGCATGGATGTCGCCGCCGTTCCGGTAGGTTTGGAGCATCTTTTCATCCCGGCAGTAAAAGGCCCCAACACGCAGCTCGATCTGCGAAAAGTCCAGCGAAAGCAGGACGCAGCCCTGCGGTGCCACGATCATGGAGCGCACCCCGATGGGGTCGCTGTCCTTGCGCGGGCAGTTCTGCATATTCGGGTTCCGGGCGGCAAAGCGGCCCGTTTCCGTCCCCAGCGGCATAAGGTCGGGATGTATCCGCCCGGTGGCGCTGTTGATATGCCGCAGATAACCGTCCAGATAGGTGCCTTTGATTTTGCCCCAGCGCCGGTATTCCTGCACCAGCTCAAAGAGCCGGGTCAGCTCCGGGCGGTTCTCCCGGCACCATGCGGCCAGCAGGATCATGGTTTCATCGTCGGCGGCCTCCTGATACTTGGCCGTGGTTTTCACCACCGGCAGGCCAAGGTCTTTATAAAGATAACTTTTGAACGCAGAGGTGGAGGCATTGGCCCCGATCTCCACGTCGCCGATCAGGAAGGCGATTTCCTCCCGGATGGCGGAAATCCGTTCCTCGGCCTCCGCCTGTTTGGCTTCCATAGCTGCCCGATCCATGAGCAGGCCGTTATACCGCATCAGGCCGCAGTACACGGCGGTCGGGGACTCAATCTGCTCCACAATGCGGCGGTGCCGGGGCAGGTATTGATCGAACCAGCCGTTGAACAGATGATATAGCCGCAGGGCAAAGTCGCTGTCGGCGCAGGCATAGCGGACGGTTTCCTTGTCCTGCGGGTCAAGCTCGTCGAAGAAGCGCCCGGCGGTTACGGTTTCAAAATCCGGCAGCTCCACATGGAAAAGCTGCGGCACAAGGGTTTTAAGGCCGCTGTCCGACAGGCCCCGGAAAGTAGTGCTGCTTTTCAGGGTAAGCTGGGCCGCTGCGATGGTATCATAGCAGGGCGGCTGCACGATTACCCCCAAGGCATACAGGAACATGGACTCGAAGGCCAGATTATGAGCCACCTTTACCACGGTGGCGTTCTCAAATACGGCCTGCCGCAGATAGTCCATGACCGCCTCCGGCTTTTGGATATTCCGCCCGGCCCGGTGCCGCAGCGGGATATAGATGCCGCTGTCCTCGGATACGGAAAGGCTCACTCCGGTAATAGCGGCCTTGTGGGCATCCAGCGCGGCCCGCTCCTCCGAGCGGTATTCCTCGATGGGCGAGGTTTCAAAGTCGAAGCCGACCATGGCGGCCCCGGCCAGATAGTCTTTTATCTTTTTCAATGACAAAGCACAGGTATAACTCATTTTTCCTCCATTCTGCCCGGAAAGCGGAGGAGGCCCGAAGGCCCCGCTCCGCTGGGCGAAAGTGCTTATTGCAGGGGTTCCACGATCTCGCCGGTTTCCGGGTCAACCAGCGGGCCAGCCTCGGCAGGCTCCTCGGTATCAAAGCCCACACGGCGGCTGTACTGCTTCACCTGCTCGGACAGGCGGTTAATGAGGATTTGCTCCTCACTGGTGAGCGGGCGGTCAATGGTAAACTGCGCCTGCGAGTATGCAATGCCGCTTGCGTTGGTGGCCTTTTTCAGAGAAAAGCGGGTCACGACCATGTTGCTCTTTTTGCCCTTACTGAGCAGGCGCTTGATGTAGCGGGAAAACTCCCGCATCGAACCGGTGGGCAGGGAGAGGATCAGCGGGAACAGCTCGCCCTCCCGCAGCAGGAATACCCTGCGCCGAGTTTTGCAGGCTTTGCTGTTGTTCTCCCCGGAGCCAAACTGATTGAGGGGGCACTGTGCGCAGACACCCCCGGGTGTGCCTTCTCCGGTCACGCCATCGAAGGAGCCGCAATCGGGTGGGTTGCTGCCTCCGGTATATTTCTCCTTGTAATACTGCAAGACAGGATGATGGTGCAGGATCACAGCGGAAAATTCCTTCACCATTTCCGGCTCGTCCGCCTCGTCGCCGGGCAGCTCGAACATGGTGGCACCGCCAGACGGGATCTTCACCCGGTCAAAGCCGCCCTCCAAGCCTTCCAGCTCCTCGGCCATACTCTCGTTCATATTGAAATCGGCAAGGGCCAGAAAGCCGCTGCCCGTAGTCATAAGTTCGTTCTTATCGCTCATGGATAAATCCTCCTGATATTTTTACTTTGCGGCCTTGCGCACGCCCACTGTGGTTTTCTCAAACACATTGACAAGGCCATCCAGCCAATCCGGCAGCATATCGCCGTTTTCCGCCACCTGTTCCTTGACAAAAGCGGAGAGGCTGTTGGCGTTGACGGTTTCATACACAAGGTCGCCGAAGCCCCCGGCGCGGAGAGCGGAGAACAATTCCTCTTTCCGGCCCGCCACGGCGGAAGCGTGGGTTTTGGTCGTCAGGCAGAACATCGTTCCGGCGCGGGTAAAATTCTGCGTTTCACTCTCGGCCATCAGCTCGGAGAGGCGGTAGTCCACCTCGTCCATTTCCGCCTTGATTTCTTTCAAGTGCTGCTCGACCTCGGCTTTCTCGTCACGAAGTGCCCGGAGTCGGTCAGCCAGCTCAAACATTTTTTCTGTATCCATTGTTCCTCCAAATCTAAGCAGCAAAGGGATTTCTCCCGCTGCGGTAATCATCAACAAGAGTTCTCGCAAGGTCGGCCTTGCTTTCCAGCGCCGCCAGCACCTTTTCATCCACGGTGCCACGGGCCACCAGATATAAATAGGTGCAGGGCATCCGCTGGCCCACCCGGTGTATTCGGGCCTTGGTCTGCTCAAAGTTCGACATGGAATAGTCGAGGGAGTAAAAGACCATGGTGGAAGCGGCGGTAAGGGTAATGCCAAGCCCCGCTGTGGCAATCTGGCCCACAAAGGCCATGACCTCCGGTTCCTTCTGGAACCGCGCCACCTGCTCGTCCCGGTTTTTCACCTCGCCGGTAATGCAGGAATACCCAAGCCCCCGCTTTTCCAGCAGCTTGCAGATAGCTCTGATCTCCGGGATAAAGCGGGCGATGATAACCAACTTTTTCCCTTCGGCCATGGCCCCGTCCAGAATGTCCTCCAAGGCGGAGAGCTTGGCCGCGCTTACCTGCTCCACGGCAGCGGTTTCGTCATTTCCGAGAAAGCCGCCGGTAAGCTGGGACAGCCGCAGCAACCGGGTGAGGATGTTAGTGGCTGTAACCTCGCCACCGGCCAGTTCCGCATAGCTCTCTTTGACGAGACCCCGGTATATCCGCAGGGCGGCGGGTTCCAACTCTATCTGCCGGATCACATCAGTGGTTTCCGGCAAATCCAGACATTCCGCTTTTGTCGCCCGGTAGGAAATTCTGTGGAGCTTTTCTGTCAGCTCGCCCTCCATGGATTTCTTCAAAACCGGGGTGTGATTGCCATAGCCCACCATGTCGAAGTAGCGGTTGCGGAAGGCATAGAAGCTGTTTCCGTAAATGGCCGGGTTCAGAAATTTATACTGGCTGAACACATCAATGGCCTTGTTGGTGATAACCGTACCGGTGAGCAGGAGCCGGTAGCTTGCCTTTGCGCCCATCCGGTGCATGGCCTTACTGGCGGCGATATTGTGGGTTTTGATCTTGTGGCCCTCGTCCGCGATAATCAGGTCGGGGTGCCATGCGGTCAAAGCCTTTTCCAGCCGCCATGCGGACTCATAGTTTACGACCACCACCTGCAGGGCGGTGCCGTTCATGTGTCGCAGGGTATCCAGCTTCTTGGCGCTGCTGCCGGACAGAACCGCCAGCACATACGGAAAGGCGGCAAATTTCTGAAATTCCTCCTCCCATACGCCAAGGATGGAGAGCGGGGCCACGACCAGCACCCGGCGAATCCTACCCGCCTGCGAAAGTGCGCCGGTAATGGCGATGGCGGTGAGACTTTTGCCTGTCCCCATTTCCATGAGAAGGGCTGCGCCTCGGCTTTTGAGGCTCATTTGCACCACCTCCCTTGCGGATCGCGGCGCTGGGCCTTGGTATGCTCCGCCTGAGAGGGCAGCACCTCTAAATTCATCGGGTCGTTGTTCAGCTTGTTCCCGTCCCGATGATGAACAACTTCTCCGGGCCGCAGGGGCCTGCCCAGCATGGCTTCCGCCGCCACGCGATGCTCGTGCCTGCCGTAAAATTTCTGGTAAGCCTTCCCGGCACCTTGGCCGGACAGTTTCTCCCGGTGCTTTCGTCGGGAGGACACCACCCCGCCCGGTTTGTTGAGGGGGTTCGCGGTGCGGTTATATTCCGCCATTCGGCCAGCGTTCCACTTGCGGGCATGGGCCGCACAGCAGAAATTGTGCTGGCGCACCTCATGGGCGGGCTTCTGGAAGCTCCGACCGCACAGGTGGCATTTCACCGTCGCTTGGGCCATCCCGATCACCTCCCGGCAGCAGGCCAAACAGGCCGCAGACAAAATTGAAGGCTTCGATCTGGTGCCGGTAGGGCGTGGCCTTGATCGGCATAGGCAGGGCTGGGCTGACATTCTCATGCGCAATCATGGCTGCCCACCTCCGGCACCTCCTGAACCGACAGCGCCTGCACACTGTCGCCGGGGACGATGATCGTCACACGGCGCGTATCCCCGAACAAACGCCGCAGAACCCGCTCGCGCAGCCGAACCGTCTTACAGCGGACGATGCCGCCGGTTTCCGGCCCGCTGGCAATGCAAATTTTCAAGTTATGTTTCATTTGCCTTTCACCTCTTTCTGAGAGCCGGTTTTTATAGCTCTCACTGTTAGGCCACGGGAAAGGCAAATTGTAAGGGTCAGATTAAAAATTATTTTTAATCTTCTGGTATATCCGCTTTAGGCGGTCATGGATTGCCACATGGGAAACGCCTTCTTCACGGGCAATCTTCGAGATTTTCTCATTTTCAAAATAGACCCGGCGCACCAGCTCCCGCTGGGCCGGGGTAAGGGCCTCCATGGCCCGGAGCAGGCGGGCCATATCCTCCCGCTTCAAAACCTGCTCCTCCGTATCTGCGGGGGAGAGGAACGCCTCGCCTTCGTATTCCATCCCGTCGAGGGAAATATGGCGGCGGGTTTCCTTGTGGTTGTTGTTATATTCCTGCCGGTCAAAATCCACCAGCAGCTCCCCAAGGTTATCGTCCACCTCAATTTCAGAAATTTCTCCATTTACAAATTCATACCGGACTTTCAATTTGCCGTTCTCCTTTCGGAGCCCGGCAAGCGGCACCTTTGCCGCTAAAACGAAAAAAAGAGCCTGACAAGCAGCACAAAAGTGCCGCTTGTCAGGCTCAATGTCGTCTCCACCATCTTTCGGGTGGTATCATGGAGGTTTGACCGCTATCTAAGGAATGAAATCGCCCCTCCTCGCATCATGCACAAACAAACGCGCGCACCGGTTTCCCGGCTTCGCTGTCCGTTGCCCGCCCTCATATACATTCCTTATGAGGGCTGTAGTATTGCCGCAGCTATCCGGTAAGTCCCGGAAACCTGCCCGGAACATTCGGTGTTTGCTATTCAGTTTTTATTACCCCGATTTCTGCGCCGCAGTGCCCGCACTTTACATAATAATCGGGATACCGGCCCTTCTTCGGGATAATCAGCCGTGATTTGGTATCTGGTGCGGAATCCATAAACCGCCGCCCGCATTTCGGGCAGAGGATAGGTTTCCGGTCATCTGTCAGCTCATATTGTTCAACCTCCTTTTTGTTCCGGCGCAAATCTTTTACACCCCTTTCCGCCAGAACCGATCCGGCTGCCGGGGAGCGGGCCTGCAATCTGTGCGCAGCTATTCCTCCACAATGTCCGTGAGCCAATGCGCCACCGGTCTGGAAAGAAGCCGCGCGTTGAGGTATGCCATCTCTAAGGTGAGGCAGGTATTCCCCAAGTAATACCCGTCCATGATCGTGAGCGTCATGGCAAGGTCTGGCTGCTCCATATCGGTCAGACAGATCGGCAGCAAGTATTGCACCCGGCCCTGATACCCCTGCGGAACCACAATGCTCGGTTCCACCACAGCTTTCCGCCGCGCCAATTCAACTGCCGTTTCTAAAAGCAGGGGCAGGTTCTGCGCTTCGCGGATTTCTGCCGGGATACGGGAAAGGTTCTCCTCGTCGCCGAGGATATGATCCACGTTGACGCGGATCGGCCACTCCGGGTTGTAATTGACGCCATATTGCGTCATATAGTAGCTGGGCTTCTTCGGCAGCGGGGAGATATGCCGGAGCATCGGTGACAGCTCGTCCGCAAAGCCCCTGAAATACCATTCCAGCAGGGAGTCCTTCTTTTTATTCCGGTCAAAGCAGGCATAAATGGCCTTATACCGCCGGGTGTAGAGGCCCGTATGAAAGCAGCAAAATTCATTCTCGATGTGGAAGTAATCTGCCGCGCTGCTGGGGTTTCTTTCGTCCTTGTAGTCAATAAGCTGTTTCTTAAAGATCGCGTGAATATATCGCTCCAAAATCGGAGTATCTGGATTTTTCGTTAAGTATATAGGGTTTTTGAATCGCCACGGTTCCGGCAGGGCCATCTCCGCCAGCATATCAAGCTGGGAGTACCAGTTCGGGACGTAGGCGAAGGAAAACAAATCTGGCATGAGAATCATATCAGTTTCCTCCATTTGTTCTGTAATGCGTCCACGAGCTTCATCTGCACTTGTATCTTCATGTCCTCGTCGATGTAGGAATATAGCTGGCCGTCCGGGCCGACTTCGTCATACATCACCAGAAAATTGATGTAAGCGTCATAGTGCAGGAGATATGCTTCAATTGCCTCTTGGTCGCCGTGAACCGCTCGCTTGATTAGGTCATAGGTTAATTCATGGCTCTGAGCTACCTTGCTCATAGAATTTCCGGATTGCCTTGAAAGCGCGCTGCCTCAGGTTGTAGACAGTGCGGGTCGTCACCTCCATTCTGGTCGCAATTTCCCCATCCGTCCAAGCGTACCAGAAGTCAAACAGTAAGACCTTCCGCTGCTTCTCCGGCAGGGAGCAGAGTGCTTTATATAAAGTTTCGCTGTGAACCACGCAGGATAGCTCGTCCGCATAAAGCACAAAATGATCGGACGGATACCTGTCGTCGTGGCTTAAAGTTTCAAGAAGATAGTCTATTGGCTCGTCGGAGTAGTGCTTCTCCGCGTTGGCCTTTGCCCGTTTGAGATTTCTGCTGAAATTCCGGGCCACCGTCTTGGTGAAGGAGTCCACCATGGCGACGATCCGTTCTTCATCAGAGGGAGACATCATGCCGCATCCCTCCTTTTTGCAGATTTGAGCTGGTTCTTTTTCGCCTCCTCACATAACCAGAACACATCTCAGGGCTGCAAACCGGAAAGTTTTTGAAAAATATTTTGAGAAAAATTTTTGTATGAGTGAGTTTATCTAAATGCTGGTTAGGAGCTGCACATATATTTTTCCTCCTTAAACAAAATGGGCCAATCCGCACAAGGCAGATTGACCCATTCAGGCAAGCTACTGAACATCTTTGTTGTGCCTTGCTTGATAGATTTTACAATGTATAATTGCAATAACTCCTACCAGTACTACCAGCCCACCGAATATAACCCCAGCCAGACCATCGGAGAAGTTATGTTCTCCTGGCTCGGAGAAAGACATAATGGCCGTCTGAGTCAAAACGAAGCTGACAAGGATACCGCACAAGCTGACCAGCCGCAGGGCCTCCGCCTCCAAGTCATGTTGTTTCCGCAACTTGATAAGGTCGCGGATTTGGATGCCGAATTCCACAAAGGTATAGGCGGCGATAGCCAGGGCCATCACCTCACTGTACTGACCTGCGGAGCCGCCGAAGAACAGGCGGACAGAGTATCCCGCATAGCACAGGCCGGAAAAACTCAAGATGGCGGAGACCCATCTATACAGCCGGAGCTGTTCAGCCGTTTCTTTGCCCTGCATTTTCAAGGCCACATACCGGGCCAGTCCGATGCCGCAGCTAAACAGCGCGTTGGCGAACATGAAAAAAGAAGCGGACGCGACACTCATCACCAGCTTGACCAACACCATGAAACCGTCTTTACCCACCGACACAAAGTGAAAAATCCGCCGCCTGCGCCGGATTTCGTCCCATACCAGCCGGAGACTCTCCCGTGTGCCCCTGTATCCGCAGAGGGCGCACAACAGCAGGTTGCATCCCAGCAGGAGCAGTACACCGCCCATCACGCAGCCGGTCAGGCAGACCATCTGCGCCCATTCACCTTCCTCACCGAGCAAAAGGAGCTGGGAAACCAGCGCAGGGAGCAGTACGCATAGCAGCGCAGCGTCAAACTGCCGCATTGTCCAAGCCGAAACATCTTTTTCTTTTCTGCGGACAATCAGGGACACAGTGGCGAGACACGCCTGCACCCCCACCAGCGCACAGACCACTCCAGTTTGAAAGATGTCATAGGGCGGTATAAGTTCGGCAAACAGCGGCGCGGCAGACAGGCTACACAGAACGATAGCCGGGATGATCAGCAAAACAGAACACCACGGGCCGGTATGCTTTTGGGCCAGCAGACGAAACCCGCCCAGCCACAGGAGCATCCCTCCGCATCCGATGAGATACGCAGAACGGAAATAGATTGCCGCCGCCAAAAAGATCATTTGAAAAAGCAGGGGCAGAACATCCAGACCTTTCAGAGAATGCGTTATCTGCTTGTTTTTCATCCATGCCACCTCCCATTTGTTTTCCCTATTGTACCGATTTCGTTTTGCTGGATTGTTTGAGTATTGTTGCTGTACCATTAAAATCTGCATAGAAAAGCGTGGGCAGTATGGAATCATCCCAGCCAATGATCCAACTGCTCACGCTCTCTTTGATATTCCTTTTTTATCTTTTTCAGGGCCGTGCTCCCGGCCTCTGTAATTCGATAATACTTTCTGATTCTTCCATCAACAATGTGGACGGCAGGATCGGCTCGTATGTATCCTTGCTTTTCCAGCCGCCCACAAATACCATAGATGGTCGCCTCAGAAATAGGGGATACTTGCCCCAGCATTTTTCGTATTTCATAAGAATAGGAACCTTGCGCCATCCTGCTTAAAAGGGACAACACCATCCCTTCTAAATAGCGGTTTCTCACAGCCACGGCGTTTCCGACTTTGCATAGTACCGCTCCGCCTGGTGGCTGGCCGTAACAAAGCTCTTGTCCTTTCCGGTTGTGACCACCTCCAAGGCTGTAGCGGAGATCAGCCCATAAGGAGCCAGCGCCTGCCGGAACGCCTGGGCGTATCCTGCACCGGGAAAGCCTTGCAACATTTCAAAGGAAAGTTTTCCTGCCGCCGCCACCATATTGACCGTCAGGCCACAGATAGTGTCGCTGAAAAAGTGCGCCGACTCCACATACTGCGCATAGTCGTTCAGACGAAGCCGCCCCATATAACTGATGACATAGGTGTTGTTAACCATGCCGTTGAAGAAGGACATGAGCTTTCGCTTTTTCTCCAGGGTAGGCAGTTCATCCAACTTATTGAACAGGCCGATCTGCTTATTCAGCCCGGCCTTGACTGCGTTGGGGTCGCGCTGGGCGGCCAGCAGTTCCCGATACCGGCGCGCCAATTCCTCCGGTGCATTGGCTCCATCCTGGGCCGTATAGGGAAGGTAGGCGGTGCCTACACAGTTGCGGTGGGTCTGTTCTTTGCCGATGGCGGAGCGTAGATCCATCGCCAGATTGCAGACTACCGGCTTTTCCGCATGCGGGTTCAATTCCAGGATACAACGGGAAAGGAGCATGGCGGCGAACAGCGTAGGCGTAGCCCCTATCGCTTTGGCGGCATGGACAAAAGTATTTTCGTCCAGCAAAATCTCCGAATGATAGCAAGCCTCCGGCGTGGAGGTGCTTTCCGGCAGTGCGAAGCCGTCATGCTCCACCGGCTGTATCGCCGTTTCATCCACCTCATAAAATTCCCTGGAGAACGGCTCCGCTGTTTCCTCCTCCGGGATGGGGTCACCGGGCAACCGGATGCCCTCGGCAGAAAACTTCTTGTGGTACTTCTGACAGCAGTAGTCATAGAGTAAGGCTTCAACAAACGGCATTACGCCCCGCCCATCGCACAGTCCGTGGTGGAAGGCCACCCGGATGCAGTTGCCGGTGTAGGTCACATCCAGCAGATGATACCCGGTAGCCATACTGCCAAGGGTGCGAAATTTGTCCGTCTTGACTGCCACCATGGAATTATCGTCCCGGTGCAGATAGTAGGCCCCGCCCTTTTCTACCAGCTTTTGCGTCAGGTAGGGAAAACGCCGGGCCGTATTGGTGAGGGCAACCTGCAAATAGCTGCCCGTCACTTTGTCCCGCATCCGAATCTCTACCACGGTGCTGTCATAGCCGTTTATCCGATAGAGAAATGACTGTCCTGAGCGAATCTGTTTCATCTTTGCCGCCCCCTTTACAGAATGTCGAAATGATCCAGCACAGCCTTGCTGCCAAAGCCCAGGCCGCCGCCCAGCAGGACGCCGCCAGCCAGACAGAGCAAGACATTCAGCATGGTGGCGGTGAGAGGCGTCACCATTGGAATGGTGTTAAACAGGAACATTCCCACACCCAAAGAGAGCAGAATGGTGAGCCACAGCCGCTGCTTGCCGATGACGCCCATCAGGACATAGATGCCCGCAAATACCGCCATCAACAGGACTTTGGAGATCATGCAGAAAATGAGGTTGCCAGCATGGAAGCCCTCCATCTCGAAGGGCAGGCCGGAGACTGCGCCGCCCACCATCGCACCGGCGAAAAAGCAGACCAGCATCAGGCTGCCGCCCACAAAACCGGCGATTGTCTTGGAGAGTACATACCCGGTCTTTTTAGACCGAACCGCGAACAGATTTTTGCAGTAGCCGCTGCGGAAATCATCGCAGACAAAGATCCCCACCAGAACCGCCGCCAGAAAGTAGACCAGGTTAATGTTGCACATGGTGGTCAGACTCATGGCTGCGCCGGACTCTGCACCCGGAAGCGCGCCGATGGCCTGCCACACGCTGTCAAAGGCTTCTACCGTGGTCTCTACTCCCGTATTGGGGTCCACAGATACAGAACCGTCCATCATGGTGGTCATGACCAGCACCAGCACCGGGATTGCCAAAGCAACGCCCAGCAGGATGTAGAAATAGCGGGAAGTGAACATCCGGCGGAAATCCACCGCCAGAATACTGCCCAACTTTCTTTGCGAAAGTCTTTTTTCCATGTCACCTTACCCCCTTTGCATCCATCAGGTCGATGTAGTATTCTTCCAGACCGATCTTATCGGTTTTCAGTTCGTGGACAGTGACGCCATTTTCGTAGAGGAAAGCGGCGACCTGTTCCGGCTTTACCGGGTCATAGACACGCAGATACCCGGCCTCGTCCTGCTCGACCCGTGTATAGTTCCGGTCAAGCAGCGCCTTTGTCTGCTCCATATTCTCCGCCGTGACCGCAACATAGGTGCGGCAACTCTTTTCCAATTCTCCGGCGGTCATCTCTGTCATCATTTTTCCACCCCGGACAATGCCGTAATGGGTGGCGATCTTCTCCAACTCGCCCAGTAGGTGGGAGGAGATGACCACCGTACACCGTTCGCTTTTGGTGATGTCGGTCAGCACCTCCCGCATGATTCGCATACCGTCCGCATCCAGACCGTTCAGCGGCTCATCTAAAATAAGAAGTTCTGGTTTCCCCAATAGTGCCATTGCAATACCGATACGCTGTTTCATGCCCAGGGAGCAGTTTTTGTATTTGTTCCCGGCCGCGCCCTCCATGCGAACCAGTCGGAGCATCTTCTGTACTTCTTCTTTGGGGCTTTTGAGCCCCAGGTTGGCCGCCTGGAGCATCATATTGTTCCAGACGGTCATGCCCGGAAAGCAGCCGGGCAACTCGATCAGGACACCGATTTTCGCCCGGACATCCGCATCCGTATAATCTTTCCCAAACAGCCGGATACTGCCGCCGCTGGGGCGGATCAAACCGCAAATCAGCTTTTCCGTAGTGGACTTGCCGGAACCATTTTCTCCGATAAAACCGTAGATGGCACCCTCCGGCACCGTCATGTTCAGGCCCTGCACCGCCTGTTTATGGCCGAAATTCTTTTGTAAATTCGTTATTTCAATCGCATTCATATTCTCGCCTCCCCATCAGTACACATCGCTCTTTTTCAGCAGCAGGGTACCCGCCAGATTGTAAATGACCGCCCAGGCCGCCGAAAAAGCAATACAGGTCAAAAGGGTAATTCCATTGCTGTTCAAGCACGCATTGACAGAGGAGCCATACAGGAACAGGTTCAGAAGCGGGCTGTTGCCCAATACGGCAGCCGCCCCGATGATGAGGATTCCTGTTCCAAAGAAGAAGGATAGCGCCACCGAGATGCCGAAGTACCGGCGAAAGACCACATTCAGGAAGGTGTAGAGACTTGCCCAGCCCAAGCTCATCACCATCTTGCCCAGGATCGCCAAGAGCAGAGAACCAATATTCGCCTCAAAGGACGCCCCCATCATCAGGCCGGAGACAACCGTTCCCAGCAGATAGGTGAGGCACATACAGGCCATAGCAAAGGCACAGGTCAGGGTTTTGCTCATCATATAGTCCTGCTTTTTTGCATGGGTGGTAAAAAGCTGCTTTACATAGCCGCTGCGGTAATCGTGCCCGATGAAGATAGACACCATGATACCGCCAAAGATGAACACCATATTCATATTGGCGTATTCGCCAATATCATTCACCACATAGAGCGGCGTCTGGCTGGCCACCATCTGCCAGGTGTTGGTATAAAGCTGCACCGCCGCCCCGGTGCTGTCCATCCCGCTGGAACCAAAAACCATGGCAGGGATGATTGCGGCAATGACCAAAAAAATATAAAAAAGCGGGGTGTGGAACAGGCGGTAAAAATCCACGCCCAGCATACTTTTTAATCGCATCCCAAAGCTGGGGGATGTAAACTGTAACTGCTTTGCCGCTTCCATCTTACGCACCCTCCTTCCGGCTCATCAGCTCCACATAGTATTCCTCCAGGCCGATCTTGTTCTTTTTGATCTCCCGGACACTCTGGCCGTTCTCCAACAGGCAGGACGCGATGGCCTCCGGCTCGTCCACGTCGTACACCCGGAGATACCCGTCCTCCTCGCGTACCTTGCCGAACTTCTGGCGGAGCAGCTCTTTCGAGCGTGGCATATCGCCGGTTTTGACCGACACGAACACTCTTGCCCGGCTCTCCATGTCCATTGCAGACAGCTCCTGGATCATGCGTCCCTGACGGATGATGCCATAGTGTGTAGCAATCTTCTCCAGCTCACCGAGAATATGGGAGGAGATCAGCACCGTGGCGGAGCAGTTTTCCGTAATGTCCACCAGGATTTCCCGCATCAGCCGCATACCGTCCGTATCCAGACCATTGATCGGTTCATCCAGAATGAGCAGGGCCGGGTTGCCTAACAGCGCCATCGCAATACCAATCCGCTGTTTCATACCCAGGGAACACTTCTTAAACTTCGTCCTGGCCTCGCCGTCCATGCGGACGATCTCCAGCACCCGGCGGATCTCCCGGTCCGGTTCAGCCAAATTCAGATTGATGGCCTGCATCATCAGGTTCTGGTACACGCTGGAACCGGGAAAGCAGCCTGCATTTTCGATCAGCGCCCCCACCCGCACCCGGACGCCGGGATCAGTATAAGGTTTTCCGAACAGCCTGATTGTCCCCTGATTGGGAACCAGATGGCCGCAGATCAACTTCTCCGTGGTGGATTTGCCGGAGCCGTTTTCCCCGATGAAGCCATAGATGGCTCCCACCGGGACAGTCATATTCAAATGATCCACCGCGTGCATTCCTCGAAAACTCTTTGTGAGATTCCGTATTTCAATCGCATTCACACTCAGCACCAGCCTTTCCTGGAATGTGCAAACGCCGCAATCCCTGCGGCGATTACACCAATGGCACAGACAACAGTGCCGATTATCATACCTTTTTTCATTTTGCATCCTCCTGTTCATCAATGATTTTCTCACTCAGTTCCATAATCTGGGTCGCATATTTCTTTTTGCGGCTGTTCAGGATCGCCCTGTAAACCGGCCAGACAAGACAAACCATCACCAGCCCCGGAATCCCCAGTGCCAGACCAACGGTCATATTGTTCCATACCATGATATTGGACATCCCGGCTCCCATAACCAAAGCGCCAATGACGCCGAGTATGGAAGCCGCAACTGTTGCGGGCGTTTTTACTTTCGTATCCAGCGCCTGGAGCTGATCCAGCTTCGTGGTGCCTTTTTCCATGTATCTGCGGCGGATCGCTTCCGCCTTTGCCGCATCTTCCTTTAACGGATTGTATTCAGCCATATTGAAAACCTCTTTCTTAATTTCATGGGCTTAGTATAATCCTTGTTTGTTGCCGGAGTAGTGCTGTTATGTTGCTGCTATGTTAAAATTACAAAAAAGAAAAGGCCGTATCCCGGTTCAGGGATACAGCCCAAGTCATGCGAAGCAAGCAGGTTTACAGCAGTTTGCTGCCCTTTTCGCAGATCAAATAAATTTCATCATATTTCTGTTCGATCAGTTCATTGACCGTCTTTGTCCGTTTAGCGACCATCCGTGGATATAAAATAGGAGCCAGCGCCCACAGCGTAAAGGCCGGAATCGCCAGCAAGATACACAGCCAGATCACTGGCGGCGTTGCCGTGACCGCAAAAACAGACCCCGCCATGAACGCTGTGCCTATCAGCCCTATCACCAGCGAAGTGATGGCTGCCTTCGAGGTTTTGGATTTTTGAAGGGCGTCGATTTCCGCTACACAGGCTTCCAGGTTACGTTGCAAGCGGGTTAATTCCGCCTTGTTCATGATTTTACGGCTCCGCCGCAGCAAAATTTTGCCAGAGGCAGTTTCTTTTTCCACCTCCCAGCCAAGGCTTTGATAGCAGTCCATAAGCAAAGCCACCCGCTCGCCTTTTGCCTCAATCTCCTTATATTCATACGCCACATAGGACGGTTGATGTTCCTGCTCCATAGTGATTAGTTCCTTTCTGCAAGTAATTTCAAGGGAATATGAACCGTAAAGACAGAGCCTTTTCCAAGCTCACTTTGTACCGAGATCTGGCAGTCCAGCAGATGCAGGACGCGCAACACCAGTGCCAGGCCCAGGCCGTTGCCCTCGGTGGCGTGGGAAGTATCCCCCTGATAAAATTTCTCGAATATTTTCTTTTGTGTTTCTGAATCCATCCCGCAGCCGGTGTCCGATACGGACACGATGATGCCGTCCGCATCCGTGTGTTGGTGCAGGACGATGCTGCCGCCATCCGGCGTAAACTTTATGGCGTTGGAGAGAAGGTTGTTCCACACCATCTCCATCAGGGACTCATCCGCTGTAATAACCGCCTGATCTTCCAAATCAGCTTCAAACTCAATTTCTTTCTTTTCCATGATGCCATCAAACTGGATCACGCACTCACAGAGCTGCTCACAGAGATCATAAGGCTCCGCCTTTGGAACAATGGTCTGTTTCTCCAGTTTATTCAATTTCAACATATTGGAAATGAGGTCAGACAGTCTCCGGGTGGACTCCACAATGGCATCCGCACATTCCCACTGTTCCTTCTCGCTGATATTTTTTCGTTGCAAAAGCATGGCATTGTTTTGAATACCCGCCAGAGGTGTTTTGAACTCATGGGAGACATTGGCGAAGAAATCGGTTTTCAGTGTTTCCATGCTGCCCAGCTCTGCCACCATCTTGTTAAAGTCATCGATCAAGCGGTCCAGATAGTCCTTGTTTTCTGCCGTATGCATGGTGGGGACATAGACAGAGAAATCTCCCTGCGCCACCAATTTTGCGGCTTCCGCCAATCTTTGCACCGGAATGTCGTATGTTTTGCGGATACGCCAGCGGGTAAAAACCGTCAGCCCCACGGCGATCAAAGACCAGTAGACAATGGGGACCACAATGCGAACATATTGGTTCCAATGCAGTTTTTCCATCCCCACCAGCAGCCCGGTATGTACCCCGGACATCACCAGCAAAACGATCAGGAATACGAAAAAGATGGAGGGCGGGAACAGCGATGTGTTTTTCCCGCGGTTCATTTCAGCACCGCCTTATAACCAACCCCGCGCACCGTTTTGATCTCAAAACCTTCACAGCCGGAGAACTTGTCCCGCAGCTTGGTCACATAGACATCCACTGAGCGCAGGCTGGCATCTGTATCCACTTCCCAAAATTCGTCCATGAGCTGGGCACGGGAGAATATCTTTTTCGGATAGGACAGTAGCTTGAACAGGATGTTGAATTCGCGGGGCGTTACGGGGACTTCCTCACCGTCTACCTCGGCGGTCATGCCGTCGCCGTCCAGCGTCAGGTTGCCCACAGTCAGTTTCTTTTCCGTTTCAATGTTTGCCCGGCGCAGCAGAGCCCGCACCCGGAGCAGCAGTTCCTCGAAGTCGATGGGCTTCACCATGTAGTCATCGATCCCCAGCCGGAACCCTTTCTGCTTGGCGGGAAGATCGTCGCGGGCCGACATAAACAAAATGGGGATCTGCTGATTGATCCGCCGTACGTTCTCAGCAAATTCAAAGCCGTCGATCCCCGGCATCATAATGTCGGAGATAATCAGGTCAAACATACCGCCATTCATAGCGTCATAAGCATCGTTTGCCTTCAGAAACCCTTTGGCGGAAAAACCGCTGTCATTCAGATATGTACAGACGCTCTTATTCAAAACAGCATCATCCTCCAGAACCAGAATATTTATCATGGAAATCCCTCCTGAGATTAAAATTTTCTATTTGCATTATAGCATATCAGAGGTTTGTTTGATGAATGTTTTGGAATTGTTTCAGAAATATTAAAATAAGCCTTGCTTTTCCACCCGTGGTGTGTAAGCTGTGACTCACACAAGGCACAAGCCCAAGCACAAAAATGAAAGGTGGAAATGATAATGAAAACAGGAAAAATCACAGCGAAACTGAGAGACGCGGTTCCGGTTTGCCTTATGGTAAACGGTGAGGAAGTAAAACGATACAAGAACATCGAGCTGCCGGACGAGCTGAAAGAGGTGGAAATGGCCGACTTCCATTTCAACGTACACATGGACGGGAAGATCACTTTTGAAATCCACTATGAGGAAGGCGTACTGCCGGAGGTATTCCCGGAAGCCCGCACCAGAGTAAGCCGGGCGGCGAAGGCCGCAGCCAAAGCTGCCTCACAGGAAAACACAGAGGTTATGGCCGTAGAAACTACCGAGCCGGAAATAGAGGCCGCGCCGGAAGAAAGCCCACAAACCGAGGAAAGCTCGGCGGAAGATCCCGGTGAGCCTGCCACGGAGGAAAATGAGCCGGAAGGCATTGAGGCCGCCTATAATGTGACAGGTGTGCGTCGCAAGCAGCTCGTAGTAGCAGTAAGTGAATTTACGAACATCGAGCCGGAATACAAGGCGGCTCCCAGTTTCGCCTATGAAATCGGTGACTACATGGTAGATAAGGAAGGAACTCTGACCGGGCCGGAAAATCCGGCTCTGATCGAAAGCCTGAAAGAACAAGGTTTCATTGCCGCAGAGTAAAACGAGAAGGCCCCGCTTCGGCGGGGCTTTTCCTGTCCTCAGTGAAAAAAGATATGTTTTAAGACCTTTAGAGCTTGCTTTTTGACTGGTGGTGTGTAAGCTGTCACTCACAGAAATAAAACATATGTTTATTAGATACCAAAAGGAGGATGCAACCATGCTGCAAATATCTGAAATCGTAAGAAAAACCGAGGAAATGTTCGACCTGTTCAACGAGCATTTTTACGAGGGCGAGCTGAACCGCCCGGCCATCACTGTATCACCGGACGGAGGGCGCGGGGCGTATGGCTGGTGCAGTATCAACGAGATATGGAACGCCAGCGGCGAGAAGTATCGGGAAATCAATCTCTGCGCCGAGTACCTTGACCGGCCCATCTTCGAGCTGGCAGCCACGCTTCTGCATGAGATGGCGCATCTCTACAATCTGGTTCATGGCATCCAAGACGTAAGCAACAACGGCTATTACCACAATCAGAAATTTAAGGCCACCGCTGAGGCCCACGGCCTGCATATCGAGAAGCACGCCAAGTATGGCTGGACGGTAACAACGCTGGCCCCGGAGGCGGAGGCATGGATCAGAGAAACTTTGGGTGATGACAAGATCAACGCCAGCCGCTTGCCGGTGGAAGGCACCACCAAGGGCGGGAGTAAGAAATCCATTAACCGCAGTATCAAATATGTCTGCCCCTGCTGCGGCACCATTATCCGGGCAACGCGGGAGGTCAATGTAATCTGCGGAGATTGTGGAGAGGTTTTCGAGCGGGAATAAGAAAAAGCGGGAGCCGCAAGGTTCCCGCTAAATTGTTCTCATTGAAAGAGATGGCGCTGTCCGGGAGCGAACACTTTTTAGCGTTTCCTCAGTTCTGGTACAAGAGAGCCGGACAAGGGGGTGCAAAAATAGGCCGCCATGGGGCTATGTGATCGCCGCGATAGGAAGCGGGCTGATGGCGGTCTAATTCGCCAAGTCCCCGGAAAACAGAAAAAGCCCGGAAAGCCTGATATTATGGGCTTTCCGGGCATAGATACAAAAACAGCCCTCCAGTTTGGAAGGCTGTTTTTGTATTAAAGATTGTTCCTTAATATGGTGGAGATAAGGGGACTCGAACCCCTGACTTCTGCATTGCGAACGCAGCGCTCTACCAACTGAGCTATATCCCCAAATGTCATGCCGTTCTTAACAGCTTTCATATCATACAACAATTCCCCGTAAATTGCAAGATGCAATTTACAGCGGGCGCCGGTTTTTTTCATCGCATGGCGGCGCCATGCGGCGGGCGGAGGCGCCGCCGCTTTCCGGGAATGGACGGGGCAATCGGAGCGCCGCTGTCCGTCCGGCGGGCGGGGATAAAAAGGGGGGGGAGACCGGCGTCTCCCCCTTGCCGGACGCCCGTCAAAGCTCCTTGACCAGCGCCTCCATCTCCGCGCGGCTTCGAACGCCGCGCGCCCGCGTGATGTGCTGCGCCTTCACGCCCTCCGGCAGCGCGGCGAAGCGCCGCATGGCGGCCGGGTCGCGCGAGAGACATTGCAGGAATCCCTGCGGCATCTCGTCCATATCCGTATCACCTCGGCAATAGTATGGCGGTTGCCGGCGGCGGCTATGCGAGGCCCAGCAGGCGCGCGGCGGTCGCCGTCAGCAGGCAGAGTCCCATCCCGATAGCCGTCGGCAGCAAAGCCGCCACGCCGGCCCACTTCCAGCTCTGCGTTTCCTTGCGGATGGCCAGCAGCGTGGTCGAGCACGGCCAGTGGAACAGGGAGAACAGGAGCATGTTCAGCGCCGTCAGCCACGTCCAGCCGTGGGCGGTCAGCAGCATGCGCAGTTCCGCAAGGCTGCCGTATTCGGTCAGCGTGCCGGTCGCGGCGTAGGCCATGAAAATGATCGGGATGACGATTTCGTTGGCGGGGAGGCCGAGCACAAACGCCATCAAAATGACGCCGTCCAGCCCCAGCAGCCGGCCGAACGGGTCGAGCGCGCCCGCAAGGTGCGACAGCAGCGTGCCGCCGCCCACGGTGATGTTTGCCAGCGCATAGATCAGCAGGCCGGCCGGCGCCGCGACGCTGGCCGCCCGCGCCAGCACAAACAGCGTGCGGTCGAGCGCGGAGCGCACCAGCACCCGGCCGACCTGCGGGATGCGATAGGGCGGCAGCTCCAGCGTGAAGGACGACGGAATGCCGCGCAGCAGCGTTTTGGACAGGAACCGGGAGGCGGCGAACGTCATTCCTACGCTCAGCAGGATGGCGGCGGTGAGCAGCAGGGCGGCGCTGCCCGCTCCTGCCGCCCCTGCGAAAAACATGCCGATCACCGCCGTAAGCATGGGGAAGCGGCCGTTGCAGGGGACGAGCGCGTTGGTCAAAATGGCGATCAGCCGCTCGCGCGGGCTGTCGATGATCCGGCACCCGATTACCCCCGCCGCATTGCACCCAAAGCCCATGCACATGGGTGGTTAATTCCCGAATGCCATTTGTACGCATTCTGTTGTCAACCATGCAGGTGATCAGTTAATTCCAGAATGCCGTTACAGAGTGTATTCCACGACTGCCGCCTGTGTCTGAAAGCGGTAGAAGATCTTTACAGTCTGGCGCTTGACCTTACCGTGTTCACTCTTTTCATAATGCCCCTGCCCGATCTCAATATGGTCGATGAGCTTGAATAGTAGCTCGGGTGTAAGTTCTGTCACATCTGTAATTTGACGCAGCAGTTTATCGAGCTTTTCCTGCGCCTCCTGCAAAGATGGCCCAGGATTTTCTTTTTCACTTTGTAATGTTGTTATACGCTGTTCCAGCGTTTCCGCTTCCTGCTCGTATTTTGGAAGCAACTTGTTCATACGAGCATCGCCGAGTCTCCCTGCGGCATTGTCTTCGTATAGTTTTGCAATGATGCCTTCCAGCTCCCGGAGGCGCTTTTTAATACCGCTTATTTCTTTGGATTGTTCTTGGCGTCCGACGGACGCAGCCTGTTTCTTCTGTGCATTCTTCAAAATAGCGGTACGATCTTCTCGACTGATGGCTAGCTGCTCCCGCAAAGAAGCCTGCACGATCTCATACAAGACATTATAGTCGATGAAATGATTGCTGCATTCATCTGCGCCATAGAGTTTATAGCCGCCGCAGGTCAGATTGGCAGGGGAGCCCTTTTTTCGTGTGCCTGTGGCGGACATGTTGCGTCCACAGTCAGCGCATTTGGCAATACCGGAAAAGAGATTGTAAAATGTCCCCTTCTTTTCACAGGTCCGTGCCATGGTTCGGCGCCGGACCAAATTAAACGTCTCTTGATCTACCAGGGCCTCATGGGTATTTTCCACCACAATCCATTCATCCCTTGGATTGCTGAGCGTCAAATGGCTTTTGAAGGAAATCTTGGTGGTTTTCCCTTGGGCAACGTGTCCTAAATAGACTACATTCCGCAGCATTTTCGTGATGGTAGCGCTGGTCCATTCCTGCCGCTTGGAGCAGGCGTTTACATCCAATCCCTTGTGGGTCATGCATCGGTATACCGCCGGAGACGGAACGCACTGCTCGTTGAGGCTTCTAGCAATTTTGATGGGTTGCACGCCCTCTGCCGCCATGCGAAAGATACGCTTGACTACTTCGCCGGATTGCATATCCACTACAAGATGATTTTTATCTGTTGGATCTTTCTGATAGCCATAAGGTGCAAAGGCTGCAATGTAAGCACCATCCCGCATCTTGGTGGCAAAAGCCGCGCGGATCTTCTTGGATGTATCCCGTGCGTACATCTCATTGATGACGTTTTTGAAGGGAGCAATGTCCGTATAAGGGCTGTCAGAGTCATATCCATCATTAATAGCAATATAGCGAATGCCCTTGGACGGGAAATAAATCTCCGTATATTGCCCTGCTGTAATGTAGTCGCGCCCCAAACGGGAAAGGTCTTTGGTAATGACCAGATTGACCTTCTTTGCTTCAATGTCCGCAATCATCCGCTTGAAATCCGGGCGGTCAAAATTTGTGCCGCTCCAGCCATCGTCTACATATTCGTCAAATACAACATAGCCGTGTTCTGCTGCATAGCTTCTAAGCATTTTGCGCTGCGTGACGATGCTTGCGCTTTCCACTGCGCCGTCATCGTCTTTTGATAGACGCATATAGAGCGCTGCATTGTAGGTTGATCTTGCTTTCATGTTCCTCCTTTCCGCAGCCAAATCAACCTGTGAGGATACATTTCATCATAACGAAGATGTGTCCTCTGCGCAAAGGTATGGCGGCTCTCTTTCTAACAAAACAATCAAAAACTCTTCCAAAAGGTTGGTAAGCGATTTATCTGATGCGGATTCCGTTGCAACAGCATAAATATTATAGGTTGACAGTTGTCATTCACCTCCCTTAGGACATTTTTATGCACAAAAAAAGAAACCTTGCCTGTCCGGTATCGGATTAAAAAGGTTTCTCCATTTAAAATTTTTGATTGCGAGTTCAATACTTTTACATTATAATAATAATTTCGCCTTTGTTACTCAAGACGCTATAAACGCTTATATAATAGTCGGCTATTGCCGGCTTCCTCAAAACCAGCGCTTTCAAACAAGTCCCATTCATCTTTCTTCTTCAAATATTCTGGATACACAGAGCTGCTGTTTCGACGCCCCGTGATCATCTTTATCTCATCGTCGGAAAATTGATAATTACCTAAAAACGGTACGACTTTTTTATTACTTTGAGTCGTTTGCTCGTCTGAATCATAGCCCAAGCGCCGGGCGAATTGATTCGCGGCATATTTTTGCAGTTCAAAACTGCGCTCTGCGTTTTCCGGCTCCCAGTCTGATTCAATTGGTGATGCACAATATGCCAGGATGCCTGGTTCCACGTGGAGAAAATCCCTAAGTAAAAAAGGCAGTTCGTCGATTATTCGCTTTTTTATATTATCATCATGTTCTACCATTTCTATTTCGTGAATGTAAAATACATTCTGCATTGAATTGCCGGAATCATCATTGAGCGGTCTACCCTCATCTTGCAGCGCAGAAATCGTATATTCCAGATCGGCGTTCTCGTCATCACATACCTCAAGTGGATCGTAATCATGATAGAGCATGTCACAGCAGAGAATCATCCAACCAAACAAAGAGGCCACTTTACTTGTTTTTGAATAATCATTTTTGCAAAGCTGATCTTCATCTATATCACTTAACCCAAAAGGAATTCCGAAAAATTCAATGCTTACCGGTATTAGATAAGTATTAACAAAATTGTAGGAATATGAACTTCCCGGCTCCTCATTTAAACAAAATGTCCTTGTGTGATCGTCGCGAAACCTTGCAATAAATTCTTTATAAATAATTCCCATAGATTACACTCCTTTTGGGATTCTTCTATCCAACTGTTTGGATAATCGACTTCAGTTTGATACCTTATAGATACACTAAAATTAAAGAAAAACATATATATTATAATACAAATTTTCTTTACTTCCTAATAATTTTGTTCGACCATTTGGCTCCAATAATTTACAATCAATAGTTCATCCGCCTCCTAAGCGGAAGAACTTTCTTTCGTTTTTCTTGAAAGTGCCGCATTGGCTGCTCTTCTACTTTGCCAATACTGCGTGTTTAACATTTTAGCGACTTGCATTGTACCAATTCTTATTCATCAATATGGCAGTTTTTCTACGCTGTTCATCCAATATTTCCGCGTAGATTTCCAGAACCATATTTGCCTGGGCATGGCCGGTATCGCCCTGTACTGCTTTGATATCACCATGAGTTAACATGAGTTTATAAGTCACGCTGGAATGGCGAAGGCTGTGAAATGTGACATTCGGGAGGCCGGATTTTTGAACCAATGTGCGAAATTTTTTTCGTAAACATTCCGGCTGGATCGGTTTTCCATCTTGAGAATGAAAAACAAAAGAGTTTATTTCACCGCTGGTTTTATATTTATGGCACTGCAATTGTGCCGCAAGCCGATCTGGAAGAAACACTGTGCGCATGCTGGCCTCTGTTTTTGGAGATTTAATTACGAGCAAAGTTTGGTTGGTTTCGCGCCCGAATGGAAGTATCTCCAAAATATCTTTTTCTCCAATAAAAGATAATGATTTTCGGCTGATACGCTGCATGGTTTTGTTAACACTTACTGTTTTTTGAACGAAGTCTATATCAGACCACTTCAGTGCTAACAGCTCACCAATGCGTAAGGAACAAGCAAACGCAAACTGTATTGCGATTGAGAGATTACGGTCATTATTGCATGCAAACACAGCCTGCCGAACTTGTGCCGAATTCCATGCCGGTTTACGCTGCCGTTTTTCCTTTGGTATTGAAATTTTTTCCATGGGACTGCGATCCAAAACACCCCAAATAACTGCTTGACGAAACGCACTCTTCAAAAGCTTGTTCAAGTCTCTAACGGTACTTTTGCATACTGGCGAATTCAGTTTTCGGCCTTTTACTAGCGCTTGATAAAATGCCGAAACATGGAGTCCGGAAAATTCTGTCACGCTCATTGTTCCGATAAAGGGGGTAATAAACCGTCGCCTCAAGGAATCGTAATTTTCCGCTGTACTGTATGACCAGTGTGTCGTTCCATATAGCGCAAAAAAATGTTGCATCAAGTCATTTACGGTATTGATCGACATTGGCGCTTGACTAAATAAAAATGGATTTTCAATTTCTAGTTTTCGTTGCTGCGCATTTTCGAGTGTTTTGTAAGATTCCCATTTCTGTTTGCGAATTCCCTTTTCATCTGTATAATAATAGATTACCACATAGCTGTTATTTCTCTTGTAAATAGATGCCATATTTTACTCCTATTGTTGTATTTGCCGCCAAAACATATTGAAGCATATCATAATTATAACGAGTATTGTTTTGTTCCGATAACTGCATAAATTGTTGCTATTATTCCGATAATATGGTAAATTAAATATTAGAAAAACTGAGAGGAACTAAGGGCATTGGACTATTTAAAGGTAAAACAGATTGCGGAACAATGGGGAATATCAGATCGCCGCGTCCGAGTGCTGTGTCAGCAGGGGAAAATAGAGGGTGTTATCCGGCAAGGACGTTCATATCTCATTCCATCGGATGCGATAAAACCTGTAGATGGTCGGACATTGCGCGGAATGAAGCGCTCGTCAGAATATGCAGAGCTGTTTGCATATATTGATGCGCAGAAAGCCGAGCTGGATAAACGGCGGCCTCTGACGCAGGGCGAATTGCAGCGGCTTAGGGACGAGTTCCTTGTGGAATACACTTACAATTCCAACGCTATCGAGGGGAACACGCTGACGCTCAAGGAAACAGCAATGGTTCTGGAAGGCATTACTATCGATCAAAAGCCTTTAAAAGAGCATCTGGAAGCGGTTGGCCATAGAGATGCGTTTCTATATATTGAGCAGCTGATTCGAGATAAAGTACCATTCTCGGAACACATTATCAAAGAAATCCATTCGCTCGTTCTGATGGACAGACCGGAAGACAAGGGTGTATACCGTCGTATTCCAGTACGTATCATGGGCGCATACCAAGAACCGCCGCAGCCATATCTTGTCGCGCCGAGAATGGAGCAACTCATAGCGGAGTTTGCAAACACCAAACTACATCCTATCGAAGCTGCCGCACTGTTTCATTTGAAGTTTGAGGGAATTCATCCATTTATCGACGGCAACGGACGTACGGGCAGGTTAATACTTAACTTCACTTTGATGCAGCATGGTTATTCGCCCATAAACGTAAAGTTTGCGGATCGAAAGAAGTATTATGAGGCCTTTGACAGTTACTATCGGGAGGGGGATGCTGATGCAATGGTAAAATTGGTAGCGGAGTATGTGCAGGAACGTCTATATAGCAATATAAAAACTAATTAAGGAGGTTTTTATGGATAAGTCAAAAGGGCATCTATTCTATGTTTATAGATATTTCATTGTGCATAGTGGTCAACTAAGTCTATTTAATCAGCAGAAAGGATCACAGCAAGGGAAAAATAAAATTCAATTCTTAGTTTCTGAATGCATTGAGAAAAACAAAATTATCTGCGATATCGCAGACAGAAAGCATATTCTCCTTTTTGTAAAAAACATAAGTGAGGATATCGCTTTATTCAAGTTCAGCAAGGACGCTCCTGTGACCAGATATCAGCTTGATGATAGTGACATTATTGAGAGTAGAGAATCCAATTTTCCATATGTCTTCGTAATTATTGATACAAAGCAGCAACTAATTTGTCTGGAGCATAAAACTAACGTTTTTGCGAAAATTGAGATATGCAAAAATTCTTTTTCTTCATTTGTTGATCATTTTATACACGATCTCAATTATACGTTTAGTATGGATGAAATTAGCGACAGCGGTTCTTTCTGGGATAATGTGCAGAATGCGGAACGCATATATCAGCTGCAGCTTAATTTACGGTCTCCCAATTTATTTGGCGGAATATATGAAACAAATGCTTTCCTTAAAAAAATCAAGGAACTGTTTAATAACGATGAGTGCGCATTCAACCTAAAGAACTCTGCGGGCAATCTAAATATAACGAAAGAGGCTATGGATGATCCATTACAATACGCAAGTTCTGGGGGTGGCAGCTGGAAACTAACTATAACAAAAAAGGGAAGAAAAAAGAAAACAACTGTTAGTAGCAAAAAAAGTGTCAAAACATTAGAAATTAATGATTTTGAAGAACGATATTCATTATTTGGTAAAAACAATATTATTGACAAGATACATGAACTGGGTACTTTGCCCGAAAAGGAAGATCAAAACAAATGAAAAAGGTTATTTCTATTTTAATAATAGCAGCAGTACTGGGGATATCCTTTTTTATTGTTGACAATGTACCCAGCATTGGTGACGGCACAGCGGTAATTATGCATGATGATTTTATTCTTTCATTTCTTGGAGTGCTGGCAGGTTTTGCCATAGCAATCATTACATTCCTGTTTGCAAATCTAGATCAAATTCGCAAAAGCATTTTGGCGAATCCAAAGCTTAATGAACATACTAAAGCAAATGTTCGAAGATCGATAACCTATATTTATTCGGAATTAAAACAGGACACTTTGTGTATGGTAATATTTTTGCCAGTGTGCCTGCTGTTAATAATTGTTAGAGATTGTCCGGAAATTACATTCAAGATCAATAATATTTCTAAATATCAGATTATTTCAAGCATTGAACTGAGCATTTTATTGTTGACGTTCATAGCATTATTAGACATTGTAATTAGTCTATTTAATTTAGCCAAAGTATCAAATCAAGACTTTGAAGAAGACGACTGATCCCCACAGATCTCATTGGCCTTCAACCGCCTTCGCCGGGCGGTCTTTTAATTTTATCCGCGTTCCGTTATTAACCATGCACATCGTCAGCGCCTGCTTGCCGCAGGCGGCGCAGCGGCGGAAGCGGTTGTCGAGGTTGAAGGCGACGCGCGGCAGATAGCCGAGGTCCTCGAGCAGCGTAAACAGGGGGAAGAAAATGGCCATCGGCGGCAGCATGACCGATATGACCCATGCGAGCGTGCGGTATACGCCGAGCACGAGAGCGCCGTGCAGCCAATCGGGCATCCCGATGGCCAGACAGGCGGCGCTCAGCGTATCCTGGAACGAAAAGAGCGCGCGGGAGAGCAGCGCGGAGGGCAGGTTGGCGCCCGCCATCGTCAGGTAAAGCACGAGCAGCAGCCCGAGCAGCATCGCGGGCAGGCCGGTCCAGCGCCCGGTGAGGATGCGGTCGGCACGCCGCTGGCGCTCCTGTACGCGCCCGGTCCCCTGCTGCACGGCGCGTTTGCAGATGGCCTCTGCATCGCGGAAGATGGCGGAGGTCGCTTCGTCCCGTACGCGGGCGGGGGAATAGCCGGCGCTCGCAAGTGCCGCCTGCGCGGCGGAAAGCGCCTCGGCCACGGCGGGATCTTCGCCCAGCGGCGCGCCGAGCATCGAGTCCACGCCGGAGAGCAAAGACAGGTCGCCGCACAGCAGACGCATGGCGACAAAGCGCGCGTCCAGTTGACCGGCAAGGAATGCGGCCAACGGCGGCTGCAGCTTGGCGATGGCCTGCTCGACCGGCCGCGCATATCGCACGAGGTGCCGCTGCCGCTCGCCGCCCGGCCGTGCCGCTGCCGCCGCCTGCTCCATCAATGCATGCAGGCCGCGCTTGCTGCGCGCGCTCGTACCCACGCACGGCACGCCGAGCGCATCCGACAGCGCGGCGAGATCCGGCCGGATGCCGCGGCGCTTTGCCTCGTCCATGAGGTTGACGCAGACAACGGCGCGTCCGGTGATCTCCAGAATCTGCAGCACGAGGTTCAGGTTGCGCTCGAGGCAGGTCGCGTCGCAGACGATGACCACGGCGTCCGCTCCGCCGAAGCACAAAAAGTCGCGCGCGACCTCCTCTTCGGCGGATTGGGCGCAGAGCGAGTACGCGCCAGGAATGTCCACGAGCACATACGGTTCTCCCGCAAAGCGGCATACGCCCTGCGCGCTGCCCACGGTTTTGCCCGGCCAGTTCCCGGTGTGCTGGCGCAGCCCGGTGAGCGCGTTGAACACGGTGCTCTTGCCCACGTTCGGGTTCCCGGCCAGCGCAATGATGCGAGCGCCTGCAACGCCGGGCCGCGGCATGGCCGCCGCGACGCCCGCGCCGCCGCAACCCGCCTGCCGGCCGGTGGAGGCAACGGTCAGTCCCATGGGTCCGCCTCCCGTTCCCCGTCGGGCTGCGCCAGCTCCACGGCGGCGGCGTCGGCGTTGCGCAGCGCGATGACCGTGCCGCGGATCAGATAGGCGCGCGGATCGCCGGACGGCGCGTCGAACAGGCGCGTAGCCGAGGCGCGCGCGGTCAGGCCGAGGTCCATGAGCCGCCGCCGCATGGGCCCCTGCAACCGGATGGCCCCGATGACGGCGGTGCCGCCGGGCGGGATGGAGAGCAGGGAGGGCGGGGCCTCGGGGCGCATGGGGGCCTGGGAAATACGCATGACGCTGACACTCCTTTTTTGCAGGGCTTTGCCCAATACTATGCCTGCAAGGCCGTCGTGGGTGCGTCTCCCCTCCGGGCAACGCATAAAAACAGCGGCGGGCCGCCCGCAAAAGGGACGGTTCGCCGCTTGTTGATCTGCCTTTCGGCGCAGTTTTACCGGCGCCGGGCTATGCTTCTTCCGACGGGCCGTTGCCGTCGGCAGGGACTGCGGACGCATGGGCTTCGCCGCCGTCCTCCGCCACGCCGCCGTCCTCCGCCGCGCCGCCGTCGTCTCCGGGCGGCTGCGCGCGCCTGCCGCGTTTTGCGCCGCCCCTTGGCGGGTCAGGCGGCGCCTCGACACGGCGGAACAGGTGGATCACGCCGGCGTCGTTCATGCTTACGGCAATGGCCAGCGCCACCGGCAGCCCGAGCAGGCCGACCGGCCCGAACACGAACGTACCCACGACCATCGACAGCAGCGTGACGATCGGATGCAGGCCCACGTGCTGCCCGACGATTTTCGGTTCGATGACATTGCGGACGATGACCACGACGATGTACAGCAGCATCAGCCCGGCCGCAAGCCGGTAGTTGCCGAGGACGGCGGTGATGATCGCCCACGGGATGAGTACCGTACCGCTGCCGACGACGGGCAGAATATCGAACAGCGCGATGAGCAGCGCGATGAGCACGGCGTGCTCCACGCCGATGAGCAACAGGCCGACGGAGAGCTCGCAAAACGTGATGAACAGGATCAGCGCGTAGGAGCGCACGTAACGCCCGAGCGTCTTGCCAAGGTGCACGCGCACTTCGTGGACGCGCTCGCGCTGCGAATCGGAGAGCTGTTGCAGCAGGAATGCCTTGAGCAGCGGGAAATCCGCCGTGATGAACACCGTGGCGATGATCATGATGAGCGTGTTGAGCAGCCAGCCGGGCAGGGAGAACGCAACGCCGCCGAGCATGGTGAGCGCCCTGCCGGAGAAGCTGAGCACCGCCTGTTCAATCGAAGTGCCGGCGCTCTCGAGCAGGCCGCTGACGGAGCTGAGCGCCGCCGGGTCGAGCCGGGCGACGAAGCGCTCCAGCTCTTCGGAAAAGGCCTCGAGCAGCGGCTCGACGACCGTGTTGTACAGCTCTGGCAGATTCAGCACGAACGCCTTGGCGCTGGCGAACAGCTTGACCGAGAGCAGCCCGAGCGCAAGGCCGAGCAGGCTGTAGAACAGCAGCACCGTCACCGCCGCAGCGACGCCTTTGTGCACGCGGCAGCGCTCGTGCAGCAGGCGCACGACGGGGCGCAGAAGCAGCGAAACCAGCAGCGCGGCGACAAACGGCGCCAGCACGGGCAGGGCATACCGGCACAGGAAGATCGTGACGGCAAGGATGACGGCCGCATAGCAAAAGCGGAGCAGGAAACGTTTCTGTGCTTCGATGTTCAAAACATGCCTCCCAGGGTTGGATACCTTTTTTATAACATGATATATACCCCTTGTAAACAGGGTGCAAACCTGTGCTATAATATTGTTCATAAAATTTCACGATTGGGCGCCGGTCCGGCGCGGATGGGGGACAAGATGACCTTTATGGAACTGTTGCTGACCGGCGTCGGCCTGTCGGCGGATGCGTTTGCTGCGGCCCTTTGCGAGGGCCTGCACATGCGGCGGCTGAACCTGCCCCGGGCGGCGCTGGTGGGCCTGTTCTTCGGCGGATTTCAGGCGCTGATGCCGCTGATCGGTTATCTGCTTGGCAGCCAGCTCGAACGGTATATCGCGCAGTTGGATCACTGGATCGTGTTTGCGCTGCTGCTGTTCATCGGCGGCAAGATGATCGTGGAAACGCTGCGCGGCGAGGAAGAAACCGCGGAGAACGGCCGCGCGTGGCTGGTATCGCTTTTGCTGCTTGCGCTTGCCACGAGCATCGATGCGCTGGCGGTGGGCATCTCGTTCGCCTTTTTGCAGGTGTCCATCGTCCCGGCCGTGCTGATCATCGGGGCAACGACGTTCGTGCTTTCCGTTGCCGGCGTGGCGCTGGGCACGCGGTTTGGCACGCGCTTTCGCAAGCAGGCGGGCATTGCCGGCGGCGCGATCCTTGTGCTGATCGGTATCAAGATTCTGCTGGAGCATACCGGCGTGCTTTGAGGGACAAGCCCCTCCGGGCGATGCCGCTGCGACGGATTCGGCTGAAAGCGAGGGAAGCGATATGGATTGTGAGGCATTGCTGTCGTTTTTGCATCTGGCCGAACGGCTCAAGGGTACGCCGCGGCACTGCACGACCACGGCCGGCACGCCGGAGTGCGTGGCCGCGCACGTGTGGCGACTCACGCTGCTCTGCTGGCTGCTTTGGGACGAGGAGCCGGATGTGGATATGCGCCGCGTGATGGAGCTGGCGCTCATACACGACCTCGGGGAAGCGGTCACGGGCGACATCCCGAGCTTTGTCAAGACGGACGCGGATGAGCGCGTGGAGTCGGACGCGCTGACGGCCATCGCGGCCATGCTGCCCGCATCGCGCGGCGAGGCGCTCGCCGCACTGTTCGAGGAATGGGAGGCGCAGCGGACGCGGGAAGCGCGGTTTTGCCGCGCGCTGGACAAGCTGGAGGCCGTCATTTCGCACAACGAGAGCGACATCGCCACCTGGCTGCCCGTCGAGTACGAGCTCAACCCGGTCTACGGCACGGCGGAGGCGGCGGAGTTCCGGAGCCTGCGGCTGTTGCGCGAGCGGATCCGGCAGGACACGCTGGAGAAAATTTCGGCGCAAAGGAACAGGGAAGGGGAGCAGGGCGAATGAAGGAGCAGGAAGCGTATTTTGACCTGATCGCCGCGCGGCAGAGCTGCCGCCGGTTCGATCCGTCGCGCCCGGTGGAGCGTGAAAAGCTCGATCGGTGCCTGGAGGCGGCCCGCCTTGCGCCGTCGGCGTGCAACAGCCAGCCGTGGCGGTTTCACGTGGCGACCGGCGAGGCGCTGTGCGGAAAGCTGCGGCCCTGCGTGCAGCGGCTCGGCATGAACCGCTTTGCGGACGATTGCCCGGCGTTCATCGTGGTGACGGAGGCGCGCGCCGCGCTCAAGCCCCTGATCGCCGCGCACTTGAGCGAGCGGGAGTTTTCGAGCGTCGATATCGGCATCGCCACGGCGCACCTGTGCCTGGCGGCCACGGCGCAGGGGCTGTCCACCTGCATCATCGGCTGGTTGGACGGAAAGAAAATCTGCGCGGCGCTCGACCTGCCGGAGACGACGCGCGTGCGGCTCGTCATCGCGGTCGGGTATGCGCAGGCGGACGATCCGCTGCGCAAGAAGCAGCGCAAGCCGCTCGAAGAGATTGTAACCTTTCACGAGTAGGAGCATGAAGGGCAAACAGGGCATTTTTCATCCGGTTTTCATGTGGGCAAAAGGATGGCTTCATGTGCGCGCCGTACAATGAAGCCATAAAACGTTCCGCAGGAACAGGGAGGGATTTGCATGGACGAGCGGTTTGAGAAGGTGGAGCGGCTGCGGCGCGAGACGGGCGTTTCCTATGAGGAGGCGCGCGCGGCGTTCGAGACGGCGGGCCGGGATCTGCTGGACGCGCTGATTGCGCTTGAGAAGCAGGGCAAAGCGAGACGGCGCCGGCAGAGAGCGGGCCCGCCACGGGAACCTCCCGTGGCGGAAGAAGCCCCGAAGGGAAGCGCATAGCGCCTTTTTGCGGCGGACGCGCTTACCATACATACGGTTCCGGATGAAAACAGAAAGATGAAACGGCGGG
>CDZD01017811.1_pt1 | contig 68807 bp, 59 predicted proteins | sample 554771 | NCBI WGS metagenome assembly CDZD01 (sample SAMEA3182069, study PRJEB8094) | gut metagenome | biome: human; feature: gut; material: Stool; isolation source: human stools | place: Canada | collected 2011-11-08
CGCGGTGACGAGCGCCAACGGCGTGACGGCCACGTCGGTGTTCGACCAGAGCGGGCGCAAGCTGCGCGACGTGGTGGCCGACCCGGACGACGCGGAAAAGAGCGTGACCGACGCGCGGGGGAACCAGACGCAGCAGGTGCAGACGGGGACGGGCGTGACGACGACGAGCGCGTACGGCTACGACCTGGCCAACCGGCTGATCTCGTCGAGCGTCACGAACAACGCGGTGAACCCGCTGTCGACGGGCGCGACGTATGCGTACAACGCGCATATGTTGCTAAAGCGCCGATATCCATAGCTGTTCCACGAGTGGAAGCAGCTGAAAAGGAAAAATCAATTCCTATTCCAACTTTGGATGAACCGGCTGTCTTTCCAATGAATCCCTATCAGTTTCAGCCAAGAGGACTGGTGCTCAACATTTATAATCCAATTGGTACAGGAAAAAACGGCGGGGGTTTTAAATGGACAATACCAGGTACAAGTATCGCCATTTTTGAATGGAATGAGGATTATCTGCAAGGATCCCATTATCACGCGATGCTTCCAGAATGGAGCAATCGGCATGTGAACGGCATTCATTACTTGCCGGGGGAAGTTATTCCTGAACCTTGGCAGTCAATGTTCTTTTAATAAAGGAGATTTCAATGAGAGAAATGAATTATTGCTGGAATAACAGAGAGCAAATAAATCAACTGTATATCCATGATAGCGAATTTACTGGATATCAGTATGATTATGATAAACACCAAATCCAGCTTATCTGCGAAAACTATTATTTGAAAAAGACGTTCCACTTTGTTTTCCACAATGTTGTATATCACAATATGCAGAGTTGCTCATTTTGGGGTTCAGGAAACAGCATACTATGCGTCTATCTGGGAGACCGAGCACTGCATGACATCGATCTTCCAATCGCTGATGGAGCGCTGCATAATCCCAATCCATGTCGGAAGTTTGAAAAGCACATGCAGGTAGTCTTTGAACTGAACTCCGGCGATATTTTCAATGTGTTTTGTGATAATGCTGTCTTTTGGGAGGAGGATATCGACCCAGAAAAGTTTTCTCTTCGGAAAAACAAAGCGTTTAGTGAATTGAAGTGCTTGTAAAAACCGGAGAATAGACATTCTCTATTGGCTTCTGGCAGTCTTGACAACTGTGCGACAAATTGCGAAGAACAAATGATTAAGGTGTGAGCGGCGGATGGGAAAGTCCCCCACTCACCCTCCATTCATCTGCAACGCGCAGGGGCAGCGCGTGACGCGCGTGGAGGACGAGGTCGTCACGCACTTCTACTACACGGGCAGCGCGCTGCTGTTCACGACGGTGAACGAGTACGTGCTGCAGACGCAGAACATCCTCGACCCGTCGGGTACGATCGTGGCGAGCAAGCGGTTTGAGGGGCAGGCGGCCACCGGGCAGGACAGTATGCAGCGGCGGATTTGACAACGCAGGCGGCCTATGATATGGTTGGTAAAACATCTCCGTTACGGCGAACCGGCTCGTACGCGAGTTTACCCAGGAATTCTGCTTTGAAGATGGCAGCATTGATTGGGAGAAACTTGTGGAGTTTAATTCGGGGGAATAACGGAGAATAACACGGTATTAAAATTGAGGGGCCAATAATATGGTTACGATTATTACAGGGACTACAAACAAGTCAATAGCAAGTGATTTGTTATCTGCTTTTTTCAAAAAGAATGTAGATATGACGGGATATCTGTATATTGGATATCCTATTATTGGTACCGTAGATGGTGCCTATCCGATTGATGCCCTTTGGATTTCCCCTGAAAAGGGTGTAATAGCGTTTAATTTAATAGAGGGCAAAGATATCTCTGGATATGAGGAAGAGCAGGACGACTGTGCTAATAAAATTGAGGCTAAATTAAAGGGATACAAACAGCTTGTGAAGAAACGGACTTTATGTGTCAAAATAAATGTCGTTACGTTTGCGCCTGCTGTTGCTCGCCTGCCAGAAATTGATGATGATTACCCTTTATGTATTAACGAAGAAGGGTTAAAAGCAGTTCTCGATAGTTTCTCATGGAACGATTCTTCCTATTATGAAAAAGTCGTATCAGTATTACAGGCTATTTCGACTATTAGAAAAGGAAAAAAGAAACGAGAGATTTTGAATCCTAAATCTCGTGGCTCCAAAATTCGCTCAATTGAAGAATCAATAGCAAACCTTGACAACCAACAAAGCAGAGCCGTTATTGAAACAGTAGATGGTGTTCAACGAATTCGTGGCCTTGCAGGATCGGGGAAAACAATTGTACTTGCACTTAAAACGGCCTATTTGCATGCACAGCACCCTGACTGGAAAATAGCAGTTACCTTTAATACAAGGTCGTTAAAAGGGCAATTGCGTCAACTTATTAATACATTTTACATTGAACAGACCAGCGAGGAACCGGATTGGGATAATGTAAATATCATACATGCTTGGGGTGCCCCGGGTGGAGGGGAAAAAGCCGGAATCTATTACGCTTTCTGCTCTGCAAATAATGTAGAATATTATGATTTTTTAACCGCTCGAAATAAATATGGGCGGACAGATCCTTTTGGAGAAATATGTGCTAAAGCTTTAAGCGAAGCCAAAACGTTTGAACCAATATATGATGTCATATTGGTTGATGAAGCACAGGATTTTTCTCCCGCATTTCTTCGGCTATGCTATGAAATGTTAAAAGAACCGAGAAGGTTAGTATATGCGTATGACGAGTTGCAAAATCTTCGTTCACAATCTTTGCCCTCGCCAGAGGTTATTTTTGGTAAGTTGCAGGATGGAACTCCAAGAGTAAAATTTGAGCCTTATATTGAAGGATATCCACAACAAGATATCATTTTGGAAAAATGTTATCGTAATTCCAGGCCAGCTCTGGTAACTGCGCATGCATTAGGATTTGGGATATACAGGAGTCCTGAAAGCAACGGTTCCGGCCTTGTGCAGATGTTCGATCAAAGTAGCCTATGGCATGATATTGGATATGAAGTTGCTGAAGGATTTCTTGAAGATGGAAAAAGAGTGGTGCTACAAAGAACCCCTCGAACTAGCCCGGAATTTTTGGAAAAGCATTCCGAGATTGATGATCTAATTGTTTTTAAAGCATTCGACTCGCAAGAGGAACAAGATCGCTGGGTTGCACAAGAAATTAAACACAATTTAGAAAAAGACGAGTTGCGTCCTGACGATATAATCGTGATCAATCCTAACCCGTTGACAACTAAAAAAATTGTTGCACCTATTCGTTCTTTGCTTTTTCAATATGGTATAGCTTCGCACACTGCTGGAGTTGATACTGCTCCCGACATCTTCTTTGCAAATGACAACGATTCAATAGCATTTTCTGGAATATACAGGGCCAAGGGGAACGAAGCTGCTATGGTTTATATCGTTAACGCTGAAGCCTGCTTTGACTCTTCGTTTGATCTTGCAAAATTGCGAAATCAACTTTTTACAGCAATTACTCGTAGTAAGGCTTGGGTACGTGTCCTTGGGGTAGGAAAATCTATGGAAGGATTAATAGCAGAATACGAACAGGTTAAGGCACATGATTTCAAATTAGATTTTATTTACCCGACTCAAAGCCAACGCGACCATATGAACATTGTAAATCGGGACATGAGTGAATCAGAAAAATCTCGTATAAAGAAAAGCCAAGGAAGCATGGCTGCCCTAATAGCAGATTTGGAAAGCGGACAAATTTTCCTTGAAGATTTAGGGGAAGGTCAGGTGTCCCGCCTTCGTTCCCTCCTTGAGGGGAAGGAGGAATAGCATGCTAACCCCCAAAGGCATATATACTCAAATCACGAGGTTAACTACTGATTTAATTGAATCCAGCTTATGCGATGCTCAAAATTTCCCGTCAATTACGGATTTGTCTGAAAATACAACAGAAATAGGGATTACTCACAGCGATAATTCAATTTTTCTGAAGAGCATACCATACGCTGAAATGTATCAAGAAGTTTTAAAGCGGAATGCTTACAACATCAAAATGATAGACGGTGCGTTATTGACACTTTTGTATAGATTTAAGAATAACGAAATAGTAACGCATCGCCTATCATATTTCCCAGCACCCGATTTAGTAGCTTTTCAGAATGAGCCAGAAATATACATGGAAGACGAAATATATTTAGATATACTAGATAAGCGAATTGTGACCGTTCCTCTTCGATTTGATTTTGATAACGACGAAAAGATTTATCAACCTATTGAGCATCCTATTTCACATTTGACTCTTGGCCAATATGAAAATTGCCGAATCCCAGTTTCATCGGCTTTGACTCCATACCAATTTATAACTTTTATAATAGTTAATTTCTACCATACTGCACACAGCAAAAGCCGTCTTAGTATCTATAAAGAAAAATTTAAAGATAGCATGTTCCCAGAAGAACGGGAATTTCTACACATCAATGCCCCAATATATCGAAATTAGCTAAGTTGACTCGGATAGCTCACTTGTATATCCCTGCTGCCACTCCCGAAACCGGCCCAGGTTTTTGCTTATCGCCATCTGCAAAAACCTGTCCGTTTTCCTGCCGGGCAAAGCGAGTGTTTCCGTCCGGCGAACCCCTCATTTTACCCGCCAGTCGTGACAGCAGGTATAACACGCTACACTTTGCAAGCAAAGCCGTGTGCCAAAGGGGTGTCCCCTTTGGAAACCCCTGTTTTGCCAGGAAGCCGGTGCGACCCGCAAAATAGCGGCTGCACCCCTTCCCTCCAAAACGCAAGCAGGCGGCATAGGCCAGCCCGCCCCCGGTGCTGATCTATGCCGCCTGCTTGCCTGTATGGGCGCTTACTGTATCGCCCATATTAACCGTTCTAATTTATCACTTCCATATGCATGGCGGTCAGCATACTCTTTTCCGGGTGCGGTTGCGTCGAAACTGGCAGAGAATTATTGCACCTGATATTTGACAAACCCGTTGCCATTGAGGAGGCAGACAGCAGCGCACACATTCTTGCGCTCGAGATGGGCGAGTGCGACTATATTGTTTGGGATCAGTTCGCAAAAGCGTGTGTGAGACAGGGAGATCGGAAAGCTAGCGTTGGCACAGCGGCGGATAGTATGTATTATGATGGAGAGAGGGCCTATCGCTATTTGAACGGAGAAGCAGTTCCCATGGAGGATTTTCCATGGGATCGGATAGATGAAAGGATGGAACAGTACTTGCAGGCGATACAAACCATCGCTCAAGATGGATGCTTTCGGTCCTATAACGAAAAACCGGATTCCGCATATTTTGGACAACAGTTTTACTATGCCGTTTCTCCGGAAGGGATGAAACAGATTCCGGATTCCCAATGTGAAAGCGCTCTGATTATCAGCAAATACAGGGAAGGCAGGTTTCAATATGTAACGCTATACCTCTACACGGCAGACGGAAAACTTTCCGGAACATACGACATAGGCGTGTTGGATCACGATACAGGCATTTTACCGCCCCAATAATTTGCAGATCGGAAACGAGCCGAACAAGCTTGACGCTAAAGGGTGCAGGGCTTACTGGGCGGGCCTTGCCGCATGGATGGGCGGCGCGGTGGCGGTCTGCCGCTGCGACTACATGGGCAACCAGACCGTGGCGGAGACGCTTGGCGGCACGGCGGCGGATTTGACAACGCAGGCGGCCTATGATATGGTTGGTAAAACATCTCCGTTACCGAGGTCGCGACGCTGCTGCGATTGCCCGCGGACGCGGCGGCCACGACGGCATATGCATACAATGCGCATGAGGCGCTTGCATGGATGCTGAACAACATACCGTCCCGAACAAATATATCTTCCCGCTTGGCAGCACCTTGACAACTGCACGATGAACAACGGAAAATGCACCCCCTGCGCTGGGCGGCGGGCTGGCGCTGGGGATAACGTTTGGCGGCAGCAGCGGTTATCGGTACAAGGGCTTTGGATATTGATCAGCGCCCGTCCGGCAGGGGGCAGGCGATCGGCGCATTAAAATGGAGGTCAGGAGGCATGGAGCAGGAGCAAATGGAGGATAAACGGAGCCGGGAGATACAGGAGTTCAAGCAATTTTTGCGGGAGAGCCGCGAGAAGCCGGACCTTGACCGGTATGCGCAGGAGCTGTTCGGCGAGCGGATGGAGACGCTGGGGTTCACGACGTTCAAAAATCACCGGTGGTACAAACTCGTGCGCGATGAGCTGTTGCTTTCGTTCGGCCTGTTGCCGACAAAGTTGTTCACGGATCCCGTCAGCATCGCACATATCGGCATACAGCCGCTGTTCGTTGGGATAAAGGGACAGTTTGTGGAGAAGTATGTCGGCGACTCGTATCCGCCCAGCATAAAGATGGCGTCAAAAAACAATATGGCATATCCGCAGCATACCATAACCGATTATTATTTCGGCTATTCTACGCTCACTTCTCAAGATGTTATGAGGGCGCGGGATATGTTTGAAACGGTCATTTCTCCATCATTTGCGCGGTGTTCAAACGTGCGTCATGCCTTTGAACATTATCTCTGGGAGGATTTTATTATGGAACGTTATCAGTTAACACAGCCGACACCGGCGGCATATCGTTATAAATGCATTTTCCTTGAGTTGCCTTATTATGTCTTTTTCCGCATGTATGATGAATATGTGCAGGGGGCGATCCGCTACCACGCGTGGACGTACCATTTGATGGACGAACAGGGGCGGTATGATTATGATTACGTGGTGCAGTGGCTCAGGGAGAGGGATAGGCTGCCGAATGGATTTGAACAGATCGAGCGCGGGGAGTATGACGCGCTGGATGCAGCGCTGCACGCGGAATATGAAGCCTCCCTGCTGATGATCAAGCGGCGGCTGAAGCTGGAGCCGGACTGCAAGGACACGATCTGGGACAGGGACTACCGGCACCCGATAGATATCCAGAAAACGATAGAGGAAATCTTTGCGCGCTGCGCGCCGCGTGCGGCGCAGGGGGATTACACGATCGATACGCTCTGAACGCAAAAGCAGGGAGGAAACGGCCATGGGCATGACGTTGGGAAGCATCCATTTCAGGGGCGGGCTGCCCGAAGAGCTGCGGGAGGACTTCCCGTATCGCAGGGAGCGCGAGGAGAGAACGAGCCTGTATGACGAGGCATGGGAGGACCTGCGGCTGCTGCAGGAAACGGCGAAGCGGTTTTCATCGCTGCTGCGCCTGCCGGTGCTGGCGTGTTATCTGTGTGATGAGGACGCGCTGGTGCTGACGCTGTATAAGCGGGGGCGGCGGGCAGCGGAATGTATGGCGACGGCCAATGACGAGATATCCGGCAAGCCGGTACACCCGGAGGTCATGGCGTCAGAATTCGGCACAGACGACCCGAATGGGGCGGCTCTGCAAAAGCTGATGACGGACGAGGACCCGGACGAACCGGAGGACATGATGGAACGGATCGAGGCGCTGTCGGCGTATTTTGACTTTCCGCTGGTCCCGGACCGGGAGATATCGGACAGGATGTACAGGTAAACGGGCAGCCGTCTGCTGTGACCTAGCCAACTGCATGACGGTCTGAGAAAACAGCCCCCCGGGCCCCGGGCGGCAGGCGCATCCGCCCGCCGCCCGGCGCAACGGCGTGACGACGGCCAGCGGCGATGCGTTCTTCAACGAGGTGACGTTCACGGGGAGCATATCGGATGCCTCGGGCCTGCTCTACATGAACGCCCGGTACTACAACCCGTCCACTGCCCGGTTCCTGTCGCTGGATGCCTACAAACGCTCATACCGCCGCTTGCGGCCCGGACAGGCACGATAGACCGGGCATAACGCCCTGTCGATCTTCTCCTGGACGAGCCGGCCTCCTTTTCCCGACTTGACCTGGCGCTCTCCATCCCATCCGTTTCGCTTTACGGAGCGCGCGGCGGGAAACGCACGGTAGTAGCACGGCTGATCGATTGAAACAAGTCTGCTTCCGTTTACACCTGCGCCGCCTCGTCTAAGAATGATTCCCATATCTTTGCTTGGGAGAGCTTATCTGGAGCACCGCGAAATATCCCTTCATAGCAGCTCAGTTTAGAAAGTTGAAAAAGAAACAGGATCAAATTTTAAGTTTCGCGTCATATTTGCTCCTCTTAAATTGTCTATATAGTAGGAGGATATGTATGACGGATATGGCAGCGGCAAGAAGGACATGCATCATATGGGTTATGCTTGAATATGAGGATTACCTCAATTTATGGAAGCACAGGCGTAATGAATCGGTGCTGAAGAAACGCATCCTTGATTTTATTCGCCAGCTACAACAGAAGGGCATCCGGCATTTCATTATTTTTATCAATGATGCTGTGGACTTTTGGCTGGCGGAGTTGCTATATTTTATGCAGATTAGCAACAACGAAGCCGTGCTTACCTATTCGCTCTATCTGGCGTCGAAAGAAGCGGAGCACATAGACGGGTGGATGACGGACGAATACTATTTTGATGAAGTTATAAGTCATGCAAAAAAGATTCATTGGTGTTCCGGATATTTCCGCATGCCCGCTTTTCCATTGATGTTGTTGAATTTAACCTCTGCAAACATTTATGCCGAAGATATTGTGGAAGCGCTATGAGCTAGTATGATAGGATACTTATCACAGGCAGCGGAGACCATTGATTTGAGGATTCGTTATGAACGCGCATGAACTGATCAGAGCTTTTTTGGAGGAAGAAAACCGGAAGGAACTGTCTTTGTATGCCTATATGTTGACGGGAAACGTTGATGGTGCTTTGGATTTGCTTAGCGATCTGTTGATCGAAATCTACGAAAATCCAAAGATGCAGGAAGCGGTGAATCCGGTTCCATACTTCAAAACCACCTTGCGCAATAGGGCGTACAATTTGATGAAAAAGAAGGAACGCATGATTCTGGCCGACCCGTCTGTACTATCCAACGCAGGCGCAAAGCACCAGGATGCCGCCGCGCGGGAATATGAAGACCTTCGCGCTCGGCAGGAGTGGCTGAACCGGCTTTTGACATCATATTCGCCTGAAATTGCAGATGCGTTTCTCAGGTGCTATATGGATGGCTATTCAGTAAAAGAGCTTGCGGAGGAACTCAATATGAGCGAAAACACATTGTCTCAGCAATTTTGCCGTATGCGAAAGAAAATAAAACGCGATTTTACTTCAGTGCTGGAAATGATGTTGTGCTTATTGATGAGATTCTAACGTACAGAAGGAGGTTGATGAAAGTGATGAAAAGGCAGACAGCTTCGGCGGCAGTGGAAAAGTATATGCGCCTCTCCCGTACCAGAGCAGAACGAGAATTAAAAGCGGTCGGATATCCGAGTGCCGATCAAATAATACGGCATGCGAAAGCAAAGGTGGAATGGCCGAATTCACGATGGGATGAAATCCGGCAAATTGCTGAAGCTCTTGAAAAGCCGGCGGCGTGCCCTTCTAATGACAGCACAGCGCCTCGGTGCCGATGCAGGCGGCATGGGAAGTTTGCAGTAGCGAGCTTGCTGGCGCTTGCGTTTGTTACCGTCATCATTGGCGTGCCAGAAAGCCGTGCTCTGGCTGCGAAGGTGTATTATTCGGTAATACGGTTATTCGACAACAGGTTGGTAATTCAACCGCCATCGCAAACCCCGATGGAGCATGAATCCGATAGTCAGGTTGCAGACGGCTTTGCCTCCGAATTGGATGAACCTGCGTCGTCAGGACAGGAAATGCAAACGTTTGCCAGTTTGCAGGAGTTTGAAAAGGCGACGCATCGCGTGCCGTTTAGCATAAATTCACGCAACGTTATTTTCGAGACATCGCAATTTGTGATCAATCGGAGAAACGAAGAATGGCTGTACACATATTATTCCTGTGGGGCAGGTACGATCGTTACGACACAAGTTTGGAATATCGATTCCGATATTTCAGTGCTGACGAACGACTCCTATCAACAGTATACGACCACTACGGGCGACACCGTGTATTATAGCGTGGATAAAGCAGATGGCAGCATTTACGCGCTGACTCAACTGAGCGATTCGATCCTAATGGTTAGTGCTGAGAACAATGTGCCAATGGAGAGTGTTTTACAGATATTTAAGTGATTGCGACGATATGAGCAACCGGCTCCCCGCTCTGCAAAGACTGGCAACGCCTTGTTGTTCCCGGCAGATGGAGGATATGGCTGCGCATCAGCGACGTTTGCCAAGGGTATCGGGAGAGTATACCCGGTGCCTGCTGGGCGAAGTTTAACCCAAGGTGGGAACTGAAGTTTGGGATTTGTCTGGAATCAAGGTTATAGCTTGCAAAATATCCAGCGCCCCCTGAGGGGCGCTGGATATTTCATTTGATCCGCATTTGTTGTCCTGTCAAAACGCAGGATGCGGCGTGGCTATGGCTATTGGATGTTATATGTGGTGACTTTCGTGTCGGAGGTGGTTTCGCCCTGATAATGAGCATATAGTTTGTAAGTTCCGCTCGACAGAGTAACCAGTGCTTCAGCTTCAAAATAGTTGCCATAACCACTGTCGGTAGCAGAGGTAACGTAGATCTGCTCTCCGTTGACGATTTTGTACAATGTAAACCCAACGGTTATTTGTTCCGGCAGCCCTGCGCTGGCGATAGCGTATGGGTTATATCGGTTTGACGTTCCGGCGACCCTGGGCATGCCGCTCGAGAAGGCAACCGCCCCGCGAGTCGTAGTGTTTTCAGCAGCCAGTGCCGGCATGATGCAGGAGAGACAGATGACAGCCATCAGGAGGAGGGAAACGAACGTTTTCTTTTTCATGTGAACAGTCCTTTCTTGTTCTGAAATGATGGGTGATACACACCCTATACATATAAGACAATTAACGCACCCAAAATCTGACGCAGAATTGAAAAATATATTAAATTTAATTTGCTCCAACACGTCAGAAATCGCGGCTGTTAATTGTCTTATATATAGAGAGCAAAATTTAGCGGAACAGAGAAGGCGGTGCTTATGATTGTGCATGCGTAGCTTGCTCTGAAATGAGGGGGGTGATACTCACCTTGTTCTATAGGACAATTAACGCGCCCAAAATCTGACGCAGAATTGAAAAATATATTAAATTTAATTTGCTCCAAAACGTCAGAAATCGCGGTTGTCAATTGTCTTATATATAGAGAGCAAAATGAGGAGGCGGTGCCTATGATTGTACATGAGTAGCGAATAAGGGACACGGGGAGCGGTGGCAATAGGAGAGAAAGCTCCCTGTGCCGACTGGATGGAACACAATGGACAGGCCGGCGTCAAGAAGGACGCCCGAACACTGATGAAATGAAAAAGGAGGAAAAGTAGATGAAAAAGCGGTTATTGTGTCTGGCTCTTGCGCTGATCCTCGTGTTGACGGCCACGCCCGCGCTGGCCTCACAGGGGGACTTTGAAGACGATGATGATGACTTTCATCGTTTCCCTGGAGATAGCCAATCTGTTCGGGCTGCCATTGTAACGGGAGGCCCGTCGCAGAGAATTGTTGAAGAGGCAAAGAAGGACGAACCAAACAGCATGGATGTTCACATCGATAAGCTGGATCTGAATGGTCAGTCCGACTTCCTGTTCCGGGGCTATGTGGCGGGCACAGACACGCCGTGCACGTACGCACGTGAGATCACCGGCACGGGATACCGCGCCGCCACCTATACGTCGAGTCCGAACAAATGCGATATGCTGATGAGCATTGCGAGCACGAGCTCTTGGGATAGGGTGTATTTCACCGGCTGGTGGGCGATCTGACGGAAACGACTGCCGGGGATGCGTCGGGCATCCCTGGCCGGCTTGCAAAAGAAGACCGTTCTCCATTTTGAGGGAATCGAATGGGCGGGAGCCGAACTGTGCTCCCGCCCGGCAAAGGAGGTATCCATATGAAACGCATCTGCTGCCCGTTCATCGCCCTGCTCATGGCCCTTTTCCTGCTTTCGGCCTGTCAGCCGACGCCGGAGGTGGAGCCGGTGGCGCAGAAGGACTCGGAGGCGCTCATCGAACAGGTGGAGGTCGCCGAAGAAGGCGTTGCGGACATGGCCAAGGCGCCGGAGACGCGGCACATCACGCGCGAACTCACGGAGGTCTCGCAAAGGACGGGCATCGACATCATCATCGACGCGGACGTGGTTCTGCCCGAAACGGACGCCATACCGGTAGCGCGCGTGCAGAGCGGGGCACTGGATATGAGCGTACTTGAAAACATCTGGGAAATACTCGGCAACAGCAGCGGGATGCTTGAGGACGTCCCACGCTCGCACTACGAGGGGCAGGCGCGCATGTGGATGGAATTTCGAAAAAATGGCGTGCTCGACAAATACAGCTCTTTTGAGGAGATGGACGCTGCCATTTCCGAACTGCTCGCGGAGGCGGCGACCAAGCCAGCCGAGCCCGTCTTTTTCCCGGAGAGCCCGATGGACGTGATGCAAACGGGAGAAAAGCTACACGATACGAACATGTATGACTGTTACGAAGGCTATGTCACATTCTACGGCTGGTCCGATCAGGAGACGGTGTATAAAATGGGGCTAAATGCGACTTCCGACGGCGGAAACAAGTTCACACGCGATATTGAAATGAATGATGAACTGAATAGCTATCAGATCAATGTCAATCCGCTCGACAAATATCTGCCCGCGATCGAGCGCGGGGAGTTCAGGGTACAACTGCCGGAGCGGTCGATCGAGGATGCGCAGGCATATGCCGAGCAGCTGCTTGCCGAGCTCGGGATCGCGGATTTCACCTGCGTGGTCGCGCGCATCGCGCCGCTGATCCCGCGTTTTTTCAATGAACAGCAGGACGTCTGTCCCTGCGCATATGAGCTCGTGTTCACCCGCCAGGTCGCGGGCGTGAACATGACGTATAACGATGTGCAATCTTCCGGGGGCGAATTGAGGGACCGTCCTGCCGATTCGCCGGACTACACGCCCAGTTGGGGATACGAATATATAAGGTTACTTGTGGACGACGCGGGCGTACTGTACATGGTCTACCCTCAGCCGTACGAGGTGACGGAGATCGTGACGGAGCGCGCGGAGATTCTCCCGCTGGAGGAGGCGGTCGCGAGCTTTGAACGGATGATCGGGTACCAGTACGCCGCCTACGAGACGGGCGAAGAAGAGCTTTGCGACGACGCTTACCTCTGCATCGATGAAATCCGGCTCGGGCTGACGCGCATTGCGGAAAAGAACGCGCAGCAGCAGGGCTATCTCGTGCCCTCGTGGACATTCTTCGGCCACTACAAACTAAGCGACTTTCGACCCGATGGCTATGGGCATCACGGCACGGAGGCAATCCTCATTGTCAACGCCCTCGACGGAAGCATCATCGACCCCGATCGGGGGTTCTGACGGGCCGGCGCCGGACGGGGATATAACAAATGAAAGGGGAGTTATTCGTGAGAAAGAGAGCTTTTGCAAGCCTCGTGTTGGCCTGCCTGCTGTCCGCCCTGTTCCTTGGCGGCGGGTGTCAGGTCCCGACCGGAGAGGAAGCGACGGGCCCGGCCGTGGGCGCGCCGCAGCAGAGCGCGGATGCGGCGCTGCCATCCGCCGTACCGGATGCGGAGGCGGACGCGCCGCCCGCGCAGGAGACGCCCGCTCAGACGCCCGCCCAGACGGAACAGCCGCAGAGCGCACCGGGACCCGCCATTACATGGCTGGATGCGGCGGCGGCCGATGACCCGGTAGCGATGGACGGGATCGCTGTAGAGAAAGCCGTATTCTCCGCCGAGCGGCTGACGGCCATGCTGTCGGCGGTGGCCGGGGACGATGCGGTTCTGTGCCGGAACTACACGCGCTCCGCGCAGGAATGGGAGGAGCTGCTTCATCAGCTGGAGAACAGCGAATATCCGAACCTTATGGCCCCCGACGCCGTGCGCATGGCCGAAGAGGGGATGGCAGGCGCGCCAAAAGCGCCGGAATACGAGCCGTTATCCGTTTCGGAACTCGCGGATGCGGGGCGCGTTTCGCTGGATGTGGTGGAAGGCGACGGCTCCGTCGCCTATGTCACGCTGGAGATCGGCGGGAACAGCTTCGCCTATTTTCGCTCCGAGGTGCAGCTGGTCACGGGGCAGGACATGTGCGAGCAGAACCTGCTCCTGTGCGCCACGGAGGCGGAGCGGGAGCAGCTGAACTGGCTGATGCCCCGCACGCCGGACGTTGCGCAGGAGGACGCCCTCGCCCTTGCGGAGGGGCTTGTGCAAAAGCTGGACGTGCCGCTGGAGCTGTTCTACAGCGAGCCGTGCTCCATTGTGACCGACTATGCGGCCCGTTCCGACGGATGGAAGTTTATCTTTACCCGGCGGTCGGGCACGTATCCGGCCCAGTTCTGGGACGGGCAGTGGTGCTATGTGAACCCGGAGGCGCCGCCCGTGGCCGGGGGACCGTGGGAGCAGGAGGTCTGTACGGTGGTGGTGGATGCGGACGGCGTCTGCGTGTTCAACTGGCGGGGTGCGGCCGAGGCGACCGGGACGACGGCCCATGACGCACTGCTTGCGCAGGCGGACATGCGGCCGCTCATCGAGGCGGAGCTTACGGACATCTACCGGAGCCACACAAAACAGGGAGACGTGTATCTGGACATTTGCATTACGGAAATGCAGGCGGGCATAGCGCTGCTCGGCGGGGACGGCGGCGCAGCCACCGGGGAATACGTGCCGGCGTGGTACGTGAGCTATCGGTACAAATGGAGCGATGAGGCGGACGCGGAGGAGAACTGGTCGCCGGATATGATCGTGTTCGACATGACCGACGGCCGCTACATCGAGCCGCGCATCACGGAGGAGAAGCTGCGACAAATCCGGGCGGCGGGCTGAGGCTGCGCAGGGCCGGGGGGCGGAGAGACCGCAGGTCAAAGCGACGGGCGGGCGCAGGCGAGATGCGCCCGCCTCTGCCTGACGCCCGGCAGCCGTATCGTATCCGGCGGCCGTGGCCATGGAAGCGTGTGGCGCAGCGGGTACGGAGCGGCGCGAGGAGTTTACGGCGTATATGACCATTACGGACGGGCAGGGGCCGCCGAAGGAATCGACCGGCGGCAGCAGCGGGCCGACGGCGTCCAAATATGATATAAATCGACACAATATCTTATCAAAAAGACCCTTGTGCAGCATGGGGGATATTTCAACTATGAATATGAACTGTCAATACATTTAGTTACTGCTTGCATGTCCTTTGCGCCTGTCCGCGTCTTGCGGACGGGCGCATTTTGTTTTTTCAACTTTTTTGTGAAACGCGCACTAAAGAGCCATCTCCCGAACGGGTACGGAGCGAAAGGGGCAGAGAGGACAAGCCTTTAACTCCCGTCCTCTACTCCACGCGGGAAGGAGGTGAACTCTATGGAGCTATCTTCTTCCGACAAGGAAAGAATACAACATCAGTATGACGCATTGGCAAAGAAAACGTTGGTAGGCGAAGCAAAAAGCTACCGACGCACCCTTGCGAAACGCGCAGCCCGCGAAGTAACTTTTTCGGATTTGAGCGAAAGCGAACTCGCGCAGCTTTTCACGACGGACGAATACGAAAGCGATTATTACCGTTTTCAAGTGTCCGGCTTTGATGTACTCGTCAAAAATGAACTGCTTGCCGAAGCCCTTAACGCTTTGCCCGAAAGGAAACGCAATATTGTTCTCTTGTCCTACTTCTTGGATATGAGCGACGCGGAAATTGGCGAACTGCTGAATGTTGTACGCACGACGGTTTTCCGGCACAGGAAATCCGCGCTTGCGAAGATCAAACAGTATTTGGAGGGAAAAGCAGATGATGAACACCGTTAGGAAATCTGAAAATCTGTTGCCGTTCCCTGTCATTTCCGCAGAGGCAAACGGCGACACAAACGCCATGTGCGCGATCTTGAAGCATTACGAGGGTTACATAGCGAAACTTTGTACCCGAACGCTGAAAGACGACGCGGGCAATACTTACTCCTATGTGGACGAAGAAATGCGTAACAGGCTGCAAGTGCGCCTTATTACCCGCACTCTTGCGTTCCATGTAGGCTAACACTTTAAGCCCATGCGGGGAGCGTGTACCCCTTTCCACGCTTCCCGTTATGGGCTGTTTGTCGTTCCGTAAAAGCATATCGGAAACGGTGTGCTGTTACAGGCCGACAAAGCCTATTGTTCTTTGACAAAGAAAGCGGCTTTTGTACGCAGCATAACAGGTAAACGGGTACATTCCGTCTGTATCGAGCCGGGCGGCGGGACGCCATGACAGCTTTTCCCCCACGGGAAAAGCCGAGCGGGAACTACCGCGCCGTAAAACAGGTTTAGCAGCTTGTGGGCGACGACATACAAACGGCTACAATGATACTCGCGCGTTGAACGCCCTCAAAGCATTGCGCGCCGCACCCATCAGCATGGGCCGGGGTGAAACTCCCGTGAGGTTGCAGCTAACAACCGCCCGTTTCTGCCGTTTCAGTTAGATTTTTGATGTAATAGTGGACTTGCCGCTATTCATACAGTGTATCAGCCATTTCTCGAAAGGGGGCTAATCGTTGGAGCGAAAAGAGCAGCCCAAAAACATTTGCAAGAGTGTTTTCAAAAGCGCCGAAAGCACTACTTTAAAAAAAGAACTCACCCACAAATGGATTGTGCTAATCAATATGCTTGAAAGGGACAAGAGTATAGCTCTTGCCAAGCGGCCATGACAAGCTGTTTTCTGTGTGGTATAATAAACATTGAAAACAGCTTGTTCCTATCTCTAAGGAGATATGAGCATGAAGGTAGCAATTTATTGTCGCTTATCCGAAGAAGATAGAAACAAGCAATTTGAAACAGACGACAGCAACAGCATACAGAACCAAAAAGCTATGCTGTTGCAATACGCTATGGAACAGGGGTGGGAACTTTACAACATTTACAGTGACGATGACTATACTGGGTCAGATCGACGACGTCCGGAGTTTAACCGTTTGCTAAAAGACGCTGAACAGCAGAGATTTGACATCATTCTATGCAAGACACAATCCCGGTTTACCCGCGAATTGGAACTTGTCGAAAAGTACATACATGGGCTGTTCCCTATCTGGGGTATTCGTTTCATCAGCATTGTTGATAATGCAGATACCGCAAACAAGGGAAACAAAAAATCCCGTCAAATCAACGGGCTTGTCAATGAATGGTACTTAGAGGATATGTCCGACAATATCCGCAGCGTTTTAACCAGCAGACGGAAAAACGGTTTCCACATTGGCGCATTTGCCCTTTACGGTTATAAGAAAGACCCAAACCAAAAAGGACATTTGATTATTGACGAGGAAGCCGCCGCCGTTGTCCGAGAGGTTTTTACCTTGTTTGCACAGGGTTACGGAAAAACTGCAATTGCCCGCATGCTCAACGACAGGGGCATACCAAATCCGACAGAGTATAAGCGTCTGCATGGCTTACGATACCAACAGCCGAAAACGAAAAACAGCACCCTTTGGAAATACTTTGCTATCTCCGATATGCTGGTGAATGAAATCTATATCGGCAACATGGTACAAGGAAAATACGGAAGCGTATCCTATAAGACAAAGCAGAACAAGCCCCGCCCTAAAAGCGAGTGGTACATTGTCGAGGGAACGCACGAAGCGATTATTGATCGGGAGCTATGGGACAGAGTGCAGGCATTAGTCGCACAGAGGGCGAAGCCATTTGACGTTGGCACAATCGGTTTGTTTGCAAGAAAAGTCCGTTGTGCAAATTGCGGCTATGTTATGCGTTCATCTAAAACTGCACTCCAACGCGGCGGCAAGCATTATTTACAATGTTCCAACCGCCATGTTGCAAAGGACGCTTGTATCGGTTCTTTTATTTCGGTTGATAGATTGGAACGGCTTGTCATTGACGAGTTAAACCGGTTATCGGCTGAATACCTTGACAAGGATGAGTTGGAGCAGAACATAGAGTTTTGCAAAAACCTGCAGGAGAAAAAAGACCGTTTGAGTGCCGACCTTACTGCCTATCGAAAAAAGGTTGCGGAATACTCCAAAGGGATTCAGGACTTATACATGGACAAGGTTAAAGGACTGATTTCTGCAAGCGACTTTGCTGGTATGTCAAAGGGATTTTCTGCCGAGCGCGACCGTTTAGAACGTGTAATTGCAAACGGTGAAAAGCAGTTAGCCGAACTCGATGAAAAAATTGCGGCGGGCGATAATCGCCGCGAACTGATTGAGAATTATACGAACTTGGAACACTTGACCCGCGAAATCGTGGAAACGCTGATTGATTATATATCCGTCGGCAAACGTATTCCGGGAACCAGGGATGTTCCCATTGAAATTCACTGGAACTTTTAGTGAAAAGTTGTTCTTGTATGATTGCAGCATCGGCCGCCATGTCCTCGGAAATATCCGCGATCGGATCGCCTGTACACTGGATGTAGGACGCCGTAAACGGCACGCCGCTCGGGTCGACCGGGAACACGCCGTGGCTGTGCACGACATAGTAGCCGTCCAGCCCGGCCGCTTTCAGCTCTTCGCAGGTGGCGCCCTGCATGCACTGATGGATCATCGTCCCGATCATCTCCCAGTGGGCGAGCTCTTCGGTGCCGATATCGTTGAGCGTGGCGCGGATGCGGTCATCCGGCATGGAGAAGCGCTGCGTCAGATAGCGGAGCGCCGCGCCCAGCTCGGAATCGGGGCCGCCGTATTGCGCCATGAGCAGCTTTGCCATCTTGAGATCCGGCTTGGTGATATTGACCGGATATTCCAACCTTTTTTCATAGATCCACATAAGCCGCCCTCCTCACAGTTCCCAAGGCCATTTCTGGTAGACCCAGCTTCCGGCGTCCGTTGCGGACTGGCCGAAGTTCAGCAGCGGGCCGTACTGTTGTTCATACCGCCCGATCAGCTGCTGCAGCTTCAGCGCGTAGGCCAGATAGTCTGCCTTGGCGGTCGCGTCGTCGGGGTGCGTGTCGAGATAGAGCCGCAGCTCCACGCAGGCAAAGCGTGCCTCGCCGATCTTTTCCAGCAGGCTCTGTTCCAGCGCGTCCATCAGCAGCACCCCCTTGTGGTATAATCGCTGGCCAGTTCGGGAAACAGCGTGCCCCGCCGCAGCGCCTCGTTCGGGCAATAGCCGGCCCGGTATTCCTGTACCGGGAAATAGACCATCGCCAGCGCACAGCCGCCGACCTCCTCCGCCGCGGCACAGCCCGCTTCGCCGACGTTGCCGGCCACGACGATGTTGTCCGCGGCAAGCGGGTCCACCGCGGGCACGCTGCTGGTGAAGCAGCACGTATCGCCCGCGGAGTACGTATTTTGCACCATAAGATCATCCTCCCCTTGTGTGATGCGAGTTTACTGCATACTATGACCCGTCGGGAAAATGCGTGCCGTGCGGCGGCCATCGTTGACCTGTATGTGCCATGGGTGCGACCAAGCGGGCGATAAATTGTGGACGTACCGATCCTTGACCTTTGGGCAGCGCTTTACGGATGCACCGCAAAGCTGTAAATGCAAATGTTGAAGCGAGGACTGGGTGGAGCGCTGATTTACTACAAGTGGGACAACGGAAAAGAAGGCGAATATGCAAAAAGCTGGGCACGGGGCATTTGACAATCTGAAGATGCAACCAATGCGCCGGGGCAGTCCGACAAGAGAAGCATTGCGGAGGCATTTTGTTGGTCTGGGTTTTTCGAAAAACTTGGCATGATGCCTGCAGAATGGGAGAGCAAAAGCACACATATATGAGTGGAGCTCACCAGAAGCAAAAGGGGGCTGGGCGCGCGGATGGATTTTTTGACCGATCCGCGCGCAATCTTGCCGCAGGTAACAGCAACAAGGCTCCAGTTATGCTTGATAAAGAAGTGCGGGGTTACAAAAAAGTTGTGCGAGCCTTGCTTTGTCTGTTGGCTGTGGCGGGCTGTGGAAAGAGAAAAGTTTGCGGGCAAAGATGCTGTTTCCACTGGAAATGCGGAGACATTCGTTTGTTCGGGCAAGGCTTTATCCCCGATGAGCAATGAAACCACCATTTTTCTCGACAAAAGAGGATAGAGGACACAAAAGTAGCACTAGAGGCAATAGATGAGATGAAAACAACTATTACCAACCTATCTCACAATCGGCATTCCAAGGGAAGTACTTGTTGGTTGAAAAGGAGTCGTGTATCGGGGTGACATAGCTATGCAAAATGGGCCAGTGAAAGATGTAACGGTTTATGTAAAATCGAGGCCATAGCAGTTAAAACTGAGCAAGCTTTTTGCTGCGAGCGGCAACTGCCAGCAATATCTACAGAACACCGCGTATAGAAGGTTGTAATTCGAAAAGGGCTGTTTTTCTGCGTATGAAAAACGCTATCCGCAACGAAACCGGCAGAAACCGCAGGTTTGACTGCTTTGCGGCAGGGAGATGAGAAGCAGGCAATCTTTCGCCGCCCCAGGCAGAATTTTGTATTTCGAAATCAGGCAGGTTGTGTTCATGGCGGCCAGGTTGCTTTTTAAAAAGATGAATGATATAATATCTTCTAAATCGTGGCTTGTGCTGCGGTGGGGGCGGGGCAATAGTATTTATTAAACGAGGCTGTTTTGTATAATGGTACCGATAGTCTTTACATATCAAGAAAGAGAGCCTTATTCTGAATGTTGGTGCTGTCAGCAAAGGCCCGCTTTGGGATAGCTGCTAGTAAACAGCGATGTAGCGCCCTTCCAAAGGCAAATGGTGATGCTGGCGCTGGAGGCATCTCAACGGTTTAATCCTTTATGCTTGGAAGCAGAGGAGGGAGTTTTGGAGAAGCTTATGGTGGGAAAATGCACAGTATAGCTTTTGTTATGACAAACATGCATGCTCGCTCCACGAAAGCAACCCCCCGTGATTTTGTGATCGTTGTGTGAATGTCAGAGGGAGACGAAATATAGATGCGGTTGTCCAATTTGTTGAAATACTTACAAGTTAGCTGTGGCTTTCTCGCCGGATTAGCCGCTGAACCAATGCGTCAGCCTTTTACTGACGGGGAATAAGAGAATATGAGTTGTAAAGAAGGGAAAAGAGTAAAGGAATTGGAGCGAACAAAGGGACAACAGGGAAAAGATGTTGTTTCCTCCGGGATATTGTCAAAAAGACAGAATAAGTATTTATTTATAAAACGATTGTTGGACATAGTAATCGCGAGTATGGCCGTTATACTGTTGTCCCCATTATTTGCACTCTTGTCATTGGCAATTAAATTAGATTCTGCTGGCCCGGTGTTATTTAAACAAAATCGGGTTGGAAAAGACAAGCAACTATTCCAAATTTGGAAATTTCGCACGATGAAGGTTGATGCACCAAAGGATACACCAACCCATCTGCTGGAGAATGCAGACAATCATATTACAAAAATAGGCCGGTTCCTTAGGAAGACCTCGTTGGATGAATTGCCGCAGCTTTTCCAATGTATAGCAGGGAAAATGAGCTTGATCGGTCCCCGGCCAGCGCTGTGGAATCAAGACGATCTTGTTATGGAGCGGGATAAGTATGGTGCAAATGCCATTAGGCCAGGCATGACAGGGTGGGCGCAGATTAACGGAAGAGACGAGCTGGAAATATCAGAGAAGGCAGCATTAGACGGTTATTATTTGAATAATTTGGGATTTTATATAGATATAAAGTGCTTTTTTGGTACCATTATTTCAGTGTTAACTAAATCCGGTATTGTTGAAGGAGGAACAGGCGAAATAAAGCGCAGAGCAAACGCGGGTGAAGGCCGATGATACAGAAGGAACAACCCAACGAAAAGAAAATAGCTGTTATTTCCAGCCAAACTGCCTCGCTTTGTAGGTTCCGCATGGATATGATGAGGGGGTTTCGTTCTTTTGGTTATCAAGTGATAGCTGTCGGGCCCGATCCTGTAGAGGAGTGGGCCCAAAAGTTTTCTTTGCATGGAATTCAATATTACAAGATATCTGTGGAGAGAACTGGGATAAATCCTATACGCGACATCGGGACGATAATAGACATATATAGATTTTTGAAGCGTGAAAAACCAACCAAAGTTTTTTGCTATCAAGCCAAGACTATCGTTTATACATGTTTGGCTGCAAAAATGGTGCGCATGCAGGAAGTTTATCCCTTAATTGCTGGCCTGGGTTCGGTTTTCCGTGGGACTAGCATTATTGAGAAAGTGCTAAAGGTTATTTTGACGCTAGAGTACAAGTTGGCATTAAGAGGCAGTACTGCCGTCATATTTCAAAATAACGATGATCTAACGGCCTTTGTTGACGGTGGTATCGTCAAGAGGGAAAAGTGCTATAAAATCAATGGCTCGGGGGTTGATGTCGAGAAGTTCTTTCCGACACCAATGCCACATCGACCGACCTTTCTAATGATAACCCGCTTGATTAAAGATAAAGGAGTCATGGAATTTCTTGGGGCTTGTCGCATTATCAAGAAAGAGTCTCCACAAACCCGATGTATACTGGTTGGCCCATTTGATACTAACCCATCCGCAATGAGTGCCGAAGAGTTGCAAGACTATCTTGACGATCAAACGGTTGAGTATTTTGGTGAACAGGAAGATGTTAAGCCGTTTATTGCTCAGTCGAGCGTTTTTGTGTTACCATCCTATCACGAGGGAACTCCAAAGTCTGTGCTTGAATGTATGGCCTGTGGGCGGGCAATTATTACGACGGATGCACCGGGATGTCGTGAAACAGTAATAGATGGAATTAATGGTTTCCGTGTTCCAACAAGGAATACTGAAGCCATTGCAGATAAAATGCGAATGTTTGTAGAAGATCAAAGTTTAGCAGAAAGAATGGGGCAGGCTGGGAGAAGAATTGCGATAAACAAGTATGATGTCAGGAAAGTCAATCAGGATATTTTCCGGATAATGAAAATACAATAGGAGGGGATATAATGTTGTTCGATACACTTTATGATAGGCTTCGTGAAGGCAAAGAGAAGTTAGCGGTCATTGGGATGGGGTATGTGGGAATGCCAATCGCCGTTGAATTCGCACAAAGAGGTATCCGAGTAATAGGATTCGATTTAAATCCAGATAAGATTGTAGCCTATAAATCTGGAGTGGACCCAACGCGGGAAGTGGGAGACGAAGTGGTCAGAAACTCCAAGGTGGAGTTTACTGCAGATGAAACAAAGCTTCGAGAGGCAAAGTTTTTCATTGTTGCCGTACCAACTCCCGTAAACAGCGACCATACTCCGAACCTTGGCCCAATTGAAAGTGCGTGCCAGATTTTAGGAAGGAATCTTACAAAAGGTTCCATAATAGTGTTTGAATCCACTGTTTACCCAGGCGTGACAGAGGAGGTTTGCTTACCGATACTGGAAAAGAACTCAGGACTTATATGTGGGAAAGAGTTTAAAGTCGGATATTCGCCAGAGCGAATTAACCCGGGTGATCGTGTTCATCGATTGAGCACCATCAAAAAAATTGTTTCTGGCATGGATAATGAGACTCTTGACATTGCTGCCTTAGTATATGGAATAGTTGTGGATGCCGGAATACACAAAGCGGAATCTATTAAGGTTGCAGAAGCTGCGAAGGTGATAGAAAACAGCCAACGCGATATTAACATTGCATTTATGAACGAACTGTCCATCATTTTCAACAAAATGGGCATCGATACTTTAGCTGTTTTAAAAGCTGCTGAGACCAAATGGAATTTTCTTAATTTCCGTCCGGGCCTTGTCGGAGGCCACTGTATTGGTGTTGATCCATATTATCTTACGTATAAGGCTGAAATGATGGGCTATCACAGTCAGATCATTTTATCAGGCAGACGCATTAATGATGATATGGGTAAGTATATTGCTGAGAATGTAGTAAAGGAGCTTATTCGGGCGGAAAAGCCGGTAAAGAATGCTAGGGTTGCCATCCTAGGCTTTACTTTTAAAGAAAATTGTCCCGATACAAGAAATAGCCGGGTTTATGATATCATACGCGAGCTGCGAGAATATGATATTAATCCGCTTGTCTCAGATCCAATAGCTGATGCGGAAGAGGCAAAGCGTTTATATGATATTGAACTAGTGGATTTGCACGGGATAAAAAACATGGATGCAATTATTGTGGCTGTTGCTCATGACGAGCTTGCAGGGTTAACAAGGGAAAATATTGACGGTATGTACGGTAAGGGGAGACGCATTTTGGTTGATGTGAAGGGTGTTTTTGATAAAAGTGTGTACGAAGCAGACAAATACAGCTATTGGAGATTGTAAATATGGGGTATCGGCATTTAAAGTTCCCAAGTGATACCCTGTTCCTTATTACAGGAGGAGCGGGCTTTATTGGATCGAATCTATGCGAAGCGATTCTGGCATTGGGCTATCGGGTCCGTTGTTTAGACGATTTTTCTACTGGCAAATATGAAAATGTGGAAATCTTTTTGGATAATCCAAGATACTCGTTTATCAATGGCGATATCAAGGATTTAGACGTTTGCTTGCGAGCTTGTAAGGGGGTAGATTATGTTTTAAATCAGGCTGCTTGGGGAAGCGTTCCGCGGTCGATTGAAATGCCACTTTTTTATTGCGCAAATAATATTGTGGGCACGCTTAACATGTTAGAGGCAGCCAGACAGAATAATGTCAAAAGATTTGTTTACGCTTCCAGCTCCAGTGTATACGGCGACGAGCCCAACCTGCCGAAGGTGGAGGGGCGAGAGGGGTGTTTGCTATCGCCGTATGCTTTAACAAAACGTTGCGACGAGGAATGGGGAAAGCAATATACAAAGCATTATGGCTTGCCGACCATAGGGCTGCGTTATTTTAATGTGTTTGGCCGCAGACAAGATCCAAATGGAACTTATGCGGCGGTTATTCCAAGGTTTATAAAACAGATGCTTCACGGAGAACGCCCGACAATAAACGGGGATGGACTTCAAAGCAGAGACTTTACCTATATTGAAAACGTAATTGAGGCGAACCTGAAGGCCTGCCTTGCACCAGCTGAAGCAGATGGACAATCGTTCAACATCGCATATGGCGGGCAAGAGTATTTGATTGATGTGTTTTATTGCCTTGCCCACGCATTGAAAATAGATGTGGAGCCCCTTTATGGGCCAGATCGCAAGGGAGATATCAAGCACAGTAATGCTGATATTACGAAAGCAGAGGCGCTGCTCGATTACAACCCGGAGTGGAGTTTTCAACGGGGAATTGAAGAGGCGATTGAATGGTACAAAAACAACTTATAGCCGGGGATTTTGCATATGAAGAAAATTCGTGTCTTGCATGTGCTTAACATGTTGAACAACGGAGGAATTGAGAATCTCATCATGAATATGATGAGAAAAATCGATCGTGAAAAGTATCAGTTTTGTTTTGCTCTAATAGAACATAACCCGGGGCATTTTGACGCGGAAGTGAAGGCGCTGGGTGGAGAAATTTATCTGTTTGATAATACGGAAAAATCTTTAAAAAATTATCGGAAAAGTCTGACGCGCATCATTCGGGATTATGGACCATTTGACGTTGTCCATTCACATTGCTATTTTTTTTCAGGGTATATTTTGGGCATTGCAAAGAAATGTGGTGTAAAGGTCAGGATTGCGCATGCCCATGATACGCTCAAGGAGCGGGCGCAAACGCTACCAAGAAGGCTGTATCAGCAATTTATGCGGATGCTGATTAGGATAAACGCGACAAATTTAGTTGGGTGCTCGGCTTCCGCTTGCAGGTTTGTTTTTGGCAAAGATGCAAGCTTTCAGGTGGTTGTTAATGGTATAGATCCAGACAGGTTTAAATTTAGCAAAGAGAGCAGATCTCTTGTCAGGAATGAATTAGGCCTCGCTGATCGGCATGTTTTTGTACATGTAGGAAGGTTCTCTGCACAGAAGAATCACAGGTATCTGCTCAGGGTTTTTCAGGAATATGTTAAGATTGATAAGCATGCGAGGCTGCTGCTTGTTGGCTGGGGAGGGCTGGCTAACGAAATAGAACGATGGATTGAGATGCTTGATTTGCAGAACAACGTATTAATGATTGGGCCCTGCGACGCGCCGGAAAGATATTACTGCGCAGCGGACTGCTTTTTACTCCCTTCATTATTTGAAGGATTTGGAATTGTATCCGTGGAGGCGCAATGTAGCGGATTGCCCTGCATTTTGTCCAACACGGTACCAAGGGAGTGTAAGGCGTTAGAGTACACATGGTTTATTCAAACGACAGATGACGATATTTCACAATGGGTCAAGACGATGGAGCGCGCGGTGCTTGTGAGCATAGAGAGGCCGAAATGTGCAGAGAGAATAAAAGGAAGCGTGTTTGATATCGAGACGACGGTTCAAATACTCGCCGGCGTTTATTCAAGCGCTGAACATATGGGCACCGGGGGGCAAGCCGTTGGAGAGTAAGATTTTTCGCGCTACAAGGTGGTCTGTTGTCAGTGAAATAATTGCAAAAATCATCTCGCCTATAACTACGATGTTATTGGCGCGAGTTTTGAGCCAGGAAGTATTTGGAATTGTTGCCTCTATTACAGTGGTTACCTCCATGGCAGATATGCTGACAGATGCTGGTTTTAATGCCTATATTCTACAACACCAGTTTGCCAGCAAAGAGGAGGAGCGCAAAACAATTGATGTTTGTTTTTGGTCAAATGCAGGACTCTCTGTTTTTCTATATTTTATTATAGTTGTATTTAGCAGCCAGTTTGCGGCCTTTGTTGGAGCCCCGGGTTATTCGTCAGCCTTAATTGTAGCCAGCTTGGTTCTGCCATTGACATCCTTTTCCTCTGTTTCTATTACCGTATTGCGGAAAAGAATGGATTTTAAGCGGGTTGGCATCATCCGTGTTGTTTCCAAGGCTCTGCCGCTTGTCGTCACCCTTCCGTTGGCGTTGCTCGGCATTGGATATTGGGCATTGATTATTGGCATGCTTGCCGGAGAGGCCGTGAATGCCATTTTAGGTCTTACTCTCGGAGGATATGTACCCAGGGCGTTCTATCGTTTTTCTATCCTTAAATCAGTACTGGGGTTTTCGAGTTGGACGTTTGCAGAGACGATTCTTGAATGGCTTTTGGCCAATATAGCAATTATGGCTGTAAGCAAAATATTTGGGTTGACATACTCAGGGGTGTTTAAAACGAGCATAACAATAGTTACGCAAATTACAGCGTCGGTTTATGCTCTTTACAGCAATGTCTATAAAGCCTCTATGTCCCTTGCGCAGAATGATGAAGTAGAATTTGAAAGATTGTTTCGAACTTTTCAAAAATATGCTTCTATGTTGATGCTTCCGTTGGGCATTGGGGTTTTGCTTATGCGCGATTTTGTGGTATATATTTTGTTGGGAAGCAATTGGGACAACGCGGCGACCCTTGTCGGTCTTTGGGGACTTGCATCAAGTTTATCGGTCGGTTTTGGTGCGTTTTACAGTGATGCTATTAGAGCCAAAGGACTGCCTAAATTTCTTGTAATCATTGATTCCATTTATCTTGCTTTTCTGCTGGGATTGCTCGCGTTTGCCAATACCATGAGCTTTTACTCGTTTTCAATTTGGTATTGTCTGTTGAAGTTGATTCAGCCAGTTTTGCAGATGATTTATGGACAAAAAATCTGTCATGTGAGGATAACCGAGGTTATAAAAACTTGCAGGCCGCAGATTTTTGCTTCTTTAATAATGGCTATTCCCATTATATTGGCAAATACTGTTTTTAATTTTCCTTATACCGCGGTGATAGGAAATTTTGTTCTTGTTGCGCTTTGCGTTCTGATATATGGAATCTGTTTGTTTCTTTTTACTCCCGATAAAGCGGCAGCCAAAAGATGGCTTGGGGAAATGGTTAAACGGAAACGGTAGGCTTGTGCTGGAGGGAAACTCATGACTCCTTTTGAACGTTCGCTTCTTTGTATCATTTACTTGTTTTGCACCATATGCTGTTCATGGTGGCTATTTGTTGCGCTGAGGCGGATTGCACGTGGAAGCAAGTATGCGCAGGATTACTTCTATTTGCTCTATTTTCTGTTTTATGTATTCCCAGTCATCATCCAACTGGTTCAATTACTGCGTGGCTCTAATGTTACGTTCGTTACGCTCTGGGCTACCGACAAGGCTATGGAAAACTTGGGTGCCAATATCCAGTATGCAATATTTATGTTGATTCTTGGTGGCGCCCTTATTTGGAGCCGCAGAATAGTTTTGCGTCCTGTACGACTATGTGCCTGTGACGCGGGCGATGGGGACGGCATTTCCGGCGCTGTTACATACTCGCCTGCGTTGGTCAATATTCTTTCACTAATTATATTGTTTCCATTGATATATATAATTGTCTCAGGGAATGGCGGCTTATTGTTTGCGCCGTTTGGAGCCAGATGGGAGAGCGACATAGCGCTTTCAGAAACCTCCATTACGCTAACGGTTCCTGCTTATTTAATTATACTTGGAACGGCTGGGCAGATGAGGAGAAAACGGTTAATTGTACTAACTTTGGTTATGCTCGCCTATTTTTGGGTGGTTGCCAAGCGATATCTCATTGTTGAAGTGTTGGTTTTGGCGATTTTTACGCTGGGCATAACGGGGCAGATAAAACCAAAGCGATTGGTAAAATTGCTGTTTGTTGCAGCAATAGCATTGTTAGTCTTTTGCATAATGTATGGATTCTTGCTTAAAGGCAACTTGAATTCGGTTTTAGAGTATTTTACGGTCGATTTATCCAGGCAGTATTCGCTGGTTTATCAGTTTTATTGTAAGCAGATTCATCGGAGCATCTCGCCAGAGGCGCTTGATGCTGTAGGATTTATACTGCTGGTTTGGGTCCCCCGGGTTATTTGGCCTGGGAAGCCTTTGCCTTTTGCTAATTCTCTAACTTGGTCGATGCTGGGGGCGTCTACCCCGATGCGGGAGAATCTTGGATGGGGTACAACGTGCGCGCTCTTCAATGAACTGTTCGACAGTTTTAGTTATCTGGGTTTGTTTTTGGGCGTGGTTGTTATCATTGCGATATGCCAGGGCATTAATCACAGTAGAAATGTACAAAAAAAGGTGCTGGGCATTTACTGTGTTGTAAATTTTATGGTATTTCCGAGCAACTCCTATTTGGTCCCCTTGGCCATTTCGTGGTTTGTGGTAGAATTGCTCGGCATTGTGTGTAGAAAACAGGACTTGCGAGAGAAGAACAATATAATAGACATTGAACAATTGCAGGAGGGGAAAAAATGCTCGTTGTTAGGAACGAAACATTTCTAAGATATGAGGATCGCTTATACATTTTGGGATCTTCAAGTAATCAGCTCTATGATAATAATTGCTATTACATGGGCTCGATTACACTTTTGGGATGGGTAAAGGAGGCGGCTCTGGCAGATGTTGCACTTCCGGAGCAATATCATGAAAATGCCGATATTAAACTATCGCTGTATCCGGCAGCCCTGTCGTTACGACAGAAGGCTAAAATTATTAAGGAAGAGGTACGGCGCGCCGAGGCGGTCTCCATAAAACTGACGATTACCGATGCCATCATTGCCGGTCTGTATGCATTGCGGTTTAAGAAACCGTTTGTTGTCGAGTCAGCAGGCTTTGCTTTTGGTTCGCTATGGTCGCATGGAGGAAGTATTCTATATAAAATTGCTGCGATACCGGTGGAACTGCTGATACGATGGCTACATCGAAAGGCGAAATATATTATTTACGTGTCGCGGCATTTTCTCCAGAAGAAATACCCTAGTAGAGCAAGGCAGATTGGATGTCCGGATGTAGTGCTATCATTGCCAGAGACGGATGTCCTGGAGAGAAGATTGGATCGGATTCAGCATCATGACGGGCCGTATATATTAGGGCTGGTTGGAGCGACGCAAGCGGAATACCGGGGTCATGATACTTTGATTAAGGCTGCTAAATGTTTGCTTGACCGTGGCTATGATGTGCGGGTAGCATTCCTAGGGGGAGGCACAAGGGACAAACAGAGAATGGACTGCGCCCAAAAGTATGGTGTGTCAGATCGGATAGAGTTTTGTGGGAAATTACCACATGACAGGGTTGGAGACTGGATTGATTCAATAGATGTACTGGTTATGCCCACGCTGCAGGAAACGCTGGGGAGAGCAATTATCGAGGCCATGAGCCGAGGTTGCCCGGTTGTCGGCTCTTCGGAAACGGCTATAAGAGAACAACTTGGCGATGATTGCATTGTTTCAGCCAGAGATGTTTCGGGGATTGCTGATGTGATTGAAAACATGATCTCTAATATCGACTATGCTTCTGCTTGCGCCAAAGAAAACTTTTTCCGTTCTTTTAAGTATGTAAGCAGTTATACCAATAACATTAGAAAAAAGTTTTATTCCGATTTTTACAGAAGGGAGCTGGGCAGATGATCAATTCATTGAAGCAATGGTTGAAAAACAATCGGTTAGCTTACGCCATATATTATTATCTGGGGTCATTATTTATAAACTTGCTCAAGCTGTTTGTAAAAGCGGATGACAAGACCATTCTCTTTGTAAGCTATGGTGGAAGGCGTTATTCGGATAGCCCTCGCGTGCTTTATGAGGCGATGCTATGCGATGCGCGGTTTGCAGAGTTTGCTCCAGTCTGGGCATTTATTAATCCAGATAAGTATACGCTTGCAGATGGAACAAAAAAAATACGAATTGATTCTTTGTCGTATTATATTACTGCGCTAAAAGCACGTTGTTGGATTACAAACGTAATTATAGAGCGGGCGTTGAATTTTACGGGTAAGAATACTTTTTATTTCCATACGACACATGGGACGCTTGTGAAATTGGGTGGAAAAGATGTAAAGGGTAATATTTTTGACACCCTGTCGGATTATCATTATGATTGCAGTTTGGCACAAAGTGAGTATGAAAGACAAGTTGAAATGAAGTGCTTTGGGCTGCCAAAGGAGAAAATAGAAATTTTTGGATATCCCAAAAATGACATTCTAGTAACACACACAGAACAATATAGAAATGTTATACGGAAAAAACTTGGGATTTCAGACGAAAAAATTTGCATCCTATATGCGCCGACATTTCGGGAAGATACGGATTTAAAAGAGCAGTTTAACCTTGATGTGGCCCTTTGGCAAAGGGTTCTGGGCGATGAATTTGTCTTACTTTACCGTGCGCATCCGGTCGTAAAGGAAGACGAAGAGAAGGGGGTAGACACCAGCTTTTTCCTTGATGTAACGTCTTATGATCCGGTGGAGGATCTCATGATTGCATCTGATGTTTTAATATCGGACTATTCCGGCCTGATATTTGATTATTGTATTATGGGGAAACCGATCTTTCTCTGGACATATGATTACGAAGAATACGCAAAAAAGAGGGGTTTCTATTTTGATATGCGAAAAGAACTGCCCTACGAAGAAGAGGAAGAAACCCTTTTGAATCGAGTCTCCATGCGTAGCGAAAGGGAAAACAGTATGGCATGTGTTAATGCATTTCGAGACAAATATGCTACGGAATATGGTTCAGCGACAAAAAAATGCTTGGATTTAATTTATCAAAAAATAGGGAGGCAGAGTGCCTAATTTGAGGGACGGTCCCTTCTGATGCCTTTTGCACCCGGGACAAAGACAGCGCGTTTGTTCATTTTTCGAAAGAAAGGACAAATATTGGGTTTAAATATTTATTTAAAGAAAGAATTTTTCTTGAAATCGGTTCATTTTCATGATATGATTTCTAAAAATGAACTTTCTTTGCTCGCGCGACTTTGTTCTATTGTAAAGAATGAGGTGCCATGACGCGTGGCGAGGAATAGAAACGTGGCAGTGGAACGGAGGTTGTACAATGAAGGGCAAAAAAAGAGGCAAGATCATCAGTTTTTTGATTGCTATGGTTTTAATAATCGTTTTTGTTATAACGGGCTGTGGGCAAAAAGAGAAAGAAAAGATCATTATTTATACCAGCGCGGAGGAATACAGCGTCGAATTCCTCCAAAATATGTTGAACGAGAAATTCCCGGATTATGAAATAGTCGTTGAATATTTGACGACAGGCGATCATGCTGCAAAGCTATTATCGGAAGGCACCCTGAGCGAAGCGGACATCACTCATGATTTAGAGTATGGATACTTGGAAAAATTGGAGGCCGCAGGTGTGCTTGCCGACGTTTCAAAGATTTCTGCTCCCCGATTTTGTGCAGAACTGGTAACCAGCTCGTTTTTTTATCCGGAAATTCGTAGCGGCGGAGCGATTATTGTCAACAAGGAGGTTTTAACAGAACGGGGCTTGACAATGCCGACAAGTTATGAGGATTTGCTTCGCCCTGAATATAAAGGACTTATATCTATGCCAAATCCCAAGTCTTCCGGCACTGGATATATATTTTTAAAGTCACTCGTGAACGCGTGGGGAGAGGAAGCGGCGTTTGCGTATTTCGATTCCCTGTCAGAAAACATTTTGCAATTTACTTCATCGGGCTCTGGCCCTGTCAATGCACTAATTCAGGAGGAGGTTGCTATTGGTTTGGGCATGACGGCGCAGGCGGCCTTGGCCATCAGTGAGGGAACCGATCTCGAAATCTTGTTTTTTGAAGAAGGTTCTCCTTATACGGCATATGGACAAAGTATCATTAGTGGCAAAGACAGCCGCTCCTGCGTTGTCGAAGTGTTTGATTTTCTTATAAACATTGCTACGATCGAGAACTGCAGGCTGTACCATCCGGAAAAATTGCTTGAGGATGAGGACTTTGTTATGGAAAATTTCCCACAAGATATAATTTATTCTGACATGAGTGGCAACACCTATGATGAGAAAGAGCGGCTCTTGTCAATGTGGAAGTATTGATTGTGATATTAAGCATTTGAGGCGGGAGGGCGTGAGAATGGCACCGAAATTAGAAGTTCGGGAACTTGAAAAGACATTTGGCAACAAATGCATTTTAAATAAGCTCAGCTTTGCTGTGAACGAAGGGGAGTTCCTATCCATTCTGGGCCCGTCTGGATGCGGGAAAACAACATTATTGCGGATTCTGATAGGGCTTTTGACACCCACATCTGGCGCTATTTTTAAGGATGGCAAAGAAATTACAGAACTTGCCCCTTCATTGCGTGGAATGGGAATTGTGTTTCAGAACTATGCGTTGTTTGAGAATATGACAGTTTTAGGAAATGTAGAGTATGCGCTAAAAATAAATAAGGAAACTAGAGCATATGCCAGAGAGCGCGCGCTTACCATGATTGAGAGAATGGGACTGTCTGAACATATGAACAAAAAGCCTATTGAGCTCTCGGGCGGGCAACAACAGCGCGTCGCAATTGCCAGAACGATGATACTTAATCCGAGTATAATGCTCTTTGACGAACCAATGTCGGCGCTTGACGTTGCGACCCGGCTTGCCCTGCGTAATGAGATAAAAAGAATTCAGGAAGAAGATGGAACAACAATTATCTATATTACGCATGATCAAGAAGAGGCTTTTGCCATGTCCGACCGTATTATGGTCATGAAAACGGCAGATATAGAACAACTTGATTCGCCAGCGAACATCATAGATCATCCGGCAAACGAGTATGTTCAGACTTTTGTAATTGACAATTTACGGGCCAAAATCAGCTCTCTTACCAAGTATATGAGGAGATGAACCGTGAAGAGAATTCGTCACTTTGTTTTACATTATAGGCTGGGCATAACAAGGATTTTTTTGATCATTTTTTTTGCCTGCTTTGTCATTTTGCCGCTTCTCAGAATGCTTTTTCATATTACGGCAGATGGATTAAGGACGGTATTTTCTGAAGAAGGTTTTGGCATCTTAATTTGGAACTCTCTGCTGTCGGCAGTTACTGCAACGGTGATTACATTGATTCTTTCTTACACACTTGCCGCATGCATGGAGCGTTCCAATATAAAATATCGCGGGTTTTGGGGTATCATTTTGGTGCTTCCAATGTTAATCCCATCCATATCTCATGGGATGGGGCTTGTGGTTTTACTGGGGAACAACGGCTTGTTGACTCGCTTGCTTAATTTGCAAGGAAATATTTATGGTTTCCAGGGAATTGTAGCGGGTTCTGTTATGTATGCCTTTCCTGTTGCGTTTTTGATGTTCAGAGACGTGCTAAGGTATCAGGACTATACCCCTTATCAAGCAGCAAAGGTTTTGGGAATTCCGCCTTATCGTCAGTTTACTGCGATCACGTTGCCATATTTAAAAAAACCGCTCATTTCGATTACGCTAGCAATTCTTACGATGATTATTACGGACTATGGCGTTCCGCTCATGGTGGGGGGCAAGTTTAAAACATTATCGGTTGCATTATATCAAGAGGTTATAGGACAACTGAACTTTGATAAGGGAAGCGTATACGGACTGCTTCTTCTTTTCCCTGCATTAGCTTGTTTTTTGTTTGATGTTCTGAATAAAGATAAAGGAAACAACACGTTCGCATACGGCAATGTTGCATTAAGCAAAAATACCCTTCGGGATATGGCGGCGCGGCTAATTTGTGTCGTGATTGCTCTGGTAGTATTGCTGCCAATAATTGCATTTGCGCTTTTAGCTTTTTCAAATAGGTACCCGACGGACATTTCGTTTACGTTGAAAAATCTTAAGGATGCTGTGCGGCTAAATGCGGGAACGTATTTGTCCAATTCCATTATAATTGCGTTAGTTGTGGCAATCGTTGGCGTTGTGCTTGCCAGCTGTACGGCGTATCTCACCGCCAGAACAAAAGCTAATACCTCAAAGATACTACATTTGTTAGCCATCACTTCCGCGGCCATCCCTGGCGTTGTGTTGGGCTTGGCTTATGTGCTTGTATTTCGCGGTTCCTTTATATATGCTACATTGGCGATTTTGATTATGGTGAATATTATTCATTTTATTTCTTCGCCATATTTAATGATGTACAATTCATTATCAAAGTTGAACGAAAATCTTGAAGACGTAGGGCATACGCTGGGGGTAAGCAGATTTCGGATTGTTATGGATGTTTTAATTCCGCAGAGCCTTTCCACTATCATGGAAATGTTCTCTTACTTTTTCGTGAATAGCATGATGACAATATCAGCAGTATCATTTTTGTCTACGACGGCCAATAAACCAATCGCGCTGATGATAAATCAGTTTGAGGCACAAATGCAACTTGGTGCTGCAGCAATTGTGTCGCTGGCAATTTTGTTTGTTAACCTGATCATAAAAGGCACAATTGGAATAGGAAAATGGAGCATTCAAAAAAGGAGGAACGCGCTGCACAAGGCAGATGCTGAATGAAATTATGGATGCGGGAACTCTTAACCGGAAAGAATTTGATATACTCGTTTTTTTGTTGGATCACAAAAGAAAGACTCAACGGGAGACTGCTCTAAGCACAGCTATGTCGGTTGGAAGCGTAAATAAAACGCTGAAAGATCTCACGAAACGTGGCTTGGTAGAAAAGGGAAGCATCACGATGAAGGGAATCAACGCGCTTGAGCCATATCGTGTTAAGCGGGCTATTTTTATTGCCGCTGGTTTTGGAACCAGACTTGTTCCTATTACGCTAAATACACCAAAGCCACTGGTACGAGTCAATGGAAAGAGGTTGATTGACGGGCTCCTAGACGCAGTATTAGCTGCTGGCATTGAGGATATTTTTATTGTGCGCGGCTACCTGGGGGAACAGTTTGATCAGCTAAAATACAAGTATCCAACAATCCAATTCCTTGAAAATCCGGTATATAATGAAGCCAACAATATTTCTTCCATTATGTGCGCTAGATATCTTCTGTCTAACGCATACGTCTTTGAAGCGGACCTGTTGTTATCGAATCCCTCCATCGTGAAAAGGTATCAATATGCATCCAATTTTTTAGGCTTCAGGACAGGCCGTAGTGACGACTGGTGCTTTGAGGTGAAAAATGGTATTATTACTCAGCAAAAGATTGGTGGGATCAATTGCTATCAGGAGGTTGGCATTTCCTATTGGACCGACTCTGACGGGAAAAAGTTATCTGAACACATCAAGGCCGCCTATGATATGCCAGGCGGAAAAGAGCTGTACTGGGATCAGATTATGTTTCGCGTATTCCCCAATGAATATACAATTGAGATAAGGGAATGTTCGCCTGAAGATGTCACTGAGATTGATACTTTTCGAGAGTTGAAAGAAATTGACAAAACCTATGATGTTTGATGGTAGTTAACAAAATGGGTATGCATAAATTGACGACCAGCGCAAACGATCGCTCAGAAACAATAAGGGGCGAATATTGGATACCTGTTAACAATCTAGGCATAACCAATAAAGATTCTTTTGGGTGCCAGCAAACTATTTTGTTAAGAAATACAAATTGATAGGACGATAAATTAAATTTTGCTCACATGCGCATTTATTCCCCTTTCCCCCGGACTGTGGTATACTGGTGCCCAGGGCGGCCGAATGGAAGCAAGCCGCCGGAAACGGCGCCGGCCGGGGGCAAGTGGCCCCCTTATGAACGGGGAGGGAAGCGCCGACGCTTGTAATGGACGGCGGGGATCTGGCGTTGGGCTTGCCGGCTGAAGAGGAATGGTAGGAAATGGAAAACGGCTGCGACAAACGAGGCCGGACGATGCTGGATGCGCGTTCGCGGCAAATGGCGGCGCTGCAAGCTTGCATGCCGAATGCCGGCGCCGATTTCAAAGAAGCCCTTCTCTGCCATGGATGCAGGTGGCCGAGGCCCCGCCTGACCGAACCCCTTTTCCGCCGCCTTGGCGCCGGACAGCGCGGGGACGACGGGGGGCAAGGCCGTGGCGGTTATGCAAACGCGGCCTGTAAGCCGAAGGACCTGCGCGCAGGGAATCTTTTGTATCTATGCCATGGAAGCCGGTAGCAGCGCGATTGGCGTGCCGGCGGGCGGGCGGCGAAGAAGCGGCCGGACAAAGCGCCGGAAAGGAAAGCGGATAATATGGTGGAGGATTTGAAAGTGAACGGAGAGCAAGGGAACGCGACGGAGAAGAAGATCATCCTGACGGGCGACCGGCCCACGGGGCGGCTGCACCTGGGGCATTATGTCGGATCGCTCAAACGCCGGGTGGAGCTGCAAAATTCGGGACTGTTCGATGAGGTGAACATTCTCATCGCAGACGATCAGGCGCTGACGGACAATGCGGACAACCCCCGCAAGATCCGGGACAATATCATCCAGGTGGCGCTGGATTATCTGTCGGCCGGCATTGACCCGGACAGGTCCACCATCTGCGTCCAGTCGGCGCTGCCGGCGCTCCATGCGCTTACCTTTTATTACATGAATCTTGTGACGACCGCCCGCGTGTCGCGCAACCCCACCGTCAAGGCGGAGATGCAGATGCGCGGCTTTGCGGACGAGGGCCTGCCCGTGGGCTTCTTTGTCTATCCCGTCTCGCAGGCGGCGGACATCACCGCCTTTGACGCTACGGTCGTCCCAGTCGGCGAGGACCAGCTCCCCATGATCGAGCAGACGCGCGAGATCGTCGAGAAGTTCAACCGCATCTATGGCGAGACGCTCGTGCTGCCCACGGCGCTGATCCCGGAGAACGAGACGCAGCGCCGCCTGCCCGGCGTGGACGGCAGGGCCAAGATGAGCAAGTCGCTGGGCAACTGCATCTATCTCAGCGACGATGCAAAGACCGTCAAGCGCCAGGTCAACGGCAAGATGTTCACCGACCCGCAGCATCTGCGGATCGAGGACCCCGGCCACATCGAGGGCAATGTGGTGTTCACATATCTGGATGCGCTCTGCTGTGAGGATATGTTTGCCGAGTATCTGCCCGCATACGCCAATCTGGAGGAGATGAAGGCGCATTACCGGCGCGGCGGCCTGGGCGACGGTACGTGCAAAAAATTCCTGATTCAGGTGCTGGAGGAGACGTTGGCCCCCATCCGTGCTGCGCGCGCAAAGTGGGAGGCGGATATCGACGGCGTGTACGACATTCTGCGCGCAGGCACGGCGCGGGCGCGCGAAAAGACGAACGCCACGCTGGCGCGCGTGCAGGCAGCAATGCAGATCGATTACTTTTCGGACCGGCGCATCGTGGGCGAGTGGGAGGCGCTTCTCCGGCAGTAAGCGGGCGGGCTGAACGGCGCGGCTACCGTGCCCTTTTCTCCTGCAAAAGCCATTCGCTTTTCAGAATGCCGTAGCACACCGCGTCCTCGAAGACGCCGTTTTTGAGGATGTGCTCGCGCAGCGTGCCCTCGAGCCGCATGCCGTTCTTTTCCATCACGCGGCCGGAGGCTGGGTTGGAACCGAAGTGCTTCGCAGTGACCCGATGGAGCTTGAGCGTCGTAAACGCAAATGCGAGCAGCGCGCCGAGCGCCTCGGTCGCATAGCCGCGCCCCCAGTACGGCTCCCCGAACCAGTAGCCGGCCTCGGCTCGCCGGTTGGTTGCATCGCACTCGAGCCCCATGCAACCGTACAGCGTGCCGACAGTCCTGCCCGTGACGGCAAAGGTGTAGGCGCGTCCCATGGCGGCCCGTTCCGCATGCGTGCCGATCCAGGCGCGTGCATCCGTCTCCTCATACGGGTACGGCAGGAGCAGCACGCGCCGGTTGAGCCGCTCGTTGTTGCACAGGCGCGCGACCTCCGGCGCATCGTCCTGCGTGAATGGGCGCAGCACAAGCCGCTCGGTCGTCAGGCAGCCGTGGTTGGTTTCGCTGTGCATGGTGCCTCCCTGTGCGGCGAATGGGCCGCCGGCGTTTTTTCATATTATAATGAATGGCGCCGGGGCGGTCAAGGGGATGAATTTACGAAAATAAATGCAATATATTTGCATAAATATACTTGACAAGCGGAAATAAAGCGCGTATCATGTATAAACATTAAAGAACACGTTGCAGAACGCGGTTTAGGAGGAATGGACATGAAGAAGATCAACAAGGTTGTGCTGGCCTACTCCGGCGGACTCGATACATCCATCATCATCCCGTGGCTTAAGGAGAATTATGACGGGTGCGAGGTCGTAGCCGTTTCGGGCGACGTCGGGCAGGGCAGCGAGCTGGACGGCCTTGAGGAAAAGGCGCTCAAGACCGGCGCTTCCAAGCTGTATATCGAGGACCTGAAGGAGGAGTTCGTCACGGACTTCATCTATCCGGCGGTCAAGGCCGGCGCGGTCTATGAAAAGGAATACCTGCTTGGCACGGCGCTGGCGCGGCCGGTCATCGCCAAGCGGCTCGTGGAGATTGCCAAGGCCGAGGGGGCGGACGCCATCTGCCACGGCTGCACGGGCAAGGGCAACGATCAGGTGCGCTTTGAACTGACGGTCAAGGCGCTTGCGCCGAAGATGGGCATCATCGCGCCGTGGCGGGAGTGGAGCATCAAGTCCCGCGAAGAGGAGATCGACTACGCCGAGGCGCACAACGTCCCGCTCAAGATCAGCCGCGAGACGAACTATTCCAAGGATAAGAACCTCTGGCATCTTTCGCACGAGGGACTCGATCTGGAAGACCCGAAGAACCAGCCGCTCTATGAGAAGCCGGGCTTTCTCGAGATGTGCGTTTCGCCCAAGCAGGCGCCGGACACGCCGGCGTATGTGACCATTTCGTTTGAAAAGGGCGTGCCGGTGGCTGTGGACGGCGTGGCGCTCCCGCCCGTGGCGCTGGTGGAGAAGCTCAACCAGATCGGCGGCGCGCACGGCATTGGCCTGGTCGATATCGTGGAAAACCGGCTTGTGGGCATGAAGTCCCGCGGGGTGTATGAGACGCCGGGCGGCACGATCCTGTATCGGGCGCATCAGGTGCTTGAAACGCTCTGTCTCGACCGCGACACGCTGCATTACAAGACGCTGGTGGCCGAGCAGTTTGCCGAGCTGGTCTACTTTGGCAAGTGGTTCACGCCGTTGCGCGAGGCCATCTCCGCGTTTGTGGACAAGACGCAGGAGCACGTTACCGGCGACGTAAAGCTGGAGCTTTACAAGGGCAACCTCATCAACGCAGGCGTCAGCTCGCCCTACTCGCAGTATTTTGAAGAGCTGGCGACGTTCGGCGAAGATCACGTATACGACCAGAAGGACGCGGCCGGCTTCATCAACCTGTTCGGACTGTCGTTGCGCATGAACGCGCTTGCGCGCGAATACGGGCTGAAGTGATCCGGCGGGCCGGAATAATCGAAGGCATACAAACGGGGGCGCCGGTATCGTCGGCGCCCCTTTGGAGGAAAGGGAGGCGCGGCACAGCATGAAGGCGATGTGGGCGGGCCGGTTTCAGAAGGAACTGTCCGCCGAGGTCAACGATTTCAACTCGTCCATCCCGTTTGACGCGCGGATGTACCGGCAGGATATCGAGGGGTCGCTTGCGCACGCCGCGATGCTCGCCGCCAAGGGCATTCTCACCGGGGCGGAGGCGGCGGCCATCGCGGAGGGGCTTGCCGGCATCCGGGAGGATCTCGACAGCGGCGCGCTGGCCATCGATCCCGAGGCGGAGGACATCCACATGTTCGTCGAAGCGGAGCTTACGCGCCGCATCGGGGACGCCGGCAAAAAGCTGCATACGGCGCGCAGCCGCAACGACCAGGTGGCGCTGGATCTGCGGCTGTACCTGCTTTCGGAAACGGATGCAATCCGGGGCTTGACGCGGCGGCTGCTCGGGACTATACTCATGCAGGCGGAAGCGCATGCGGAGACGGTCATGCCGGGCTACACGCATCTGCAACGCGCCCAACCGGTCACATTCGGGCACCATCTCATGGCATACGCGAACATGTTCTGGCGCGACCTGGACCGGCTGGCCGACTGTGAAAAGCGCATGCGCGTTTCCCCGCTGGGCAGTTGCGCGCTCGCCGGGACGACGTTTTCGACCGACCGGCAGCAGACGGCGGCGGCGCTCGGGCTTTCCGGCGCGTGCGAGAACAGCATGGACGGCGTGTCCGACAGGGATTTTGTGCTGGAGCTGGCCGCCTGCCTTGCGGTGATGATGATGCATCTGTCCCGCTTTTCGGAGGAGATCGTGCTCTGGTGCTCCTGGGAGTTCCGCTTCGTGGAGCTGGACGATGCGTATGCCACCGGGTCGAGCATCATGCCGCAGAAGAAGAACCCCGACATTGCGGAGCTTGTGCGCGGCAAGGCCGGCCGGGCGTATGGCGACCTAATGGCGCTGCTGACGATGATGAAAGGCCTTCCGCTTGCCTACAACAAGGACATGCAGGAGGACAAGGAGGCCATCTTCGACAGCGTGGATACGGTGCGGCAGTGCCTGTCCGTGTTCGAGCCGATGCTTTCCACCATGCGCGTGCGCACGGACAATATGCGCCGTGCGGCGTCCGCCGGGTTCATCAACGCGACGGATTGCGCCGATTACCTGGCCGCGAGAGGCGTGCCGTTCCGCACGGCGTATCGCATCACCGGCGAGCTTGTGGCCCATTGCATTGCGGCCGGCACGACGCTGGAAGCGTTGCCGCTTGAGGTTTACCGGCGGTTTGCGCCGCAGTTTGACGAGGACGTATACGAAGCGATCGACCTGGACGCCTGTGTGCGGCGGCGGCAGTCGTTCGGCGGGACGTCGCCCGCGTCCGTGCGCGCGCAGATCGCCGCCATGAAAGGACGGTTGTCGCTGTGATCCGTGTGTTCATCGACGGCAGCGCAGGCACGACGGGCCTGCGCATCCATGACCGGCTGCCCGCGCGCGCCGACATCGAGCTGATCCGGCTTGATCCGGCGCTGCGCAAGGACCCGGCCGCACGGCGCGAGGCGCTCAACAGCGCGGACGTCGCCTTTTTGTGCCTGCCGGATGCGGCGGCGCGCGAAGCGGTCGCCATGGTGGACAATCCGCGCACGCGCATCCTTGACACCTCGACGGCGCACCGCACCGCGCCGGGCTGGGCATATGGCTTTCCGGAGCTGACGCATGCCCACCGCGAGGCGGTGCAGGCCGGCAAACGCATCGCGGTGCCGGGCTGCCACGCGAGCGGCTATCTGGCCATTGTGCGGCCGCTGGTCGAGGCGGGCCTGCTCGCGCCGGACGCGGCGCTCAGCTGCACCTCGATCACCGGGTACAGCGGCGGCGGCAAGGCGATGATCGCGGATTACGAGGGGGATGAGCGGCCGGAGGCGCTCCTTGCGCCGCGCATTTACGGCCTGGCGCAGCAGCACAAGCACCTTGCGGAAATGCGCGCGCAGTCGCTGCTTGCCGCGCCGGTGTTTTTGCCGGTTGTAGCGGATTTTTACAGCGGCATGCTCGTGACAGTGCCCCTGCACGCCGGCTTGTTCTGCCGCCCGGCCACGCCGGAATCGCTCAGCGCGCTGTATGCGGCGCATTATGCGGGCTGCGCGTGCGTGCGCGTGCTGCCGCCGACGGACGAGGGGATGCTGGCGGCCAACGCGCTCTCCGGGTGCGACGGCATGGAGCTGATCGTAACCGGCAACGGCGAGCGGCTCGCGGTTCATGCGAGGTATGATAATCTTGGCAAGGGCGCTTCGGGCGCGGCGGTCCAGTGTATGAACCTGCTGCTCGGCGCGCCGGAAACGGAAGGACTTAAACTCTGGAGGGAATGAAGCGACCATGAAGCAGGTATCTGGCGGCGTTTGCGCGCCGAAGGGATTTACGGCCGCGGGCGTACACTGCGGCGTCCGCAAGAACAGGACCAAGCGCGACCTTGCGCTGATTGTCAGCGAGGAGCCTTGCGCGGCTGCGGCCGTTTACACGCAAAACCTTGTGAAGGGCGCGCCGCTCATCGTGACGCGGGCGCATCTGGAAAACGGGTTCGCGCAGGCCATCGTCTGCAACAGCGGCAACGCCAACACCTGCAACGCCGACGGCGAACAGGTCGCCGCCCGCATGTGCGAGGCGGTGGCGCGGGAGACCGGCCTTGACCCGGCGGACGTCGTGGTTGCATCCACGGGCGTGATCGGGCAACCGCTCGACCCCGCGCCCATCGAGGCGGCCATGCCGGCGCTTGTCGCGGCGCTTTCCCGGGACGGCAGCGGCGACGCTGCCGAGGCGATCATGACGACCGACGTGGCGAAGAAGGAGGTTGCCGTTGCATTTGAAGCGGGCGGCCGCATCTGCACGCTCGGCGGCGTGGCCAAAGGCTCGGGCATGATCCATCCAAACATGGCCACCATGCTCGTGTTTTTGACGACGGACGCGGCGATCAGCCCGGATATGCTCCGTCTGGCGCTCGCCAACGACGTGAAGGATTCGTTCAACATGATCAGCATCGACGGCGACACCTCGACCAACGATATGGTGGCCATCCTTGCCAACGGCCTTGCCGGCAATCCGGTCATCGACGCGCCCGGCAGCGATTATGCGGCCTTTGCCGAGGCGCTTGCCTGTGTGACAAGGCGGCTGTGCCGTGCAATCGCCAAGGATGGCGAGGGCGCCGGCCGCCTGCTGACCTGCCGCGTCAGCGGCGCAAGGAGCGCGGCGGATGCGCGCACAATCGCAAAGGCGGTCATCTGCTCGAGCCTTGTCAAGACGGCGATGGCGGGCGCGGACGCCAACTGGGGGCGCGTTCTCTGCGCGGTGGGCTACTGTGGCGCGGCGGTGGATGTGAACGGCGTGGCGGTGCGGTTTTCCTCCGCGGCCGGGACGGTCGCCGTCTGCGAGAACGGCCACGGCGTGCCCTTCAGCGAGGAGACGGCCAAGGCGGTGCTCTCCGCAGATGAGATCGACATTCTGCTCGATCTTGCCGATGGCGACGCCTGCGCCGAGGCGTGGGGGTGCGACCTCACATGCGAGTATGTGAAGATCAACAGCGATTACAGAACCTGAAGCGGAGGATGTTTTCATGCAGTTGACCAACGCGCAGCGGGCGGAAGTCCTGTGCAACGCGCTGCCGTATATTCAGGCCTATAAGGACAAGATCGTCGTCGTCAAATACGGCGGCAACGCCATGGTGAACGAGGACATCAAGCACAGCGTGATGGGCGATGTGATGCTGCTGCGGCTCATCGGCGTGCGCGTGGTGGTCGTGCATGGCGGCGGCCCGGAGATCTCCGGACTGCTCCGGCGGCTTGGCAAACGGAGCGAATTTGTGGACGGCCTGCGCGTGACCGACGAGGAAACGGCCGAGGTCGTACAGATGGTACTGGCGGGCAAGGTAAACAAGAGCCTTGTGAGCCTGCTGCAAACGCTCGGCGGACGGGCCATCGGCCTGTGCGGGCTTGACGGCGGCATGATCGAGGCCAAACAGCTCGACGAGCGGCTGGGGCTTGTGGGGGAGATCACGCGCGTGGACCCGCAACCGGTGCTCGACGTGCTGGAGAAGGGGTATATTCCCGTTGTTTCCACCATTGCGCGCGGCGAAAAGGGTGAAACGTACAACATCAACGCCGATACCGCAGCGGCGCGCCTTGCCGCAGCCCTGCGGGCCGAGTGCCTGATCTCCATGACCGATACCGCCGGCGTGCTGCGCGACCGGAACGATCCGGGTTCCGTCATTCCGTACATCGGGGTGAGCGAGGCGCCGCAGCTCATGCGCGAGGGCGTCATCTCCGGCGGCATGATCCCGAAGATCGGCTGCTGCATCGAGGCCATCCGCCGCGGCGTGAAAAAGGTGTTTGTGCTGGACGGCACGACGCCCCATGCCATCCTGATCGAGATTCTGACCAACGAGGGCATCGGCACGATGTTTCGTTGACGTGCGGAGGGACGGCATGCGGGAGGCTCTGCGCTTTGCATTTTTCAAGACGATCCCCGTCCTGCTCGGGTATCTGTTCCTCGGCATCGCCTTTGGCGTGGTGCTCCAGCGAAACGGTTACGGCGCGCCCTGGGCGTTGCTTGCAAGCACGGTGGTCTATGCCGGCTCCGGCCAGTTCGTCATGGCGGACCTGTTGGCCGCCGGGGCAGGCCTGCTGACCGTAGCGGTGACGACGCTGCTGGTCAACAGCCGTCACATCTTTTACGGGCTGACGTTTGTCGAGCGGTTTCGCGGCATGCCCGGCCGCTGGTATATGATTTTTTCGCTGACGGACGAGACGTATTCGCTGCTGTGCGCGCTGCGGGTGCCGGATGGGATCGACGAAAACCGGGCCATGCTCCTCATCGCGCTGCTCGACCAGAGCTACTGGGTGCTGGGCGGCTGCATCGGCGCATTGCTCGGGCAGGCGCTGCCGGTGGATCTGACCGGTATCGACTTTGCCATGACGGCGCTCTTCACGGTGATCCTCGTCGAGCAGGTGCGCGTGGCGGGGCAGCGGCTGCCGGCGCTCATCGGCGGCGTGAGCGCGCTGGTGATGCTGTTGCTGCTTGGGCCTGAGGCATTCCTGCTGCCGTCGCTGCTCGTTACGGTGACGCTGCTCGTGTGCGGGCGGGGCCTGCTCGTGCGGAAGGGGGCGGCGGCATGACGGGGCCGGTCTATGCCCTGCTGGTGATTGCGGTGACGGCGGCCTGTACGCTGCTCACGCGCCTGATCCCGTTTGCCGTGTTCGGCACCAGGCGGCCTGTGCCGGAGCCGGTGCGTTATCTTGGGCGCATCCTGCCGCCGGCGATCATGGCCACGCTGCTGGTGTATTGCCTGCGCAATGTGCAGCCGCTTTCCGGCGACCACGGCCTGCCGGCGCTGCTCGGCGTGGCGGTCACGGCGCTGCTGCACCTGAAGTGGCGCAATACGCTTTTGAGCATCGCCTGCGGCACGGCGGCATATATGCTGCTCATCCGCGTGGCATTTCCCGCATAGGAGGAGGAACTTATGGACATTCGCGCGCTCGACAGGACGTATATCGCCAACACGTACGACCGGTACGACCCGGTGCTCGTCTCCGGGCAGGGGTCGATCGTGTTCGACGACGCGGGCAGGCGGTATATCGACATGGGTACCGGCATCGCGGTCAATGCGTTCGGCGTAGCCGACCCGGTGTGGGCGGCGGCCGTGGCAGAGCAGGCGGGGCGCATCCAGCACGCCTGCAACAAGTATTACACCGGGCCGCAGGCGCTGCTGGCCGAGCGGCTCTGCGCGCGCACGGGCATGCGGAAGGTCTTCTTCGGCAATTCCGGCGCGGAGGCGAACGAGTGCGCGCTCAAGGTCGCCCGCAAGTACGGCAGCGACCGGTATGGCACGGCGCGGCCGAACATCATCACGCTGGAAAACAGCTTCCATGGCCGCACCATTGCAACGCTTGCCGCCACCGGACAGACGGCCATGCACCGGCATTTCGGTCCGTTCCCGGACGGCTTTCGGTATGCGCCCGCGGGCGATGCCGCGGCGCTCGAACGGCTGTTCGACGGCACGGTGTGCGGCATGCTGATCGAGCTGGTACAGGGCGAAGGCGGCGTCAATGTGCTTGATCCCGGCTATGTGCGCGCAGTGGAACGGCTGTGCCGCGAAAACGACGCCCTGTTCATGATCGACGAGGTGCAGACCGGTAACGGCCGGACCGGCACGCTGTATGCGTATCAGGGCTACGGGGTCGAGCCGGATGTGGTCACCACTGCCAAGGGCCTCGCCGGCGGCCTGCCCATTGGCGCGACGCTGCTGGGCGCGCGCGCGGCGGACGTGCTGAAAAGCGGCGATCACGGTTCCACGTTCGGCGGGAATCCCGTCTGTGCGGCGGCGGCGCTCAGCATTCTCGACCGCATTGACGAGGCGCTGCTTGCCGATGTGCGCAAAAAGGGCGCATATCTGAAGGAGACGCTTTCGGCTGCGGCTGGCGTGAAGAGCGTCACGGGCCTTGGATTGATGCTCGGCGTGGAGGCGGAAAAACCGGCGGCTGACATCGTCCGCCGCTGCATGGAGCGCGGCGTGCTCGCGCTGACGGCCAAGAACAAGGTGCGGCTCTTGCCGGCGCTGAACATTCCGTTCGAGCTGCTGGCCGAGGCTGCGGAAATTATCAAAGGAGTGATCGAAGAATGAAACATCTGCTCAAACTGTCCGATCTCACGGCGGAGGAGATCACCGAGATCCTGAACCTGGGCGATCAGCTCAAGTATGAGAAGAAGCATGGCATCGCGCATCCGCGCCTTGCAGGGCAGACGCTCGGCATGATCTTCCAAAAATCGTCTACCCGCACGCGCGTTTCGTTTGAGGCGGGGATGTACCAGCTCGGTGGCAGCGCGCTGTTTTTGAGCGCCAACGACCTGCAGCTCGGGCGTGGCGAGCCGATCAAGGATACGGCGCGCGTGCTTTCTCGCTATCTGGACGGCATCATGATCCGTACCTACAAGCAGAGCGACGTGGAGGACCTCGCTGCCTACGGCACGATCCCCATCGTCAACGGCCTCACCGATTACGCTCACCCGTGCCAGGTGCTGGCGGACCTGATGACGATTCGGGAATATAAGCAGTCGCTCGCAGGGCTGAAACTCTGCTTCGTGGGCGACGGAAACAACATGGCCAATTCGCTCATCGTCGGCTGCATCAAGATGGGCATGCGCGTATCCATCGCGTGTCCGGCCGCCTACCGGCCGGATGCAGAGATCATGGCGTGGGCGGAGCAGACCGGCCGCTTCACCTGCGTGGAGGGCGTGGAAGAGGCCATTGCGGATGCGGATGTGGTGTATACGGACGTGTGGGCGTCCATGGGCATGGAAGCGGAGGTGCAGGCGCGCCGCGCCGCATTCCAGGGCTATCAGGTCAACGACGAGGTCATGCGCCTTGCCAAGCCGGACGCAATCGTGCAGCACTGCCTCCCGGCGCACCGTGGCGAGGAGATCACCGACGAGATCATGGAATCCCATGCCGGGGAGATCATAGACGAGGCGGAGAACCGCCTGCACGCGCAAAAGGCGGTGCTCGTGCTGCTTATGGAACGGTCGTAAGCGCACCGGGGAAGGACAAACGCAACAGGGGCCGGGACGGCGATGCCGTCCCGGCCCCTGCCATTTCCAGCACTGCCCCGTCTACCGGCGGGGGGCTGCGCTCAGACGAACGCGAATCCGACGAGCGGCTTGCCGGCCGCCTGCAGCCGTTCGGTCTCCCGCATGATATCGCTGACCGTCGTCTTCCGCTCCTCCAGCAGGATGGCGGCGTCGGCCGCCTGCAACTTTGCTACCGTTTCCGCACTGACAAAGACGTTGCCGCCGGCCACAAAACGGAAGCGGCCCTCGCAGGCGGCGTCGAGCGCATCGGCGATGGCCTGCAGCCGCGCAACCGGCAACATGCCGGTGAGCAGGACGGTCCCATGCCCGCCGGCGGCTTCGGCCAGATTCGCGGCGACGAGCGACAGGCTCGCCTTCTCGTCCAGCGGGTTCTTGTCGCCCACCAGCCGGTCGGCCAGCCCGTCGAGCCCCTTGCGGATGCACTGCGGCTCGAGGCTGCCCAGATAGCGCAGCTTTATCGCCTTGGCAAGCTGTTCGGCGCTGCGCGGCCTGTCGCTGAAGATCACGAGGCAGAGAATCAGGCAGACGCCGATGACGAGCCCCACGATCAGGCCGAGCGCCCCATACTTGATGCCGCTTTTTATGGCGCTTCCGAGCCCGGCGGTCTTCATCACGGGTTCCACAAGGTCCTCAAGCGCCGTCGTTTGCTCGGCAATCTGCGCCGAGATCTCGGCCGCCTTGCCCCTGTTTTCAGACTGCTTGAGCGCAAGCTCGCTGTCGACCGTCACGCTTTCGTTGCAGGCGAGCACGCTCAGCGTATGCGCCTGTGTGGTGGCGGCCACATCCGCCTGCCGGGATACGGCGTATTCATACAGGGCTTTCGCCGCCGCCGTTGCGTCCAGTTCCGGCGTTCCGCATACTTCGATCATTACCGTACCGTCGCCGGCGTTTTGCACCTGGACGATCTCCTCGAGGAAGCGATCCTGCAGGCTGTCGGGCGCGATGCCCGCCAGCAGTTCAGCAAGCGGCGCGTTGCGGAGCGCAAGGACGTAGCGGCCGGCGATGCGGTCGGCGACCTGGGAAGCGAGGTCAACGAGGACAAGTTGCCCCATGCCGTCCACCTCCGCCCCGGCAACCCCAAGCGCGCCGTCCACCGCCGTATCCACGCAGAACACCAGGCTGCATACGTGTTTGTTGTAGGGGTCGACGCGCATCAGCAGGCTCCTCTCGTTGTACAGGGTTGCCTGCTCCAGGTTTGCGTTCAACTGTTCCAGCGATTGTTCCATGCTGTCTTTATTTAGATTGTACGTTTCCAGCTCGCGCGCATAGGCCGCCTCGGCTTCGACGTCTCTGCCGCCTGTCGGCAACGCCTTTACGGCCTGATAGCCGCCGAGCAGGACGGCAACGATCAGGGCGATTGCGAGCAACAGCCGCCAACGCCGCAGCATGGCAACTAAGATATCCCGCAGGGCGATTTCGTCGTTCATAGCATTCTCCTTGCAGTGGATTTGCGCCCGGCAGCCCGCCGGGCATGTTTACAGGATACGGGCGACACGAGACGCCCCCACATATTCCCTTTCACTATATCATTAGTTCCGGGCATTTGCAAGCGCCCCTATACCGGCACGACCGTTCGCGCCGAAAGCAGCACGACCAGCCGTTCCTGCACCGGGTGGCCGGTGAGCCGGTGCAGCGCCTCGGCATACAGCGCCAACTGGGGTGCATGCCCGGCGGCCTGCTGCGCAGGCGATACGCCGGGTAACGGGCGATCGGTCTTGTAGTCCACGAGCACCCAGCCCGCCTTTTCCCAAAAACAGCAGTCGATTACGCCCTGCAACAGGACCGCCTCCGCCGCCCCGTCCGAGCCGAACAGTTCCGCGGCGGGCACGAGGTGTGAAAACGGCAGTTCGCGTTCGCAGCGCGCGCTTGCCGCCATGCGCGCCCAGAGCGGAGTATGGGTAAGCCAGGAGAGTGCGGCAAACGGCAGCGCGTCCTCCTGCGCCTCGGTGAGTTGCCCGGCGCGCACGAGCGCTGCGCAGTGCGCGCGCACAGCCGCTTCGGACAGAGGCAGCAGCGGGAGCGTGGACAGGACGGCGTGGACGGCTGTGCCGCGTTCGGCCGCAGAGAGCGGCGCGGAAGCCGGTTCGCCCGGTTGGGCGCCCTCTTTGGCAAACGCAGGCGTCTCAAATGCAATTCGTGCCGTCTGCTGCGGCGCCTGCGCATCCGCCTGACGGACGATGGCGCTGACGGCGGCTTTGGCGGGCAGCGCGGCGGCCTCGGCAAACGGATAGCGCCAGGAGAGCCGCCCTTCGAGCGCGGCGAGAGCGTCCGGATCCGGCGCGGGAACGGCCGGTTCTGCCCGCTGTGCGCTTGGCGCGGCGAGGAAGGCTTCGCGCGCATGAACCGTGGTCGGGCAATGCGCCCGCGTGCCCATGAGCGCCCACTGTAGCGGGGCGCGGCATGTGAGTACCTGCGCGGGGGACGGCTGCGCTTCTGCGCGGTCGAGCAGGCCCGCCGCCTCCTTCCAGGAGCCGATCAGGATCAGCCGGTGCTGCGCGCGCGTCATGGCCACGTACAGCACGCGCATCTCTTCGGCGAGCTGTTCGCGCCGCAGGCGTTGTGCGATCATGCGCCGCGCCGCCGTGTCGCGCTGTACGCCGCCGTCGAGCCACTTGAGCCCGACGCCCGCCTCCCCGTGCAGCAGCAGGTCCTTGCGCTGCGCGTCCATATGGAACCGCCGGCCGAGCCGGCACACGAGCGCGACCGGGAACTCCAGCCCCTTGGAACGATGGATCGTCAGCACGCGCACCACGTCCGCGCCGATCTGTTGCGCCGCGCCGAGGCGCGCGCTGCTCTGGCCGGCGTGGTCCATAAAGCGGAGGAAGGCGCCGACGCCGCGCTCTGCGCCGCGCGAAAAGGCGCGCGCGCGGCCGAGCAGTGCGTCCAGATTCGCCTGCCGCTGCGCGCCGCCGACAAGCGCGCCCATCTGCGCATAAAGGCCGGTTTCCTCATACAGACGGCCGAGCAGCGCGTCCAGGGGCAGCAACAGGCTGTCCTCGCGCCAGCGCTCGAGGCACGCGAGAAACGAGGCGCATCTTTGGCAGAGCGTGTCGCCGGCGCCGCCCTTTGCCGCCGATGCGGCGGCTTCAAACGCCGCAAAGAACGTCCCCTCTCGCTCGCGCATCCGGATGCGCGACAGTTCCTCGGCCGAAAACGGCCCCGTGTCCGCGCCCGTAGCGCGCAGGACCGACAGCAGGGGAATGTCCTGCCGCCGGTTGTCGATCACGCGCAGCAGGTTCAGCGCGAGCATCACCTCGATGGAATCGAAATAACCGCCGCTCATCTGCGCATAGCAGGGGATACCGGCCTGCGACAACGTGGCTGCAAAGTGTACCGCCTCGTCCGTGGCGCGCAACAGGATGGCGAAGTCGCCGTAGCGCAGTGGTCGGGGTTGCCCCGTCTCGCGGTCGGGAATCGTTTCGGACGCCATCAGCTCGCGGATGCGCCGGGCGGCCAGCCGCGCTTCGATTTCCGCGTCCAGCGCGTCCTCCGCCGCATCGGTGGAGGACGCATCCTCCTCCTCTTCGCGCTCGCGCGCGACGGCGTCCGGCGGCGTGTCCGCCGCGGCCTCCGGTTCCGCACCGCCGCGCTCGATCACGTGCAGTTCGGCGCCGCCCTGCAACTGCGCCAGCCCGGGTTCGAGCCGTGCGCGCGCATCGTAGTCCAGCTCGCCCGCCTCGCGCGTGAGGATGGCGGAAAACACATCGTTCACGCAGGCGAGCACGTCGGGCGCACTGCGGAAATTGCTCGTCAGGTCGATGCGCGTACCGGCCTCGCCGCAAAACCGATCCAGTTTTTCGAGAAACAGTCCGGGCTCGGCCTGACGAAAACGGTAGATGGACTGCTTGACGTCGCCCACGAGGAACAGATTGTCCGGGCGGCGCACGGCGTCGAGCAACGCCTCCTGCACCCGGTTGCTGTCCTGATACTCGTCCACGGCAATGTACAAAAACCGTTCGCGGTACTCCGCCGCGACCGCCTCATCGCCGAGCAGGCGCAGCGCCAGATGCTCGAGATCGGCATAGTCCAGCGCGCCCAGCCGTCGCTTTTCGTCGGCATAAGCATCCCGGTAGGCTTCCACTACCGCCCTGAGCGACGCAAGCACCTCGCCGGTGCGCAGCAGCAACGCGCTTTCCTGTTCCGCCGTGCGGGAGAATTGCGCCTGCTGGGCGGCGATCAGCTTTTTGAGCGCGTCGCGCGCGTCCTTCACATCCGCCTTGTCCGCCTCGGCGGTACCGCGCGGGAAGGTCAGCCGGCCGGGCGCATAGGCGAGCAGCGCCGCCCGGTAGGCATCGTAGTCCTGCTGCAGCAGTGCGGCGCGCAGGGAGAGCAGGTCCGCGTCCAGCACGCCGATCACGCCGGCCCAGTCGGGCGGCAGCGTATCGCGCACGGCCTGCAGGGCGCGGAGCGATTCCGAGAGCGCGCTGCGCGCATCGTCCGTTACCAGGCGCAGCATTTGCGCGATCCAGGCAGACTCGGCGTACTGCAGCGTCGCGCGCTCGAGCCACGCCTCCGGTTCCGGCTGGGTCTGCAGGAACGTGGAGATCTCCGCAACCGCCGCCCAGGCCGCGTCCTCGCTGCCGAATGCGGCGAGCAGCGCGCGCCAGTGCGCGTTTTCCTCCGCCCCAAACGCGGTAAGCAGCGCATCCTTTACGCGCTCGGACAGCACCGGCGCCTCCAGCTCGTCGAGCACGCGCATGGCGGGCGGCAGGTCGATCCGGTGTCCGTGCCGCCGCAGAACCCGCGCGCAGAATGCGTCGATCGTCGAGATGTAGGCGCGCCCGATTGCGCCCGCCTGCGCGCGCAGATAGGCCTGTTGCTCGGCCGTCTGTGCCCGGGCGGCCGCGTCGCGCAGGTTTTTTTCTATGCGCTGCTTCATCTCCGCTGCGGCGGCGCGCGTAAACGTGAGCACAAGCAACCGGTCCACCGGCGTGCCGGAGGCCACGATGCGCGTCAATCGCTCCGTCAGCACGGCCGTCTTGCCCGCGCCCGCCGCGGCCGATACGATCAGGTTCCCCTGCGTTTCAATCGCGCGGCGCTGTGCCTCCGTCCAGTTGCGCATTGGCTCGCTCCTTCCTTCGTTCGATGCTCCGACCCTGCGGGGCGACCCCCCGCTCATCGGTCAGGTTCCGCCGCATGGCGGCTACAGTGTTTCAAAAAACGCCCGCTGCGACAGCGTGCGCCTACGGCGCGTGCGGCAGCCTGGCAGACGCGGGTCAAAGCGGCAGATGCTCCTGTGCGGGCAGTAGACGCAGGCGCCCTCCGCCGGCGCGGCGGCGGCAACGCCGTCAAGCATGTTTTCCAGTGTGGAAACGGCTTTGTTGCGCGCGGCCGCAAGCAGCCCGGCAAACGCCGCTTCATCCGCAGCGGGCCCGGACAGCGTGCCGTCCCGCCGGCGGCGCAGGCCGTATACCACGTCGGACGCCGCCGCCGTTTCCCCGGCGAGCGCCGCATCGGTCAGCTCGATGACGCGCGGCTGCGACAGCGTCAGCCCGCGCAGGCGGAAGGCAGCGGCAAGCGCCGCCGCCTCATCCTCGCCATCGGCCACAGGCGGCACGCGCACGGGCATATAGTACATGCCGCCGCCACAGCCCCCCGCCTGTATGACGGCGGAGAGATAGAGCGGCAGTTGCAGGGTCAGTCCGTCGGCGATTGCGGCAAAATCGAGCGCTCGCCCGCCGGTCTTGTAGTCGATGACGCGGCGCACGTCCTCCGCCCGATCCACGCGGTCAATCACGCCGTGCAGCAGCGCGCGGCGGCCATCGCGCGTGGTCAGCTCGATGGGCGGGAAGGCGCATCCCTCGCCAAAGCGCACCTCGGTGCCGTCGAGGTCGAACGCCCCGGCGGCAAGCTGGCGCACGATGGCCGCAACGCTCCGGCGCAGCGTTTCCACGAGCAAAAACAGCACCGAGCGCAACCGGTCGCTGCCGAGCAGCACGCCGTTGTTGTGCGCGGCGATGACCTCCGGCAGCACGTCGTCGAGCAGGGCCTGCTGTTGCGCTGGAGTCAGCGCGCGAGCGGACAGCCCCTCATCGGCAGCGCGGCGAAACACGGCATTGAGCGCTTCGTGGTAGAAGGCGCCCAGATCGGCCGGACGTTCGCGGTATTCGGGGCGCTCCTCTGCGCGCAACCCGTAGGTGATAAAATGACGGAACGGGCACGCATTGAATTGTTCCAAACGGCTGGCGCTCATGGCGAGACGCTCGCCGTAGAGCGCCTTTGCCAGAGGCCGGGGCAACATCTCGCCTGCCGCCGCGCGCCCCATGCCGAGGATACGCCGCGTAAAGGCGGGAGTACTTTTAAGAAAATGGGCCTGTAACGCCGGCAGCTCGGGCGGCAGCACGCCGTCCTCCGCCTGGCGGCGCAGCGCGGCGACCAGACGCTCCAGCGCATCCGCCTCGCAGGAGGGGAGCGCGTCCGTGCGCAGCAGGTCGGTCCCAGCCGCGGCTCGAGGGAAGATCGCCCGTATGCGGGCGATCAGGGGGGACGGCGGCAGTTCGCCCGACTCACCGGTGAACGGATAGAACAGGTACAGCCGGTCCGACGGGCGCGAGAGCGCCTCATAGAGCATAAGCCGTTCATGCGCCGCGAGGAACGAGGCGCCGCGCATCCGCGGCAGACCCAGCGCGAAGAGGGAATCCCGCTCGGCCTCGTTGAGCAACCCGTCGTCGCCATGATCGCGCGGGAGCAGCCCCTCGCTGCAGCCCAGCACGAACAGCGCATGCACGCCGCCCCCGCCGGCCCGTGAGAGCGGCGATAGGCGCAGCGCGTCAGACGTGTCGGGGATCACGCCGAGGCTCGCCTCGGAGAGCCCCTCTTCGAGCACGGTGAGGAATTCCGCCCGGCTCATCCGTTCCGCCCCCATGATCGCGTCGATCTGTTCCAGCAGCGCCATGAGCGTGTTCCAGACCTGCGCATGTTCTTCCGCCTGTGGGATGCGCCCGGCTTCGAGCAGGCTGTCGGCGCGGCGTTCCAACTGGCCGCGCACGTCGAGTGCTACGAGATAGTCGTAGCAGGCGCGCGCCTTGTCTCCCGCCGCAGGCCGGGCCAAGCCCTCGCGCAATGCGAGCAGCGGCCCCGTCGCCGCCTGCCGCACGGCCTCCGCCGGGGCCGCCTGTTCTCCGCGGGTAAAGGGGGAGAGAAAGCGGCTGTGGCGCACGCCATACCGCAACACACGGTTTTCAAACAGTTCCGCATCTTCATGCGCGATGCCGGCGTATCCGGTTTTGATAAGATCGAGCAGATCGGGCGCGGAAAACCCGCCCGCCACGGTACGCACGGCGCACAGCAGCAGCCGCGCCGCCGCGTGGTCGCGCACCGGCCGGCGCGCGTCCAGGAACAGCGGAATGCCGCGGGCGGCGCATACGCGCTCCAACGTGCCGCCATAGGCGTCCATGTCGGATACGAGTACGGCCATATCGCGGTAACGCACGCCGTCGCGCGCAAGGGCAAGCACGGCGTCGCACATGGCGCGCACCTCGGCGGTGCGGCTGTTGGCGCCGAACACGGTTATGGCGGGAGCGGCCGCCCCATACGGCTCGTCCGGGTAGGCGAACAGGCGCCGCTCCAGATGGGAAAGGGCGGGGTCTGCCGCGCGGCGGCCCGTCAGGCGGCGCTCAAACAGCGGCAGATGCAGCCGGGCGGCCATGTCGCGCAGCGCGTCCCAGGCCTCCGCATTGGGCCCGAACACGTCCGCATCCGGCGCGCCATCGTCGATCGTCAGCGCGACGGTCATGCTCTGCACCACGGGGAGGAGCGCTTCGAGAAAGGAGAACACCTGCCGCGTGACGGCGGGCAGGCCGTCGAGATAGACCGGCACCCCGTCCACAAACGAGCCGGGCAGCAGCGCGGTGGCGGCGGCGTAAAAATCGTCCTCCGTGAGGTAGCGGCCGTTCAAATAGGTTTCGACGTCGGCGTACAGCAGCGCCGCATCGTGGAGCTTGTCGGACAGCAGCGCGCCCGCCGGCAGTGCGTCCGCCGCCGAGAGGAGCATCTCCGGCGAGATGCAGGCCTGCTTGCAGGCGGCGATGAGCGCGGCGACCTCTGCGGCAAAACCCGGCCCGCGCGCCACGCGAGAAAAGGCGCGCAACTCCTCCTGCCGGTGCAGGGCCGCCCGCCGCACGACCATGCGCACTCCTTGCGCGGTGAGAAACGTTCGCCGGTTGCCCGCCGCCTGGAGGAGACGCTCCGAAAGGCGCTCAAGGCTCAGCACCTGGACGCCAAACAGCCCGCCCGCCGCTTCCGCCACGCGCCGCTCCGCTTCAAACGTATGCTGTTCGGGCACGAGCAGGATTGCGCGCTCGCCGCGACGCATGTGCGCCGCCAGCGCCTCGGTCAGCAGGCGCGTCTTTCCTGCGCCTGCACGGCCGGCGATCAGGTGCAGGCCGGGCTTTGGCATGGCCGGCTCGGTCATGTTGAGCGCCTCCTTTGCTAAAACTAGATGCAGAGGGCGGGGCGGCGCCGTACCGGCGCCCGCATCTCTTTCGGAAGGGATTGGGTCAGAGCGCCGCCGCGCATTCGCGCGGGGAAATGCCGGTGGCGTGGTCGCGCGCGGCGACGGTCACGCGCACCTCGCCGCCGAAACCGGCCTCCTCGAGGGCGGCGCGCACGGTTACGGCCGCGAGTTCCGGCGTATTGTTTTCCCGGGACAGATGGCCGAGGATGAAGTCGCGCATGCCGCGGCGGGCAAGGCGGACGATCGTCGCCGCGGCATCCTCGTTGCACAGGTGTCCGGTGTCGGACAGGATGCGCCGCTTGAGCGGATACGGGTAGGCGCCCGAGAGCAGCATGTCCACGTCGTGGTTGGCTTCGAGCAAAAGCACGTCGCACCCGGTCACCAGGTCAAGCATCCGGTCGCTGACGTGGCCCACGTCGGTCATAACCGCACAGCGACCGTCCGCGTCCTCAAACAGATAACCGACCGCATGGGCGCTGTCGTGCGGCGTGGAAAAAGGGAACACCTGTACGCCCCGGAGCAGGAACGGCCGGTCCGGTTCAAACACGCGCATCCGCGCCGGCGCTACGCCGCCGACCGACGGCGGCAGCGCCGCAAAGCAATCCGCCGCGGCGTACACGGGCAGGCCGTACCGGCGCGAGAGCACGCCCACCCCCTGCACGTGATCGATGTGCTCGTGCGTGAGCAGGATCGCGTCGAGCGCGGCGGCGGCGGCGCCCGCTTCCGTCAGCAGGGCCTCGATCCGCCGTCCGGTGCCGCCCGCATCGATGAGCAGGCGCAGGCCGCCCGCCTCGACGAGGGTGGCGTTGCCGGAGGAACCGCTGCAAAGGGGGACAAGGCGCATGGTGACAGGAACCTTCTTTCTTCGTACCGATACAACGCTTTCAGTATAGCATATTTTTCGCCAGGGTGTGATACCTATCTTATACAGACTGTGATATACTGGTCATCATGGAGAAGATGATTCAGGAGCGGGCATATGCCAAAGTCAACCTGACCCTCGGCGTGACGGGGCGGCGCACCGACGGATACCACCTGCTCGACTCGCTGATGCAGACGGTCGATCTGCACGATGAGGTCACGGTGACGCGCAGCCGGGAGGTCGTCGTTACCTGCACGGGCATGCTGCTGCCGTACCGCAACACGCTGCGCGCGGCGGCAGAGCGCTATCGCGCGCTGACCGGGCGCGGCGCGCGCATCCATGTGTACAAGCATATCCCGGCCGAGGCCGGCCTTGGCGGCGGCAGCGCGGATGCGGCGGCGGTGCTGCGCGGGATGCAGCGCCTGTATGGTGAGGCGGAGGAGCGCGACCTCTACGACATTGCGCTTCGCGTAGGGGCGGACGTGCCGTTCTGCCTTCGGGGCGGCCTGTGCCGGGCGCAGGGGATAGGGGAAGTGCTCACGCCGTTGCGCTCCGGCGCGACGCTGGACCTCGTGCTGGCAAAGCCGGTGCGCGGCGTGTCCACGGCGGCGTTGTTCCGGGAGCTGTCCCTGCCCAGGCCCTTGCCGGATACGGCGGGCGCGCTGGCGGCGCTGGCGGCGGGAGACGTGCCGTCGCTTGCATCGCGCCTGTACAACGCGCTGGAGGAGGCTGCCGTGGAGCTCGTGCCGGAGATCCGCACGTTGCGCGAACGCATGGCGGCGCTCGGCGCGCTCGGCGCCTGCATGAGCGGCAGCGGAAGCGCGGTATTCGGCCTGTTTCCGTCTCAGGCGGCGGCGGAGGCGGCTGCGGCGGCGCTGCGCGGCGATCCGGCCTGTGCGTTCGCCTGCGCGGCCAGAAGCGTGTAAAGGCGGAAAAGATGTCCAAAGGAATGAATCGGATATTTCCGCAATGTGAAACATCCGTAAACCCTGCCCGCGTTGACTTTACTTGTCACGCGCCATCCGTTACAATTATTTGTGGCGTGTGTTGCGCTGCCGGGCGATCGCCCGCAGGATCGGGGGTTCCCCATGTGCATTGCGGCGTGCCGCAGCGCGCATCCGTATAACAGAAAGGACGCTTTGTCATGCAGAGCCCGTTTCGGAGGTTCCAATTGAGGAAAAAGCTGGCGCTCGCCCTTGCGGCGATGCTGCTGCTGTTCTGCGTGCCGCTGGCCGCGCCCGCGAGCGCGGAGCCGGCGATGGTGCGCGTCCTGCTCTCCACGGAGGGCGCCTCCAGTCTGACCGTCACGGTGACCGGGACATACCGGCTCGTCGAGTCGGATGACACCTTCACCGGCGGCAAGTTCACGTTGACCGCCTCCGGTTCCTCCGTGATCGTGACGCACTCGTCCGCCGGCAGGTTGTACAGCGGCGCATGCGCGACCATCGAGCGCACGGACCTGGCGCGCACCGCCGGGCATCTGACGTTGCCGGTCGCCGGCTACAGCCGCTCCTATCTGGGGCATCTCGTCGTAACGGCCGACGGCGGCGAGCTGCAAGTGGTCAATCGCGTGCCGCTTTCGCACTATCTCTATGGCGTGGTCGCCTATGAGATGAGCAACTCCTTCCCGCTGGAGGCGCTCAAGGCGCAGGCGGTCGCCGCAAAGAACTATGCCCTGCCGCGGCTGGGCAGCAGCGGCGCGTACGATATCGGCGACACGGCGTCCGATCAGGTCTACAAGGGTTATAACAGCGCCAATACAAATGTGATCGAAGCCGTCGACGCCACGATGAACGTCGTCCTGCTGCTCAACGGGGCGGTCATGCCCTGCTACTATTCGGCCAGCAACGGCGGATATATGAACAAACCATCGGACAACTGGTCGGGCGGGACGGCATATGACGCGGGGTACAGCTCCGGCTATGACGACTATGACATGAAAAACAGCCTGAGCCCGCGCGAGACGCTGTTCATCCCGTCGGAGTTTACCGAGAAAAGCGTGCGGAACGATGCGCTCTACACGCTTGTGATGGAGGCGCTTTCCGCGGCGATCGCATCGCCCGGCAGCATTCCGGACGGATATTTGTTCGAGGGACTTTCCCGCATCACGAGCGTGGTGTCCACGGACGATGCCGGCGGCATGGAGGGACTAGACCACACCAACGCGGTGTTTACGGCGCTGGTCACGGTCGTGCGCGACGAGGATGCCGGGTCGTCGTCCGCCACGCCGGCGCCCGCCACGCCGACGCCGGCCACGCCGACGCCGGCGGAGGGGACGACGGAAGGCGGCCCCGTACCGCTTTCGGCAGAGGCAATGCGCTCGCAGAGCCAGGCCGGTGCAGCTGTGACGACGGTTGTCGCCGCAGCGCCGGTACCGGTAGACGGGGAGCCGGAGGGGGAAACGCCGACCGGCACGCCCGCAAGCGGCGAGGCGGAGGACGAACAGGCGGAGAGTACGCCTGCGCCTTCGGAGGAACCGACCCCATCGCCCGCCCCTACGCAAACGCCGGCGCCTGCGCCGTCACTTTCCGCCACGCTCAGCGAGATTGCGGAGGTGCCGGTCACGTTTACCATCCCGTTTGCGGCGATGGCGGAGGCGGGGCTGTTTACGGCGACCAACCTGCGCATCTACTATGCCACCCCCTCGGACGGTGGATTTACGATTACGCACGCCCGCTACGGGCACGGCGTGGGCATGAGCCAGCGCGGCGCGCAGCAGATGGCAAATGAGGGCAAAACGTACCGCGAAATCCTCGCCTATTATTACGGCGGCGCGACGCTTTCCTCCTATTCCTATACCCTGCCGGAGGAGCAGGCCACCGTGGGCGGCACCGGCGGCGCCTCCGAACCGGTGATCGCCTCTGCGCGCGTAAAGGGCAGCGCCGTGAACCTGCGCAAGAGCGCATCCTCTTCGAGCGTCAGCGTCGCCACGCTGGCCAACAATACGATTTTGACCGTGAGCGGCCTGTCCGGCGAGTGGTACGCCGTGCGGGTGGACGCAACCGGAATGACGGGCTATATCCATTCCGATTATGTGGCCATGACCTCGGATGCCGCTCTGGCGCGCGGCTACGTCAACGCCGCAGCCGTGAACATCCGCACCGGTCCGTCCACGGGTTACAGCAGCCTCGGCAAGCTGGACCGCAACATCCAGGTGACCATCAACGCGCTCGAGCAGGGCTGGTATCGCGTGCGGGTGGACGCGACCGGGCAGACCGGATACATCATCAGGAATTATGTGACCGTCAGCACGGCGGCGGCGACTCCTCCCGCCGCAACTCCGTCCGCCACCCCGACGCCGGCCGGTGCGTCGCCCACGGCCACCCCCCAGGAAGACGGCCCGATCCCGGTGCCGACGGCGGACGCGCAGGACGCGACCCCGACGCCGGAAGGAACGGGTTCCGGCGGGACGACGCCTACGCCGGCCGGTACAGTTTCCGGGGCGGCAACGCCGACGCCGGCGGTGGAGACGCCCGCCTTCCTTGCTTACGGGCAGATCAACGCCACGCGCGTCAACTTCCGCAAGGGGCCGTCCACTTCGACGACCAGCATGGCCAAGCTCGACCGGCCGGAACAGCTTGGCATCTATGAAAAGGTGGGCAACTGGTACCGGGTACGGGTGCTTTCGCTCGACAAGGACGGCTATGTATACGCCAAGTACGTCACGCTCACCGGCAGCGCCTCCGGCGCCTCCGGCGAGGAGATGGGCGCCGGGCAGATCAACGCCACGGGCGTGAACATCCGCACCGGCCCGTCCACCGCGTATACCAGCCTTGGCAAGCTCGGAAAGCGCACGGCGCTGACGATCCTCGGCAGCGAGGGGAGCTGGTATCGCGTGCGCGTGGACGAAAGCGGGCTGGAAGGCTTTGTATTCGGCAAATACGTGACGATCACGGCCGACGGCGCGGAGGAGAACGATTCGCAGGCCACCACGGGGCAGGGCGTTGTCAACACGGGCTTGCTGGTGCTGCGGGACAAACCGGGCAGCGAAGCCGATTCCAGGGCGCTGCTGTCCATGCGCATCGGCTACACGGTGACGGTGCACAGCATCAGCGGCGAATGGGCGTACGTCACCTTCAACGGGAAGCAGGGCTATTGCGTCGCCAAGTGCATCCTCATGGACTGACGGCCAAGAGAACCGGGTTATGGAGAAGAAGGATCGAAAAAAACCGAACTTTACCCTCTTGTGTACGCTGCTGACGGCCGCCCTGCTCGCCGGGCTGTGTCTGTTTGCGATGCTGACCGGCCGCCATGGCGTTGCGGCGGAGGATTCGGACGGGTCGGGCAGCGTCGTGCAGGTCGAGGAGCTGCAACCGGAGATCCTGCGGCTTGAGCCGACGCCGGAGCCGACCCCGGTGCGTTATCCGATGCCCGAGGGCGCCGTGGAGATTCTTTCCGACGGGGTGCCGGTGCTGACCCTTTCCTCCCGGGCCGAAGCGGAAGCGGCGCTGACGGAGTACCTTGCCGCCTGCATGACCGATGGGGAGAACGAGCGCGCGCTCCATGCGACGTTCGATTGTGAACTGCTCATCGTGGAGGCGTCCGGCGTGCTGCAACTGAGCGAGCGGGCGGCGGCGGTCGCGCGCCTGCTGGAAACGCCGTCGCTCGTGCCCGTGCTGCTCGAGACGGAGCGGCGGGAGGTACAGGCGGCGTCCGACACGGAGCTGCAGACGCGCGAGGACGCGGCGTTGGCCAAGGGCACCCGCATTGTTTCGCAGTTTGGCGCGCCCGCCTATGTGGCGACGACGACGCAACTCACCTATCGTGCGGGCGAGCTCGTTTCCGGCGGCGATCCGGCCAGCGAAACGTTGACGGAGGCGCGCGCAACGATCGTGCGCACGGGGACCTATGCATCGAAAACGCCGAATGAGGAGCCGGGCAAGGACGAGGGAGAGGCCGGGCGCGACGCGGGCGACCTTGATTTTGCGGCGCCCATCCGCAACGGGCGCATCAGCTCCTATTTCGGCACCCGCAACGGCGAGATGCACTGGGGCGTGGACTATCAGGTGCGCGCCGGCACGCAGATCCTTGCGCCGGAGGAGGGCATCATCGTCTATTGCGGCGAACGCGGGGAATACGGGTTTGTGATCGATATTGATCACGGCAACGGCTTTGTGTCCCGGTTGACGCATTGCGACGAGGTGGAGGTGGAGCTGCATCAGCGCGTGTTCCGCGGCGAGGTGGTCGCCGTGCTTGCCGAACCGGACGATGTGGACGAACAGGCGCACCTGCATTACGAGCTGTTGATCGACAGCGTGCCGCATAACCCCGTCCCCTATCTGTAGGAAACCGTGCCTGTCGCGGGAACCGCGGAACGATTGCGATGGCGCCCGGATTCGGCCGGGCGCCTTTTTGGGCGCCGCATCCCGTTCTGGGCCTGCTCGGGGGACACTTTGCCGGTCCGGTCCGTCGGCGCTGTTTCGTTTTCCAACCTCCGCCCGGCGGCGCAGGAATTTGATGGAATTGTAAAAATTTTTGGACCGCCCACGGGCGCTTGCTTATTTCCGGAAATCTGTATTATAATGAAAAAAGGTTTTATTGGCACGCGCACGCGTGCAATCCGCCGAACCGGGAAGGAAACACAGCGATGGGCAAATCACACATGCAGGTAAGGATCAATCTCTTTGGCGGTCTGGAGGTGCTTGCCGATGGGAAATCGGTCTTGAGGCAGCTCCAGCAGTCGCGCAAGACGGATCTTTTTTTGGAATATCTGATTCTTCAACGCGGACGCCCCGTTCCCCATGCCGAGCTGCTCGACGCGCTCTGGTCTGACCGCGAGAGCCGCAATCCGGCCACCGCGCTGCGCACGCTGCTGCACCGCTATCGGAGGATGGTCGAGCGGGAAGGAATCGGGCCGCTGGACCACTCCGTGCTCACCTCGCGTGGCTACTACCGGTGGAATGCGGCGCTGAAGGACTGCGAGGTCGACGTATACGAGTTTGAAGAGCTTGCCGACGAAGCGGAAGCGCTTGCCCCGGACGACGAGGCACGCCTTCCCCTGTACCGCCGTATGATCGAGCTGTATCGCGCGCCGCTGCAGATTTCGGCGGTGCAGAGCTGGATCGTCCCCATCACCGTCCATTTTCAGGAACTATACGTCCGCTGCGTGTATGCGCTCATCGATCTGCTCAAGGCGCGCGGTGCGCACGGCGAGGTCGCGGATCTGTGCCGGCGGGCGCAGGAGGCCGGCGTGAACGACGAGCGCCTGCGCCTCGAATACGTGCTTGCGCTGGCCCGTCAGGATGGCGCGCAGGATGCGCTGTCCGACGGCGATGCCCAGAGCGCTTACGACACCGTGCTGCAGGCCGACCGGCAGGCCGGGCAGGCCATGGAGGACCTGCTGCAGGCGATTGGGCCGGAGCAGGAAGGGGCGTATCTGTGCGAATACCCGGCGTTCCTCGATCTCTGCCGGGTGGAGCGGGCGCTCACCGAGCGCATGGTGACGGTGCAGTTGTTGTGCGTGATGACGCTCAGCGGTGCGGACGCCACCGGCCGGGCGCAGGCCGAGCGCCTGTGCGAGCTGGCTGTCCGGATGCTCCGCCCCGGCGATGCGGTCGCGCATGACGGCGCGAAGGTCGCCGTGTTGCTGACGGCGGCGGATTATGAAGCGGGCCGGGCGCTGATCGAGCGCATCAAGCTCGCTTTCCTCGAGGAGACGGGCCTGGCGGACAGCGGCCGGCTCTCCTTCCGGCTGCATCTGCTGCGCGCATAACCGGCCTGCATCTGGACGGCGCTGCGCCGCGCATCGGCGCAAAGCCGTTTCGGATACCGGTTTGGCCGCAGCCGGCGGCTCGTCAACCGCATACATGGCGGCCGGCCAAAACGTTTCGGCCGCCCCCGGACTGTGCCGGGGGCGGCTTTCTTCTGCCGCCGGGCTGCGGCGCGCGGCCGGGGGCGCTATTCGCCCTTGAGGTTGGCGATGATCTCCACCTGCGTGGCCCTGTAGGCGAACAGCAGGCTGAACGCGGCCGTCAGCAGCAGGCTGCACGAGAAGAAGATCTGCCACGAGCTGGGGGCGATATAGATGGTCCACACCCTGCCCGCATTCCAGAGATTCCATGCCTTATACACCAGCATGCAGTCCAGCACCGCCACGACGGACAGGATGGTATCGGCGCCCAGCACGAGCGCGCCTTCGTAGAGGAATTGCCGCATGATATCGAAGCGGGAGGCGCCCAGCGCGCGCTTGACGCCGATTTCGAAGCACCGGGTTTCCAGCACGTTGGAAAAGCTGCTGTACAGGTTGATCGCCAGCAGGATCAGCATGACCGCCGCCGTGACGCCTTTGGCCCTGCTCTCCGTGAAGAGCACCCTGTTCGCCTCATCCTGCGCGAGCGCAACGCCCTGCGCGGGCATATCAAGCGACCTGGCGCAGGAGATGACCTCTTGCGGCGTGTCGCTGCTGGTGAACGTGGCGTAGCAAACGCCGTCCATCTCGTCGAGCGATACTTCGTCCAGGAGCGACTGGTTCAAAAACAGGCTCACGCAGCCAATCTGCGATCCGTTTTCCACAAAGAAACGATTCTGTTGCTGGTCTTCGCAGACGCCGACGATCTTGAGCAGCCAGAAGAGCACCCTCCCGTCGCCGACATTGAAGTGGACGCTGATCGCGGTCGGCGGTTCGCCGCCGCCTTTTGTCAACGCTTTGTAAAAGCTCTCGTTGATGATGACCTCGTCCGGGGCGATCTGGAAAACCGGCTTGCCGGAGAGCATCTGCAGCGGCTGAACGAATGCCGTGGTGCCGATCAAGCCCCCCTGAAAGTACGGTGCGGTTACGCCCCCGTCCGGCAGGAAGACGCCTTCGGCTATGAAGGCCGCTTCCGCCCCATCGATGCGGTAATCATCCAGTTGGACGGGCAGGCGATAATAGGAGTATTCGTTTGCGTCGGAAACGGTGCTGTGCAGCTGGCTTAAAAACGCATGGTGCGCTGTTGCGTCATAGGTGTATGCGACGACGACCTCGCGCGGCAGCGAGGAAAGGAAAGCATACCGGTTGAAAAGGTCCGCGTCGATGGACGCCATGTAGCCCAGCAGGATGGTGAACGTGAGCACCACCGTGATGGAGAGCTTCCGGTAGGCCTTTCCGTTGCGCGCGACCATTGTGACCGCCGCGCGCAGATGCCGAAACGGGCCCATCGTGGGGACCGGCGGTCTACGCATGTGTCAACACCCCGTTTTCCAAGTGAAAGACTTCCTGCGCCTGGGAAGCGGCCTCCGCATCGTGCGTGATCAACATGACCGAACGCCCGGCGGCATGCTCCTGCCGCAGGATGGAAAAGATCACATCCCGGTTTTCCCCGTCGAGATTGCCGGTCGGCTCGTCGGCCAGCAACAGGCCGGGGTCCGCCATCATCGCCCTTGCGAATCCGACGCGCTGCTTTTCCCCGCCGGACAGGACGGCCGTGCGCTGGTCGCGCAGGGCTGCGATGTCAAGCCGTTCCATCCATTCCTCGCTGCGATCGGGCAGGTCGCGCTCAAACAGCAGGGGGAGACGGATGTTTTCCCGGCAGGTGAGGGTTGGGATCAGGTTGTAGGACTGGAAGATAAAGCCGATGTGCCGCCTGCGCAGCGCCGCATAATCCTTTCCCGGCCGCAGCTCGGTGCCGTCAAAGAGGTAGCGGCCGCCGTCGTGCCGTTCGATGAGCCCCAGTATGTGCAGCAGGGTGGATTTTCCGGAGCCGGAACGCCCGAGCACAGCGTAATACCCGCCCTGCGGCAGCCTGAGATTGATGTCCCGCAGCACCGGCCGGACGTAGCTCTTTTGCACGTGCTGCAGCTCAATCGTAATCTGCTTCATCCATGCCGCCCCCCATGATCGCCGCGTATCCGCTATCCAGCCAGACGCCCTCTTCCACGCCGGTGACGCAGACCATGTCCTCGGCGGCAAAGCCGATCTTCACTTCGGCGTTGCCCACCACTTCGCCGTTTTCCGTGATGACGCGCACATACCACCGGCTCGTATCCCCGGACAGATGGAACAGGCATTTTCTGTTGACCACGAGCGCCCGGGTATAGACCAGGCCGGTGAAGAGCTTCGCGCCGTGATCGACGCGGCCGTACGCCCCGCCCTGCATCCGGAGCAGGAGCGTCGTCGTTCCATCCGGGTTCTCCCGCTTGGACACGTCGAGGAGCTCGACCGGCGCGCCGCTCTCGTCCGTCAGGGTGGCCGCCGCGGAGGTCAGGAGCCGGAGCGTTTTGGCGCTGACGTCGCAGGAGAACGCCAGGTCCTCCACGTCCTCAAGCACCAGATAGCTGTTTTGCCCCAGATGGATCTCCACGAGGAAGCCGGAAACCGTCGCAACGATCTCCTCCTTCCCGTCCGCCGTCCAGCCGATGACGTCCCCCGCTTCGATGTAGTCGCCCTCCCGGACCTGCCAGCGCGCCTCATATTGCCGGTTGAGCGCCGGCAGTTCCATGAAAAAGCGCCGGTTTGAGATATACTGCCCGGAAACGACAACATATTCCGCGACGTCCCGGCGGACGACCTGCGATGGCGCGCCATAGCTGCGCAGCGTCACGCTGGGAACGTCCGCAACGGCGTAGCGCCGCATCTCCGCCTGCGTGACAAAGTAGATCAGCCCGAGCGGCAGCAGCAAAAGCACGCAGAACAGCAGGGCCCACGCGACCCTTGCCGCCGTCCGCAGGGGGAAAAGCCGGTTTTTCATGTCATCACCTCATTCCACCTCTTCGATGAGGTATATGCCATAGTCGTTCTCGCTGTCGCTGAGGGGAAAATAGTAATCCGTATAATAGGCCGCCACATCCGTTTCGGTCTCGCGGGCGAGGTAAACCTCAAAGGGGGAGGCCGGATACAGTTCTATACCAAGATCCATATAGACCTTCCAGACCTGCCCGTCCGCGTCGCGGTAGGACAGTTCCGCGGGCTGGTTTACCATGCCGTACAGCTTGCCCGCCAGCCGCTGGTCGTGCGCGGTGATGTACAGTTCCAGCACCTGTCCCTGGCTCAGGCGGATGGGCGATTGCGCGTCCCAGTAGAAATCTGCTGCGTCCAGCCATTCCCCATCAAAATATTCGTTGCCGGTGACCTCGTCCAGGCTGCCGGTTGCGCTGTTGAGCACCTTTGCCCGTATGCTTTCCACGGAATAGGGCGTATCAAAGGAGAGCTGCAGGTTGAGGATTTCCGCATCTTTCTGCGCCGCAAGGATGTCCCCGCTGGCGTGCTCTGCCAGCAGAAAGACGCCGTCCTCGTTGAACGACACGGACCTTGCGTTTGGAATCACCAGCAGCATCACGGCCGGCCTGTCCTGCCGGGACGCCGCCGGGAACGGGGTCTCCGTGTCGATGGCGACGCCGCCGATGGGGAAGGAGTAGGGCGTGCCGTTGATCGTCACATCCAGCCTGTCGCACGTGACCGTGCCGGACGCGCCCACCTTCGGTTCAAACCGGACATAGAGGTTATATTCGTACAATGCGGGCAGTTCTCCGGCGGCCTCGAGCGCGGTATAATCCTCCAGATACTCGTTTTGCGCCGCCAGCAGCGCGGCTTCCGCCGCGCTGCTGTAGTTTGTGTCGAGATATTGCCGCTGCAGCTCGGCATATTCCGACCATGCTTTCCCGCGATACGCCTGGTACAGATAGAACGGAAGAGTCCGCGGCTGTTCCCAATTGGGGTCTTCTGCCAAATAGTATTCCGTCGCCCTGATCCCGCTCTCCGGCGGCGTTTCAAGCGTAAACTCCTGGATCGGAAACGCGGCGTACACGGACAGATCGGCGTACACGCCGTTCCAGCTGTAATCCATCAGATAGTGGTTTTCTACCGGAATGCAGACATAGTCTTCGGGAATCGTAAAGATCGGGGCCGCATCCGGGCCGGACCGGCCGGCGGGCGCGCACCCCGCCAGCAACGCCGCCGCGACCAGCAGGCCGAGCGCATGGCGCGCATGTTTTTTCATCCTGACCTCCTTCGTTTGACGGGAAGTGTCTGCCGCGCAAAAATCCGTTTCGCGCGAGCGTCCCTGCGCGGCGGGGCATCCCCGCCGCGCAGGAGAATCGGGATGGTCAGAGCGTTCCCGCATAGACCAGCAGCAACCCATCGATATGGCTGGAGGTATGGGGGACGGCTGTGATGGTCTTCTCGAATAAGTATGACGTAACGGAGCCGTCGCCGCCATGGCTTTCGATCAGCTTGACGCGTTGGGTGAGCCGCTGTGTGGTAGCGCTGCCCCTGATCTCATATCTGCCGGTGATCCTGCTGGAATCGATGTGCCAGCGCATCAAAATGACCGTCAGATTTTTTTGAGACGTCAGCCCCAGGCTGCTGTTGTGGGAGCAGAAAACCGATCCATAACCGGAAGCGTTGCCGCTGATGTCGGAGGTTGCTGCTCACTGGAACGTTTTGGTGAAGAATCCGGAGTCCTCCGTTCCCGCGATGTGGTTGACATAGTTGCCGGTAGGGAGGCGCTGATCGGAGCCGGACGCGGTCTCGCTGATCGCATAGGTGGTATGCATGGTGGAGTGCTCTACGCAGGTGACTCTTTGGTCGGCAAGTGCGGTGGACGAAACGAACAAAAGAAGGGCGGCAATGCCAGGCTGATGATCTTTCTTTTCATCATAATATCCCCCTCTTCTTATTCTGTTGTCGATCATCGGACTCTGTCGTGCGCCGGGACTGCCGGCGCTCTGGCGCGCGGCGCGCCGCGCGTCCGCAACCGGAATCAGCCGCATCCCCCCTCTTGGATTGTGCTGCCGTGCGTACCGGGCCGAATGGTGGAAATGAAATGCCCGGATTTTTACAAACTCATAATATCACATACCGCCGGCAAATGCAAGCCTGTCTGCATATTTCTATCCGCCCCGCCCGGCGCTTTTGCCATCCGTCCCGCCCGCGCTTTTGCCGTCCCGACCGGCGCTTTTCCCATCCGTTCCCACCCGGCGCTTTTGCCGTCCGTCCCGCCCGCGCTTTTGCCGTCCCGCCCGGCGCTTTTCCCATCCGCCCCGCCCGGCGCTTTTGCCATCCGTCCCGCCCGGCACCTTTGCCATCCGCCCCGCCCGGCGC
>CDZD01021771.1_pt1 | contig 68308 bp, 49 predicted proteins | sample 554771 | NCBI WGS metagenome assembly CDZD01 (sample SAMEA3182069, study PRJEB8094) | gut metagenome | biome: human; feature: gut; material: Stool; isolation source: human stools | place: Canada | collected 2011-11-08
CTCCACCGATTCGATATTTTTTTATCGCACCGGCACGAGTTATCTTACCTGATAATACCTCACATACAATGGAACAACGCTCTGCGTCATTCAGTGCTCTTGTCAATTGATTCTCTTTTTCCATTTTCATTACATAAATTGAGGCTATAGGAGTCAACCTATTTCAGGACAACACAGGGTGTTTGGCTTCGTAAAGAAGGTGTTTAGCTTCGTAAAGAGGGACTTTAGGACATCAGGTAAGTTGCTTGGAGTTTGGCTGGTCTTTATAGATGAATTAATGCGGTGTGTTGGGGGGATTGTATAGTCAGAAAAAAAGCTGAAATCTATCTGACGGTTATTATGCTGTAGGATAGATTTCAGCTTTATTGTTCTTAACGGTTAGAGAAACTTATTCTATCGTTATGCTTGTCTTTTTCAGCTTGTTGACATCTGATGTGCCACCATATAGAATTTCGTATTCACCTTCCAACTGTCGCATGGTGTTTGTCTCTGTGTCGAACCATTCGAAATCTTCGGGCGACAATGCTATTTCTACATCGGTTGTATTGCCTTTGGCTATGGCTACGCGTTTGAATCCGCGCAAGGCATGCGAAGGACCTTCTTTGTCGCCGGGACGTCTCAGATAAACTTGTACTACTTCTTCGCCGTCGCGTGCACCGATGTTGCTTACGGGGATGGTGACAGTAAGCGTTTCGCCGGCTTTGATGGAGGGAGCACTCAGTCGGGCATTACCATATTCAAAGTTGGTATAGCTTAACCCATGTCCGAAGTGGAAGAGGGGAGTACCTTTGAAATAGCGGTAAGTGCGTCCTTTCAGTGAATAGTCCTCAAAGTCGGGAAGTTGGCTGGTACTTCTGTAGAAAGTAAGTGGCAGTCTGCCGGCCGGATTGTACTCACCAAACAGTGTCTTGGCAATGGCTTCTCCACCGGCTTGCCCCGGATACCATGCCTGTAACATGGCATCGCACAGTTCAGTTTCTTGAGTCAACGCCATTGCCGAACCCGAGAAGTTGACGAATACGATTTTTTTGCCAGCTTTCTTAAGCGCTTTCAGCAAGGCTGTCTGTATCGAAGGAAGCTCGATGGTCTCACGGTCGCCGCCACGGAATCCACGGATCTTAACGGGCATTTCCTCTCCTTCGAGCTGAGGAGAGATACCACCGGCGAAAATGATGACATCGGCATCTTTTACCCGATTGACAGAGGCTGAAAGATTAAGAGGAATTTCACGTCCCAGGTCGAAGTTGAGCGATGCGCAGTCGCCTTCGGTAGCTACGTAAGCCACTTTGATCTGGTATTCTTTTCCAGCCTCGACGGGCATGGCATAGGCACGTGCACTTTTCATATTTAATCCCGAAGCCACTTCTTTGCCATCGACGTAGAGACGTACATGTCCTTGTGTCTGAAAACTGAATGCGATTTCTTCGGTTTTGTCCGGACGGAAAGTGGCTTCGTAGATAGCCGAAAAATCACCGAGGTTTACTCCGGGAGCAAACACGGTAGCTCCTGCCGTGGTGAAACGGAAAGGTGTACCAACATGTGCCGTAACTTCGGGAATACTGTCGGGTTTCTGCTTGTTCCAGTACATGGCGCGGAAACCTTTTTGTCCGTTGCTGCTGCATCGGTCGAAGAGGCTGAGCAGGGTGACTTCGGAAGTATGGTCGCAGCCGGGCTCGTAGATAATCTGCGATTCGGGTAACATTTGCTGTAAACCTTTAAGCAACGTGATTGTGTGGCTGGGGAATCCGTTGTAATTACCCCATTGCATCACGGAGTCGTTGGCATTGGGACCCATAACAGCCACTTTCGTTTGTTTGTCTAAAGGCAGCAGATTGTTTTTGTTCTGCAACAATACGAGGCTTTCTTCGGCCATCTTCAAGGCAAGGTCGCGATGTTCCTGGCAATCGACCACGCTGTATGGAATACTTTTCCAGGAGACATCTTCGTCCATTTCGCCCAGTTCGAAGCGGGCAGTCAGCACACGTTTGAGTGACTTGTCTATCGTCTTCTCGTCTATCAGTCCTTCTTTTACAGCATCGACCAGAGAGCCGTAGCTTGCTCCGCATTCCAGGTCAGTTCCTGTACGTACAGCTTTGGCACTGGCATGTTGAGCATCGGGCTCAGTGTTGTGGTTTCCCTCGGTATAGAAGTCGGCTATGGCCCAGCAATCGGACAGGATGATGCCGTCGAATCCCCATTCGTCACGCAGAATCTGTTGCAGCAGACGATTGCTTCCGCAACATGGTTCGCCTTCGTAGCGGTTGTAGGCACACATCACTTCTTTTACTCCGGCTTCGGTAACCAGTCTTTTAAAAGCCGGCAGATAGGTTTCCCACAGGTCGCGGGGAGCAATATTTTCGGCATTGAATACATGTCTGTTCCATTCAGGACCACTATGCACGGCAAAGTGTTTGGCACAGGCATGTAATTTATCGTATCGGGTAGTGTCGGGACCTTGCAGGCCACGTACTACACTTACACCCATCTCGCCAGCCAGATAGGGATCTTCGCCGTAAGTTTCTTGTCCTCGTCCCCACCGCGGATCTCGGAAGATGTTGACGTTGGGAGTCCAGAACGTTAGTCCTTGATAACGCTTCAGGTCACCACTTTTAGCAAATTGAGTATTCTTGGCACGTGCTTCGTCGGATACGGCGGTAAATACGTCATACAGCAACTCGTTGTCGAACGAGGCAGCCATACCTATACATTGTGGAAAAACGGTAGCAGTACCTGCTCTTCCTACGCCGTGCAAGGCTTCGTTCCACCAGTCATACTTTTTGATGCCAAGTCTTGGAATGGCAGGTGAGTTCATTTGCATCAACGAGACTTTCTCTTCTAAGCTCAGTCTGCCGATGAGGTCTTCGGCCCGTACTTCAGGTGATAATGAAGCGTCTTTATACGCTTCTGTTTGTGTTTGGCATGCTGACATTAGGAAGCAAACGCATCCTAATGTCAGTCCGAATCGTGCAATTCTTTTTCTTTTCATGTTTGTTTAATGATTTTGTTTGAAAAAACTGTTTGTTTGTGGGCTTTAAAGATATGCATATTTTGGTGAGGAATGCATATCTCTAGTTGCTTTTTTGCAGTTTTCCCGATTATTTATATTCAAATTGTACGGTTCCGCGTATGTCTGCTGATGAAGCAGCAATATATGCCTTGAATTTTCCCGGTTCGACAGTCCATTTCTGTTGTCGGTCATCAAAGAATTTCAGATCGTTGGGAGTGATAGAGAAAGTTATTTCTTTTTCTTCTCCGGGATTCAATTCTACTTTGCAGAACTTTTTCAATTCTTTTTGGGGGCGGAGCAGCGTGCATTTTTCATCACCGATGTACAGTTGTATGATCTCTTTTCCGATGACTGTTCCACTATTCCGCACTTTGAGGGATATTTGCAGAGAGTCTGTTGCCGTCAGAGTCTTGGATGTAGCGGTAGGTTTTGAATAATCGAATGTCGTATAGCTTAATCCATAACCGAAAGGATACAGGGGGGCTATTTTCTTGGTGTCGTACCAACGGTAGCCAACGAGGATATCTTCTTTATATTCTTCCTTGATGCTATCACCCGGGTAACTCAGTTGTCCGAAGTGATGAGCCGGACAGTCTTCGAGCTTCACCGGATAAGAGAACGGCAGTTTACCGCTTGGAGTAACTTTACCTATCATTACATCGGCAAGTGCGTCTCCGCCGATTGAACCCAGATACCATGATTGTACAATGGAAGGGACCTGGTTGTTCCATGGCATTTCTACTGCATTTCCACTGACAATGACTGCTACGACATTGGGATTAGCCTTGACAAGTCCCTCGATCAGTTCGTCCTGTCCGAACGGTAATCCGTACGAAAGCCGGTCGCCTCCTTCGCAGTCCTGATAATGGTTTTTGTTCAGTCCGCCAATGAAAATAACCAAGTCGGCTTTAGCAGCTTTTTCGATTGCATCGTTTCGTAAAGAATCCATAACGGATTGCGGTATGTTTTCTGCATTTCCATAAATCGGACGTCCGGCTGTATAGCCTTGTGCATATTCTATGCGATTGCCTAATCGTTTTTTGAGCCCTTCGAGTGGCGATACAAATCTTTTCACTTTCAGTTCAGAAGAACCACCTCCCAACATCAGATTACGTGTTGCATTGTCTCCAACCACTAAAATGCGGTTATATTTTTCGGGAACAATAGGCAATAGAGCTGCTTTCTTTTTCGAACTCTGGTTTTTCAGCAAAACAATACCTTCGGAGGCTATTTCGTATGCAGTCTGTTCGTGTGCTTCGCTGTTCATAGAACCAAATCCCTTTTGACTGTTCATCGAGGTACGGAATATCAGACGCAATACACGTGCGGCTTTTTCGTTAACAACCTCCATGGGAATTTTACCTTCTTTTATCATTTTCAGGTAATTCTTTCCCAAATAGTAATCATCGTAACCGAATTCTGCTTCCGAGGTCAGTCCGTTGGTATAGGAACCCATTTCAATGTCAAGACCGTACATGGCAGCCTGATAAGTATCGTGAGCAGCTCCCCAGTCGGTAATGACACAACCGTCGAAGCCCCATTCTCCTTTCAGAATCTTGTTATTCAGCAACTCGTTGTGTGTGGCATGTACGCCCCGTACTTTGTTGTAAGATCCCATGATGCTCCATGCATGTCCACGCTGGACGGCTGCCTGAAAAGCGGGTAAATAAATCTCGCGTAAAGCTCTGTCACTTACTTGCACGTCGATATGGCCACGCCATACTTCCTGATTGTTCAGTGCATAATGCTTGACGCATACGGCTACCTTGTTGGATTGTACTCCCTGAATGTAAGGAACACACATTTCAGCAGCCAGATACGGGTCTTCGCCCATGTATTCGAAATTACGTCCGTTAAGAGGAGTGCGGTATATGTTGACACCGGGTCCCAGCAAAACATCCTTTTCGCGGTAACGTGCTTCTTCACCAATCGCTTTTCCGTACTTGCCTGCAAGTTCTGTGTTCCAGCTGGCAGCCAGACAGGTGAGGGCCGGGAAGGCTGTGCAGCTGTCGCTGGTCCATCCGGCATATCCCCAGTCGTTCCAGTTGACTTCCGCACGTACTCCATGAGGGCCGTCGCTCATCCATAATTCGGGGATACCAAGGCGGGGGCAACCGGGAGAACTGAATTTGCCTTGGGCGTAGCTCAGACGTGTTTTTTCTTCTAACGTCATACGGCTGAGTGCGTCTTTGATTCTCAGTTCTATCGGTTGATTCTCATCCAGATATACAGGCAGTGCATCGTTTTGAGCTTTCAGGCAAGTACACGTTACGGTAAGCAGGCCTATCATTAGAAACTGTTTCTTGTTCATATTCTTTTTATTTTTAAGTGTTATACATGATATATATCGGATCAAAGTATTTATGACTATATATACTATATATTTTGCAGTTTAGGTTAAAGCTGTATTTTCTGTAAGCTACCATTGTATGTGATGGTGATCCCTTTGGCTTTGTCATTAAATGCTTGGGGATTGTTTTTGCTTACCGGGATGATTTCGAAAGTCCGTTCCTGAAGCATTCCGTCAAATTCTCCCTTTTGCTCACCAATAATAAGCTGGTGGCTTGTCTCATCATATGTCATAGGAATGAGGGCATATCTGTTCTTTTCGTAATTGTAATTAGTGCCTTCATCTTCGTATAATGTAAATGAGGCATTGGCTCCCTGATAGACATATAATTTGATGGAATCTGCTTTCTTCTCATCGGTATATTGAATTTCGGGACCAAAAGGTATGATTGAACCTGCACGAACAAACAAAGGAATACGTTCGTATGGGGCATCTACATTCTTTCTTATTCCTCCTTTTTGCAATTCTCCGGTATAGAAGTCGTACCAGTCGGACGATTTGGGGAAATAAATTTCACGGCTTCGTGCTTCGTACTGGTATACAGGAGAGACCATGATGGAAGGACCGAACATAAATTGGTCGCCTATATTGTTTACATTTTCATCAGCAGCGAAGTCCATCACCAATGGGCGCATGATTGTATAATCGTTGAGCCAAGTCATGCCAGCAAGGGTGTAAATGTAGGGCATTAACCTGTAGCGGAGTTTGGTATAGTAAACAACGGAATTATATGCAGGGTGTCCTTCGGGAGCAATTTCCCAGATTTCACGGAAAGGATATTGGCCATGAGCACGGAACAGGGGACAAAAAGCACCGAATTGGTACCAGCGTGTATTGAGTTCGCGCCATTCCTTATAATCTGCATTCTCTTTTTGGGTTTTATTCCATTCCGTTTGGCCTTTTACATATCGGCTTTCTACGCAAAAGCCTCCGATATCCATTGTCCAATAGGGGATGCCACTTACAGAGAAGTTTAAACCGGCTGTAATTTGTGCTTTCATATCTTCCCAACGGGTTGCGATGTCGCCACTCCAGGTAGCTGTGGAATATCGCTGAAGACCTGCAAATCCGGAACGGGTCAGCAGGAACACACGTTTATTGTTGTCTACGCTACGCTGGCCGTTGTAGATGGCTTCGGCATTCATCAGTGCATAAGCATTGAAATATTCGGCAGAAGGCCCTAAGGCAGTAGGTCCGCATAAGTCTTTGCGGTATTGCATGTCGGTACAATCTCTGATGTTAGGTTCACTGGCATCCATCCACCAGGCATCGATATTGAGCGGATAATAATGTTCGTACATTTGCTTCCAGAATAATTTACGTGCATCGGCATTGTAGGCATCGTAGAAGCCGTAGTGGTAGCCGGGACCTACCCAGTCTCTCAGACTGTCTTTTACAGATTGCTGATAAATCCATCCGTTCTTATCGAATTCTTTATAATGTTCGGTATTAATGTAGAACTTAGGCCATACGGAAATCATCATACGCCCGTTCATGGCATGGATAGAGTCGACCATTGCTTTGGGATCGGGGAAAAATTGCTTGTCGAATTCATGACTTCCCCATGCATTTTCCGGCCAGTGATTCCAGTCTAATACAATGTTGTCGATAGGAATGCGGCGCTCGCGGAACGTCTTAAAGGCAGTAAGCATCTCATCGGCAGTTTTGTATCTTTCCCTGCTCTGCCAGTAACCCATGGCCCATTTGGGCATGATGGGAGCTTTTCCCGTTAGGGTACGATAGCCGCTGATGACATCGTCCATATCATTTCCGGCAATGAAATAGTAATCGAGCTGTTGGGTCATTTCGCTCCACCAGGACTGTTTACCTTGTTCATGAGGATCTACCGGACTTAAAACCCGCAAACCGGAGTAAGAGACAGAACCGTCTGGTTCCCATTCTACTTTCAAGGGAACTTTCTTACCTGCTGTAAGGTTTACAGAGAATTTGTAGCTGTTGGGATTCCATGCTGTACGCCAACGTTCGGGTACGACTAGTTTGTTGTCGATGTAGACTTTAGTGTATCCGGCATAGTATAAGATGAATTTGAATTCTCCACTTTGCGAAGGTTCAATTGTTCCTTCGAAACATACTTTGGAACCCATGAATGGAAATCCTTCTGGCAAGTTTATGACTTTCGACAAGTCTTCGCGTTTTAAATGCTCAAAGTACAAGGAAGGCTCACGACGTATCAACGTTTCTTTTCCCGAATGTTCGGATGGTATATAGGTGCCAGTCAGGGCGCCTTCTTTTCCATCTTTATCGTACAGCTTGAACACTTCTCCCAATTGTGAATAATCATTCGGATTACCGAAACGGCATAGGGAGTAACTGTCCAGCAGAATACCATAATTTTTATTGGATACAATAAATGGCACAGATACTTTGGTGTTGTATTGGAATAGTTCTTCGTTCTTTCCTTTGTAATTGAATTCTTCGGATTGATGTTGTCCCAATCCGTAAAAAGCTTCATTGTCCGGTGACTCGAATACTTGACGGATCGTGTAACCTTTACGACCTTCTATCTCTATTGGTGTAAAATGTTTTCCTCCCCCTTTGTTCTCCTGGAGGATTAATTTTCCGTTTTTATCTGTGAACCATACTTCGCCGGTTGAGCTGAGCACACTGGCCTTGACTTCTTGAGTCGAGACGGATATTGTATCTCCTGATTGCAGAACTGTGAATGGAACTTGTTCTTCTGGAGGAATGGCGATCAGACTTTTCTCTTTACTGAATTCTCCCAGAGGAGTAGCAGATACATGAATAAGTTTTTCGCCTACAACCTGGAGACGTACCAATTGCGGCTGATTCTCGTTCTTTTGTTGTATTCTGACAATAACTCCGTTTTCGGTAGGTTGAAAGACTTTGTCGTTGCAGGAGCCTAGTAGTAGTCCTGTCAGTAAGCAATAAGAAAACAGTTTTATTTTCATGGTTGTAAGATGGTTTATTTATTATTATAAAAGAATTCTATAGGCTGATACAAAGATAAGAAAATAAGTCCTTTATAAATAGGTATAAATAGTAACAAAGAGTGCGCTAATCATAACAGAGAGGGGGAAAATAAATAAAATATAGCTTCCTGAAGGGGGAAACACTGCTTTAATTATCATTTTATACTGTTTTTGTTATGCAATAACACTAGGGTAAACAGATCTTATTTTTTATTTTTGTCCAAAACACATGGCTATGAAGAAAATCTTATTCTTATTATTGAGTTTTGTTCTGATGTCTTCATACTCATCAAGCGCATCGGTTGTAGTGGAGAGTCGGGAACTGCATCATCCGAAAAACTATTCTATAATGTATATGAAAGATGGAGAACCTGTAGACAAGCATGCGGATCAAAAACTCTTATATTCTTTATGGAAGGAGCTTTTTATACTGGATATTCAATTCAAGTTTGTCGGCCCTGATATTGTAGATACAAGGATAGGCAAGATGAATTATACTCAATTGTCTGAGGATTCGAAGTCTTGTAATAAGGCAGAAAGGCTGGAAAAACTTGTAGCCGAATATCAACCTGATATTGTTCTGTTAGATATAGTCAAATGCGATGACACTTTGAAGAGTGATTACTCTAAAAGTTGGGCTTCGGTAATTACAGATATATTGCAGGCTAATTCAAATGTTAAAATAATTCTGTCTAAAACAGGGCTGGGAAGTGAGTATGTGTCACATATTGCAGGGCTACCGATGACATCTGGAATGCCTTCAAATGATAGGATATTATGGGTTGACTCTAATATTACGTTTGAAAGCGTTCATAAGAAGCAGTTTTCTGATAATAAAAGTAACGAAACTTGTGTGGTTGGGGAAAAGGCAAAAGTTTGGGCAGACGGTATTACTCGGTTAGTGCATAAGACGACGAAAGCTTATACTCCACAAATCTATTCATATAAAGCAATTGCAGAGGGTGATTCTTTGACTCTTCATGTTTTTGAGGATAGAAAGTTGAATACTGCATCCGTTAAGCCTGCCATTGTATTTTTCTTTGGAGGGGGATGGAGCTATGGCACTCCTTTGCAATTTTATAGGGAATGTTCTTATTATGCTTCAAAAGGATATGTGGCAATAGCTGTGGACTATAGAATTAATTTTTTGCACCATACGACTCCTTTCCACAGTTTTGATGATGCTAAAGATGCTATCCGTTGGATAAAGAAACATGCACAGGAACTGCATGTTGATTCTACAAGAATTGTGGCCGCAGGAGCGTCTGCTGGTGGGCAATTGGCTGCGGCTTTGGGGACTGTATCTAATATCTCCGAGGGAGATACAGAATCATATATCCCGGATTTATTATTGTTGTATTATCCGGTTATTGATAATAGTCCGCAAGGATATGGACCTAAATTGATGAAAGATAATTATCAGAAGATCTCTCCTCTGCATAATATTAATTCCAAGACTCCGCCAACTTTGCTCTTAGTAGGAACTAAAGATCAGTATGTCCCTGTAGAAACGTGTGAAGCGTACAAAGCGAAGATGGATTCTTTGGGGATAGATTGCGAATTGCATTTGTTTGAAGATCTGGGACATCCACTCTTCTTATATCGTGAGCCGTTGACTTCCGTCTTTTATGAAATAAGGAAGTATACAGATGCTTTTTTACAGAAACATGGTTATTATTAAAATGAGAGTAAACAGCTAACTTTGCACAGACGAAGGGTATTTTTTCTCCACTTTCTTGATATAAATCCAAAGTGCAATTACAGCAGTGACAAAAGCAAAAAAGTCGGATACAGGCATGCTGGTCCATACTCCATCCAATCCTAAAAATCGGGGGAAGAATATCAGACCAGGCAATAGATATAATAATTGTCTGGTTAGAGAGAGAAATATGCTGATTTTGGCCATGCCGATACTTTGAAAGAAGTTACCTATGACAATTTGTGCACCTACAAATGGAAATATGGCTATGCAAATGCGTACTCCGTGCGAAGCCATGTCGATGAGATGCTCGTCACTGGTGAAAACAGCCGAAACGGCATGAGGAAACAATTCGCAGATGATGAACCCAGAACTTGTGATACATACCCCAGTCAGGATACTTAATTTCAAAGTCGCTTTTACCCGTTCGTGTTTCAGTGCTCCGAAATTATATCCTACAATAGGCTGCATACCCATTGTCAGTCCTAATACAATCATGACATAAAGCACTAACAGGCGGTTGATGATGCCATATGCACCGATTGCCATATCTCCTCCATAACGTTGCAGACTGTTGTTTACTATAATGACAATGGCACAGGCTGTTACATTCATTAGAAATGGCGACATTCCGATAGAGAAAATATTGCCGATAATGCGTTTCTTGATTTTCCAGAATCCACGATGCAACTGCACTACACTTGTTTTTTGAATAAAGTGTTGCAGAACCCAAACCATTCCGATAAATTGGGAAATTATGGTAGCTGTTGCTGCTCCACGGATTCCCCATTCGAAGTGGAAAATGAATATAGGAGCCAGAACCACATTGCATATCACTGTTACCAGTGAGGTCAGCATGGCTTTACGTGGATAACCGGTAGCACGCATGATATTATTTAGCCCGATCATGGTGTAAGAAATAGGTGTTCCTAGCAGAATAACTTGCATAAAATCACGGGCATAAGGCAGAGTGTCATTGCTGGCTCCGAAAAATAGAAGTATCTCATCCAGAAAAAGCAAAGATATGCTTCCGAAAAGGATAGAGTTTATCAGGCAAAGTGTCAGTGTGGTAGCTGCAATTTCATTAGCGCCTTTCAGGTCTTGTTGTCCTAAACGGATGGATGAGATGGTAGCCCCTCCGGCTGATACCAATGTACAGAACGCTACAACGAGATTCATAAGTGGAAAAGTAATGGCAAGGCCAGCAATACCCATGGCTCCTACACCATGACCTATAAAAATGCTGTCGATGATATTATACAGCGAGGTGATGGTCATACCGATAATGGCAGGGATAGAGTATTGCAGAAGCAGTTTGCCTATGCGTTCAGTTCCTAATATATGGGGATCGTTCATAGCTCGTTTCTATACATTGTATTTTTTATATCTGATTACAATATGATTTTCAGTATTTTTCCACTGTATCCTTTTACTGAAATATCTGTAGCCTTATAGGGCAGCAGGCTGATGTCTTCTTCTTCTCCACTAATTAAATCTTTTGCACGATATTGGGGATTTTGTGGTATCTGCAGAAAATTGAAGGCATGTGTCGGTATATTGATGGCAAGATCCATGGACATATGATCGAAATTGACAACAATGATAAGCAATTCGTTTTCATATTTGCGCAAGAAAGCATATTGTCTGTGCTCATTAAAACGCCAACCGTTTATGTTAGCATACATCAAGTCGAAGAAGTCCCCTTGTGAGATTGCTTTTTCTTCATTGCAAAGAGTCAAAACACGCTGATAAATGGAATGCAAAGCTTTTTGTTCGTCTGTAAGCATATTGCCGTCGAATTTTCCTCCGTTACGCCAGCGTCGTATTGTATCTATGCTCCAATAGTCGAAGATAGTTGTCCGGCCATCTCGTCCACTGAAGCCTTCGTTATCCATACCAGGTTCTCCAAATTCTTGTCCAAAGTAAATCATCATGGGGTTGGTATTCATGCAGGCCGATACGATTAAGCCTGGGATCGCTTTGAATGGATTGCCGGCAAAAAAATCGGAGGCTATTCGTTGTTCGTCATGATTTTCCAGGAAGTTGAGCATGCGCTTTTCGATTCCTCCCAGATTTTGCCATGCATGAGTGATGGCAGTTGCCGATCCATTATTGCAGATGATAGAGCGCAATGTATCATATAGTCCGACTTTATCGTATAAATAATCGAATTTTCCACGGAACAGATAATTCTTGTATTCGGCAGGATTATAAACTTCGGCAATGAATAGGATCGATGGATATTGTGCTTTTACTTGAGGTATGGCCCATTCCCAAAACTCTACAGGCACCATTTCTGCCATATCGCAACGGAAACCATCGATATTTTTACCAGCCCAGAATAATAGGATATCCAACATCTTAGTCCAGGTATCCGGAATCGGATTAAAATGAGGAGTGTTCCCATTCTGATAGTCTATACCATAGTTCAGTTTTACGGTTTCATACCAGTCATTGATGTTCGGATAAGCATCGAAACGGTTATTGCCTGTTGCTTTGGCCGGGTATTCTTTATATGCTTCGGCAGCAGCTCCTTTCATGTCAAATTGGGCATGGAGCTCAGAGTTCGGTATATAATAAAAATTATTATAGGGACTGAAAGCATAAGCCGGATCATCATTGGCTCCTAATTGAGCTGTTCCGTCGGGCTGGCTGTCCGAATGATACTGGCGTGCTACATGATTGGGTACAAAGTCGATGATAACCTTTAAGTCACATCTGTGTGTGCGCAATACAAGGTTCTCGAATTCTTTCATTCGTCCGGGAATATCTTTGGCTAAGTCCGGATCTACATCGTAGTAGTCTTTGATGGCATACGGCGAACCAGCTTTTCCTTTAACAAATGCCGGATGGTCAGGCCGGATGTTGTAACGACGATAATCGGTTTGGGTTGCATGTTCTATGATGCCTGTATACCATATATGGGTTGCTCCTAGTTTTTTTATTTCGTTTAAGGCTTTTATGGTAAAGTCCGCCATTTTACCGCATCCGTTTTCTGTGATATTTCCATTGTAGATACAATGATTATTATTGTTTCCAAACAGACGTGTGAAAACTTGATAGATGATTGGCTTATTATGATTATCCTTCATTTTATTATGTTTGATTGAAGATTGATACTATATGAATTAGATTTAGAGTCGGAAGCATACTTTAGCTTTTAGGTTTTCCAGACACTTCCTTTCTCGGACAATGCTTGTGCCAGTATTTCATTGGCTGTATTATAGCCCTGCATAAATATTTCTTCTGCTTTTTCCAATTCCGTATTGCTGTATCCTGCCAAGTTATAAGGCTCTATCAGCAGGTCGGCTTTTTCCCGTTCAGGGAATGAATTGGAACGGAACATGAAATTGTAAGAACGTAAAGCTATGCTTACAATATTCATTTTGTATTTGGTAGCCATGAGCGGGCTGACATTTACTGCGACTACTTTCTCACAGATCCGGCGAATCGTGGAAACTGGCAGGTTCATCATTAAACCACCGTCTACATAATATGTTCCTTCTATTTTTACTGGAGAGAACAGTACCGGCATACAGCAGGAGGCGGCTACCCGTTCTGCTATGTCGCCTTTGTGGAAATGTACGATACGGCCATGATCTAGATCGGTTGCTGTTATGATAAGGGGAATTTGCAGTTGTTCCAGTTTCTTGGCTTTCAGGTTGCTTCGTAAAAAGTCGATAAACTCGTCCAACTCGAACAGTCCTACTTTGGGTATCACTAATTTTGTCAGGTCCTGAAATTTGTGTCCGGCAAAGTAGTCAAGGACTTTATGGGGTTCGTTCCCATCAGCATAGAAGACACCGGCTAATGCTCCGGCACTGGTTCCTGATATAATGTTAGGATGAATGTCATGTTCCAGTAATGCCTGCATAACTCCCAAATGTGCAAATCCTTTGATGAATCCACCGCTTAAAGCAAATCCTACAGCATATTTTTTCGTAGACCAGTTATTTGTTATAATTTCCATTTTTCGGGATTTGTATCATTTATTCGGCACGAATTTAATGATTTTCTTGTTTGAATAACGTATAAGAATGGAAATATTTTGGGCAAAAATATGCTTTTTATAGGGGGGAAACTTATTCGAAGGTTGGCAGATATAAAAAAACGGAACATGAAAGGATTTTCATCCGATCATGTTCCGGTCTATATCGTGATGGATTTATCAGAGATTTCTGATGGCTTTCAGCAACAGAAAACCTCCCCACCATTGTATCAGCATTCCTGGGATTCCCATACGGAAGTCCTGAATAGCGAGGTAAAAATCTCCGCACAAAGCCCATTCAAAACCAGTACCGATGAACTGATAAGCCAGAACAACGATAAGCAGGGTCGCAATAGTTGCTTTTTGTGTATAATGGGCGGTCATGGCGGCAGCCCCTGCCAGCAATGTTGATTTGATCAGAATAGGGAGGAGTACGGAAGTTGCGGGCATGCCAAAAAGCAGGTGGTTAATGACAGGTGAAAGCAACGCTGTCAGCAAACCTACCCGGAATCCGTATTTATAAGCTGCAATCAGAGTAAAGAAGTAGATTGGCAGTAATGTCGGTCCACCAGCTGGAATAAGATGGCAGAGCTGTGGCAGAAGGATGTTGCCTGCTATAAATAAGAAGGCAAACAAGTATGTCTTTATGTTTCCGAAAGACAATGAGTAAAATCTTGCATTTGTTTCCATATTTCGGTGTGATATTAAGATTTATATTTTGATAAGTTCGTATTCCATTGTTCCCAAACCGATTTTCTCGGCGTGGCGAAGTCCTGCTAACCAGTCGGTATCGGGATGTATTATATGGAATTTGTCGCATCCGCACAGGTCCTCGTGTTCGTGCTTCTCGCCCAATACGTTGTTGCCGTGTAGGATGGGAGTAGCTATGACCATGTCGGCGCAAGCTTTGTCCAATGCGACAGGGTCGGCTGAAGCCAACATTCCAAGATCGGGGATGATAGCAGCATCATTATGGTTCCAGCAGTCACACTCGGGTGATACGTTCATAATGAAACTGATATGAAAATGTGGCTTGTCTTTTACCACAGCCAAAGCATATTCTGCAATTTTGTAGTTCAACCGTTCCGAGGTGTCCCAATCGCTGACAACGGCAGCATCATGTTGGCATAAGGCAACACATTGGCCACAGCCGACGCATTTTGTATAGTCTATTTCGGCTTTGCGGTCCGTATTCAGATGAACGGCATCGTGGGCACAATGTTTTACACAGATGTTGCATCCGATGCAGTTGTTTGTATTAATCTTGGGTTGCGATGCTGCGTGCAATTCCAGTTTCCCGCCTACACTGGCACATCCCATTCCCAGGTTCTTCAGTGCACCGCCGAAGCCCGCCTGTTCATGTCCTTTGAAGTGGTTCATGCTGATGATCACATCTGCATCGGCAATGGCTGTACCGATTTTGGGAGCAGGACAGTATTCACCGTTTAAAGGAATTTCACGGTAATCTGTACCTTTCAGGCCGTCGCCTATAATAACCTGACATTGTGCCGATATAGGATTGAATCCATTTTCCATGGCACTTTGTAGGTGGTCTACTGCATTCGAACGACGTCCGCTATATAATGTGTTACAGTCGGTCAGAAAAGGCTTTGCGCCCAGTTGGCGAAGCAGGTTTGCCATACGTGCAGCATAGTTAGGACGTATATATGCCAGGTTTCCAGGTTCACCAAAGTGAATTTTGATAGCTGTAAAGCTATCTTTTAAGGGAAGCTGCGCAATACCGGCACGTTTCAACAGGCGTTCCATTTTGTCCAGCAGGTTTGATGTTGGAGAAGTACGCAAATCCGAATAATATACTTTTGCTTTTTCCATATTAATACCTATTAATGGTGATAATCTCTGCAAAAATAGCGGATTAAATTAAGAATAAGTAGGTATTATTCTAAAAAAAGTGCCATAGCGGACCGTTCCCTTGACCAATTTGCATGTTTTTCCCTCGATTGATGGCCTGATAAACATATTGTTTGGCTTGTCTGACAGCCTCTTCCATGGGATTTCCGTAGGCCAATTGTGTGGCGATGGCCGACGAAAGTGTGCAACCGGTTCCATGCAGATTATGGCTTTCAATTTTGGCTACACTATAGCGATATATGTTTTCCCGATGGAACAGGACATCACACATTTCGTTTCCTTCCAGGTGCCCGCCTTTTACGAGTACTGAAATTCTATAACGATGGGCAAGAGTTTGTGCGGCTTCTTCCATGTCGTTTATACTGTTTATTGTGTTACCGGTCAGCAGTGCTGTTTCGTGCAGATTGGGAGTGATGAGCGTACATAGGGGAAACAGCTTTTCGCAGATAGCTTGTATGGTTTCTTCAGTCATCAACCGGCGCCCACTGGTAGAGATCATGACCGGATCGTAGACAACATGTGGAGGGCGGTATATTTGCAGGCAATCAGTAATGGCTGTAACAATATTTGCATCGTGTACCATACCTATTTTAACGGCATGAGGGGGGAGGTCGTCCATCACAGATTCTATCTGACGTCGTACTGTCTCATCTGTTTGTGGATAGACGGCTTGTACGCCTTGGGTATTTTGGGCAGTGATGGCTGTTATGACGGTAGCGGCATATCCTCCTAAGGCTGAAATGGTTTTTGTGTCGGCCTGAATGCCTGCACCACCCGAGCAGTCAGAGCCTGCAATGGACAGGATGATTGGTGTGAAAGCGGCTTGCCGCAGGCGAAGAAAATGAGGTATGAAGTCATTGCCTAAATGATTCCAGATATCGCCCAACAAAACGGCACCTCCGAAGCCGAATTGTTTTATGTCGTTCATTCGTTCGCTATCGAGCCCTCCTAATGCCATGACACGGGAATCGATGATGCCTTGTCGGTGGGCTTCTTGCAACTGGTTGGCTGTGAAAGCCGACGAATAGCCGGCTTTGGATATACTGTCGAAGATGGGGCTAAGGAATACGTAATTGCAGGATGGCTTGTGTTGCTTGACCTCTTCTAACGAGTGACAGGAGCAACTGATATGTCCTTTATAGTCTTGGGGAACATGGGGATTACGCCTGTTCAAATGGATACCTTTCAGGTGGTATCGGTTGACTAACTGAAAATGTTCGTGAACAACAATGCGCGAATGATATTCTTCGGGTATCTTGTCAAGTAGACTTTCAATTTCTGTAATGTCAGATTCTGGCTTTCGCAAATGAAGAATTTCCAGACCATAGTAGAACAAGGTGGTGATAGCTTCCGCTTCGCCAGGGAAGAAGTCGGGGCGGGTGATAACAATCAGTTTCATAGTCAACTTGTTTGTAAAGCTCAATACGATGTTGGGTGGTTAGTTGGTTTGTAGGGGCGCATATCGGTATGTAATCAGAATGCTAATTGGTAAGTCTGGAGGGTTCTCAGATCGATGGTCCATAACTTTCCTGATAATACATCTCCGTATCCGCAGACAATTTTCAGCACTTCATTGGCTTCCATGCTTCCTACTACGGCAGGGGTAATACCTATTACTGATGAATCTGGTGTCAACTGAAGCATGTTGGCTTCGTCTGGGTAGAGATCACGGTAGGTATGTGGTTGTTCGCCGTAATTGAATACGGAAACCTGGCCTTCGAATCCCTGAATAGCACCATAAACATAAGGCTTTCCCAGTCGGGAGCTGGCATCGCTTATCAGGTAGCGGGTGGTAAAATTGTCGCATCCGTCTATTACGATGTCGTATTCTGCGATCAGCTTTTCGGCATTCAGGCGGGTTAGCCTTGTCTGATAGGTGTGTATGGATGTTTGGCTGTTCAGTTCATGCAAGCGTCGGGCAGCACAAATTACTTTGGGTTGTCCTACTTCAGCTTCGCTGTATAACACTTGGCGTTGCAGGTTACTTAAGCTGACAACATCATCATCAATCAGTCCGATTGTTCCTATACCGGCTGCTGTCAGGTAGAGGGCGATAGGAGCGCCAAGTCCGCCTACACCTATAATAAGGACACGTGCGCGCGAAAGGCGTTCCTGTCCGGTTTCACCTATTTCAGGCAAAGCGATTTGTCTGGTATACCGTGAGGTCATGGCTATTATTTTTTTGAGTTTTTTATCTATGGTAAAGGAATGGTACATCTTTGTGATTGGGAGTATCACAAGTGTACCATTCCTTGTATTACAGAAAATAGATTATTTGGAACCGAACAAGTCAAAACTTGCATCCCAGTCTTTCCATACCGGTTCGCGTCCGATGTGTTTCAGGGCAGCATTTACTTCTACCGCCGTACGGTCGTCGCTGATGTGGAATTGCTCCAATGCTTGTGGATAGGTATAATATCCTCCGGGTTCAGTCTTGCTTTCAGCACTCATGGTAGTCACTCCGAGTGCAGCCATGTGATCACGGATGTAAGCCGGTTCGCGGGTCGAGTATGAAATATCCACGTCGTGGTCGAAAATGCGCATAGCAAAGGTTACTTGTGCCAGTTCACGGTCGCTCATAATGACGTTGGGTTGAAAGCCTTCGTTTTCGGCCGGGCGCATACGCGGGAAGTTGACGCTGTATTTCGTCTTCCAGTAATGTTTTTGCAGGTAACGCAGATGGTACGCCATCATAGTGATATCCGTGCGCCATTCTTTTTCCAGACCAATCAGCACTCCCATACCGATGGAGTGAACGCCAGCCTGTCCCATGCGGTCGAATCCGTTTACACGCCACTCAAACTTCGATTTCATGCCACGCGGATGATAGATGTTGTAGTGAGCTTTGTTGTATGTTTCCTGAAAGCAGATGACTCCGTTCAGCCCGTGTTCTTTCAGCTCGGCATATTCTTCCGTTTTAAGAGGCATTACCTCGATTTTCAGGTTCGAGAAGTAAGGTTTGGCCAGGTCGAGTGCACGGGCTATGTAAGGTACGCCGGCTTTGGCGGGGTTTTCGCCCGTTACCAGCAGCAGGTTCTCGAAGGGTGCCAGCTTTTTGATAGCTTTGTATTCGTTCACAATCTCTTCTTCAGTCAGAATGGTGCGTGCCATCGGGTTACTGATATGGAAACCGCAATAGACGCACGAGTTCGTACACGAGTTGGTGATGTAAAGAGGTATGAACATGGATATGGTCTTGCCGAAACGTTCTTCGGTATACTTCTTGCTCAGTTGTGCCATGGGTTCCAGGTATTTGCTGGCGGCGGGTGACACAAGTGCCATGAAGTCGTCTACATCGCAGTGCTCTTTGCCGAGGGCGCGAAGCACATCGTTTTCGGTTTTCGAGTAGATGGTTTTGGTGGTTTCCTCCCAATCTATTTTTTCAAGTTCTTCTGAAAACATTTGGTTCAGTGAATAATTAAAAGTTAAAAATTAAAAGTTGTGATTGGTGTTTAATTATTAATTTCTTTAAGATCCCGACTCAGCTTCATGGCACAGAAGTTGGGACCGCACATCGTGCAATACTCGCCGTCGGTATGGCGTCCTTCGTTGAAGTATTCCAATGCACGGTCGGGGTCGAGACTCAGGTGGAACTGGTCGCGCCAGCGGAATTCGTAGCGGGCTTTACTCAAGGCATTGTCACGGATTTGTGCACCGGGATGTCCCTTGGCTAAGTCGGCTGCATGAGCGGCGATTTTATAGGTGATGACACCGGTACGTACATCTTCTCTATTAGGCAGCCCAAGGTGTTCTTTCGGAGTGACGTAGCACAGCATGGCCGTACCCAACCAGCCTATCTGGGCCGCACCGATGGCCGAAGTGATGTGGTCGTAACCAGGAGCAATGTCGGTGACAAGCGGTCCAAGAGTATAGAAGGGGGCATTGTGGCAATGGTCAATCTGTCGTTCCATGTTCTCACGTATTTTGTGCAAAGGAACGTGTCCCGGGCCTTCGATGAATGCCTGAACGTTCTTGTCCCAAGCTCGGAGCACAAGCTCGCCCATGGTATCGAGTTCGGCAAACTGCGCTTCATCGTTGGCGTCGGCTATACAGCCTGGACGCAGACCATCACCCAGTGAGATGGCAACGTCGTACTGAGCCAGAATGTCGCAGATGTCGTCGAAGTGCTCGTAAAGGAAGCTTTCACGATCGTGGATAAGGCACCATTTGCTCATGATACTTCCGCCACGTGAAACGATGCCGCACAAACGCTTGTCGGCCAGATGTACATTCTGACGGCGTATGCCGGCATGGATGGTGAAGTAGTCTACTCCCTGTTCGCATTGTTCGATGAGGGTGTCGCGATAGATTTCCCACGTCAGGTCTTCCACTCGTCCGTTTACTTTCTCCAAAGCCTGATAGATAGGTACAGTACCTACGGGTACAGGGCAGTTGCGTATAATCCATTCGCGTGTTTCGTGGATGTTGGCTCCGGTAGAGAGATCCATCAGGGTATCACCTCCCCAGCGACAGCTCCATACGGCCTTATCTACTTCTTCGTCGATGCTCGATGTCGTAGCTGAATTACCGATGTTGGTATTGATTTTCACCAGGAAGTTGCGTCCGATAATCATCGGTTCGCTTTCTGGGTGGTTGATGTTGGCAGGCAATACGGCGCGTCCGGCTGCTATTTCATCGCGGACAAACTCGGGGGTGATGTAGGTGTCGATGCCCAGTTCACGGCAATTCATATTTTCGCGGATGGCCACATACTCCATTTCGGGGGTGATGATACCTGCCTTGGCATAGGCCATCTGGGTAATGTTTTTACCTGCTTTGGCGCGGTAGGGCAGGGCGATGTGCTCGAAGCGCAGGTGGTCGAGGCTCTTGTCGTCGCGGCGCATCTTTCCGTATTCTGAGGTGATGGAGGGCAGCTGTTCTACGTCACCCCGACCGGTTATCCAGCTTTCGCGCATACGGGGCAATCCTTTTTTCAGGTTAATCTCAATATCTGGATCGCTGAAAGGACCACTGGTGTCGTAGACATAGACGGGGGCATTGGGTGTCATCACTTTCTCGCCGTCGACAATTGTCACGGTGGGGGTGAGGTTGACTTTCTGCATTCCTACCTTTATATAAGGATAAAGAGTGCCCTGCATGTAGGCTTTCTCTGCATGAGCGTACGCTCTTTTATCTTGTTCTTTCATTTATGGAATTAAAAATTAAAAGTTAAAAATTAATAGTGGGAGAGTTGCCTCTTCCTCGTTTTTAAATTTTCATTATTTAAGTTTCGCAAGTGCTCAACTTATTAGTTGACAAGGCTTCAGTTGACAAGTCTACTAGGCTGGGACGCCTTGTTTGATAAAGTGCCGCTTGAAACGGTTCGCTACAAACGCCTTGTCAACTTGTTGCTTGTCAACTGCAACTTGAGCTTGCGAATTGAAAATCGACGGAGTCAAAGTTGGGTTCTTAATTGTTTAAGAAGGCTGTCAGTGGCGATGAGGCCGATGCAACCAGGTCGGCCGCTTGTGTGCCTAGTCCGGCTTCGTAGGCACGGCGTCCGGCTATGACGGCTTCTTTGAAAGCGATAGCCATTTCTACAGGATTGCCGGCTACGGCGATGGCTGTGTTCACCAGGCAAGCAGCTGCACCCATTTCCATGGCTTCGGCAGCATGGCTGGGAGCACCGATACCGGCGTCTACTACGACGGGCACGTTGCTTTGTTCGATGATGATACGCAGGAAGTCGCGTGTTTGCAGTCCCTTATTGGTACCGATGGGAGCTGCCAGTGGCATCACTGTCGCAGCACCTGCTTCTTCAAGGCGTTTGCACAAGGTGGGGTCGGCTTGGCAGTAGGGCAGTACGACGAATCCTAACTTCACCAATTCTTCGGTTGCTTTCAGCGTTTCGGTAGAGTCGGGGAGCAGGTAGCGCGGGTCGGGGTGGATTTCCAGCTTCAGCCAGTTGGTGCCAAAGGCTTCGCGTGCCATTTGGGCGGCGAATACGGCTTCTTCAGCATTGCGTACGCCCGAGGTGTTGGGTAACAGTTGTATGTGCGGATGTACAATGTGCCGCAACATGTCGTCGTCTTTGTTTTCCAGTTCGATGCGCTTCATGGCTACGGTGACCATTTCGGTGCCCGATGCCAGGATGGATTGTTCCATTACTTCGTTCGAGTTGAATTTTCCTGTTCCCAGGAAGAGGCGGGAGTCGAACTCACGTCCCGCGATGACTAGTTTTTCCATATCGAGTATTTTTATTTATTGAATTGCGAATTTATTTTTTAGGAGTTATACAGGCCCCTTTCGACTAAAATTATCTGTCACGGATTACACGGAATGCATGAACCTCGTTTTTAATTTTTAATTATTCATTTTTAATTCTCGACACACCGACTGCATCTCCTCCACCGGATTATTGGCTCGCAGAATACTACCCGACAGGGCAATGCCGCTGATGCCGGTTTCCATTAAGGCGGGAATGTCTGCATTGGTGATACCCCCAATAGCTACTATGGGCAGACTGATGCCTTCCTGCTGCATGTGGCGGACGATGCCGGCGTAGCCTTCCAGTCCTAGTATGGGGCTGAGGTTCTTCTTGGTAGTGGTGTAGCGGAAGGGACCGCACCCGATGTAGTCAGCTCCCGAGCGGTAGTGTGCCCTTACATCGTCGATGGTGTTGGCTGTGCCGCCTATGATGCAGTCATCGCCCAGCAGGTGCCGTGCCTCTGCTATGGGCATGTCGTTCTTGCCCAAATGGACGCCGTCGGCATGGATGCGTCCGACCAGTTCTACATGGTCGTCGATGAGGAAGGTGGCGCCATAACTGTGGCACAGGTCGGCGGCCTCTAATCCTGTACGTATTATCTCGTCGGCTGTGGCATCCTTCATGCGTAGCTGTATCCAGCGGCATCCGCCTTCGAGGGCCAGGCGTACCGAGTCGAGGTAGCTGTATTGATCGGTATAGTGTGTGATGAACTGCAGGCGGGCGTTCATCATTCGTTGTTCTTTTTCTGCCATAGGATTTTGAGTTTTTAAGTTTTTGAGTTTTTAAGTTTTTGAGTTTATGAGTTCTTTAGTTTTTAAGTTGTTTGTTTTTGGGTTTTGAGTTAAAGTAAAGCAGTAACTTTAACTTAATAACTTATAAACTCAAAAACTTAAAAACTCAAAATACTTTCGTTATCCGCCGCAAGCGGCCTTGATGATGACGACCGAGGCTCCTTCGGTCAGCTGATAGTTTTCCCATTCGGTGCGTGGCACCATGCGATTACTTACGGCCACGGCTACACCACGGTCGGGCAGCGACAGTTCTTCAGCCAGCTGACGGAGAGTCGTGGCGCGGGTGTCGATTTCCTGATTGTTAACGGTTATTTTCATATGGTTTTAAGTTTTTGAGTTTTTAAGTTTTTAAGTTTTTAAGTTCTTAAGTTCTTAAGTTCTTAAGTTTTTGAGTTTTGTGGGGGGAGTTTTTTGAGTTTATGAATTTGCAGGTTTATAAGCCATTGTTTTACTTCGGACTTATGTCCTCAGAAACTTAAAAACTCAAAAAGGTGCGGGCAGATGCTTTGGTAAGTATGCGATGATATCCAATTCCTACGACAGTGCTAACTGTATCAGGTTCGAGGGTATGATCTCAGCCCGTCGGGGCACCCCTTTGTCTCTCAGCGGCAAAGATAAAGAAAAAAATGAAATATCCGATTGCTTTTTTTCATACTTTTGTCTCTGTTTTTAGTAAAGATGTAACTGTTATGGTGTTGCAAACTCCCGAACTATATTATGCGGCAGCCGGGCTGGTGCTTGTGTGCTCGTCGTTGTTTTGCGCTTTTGTGCGCTGTTTTCATATGTGTCGTCCTTTCGACAAGCAAGAATCCTATTTCTATCCGGCACGCAGGCTCATGACGTTTATTTTTGCCTGTTTTGCCCTGCCGGGGGTATGGCTGTGCCGGATGGACAGTGCGGATGCGTGGCTGTTTGTGCGGGTGTTTCTTGTCCTGTTTTTGCCGGTGGCCGGTATCCTGTCGTTCCGCCGCTATTTCTTTGCCGGTGTGCGTCGCCGCTGGTTGTACTTGGCGGTGGCGGGGGTGCTGCCTTTGCTGCTTATTGCGGTGCTTTGGGCATTCGCCTGGATGGGAGGCGACGTGCTGTGGCGTCGTGCCGATGTAGTTCTGCCGTGTGTGGGTGCTTATGCGCTGCTGCTGACGGTCGGAATGGTGCGTACTACGTGGTGGCTTTGCCTCCAGATACGCAAGCATCAGTACGAGGAGTATTCGAACGAAGATGACTTCCCCATGCGTTTTGCCCGATTCGTAGTTTTCTTTCCTCTTATTTATATTGTGGCCGCCTGGGTGCTTTTCTTTACCGGGAGCCATACCTATAACATGTATCTACAGTTGAGTATTGCCGTGATGCATGTGGTCATCCTGCTGCAGATTCTGCATCCGCAACGGCATGAATGCCGGCAGGCGGTAGGCGAGGCAGAGGCTTTTGTAGAGCAGAAGGTGGAGACATTGCTGGCCGAACAGAAGGCGTTGGAGGATGACGTCCGTTCTTCGTGGAGCCTGTCGGCCGAGGTGAAGGATGGTTTGGAGGTGAAGATACGTGCTGTGTTGACGGAGCAGCAGCTTTACCTGAACCCGAATCTGAAGTTAGATGACCTGGCAGCGGCGGTGAAGAGCAACAGGAAGTATGTGTCGCTTGTGATGAACGAACGTTTCGGCTCGTTCTACAAGGAACTGAACCGGCTGCGGGTCGAGGCTGCCTTGGAGTATAAAAAGAAGAATCCGGCAGCAACCCGCGAAGAGGTGGCTCTTCACAGCGGCTTTGCTTCGGTGAAAACCTATAGCCGCAACCTCGACGCATACCGGAAGGAAAAAGAATAAGAACCGCACCTGCGGATGCCTTCTGTCAGGGCAGAAGGGGGAGGACAATGGAACGAAATTCGGCTTATTGTCCCTTCTGCGGGGCATTTTTCCTTAAATTGTCCCGTAAGTTTTCAAGCATTGTCCCGCCGCTTTGGTAGGATTGGTCTAATTTTGACCCGTCTTAACCAAACGAGAATTTGACAGTGCAAACAAGCGTTTATATAGCAGATATGGAGAACAGGCACAAAGCCACCCTTTGCGGCATAGGCTTTATGTCTGCTTTTTTTGCGAATAAACGTGCACAAAACTATGCTGAAAATTTGGATATGTGTGATTTTTGTATAAACACACACAGATTCATTTATACCTTATTACAATATAATTATCGCACGCGCTACACGCGCGATAATGACGGGCAGGAGCCTGCAAGCCGACGAAGGGAGCGTCTTCTCTCCTCTGCGTGGGTTTGCAGGTTTTTTTGCGTTCCTGCCCTGTCGCTTTCCCCGAATCATCTAAATAAATATTAACGATATGCAAGAGAACAAGAATGAAGAATACACCGGCTTGGGGGCTTACGAGCCACCACGGTGCGAAGTGATCGAAGTGGAGGTCGAGGCTGGCTTCTTGGCCAGTTTCCCCGATGCGGGGCACGACGGCTTCGGAGACGGAGATGACGACATTTGGTAAATTCTTAAATAATAATGATAAGCAATGAGAACAAAGAACATGACCATCGCCGCACTGGCCCTGCTGTTGGCAGCCTGCGGCAACGAAGAAATCATTGAGAACAACGAAAGCGGCAGCACGGGGAAGGTACACATGACCTTCACCGCCGGAATGCCGCAGACACGTACCTCGCTGGGCGAGGACGGCCATGCCGTCAACTGGACGCAGGGCGACCTGGTAGCCATCTACGACGGAACGGAAACCATCTGCAAGTTTGAAGCAACCGAAGTCAGCGGCAGCACCGCCACCCTGGAAGGCGAGGCCAAAGTGACCGATACCTACACCGCCTTCTATCCCTACACCGACGACGGGACGCTGACCCTCGACAACACTGCCATCACCTTCACCCTGCCTGCCGGACAGACAGCCACGGCAGGCGGCTTTGCCGAAGGGCTGAACCCCTCGTGGGCACAGGCGACGGACGGCAGCAAAAATCTGACGTTCCAGAACCTCTGCGCCTTAGCCAAGTTCACCGTGGACGCAGAGGGTGTGACGGAAGTTACCCTGACCGCCAACCAAGAAAGCGACGCACTGGCAGGCGAACTGACCTATACCATCGCCGATCGTACGCTGACCGCCACGGGAAGCGCTTCCCGGTCGGTAACGCTGACGGGAACCTTCACGAGAGGCGAGGAGTACTACTTCGTCGTGGCTCCCGGCACGCTGAAGGGTGGCATTACCCTGAACTATATGGGTGAAGGCGGCAAGACATACGTCAAGACCACCCAAAAAGAGGTGACCTTCAACGCCGGAAAGATTACCTACCTGGGCGCACTGGATATCGCCAATTTCACCGAGGCCCTCAATGCGGCGTTTGCCAATGCCGTGGAAGATTTCAACCCAAATATCGTCTGGAGGGCGAACCCCGATGGCACCGTATCCCTGGATGAGTATAACCGAATGCAAATAATAATGAATGGGGGAACTTTCTTGTTTTTGCAAAATAAAAACATTACCAGCCTTGCCGGCATTGAGTACTTCACCAATCTGGAGACTTTGGATTGCATGGGTAATCAATTGACTACCCTTGATGTAACCAAGCTGACCAATCTGACGGGTTTGATTTGCGCCGGTAATCAACTGACTACCCTTGATGTAACCAAGCTGACCAATCTGACGACTTTGATTTGCAGCGGTAATCAACTGACTGCCCTTGATGTAACCAAGCTGACCAATCTGACGGATTTGGAGTGCAACGATAATCAACTTGTCTCGTTGAATGTCAGTACTTTGAAAGAGCTTAAAATTTTGTGGTGTCATGGCAACAAGATGACGGCTCTCGATATAACCAATAAAGCATATTTGGGGGATTTGAAGTGCGGGAACCAGCAAGATAATCAGCAACTGACCCTGACATTGTGGGACACCAAGAAGGAGTTTTGGGACAGGATGTTAAACATGTATTCAGTTGAAAACAGCAATGTCACAACCAATGTTATAGAGGCTCCTGTCAATGCCGATCACGACGGCTACGAAGAGGACGGCAATGTAGAATGGTAAATCTATATTACATCAAAAGCACTCCCCGAAGTTACCCGTCAAGACTCCCTAGAGTCATGAGGTAAGACTCCCTAGAGTCTCCGGCCATGACTCCCTAGAGTGTCGGGGCAAGACTCGCGGGAGTCTCCAAGGGTTACTCCTGCGATTCGGTAAACAACTGATAATCAATAGTAAAAAAAGCCCTCTTTCCGGACGCTTGCCGGGAAGGGGGCATTATGTATAACTTTTTAAATGGTAAATACTATGTACAAGTACAAATTAGTGAAACGGGGTAATCCTCAAAATGAGAATGCTCCGAAGAAATGGTATGCCTCCCCTCTGAGCGAGACGGCACAGGACGTGAAAGCCATGACGCGCGCCGCCACCGAGAACACCACCGTGGCTCCCAAGGAAATGGAAGCCGCCCTGGAACTGCTGGGCAACTATGCCCGCCAGCAATTGCTGCAGGGCCACACGGTGCGCCTGGGCGACTTAGGCACGCTGCGCATCACCTTCCAGAGCGAGGGCGTGGAAAGCATCACCGACTATCAGGCATCGAGCATGATCAAGAACCCGCGCATCCTCTTCACGCCCAGCAAGGAGTTCCGCGAGTCGGTCATCAACAGCCTGCAGTTCGAGAACGGCGGTGTGCTGGAAAACGACGTCAACTACGCCTCGCTGGCCGACTACAAGAAGGCGAAGGGCATCACCGGCGGCACCACCACCGAGCCGGGCGGCAGCAGTGGCGGCGGCACCGAGCCGGGCGGCGAAGACCCGTTAGGATGACGAAGGGCGGGGCACACACCGTACGGAACCACAGAACTTCCACAGAATAATCAGAAACGTGGATGGACACATGGATGTACGCAGAAGAAATCGCGGAATCAGCGGAAAACGGTGTCCATCCGCTTTTTTGTTTTGCCTGTTTGCTACGCAATCAGTACCTTTGCCCCTACCTAACCAACCGGATGAACAATGGAAGAAAAATCGGAGATATGCATATTGGAGAAGAAGGGAGTGAAGCCGACGGCCAACCGCATTCTGGTGTTGCGCGCTCTGCTTGCGGCCGCGCGACCGGTCTCGCTGCCCGAACTGGAAGAGGTATTGGAGAGGATGGACAAGTCGAGCATCTTCAGGGTGCTGGGCCTGTTTCTGGAGCATCGGGTGGTGCATACCATCGACGACGGTAGCGGTGCCCTGAAGTACGAACTGTGCGACGGCGAGACGACTTGTTCCGTGGATGATATGCACATCCACTTTCATTGCGAGGCTTGTCACCGGACCTATTGTTTCAAGACCCTGCACATTCCTTCCATCGCTCTGCCCGAAGGGTTCGTGATGCAGTCAGTCAACTACGTGGTGAAAGGCCTTTGTCCCGACTGTGCCTCGAAGCAGATGGAAGGATGAGTTTCTACAGGAAAGACGTGAAGTTTTGGAAACAGGCAAGGTTCAACGTATGGAAATAAGCACTACCTTTGCGCCGCAATGACGGCAAGCAAGATTGTCCGTCTTCGATTAAAACAAGAAAACAACTATGGATTCTATCAAAATCAACAAAGTGCAGATACGCAATCTGCAAATCGAGGATTACGACCAATTGGCCCAATCGTTCACACGTGTATATTCGGACGGAAGTGACGTCTTCTGGACACACAAGCAGATCGAGAAACTGATCCGCATCTTCCCCGAAGGACAGATTGTGACGGTAGTGGACGAGAAAATCGTGGGGTGCGCCCTCTCTATCATCGTCAATTACGACGACGTGAAGAACGATCACACCTATGCTCAGGTGACGGGCAAAGAGACTTTCAATACGCACAATCCCAAGGGTAATATCCTGTATGGCATCGAAGTCTTCATCCATCCGCAATATCGCGGACTTCGTCTGGCACGCCGTATGTACGAATACCGCAAGGACCTCTGCGAGAAGCTGAACCTGAAAGCCATTATGTTCGGAGGCCGCATCCCCAACTACCATAAGTATGCCGACCAGATGCGCCCCAAGGAGTACATCGACAAGGTGCGCCAGAAAGAAATCTACGACCCGGTGCTCACCTTCCAGTTGTCGAACGACTTCCACGTACGCAAGGTGATGCGCAACTATCTGCCCAACGACGAGGAGTCGAAGCATTACGCCTGTCTGCTGCAATGGGATAACATCTACTATCAGCCGCCTACGCACGAGTATATCAATCCCAAGACCACTGTCCGCGTAGGACTGGTGCAATGGCAGATGCGTGCTTACAAGACACTGGACGACCTGTTCGAGCAGGTGGAATTCTTTGTCGACGCCGTGTCCGACTATAAGAGTGACTTTGTGCTGTTCCCCGAATACTTCAATGCCCCGCTGATGGCAAAGTTCAACGACGAGGGTGAGTCGGAAGCCATCCGTGGACTGGCTACGTACACCGACGAGATACGCGAACGCTTCGTAAAGCTGGCTATCAGTTACAACATCAACATCATCACGGGCAGCATGCCCCTTATCAAGGAAGACGGACGTCTGTACAACATCGGCTTCCTGTGTCGCCGCGACGGAACGTACGAGATGTACGAGAAGATACACGTCACCCCCGACGAGATAAAGAGCTGGGGATTGAGCGGCGGACGTTCGTTGCAGACATTCGAAACAGACTGTGCCCGCATTGGCGTGCTGATATGCTACGATGTAGAGTTCCCCGAACTGTCGCGTATCATGGCAGACCAAGGCATGCAGATTCTTTTCGTTCCCTTCCTGACCGATACGCAGAATGCTTACAGCCGTGTGAAGGTTTGCGCTCATGCCCGTGCCATCGAGAACGAATGTTTTGTGGTGATAGCCGGAAGTGTAGGCAACTTGCCGCGTGTGCACAATATGGATATCCAGTATGCCCAGTCGGGTGTCTTTACGCCGTGCGACTTTGCTTTCCCCACCGATGGAAAGCGTGCGGAGGCCACTCCGAATACGGAGATGATTCTGGTGTCGGATGTCGATTTGGATTTGCTGAACGAGCTGCATACGTACGGAAGTGTACGTAACCTGAAAGACCGTCGGAGCGATCTGTATGAAGTGCGGATGAAAAAACAGTCCCAGAGTTAAGTGCAAAAAAAAAGGCTATCTATCCCAGACAGCCAATCTTTCTTGTTAACCTTAAATCTAATACTATGAAAAACACGTTGCAAAGGTAGCCCTTTTGGCGGAAGCTCCAAACTTTTGCTTCTTATTTCGTTGATTTATAACAGGATTTAAGAAAGTAAAATGCCTTTTTAACGCATGTTTTGAATTTCCGATGTGTGAAGGCAAACGTATCAGTCAAGTGGATTATATTTTCCGGATGAATTTGGCCGGCACGCCACCTACGATGGTGTTGGCCGGTACGTCGCGCGTCACTACAGCGCCGGCAGCTACAACGGCATTTTCGCCGATGGTCACTCCTTGGAGGATAGTGGCGTTGGAACCTACCCAGACATTCCTTTCGAGCACGATGGGAGCCGGATAAGTGATGGGTCTTTCTTCGGGCGACAGGCCGTGGTTCAGCGTGGCAAATACGACGTTGTGCCCTATCTGGCATCCGTCGCCCAAAGTTACTCCGCCATGGTCCTGAAAGTGGCAGCAGGCGTTGATGAACACATTTTCGCCCACGGTGATGTTTTTGCCGAAGTCGGTGTAGAAGGGAGGAAATACCCGCAAGGAGGCAGGCACCGTGTAGCCGAACAGTTCGGAAAGCAACCGGCGTACTTCTTCCGGAGTGTGGTAAGCGGTGTTCAACTGGAAAGTGATGCGGCGGGCTTCGTCGCTCATTTCGTTCATGAATTTGAAAATGTCAGGTGTGTTGAGAGCCTGACGGGTCTTTACGTAAGACAAGAAGTCGCTGATATTCATATCGGTATTTCTATTTACTAATTGGGTTCACTTTAAAAAGTCTGTTTCCTATGAGTCTCTTTATAGTTACTATCACTTTGCTTTGTCATCCTGAACGCAGTGAAGGATCTGTTATCACATAGCCTTTGAAAGAGATCAGGCAACAGGTCTACAAGGCCGGGATGCCCTGCTTGATGAGGCACCGCTTGAAACACCTTGTCAACTCGATCTTGCGAAAGTTGAGTTACTAATTGTTCGGCAAAAGTACTTGTATACCGATGGATGGGATGTGAATGTATTACGGTTCGTTGTATTCATTTTACAGATTCTGTTCCGATCCGTTCTCTCTTTACGGCTAAATTGCCTACATTTGTGGGAAAGTAAAAACGTATCGGTTATGAAAGATGTAATTAAACTGGAGAATGTAGAGCAATACAACGATTTGTTCGGACTGGAAACACTGCATCCGCTTGTCAGTGTGGTCGACCTGTCGCAGGCTACGCGTCATCCCGAACATTTTGTCCTGAACTACGGCGTGTATGCCCTGTTTCTGAAACAGACCCGTTGCGGAGATATCCGCTATGGCAGGCAGACTTACGACTATCAGGAAGGCACGGTGACCAGCTTTGCGCCGGGGCAGATTGTCGAAACAACGTTGGAGCAGGGAACACCCCTGAATGCCTGTGGCCTGTTGTTCCATCCCGACCTGATAAAAGGAACATCGTTGGGACAGGAAATCAAACATTATTCTTTCTTCGCCTACAGTTCGAACGAAGCCCTTCATCTGTCGGAAGAAGAGCGGAGCGTTTTTCTGGACTGTCTGAAGAAGATACAGATAGAACTGAATCATCCTATTGACAGGCATAGCAAACGGCTGATTTCGAAGAACATCGAGCTGCTGCTGGATTATTGCATGCGTTTCTACGAACGCCAGTTCACAACCCGTGCTGTTGTGAATAAGGATGTACTGATGCGCTTCGAGGACTTGCTCGACGAGTATTTTGCCAGCGACAAACCTCAGACAGAGGGACTGCCTTCGGTCAGGTATTTTGCCGAGAAAGTATTTCTGTCGCCCAATTACTTCGGCGATCTGGTGAAAAAAGAGACGGGCAAGACTCCTCAGGAATATATACAGACCAAACTGATAGACCAGGCCAAGGAGATGATTGCAAGTACGGAAAAAACAGTCAGCCAGATAGCCTACGAGCTGGGTTTCCAGTATTCGCAGCACTTCAACCGCATCTTCAAGAAAAACGTCGGATATACGCCGGGCGAGTACCGGAAACTGCTGGCCTGAATAAATAAACAATCTTAAAAGCACTGATTTATCCAACTTTTTTATAAATTTGCGCCCTTAAAAATAAAAGTGTATTTAGGAGACATTTAAGATATGAGTAAGAAGTTTGCCGAATATTCGAAGTTCGACCTTTCGGAAGTGAACAAAGAAGTATTGAAGAAATGGGACGAAAACCAGGTTTTCACCAAGAGTATGACAGAACGTGAAGGATGTCCTTCCTTCGTATTTTTCGAAGGACCTCCCTCGGCCAACGGTATGCCGGGTATTCACCACGTAATGGCACGTTCCATTAAAGATATTTTCTGCCGTTACAAGACGATGAAAGGCTTCCAGGTAAAGCGTAAGGCCGGATGGGATACTCACGGACTCCCTGTGGAACTGGGTGTGGAGAAAGCACTGGGCATTACGAAGGAAGACATCGGAAAAACCATCTCCGTGGCCGACTATAACGCTGCCTGCCGCAAGGACGTGATGAAGTTCACGAAAGAATGGGAGGACCTGACACACAAGATGGGATATTGGGTAGACATGAAAGAACCGTATATCACCTACGACAACCGCTACATCGAGACACTGTGGTGGCTTCTGAAGCAGTTGTACAAGAAAGGACTTCTTTACAAGGGATATACCATTCAGCCGTATTCGCCTGCTGCCGGTACAGGACTGAGCTCGCACGAGCTGAACCAGCCGGGATGCTATCGCGACGTGAAGGATCTGACGGTAGTCGGACAGTTCAGAATGAAGAACCCGAAACCGGAGATGGCAGAGTGGGGAACCCCTTACTTCATAGCATGGACTACTACTCCGTGGACTTTGCCCAGCAACACAGCACTCTGTGTAGGCCCGAAAATCGACTATGTAGCCGTACAGACTTACAATGGTTATACCGGCGAAAAGATGACGGTTGTTCTGGCCAAGGCATTGCTCTACACACACTTCAATAAAAAGGCGGAAGACATTGCATTAGAGGATTATAAGCCCGGCGATAAACTGATTCCGTTCAAGGTAGTCGGCGAGTACAAAGGTACCGACTTGGTCGGCATGGAGTACGAACAGCTGATTCCTTGGGTGAAGCCGACCGAACTGGACAAGGATGGCAACTGGCAGGAAGCATCGGCCAAAGCTTTCCGTGTGATTCCCGGTGACTATGTGACGACGGAAGACGGTACGGGTATCGTACACATCGCCCCGACTTTTGGTGCCGACGATGCCAACGTGGCACGTGCAGCCGGCATCCCGTCACTGTTCATGATCAACAAGCGCGGCGAGACCCGTCCGATGGTCGACCTGACCGGTAAGTTCTATCTGCTGGACGAACTGGACGAGAAGTTTGTAGCCGAGTGTGTGGATGTTGAGGCTTATAAGGAATACCAGGGCCGTTGGGTGAAGAATGCTTACGACCCGCAATTCACCGTAGACGGCAAGTACGACGAAAAGGCCGCACAGGCTGCCGAGTCGCTCGACTTCTACATCTGCATGATGATGAAAGCCGCCAACCAGGCATTCAAGATCGAGAAACATGTACACAACTATCCCCACTGCTGGCGTACAGACAAACCGGTGCTCTACTATCCGTTGGACAGCTGGTTCATCCGCAGTACGGCTTGCAAGGAACGCATGATGGAGCTGAACAAGACCATCAACTGGAAACCGGAAAGCACCGGTACAGGACGTTTCGGCAAGTGGCTGGAGAATCTGAACGACTGGAACCTGAGCCGTTCGCGCTACTGGGGTACTCCGCTTCCTATCTGGCGTACCGAAGACGGCACGGAAGAGAAGTGTATCGAGTCGGTAGAAGAACTTTACGCCGAGGTAGAAAAATCGGTGGCTGCCGGTCTGATGCAAAGCAATCCTTACAAGGAGAAAGGCTTTGTTCCCGGTGTATATACCAAAGAAAATTACGATAAGATAGATTTGCACCGTCCGTATGTCGACGATATTATCCTTGTTTCGAAAGACGGTCAGCCCATGAAGCGTGAGTCGGACCTGATAGACGTATGGTTCGATTCCGGTTCCATGCCTTATGCACAGATTCATTATCCGTTCGAGAATAAAGAACTGCTTGATTCGCATCAGGTATATCCGGCCGACTTCATCGCCGAAGGTGTGGACCAGACACGTGGCTGGTTCTTTACACTGCACGCCATTGCTACCATGGTCTTCGACAGCGTATCTTACAAGACGGTTATTTCCAACGGACTGGTGCTCGACAAGAATGGCAACAAGATGTCGAAGCGTTTGGGCAATGCAGTCGATCCTTTCGCTACGATCGAGAAATATGGTTCCGACCCCTTGCGCTGGTACATGATTACCAACTCTTCGCCGTGGGACAACCTGAAGTTCGATGTGGACGGAGTAGAGGAAGTACGCCGTAAGTTCTTCGGCACACTCTACAACACCTATTCGTTCTTCGCCCTTTACGCCAACGTGGACGGATTTGAGTACAAGGAAGCCGACGTGCCGATGGCAGAACGTCCGGAAATAGACCGCTGGATTCTTTCCGTACTGAATACGCTGGTGAAGAACGTAGACGCATGCTATAACGACTATGAACCGACAAGAGCCGGACGTCTGATTTCCGACTTTGTCAACGATAACCTGTCTAACTGGTATGTCCGTCTGAACCGCAAACGTTTCTGGGGCGGAGAATTCACACAAGACAAACTGTCTGCTTATCAGACATTGTATACCTGTCTGGAGACTGTAGCCAAGCTGATGGCTCCTATTGCTCCTTTCTATGCCGATATGTTGTACATGGACCTGATTGCCGTAACCGGACGCGACAACGTAGTTTCCGTGCACTTGGCCAAGTTCCCGGTATGTCAGGAAGGCATGATCGACAAGGAGCTGGAAGCCCGTATGCAGATGGCTCAGGACGTCACTTCGATGGTATTGGCATTGCGCCGTAAGGTGAACATCAAGGTTCGCCAGCCGCTACAGTGCATCATGATTCCTGTAGTTGACGAGGAACAGCGTGCCCATGTGGAAGCAGTGAAGTCGCTCATCATGAACGAAGTGAATGTCAAGGAAATCCGTTTCGTGGACGGCGCAGCCGGTGTGCTTGTCAAGAAGGTGAAATGCGACTTCAAGAAGCTGGGACCGAAATTTGGCAAGCAGATGAAAGCGGTGGCAGCACAAGTGGCAGAAATGTCGCAGGAAGCCATTGCCGAACTGGAAAAGAACGGATCGTACACTTTCCATCTGGACAGTGGCGATGCTGTTATCGAGACGAGCGACGTTGAAATCTTCAGCGAAGATATTCCCGGCTGGCTGGTGGCTAACGAAGGCAAGCTGACCGTTGCTCTGGAGGTCACTGTGACTGAAGAGTTGCGTCGTGAAGGTGTAGCCCGTGAACTGGTGAACCGTATCCAGAATCTGCGCAAGTCGAGCGGATTTGAAATAACTGATAAAATTCGGATCTGCTTATCAAAAAATCAGCAGACAGATGATGCGGTAACCGAATATAAAGACTATATTTGTAACCAAGTCTTGGGAACCTCACTTACGCTTGTGGATGAGGTAGAAAACGGTACAGAGTTGAATTTCGATGATTTCTCTTTGTTCATAAACGTTGAAAAGGAAGTGGCTAAGGCTTAAAAGAGAACCATATTAAGAACCCTAAATAAAATTCTACAGCTATGGCAGAAAAGACAAGATACTCGGATGCTGAATTGGAAGAATTCCGCGCCATTATAATGGAAAAGCTGGAATTGGCACAACGCGATTATGATTTGCTGAAAGCAAGTCTGACAGGTGCCGATGGAAACGATACAGACGATACATCGCCTACTTACAAGGTGTTGGAGGAAGGTGCCAATACATTGTCAAAGGAAGAAACAACGCGTCTGGCACAGCGTCAGTTGAAGTTTATTCAAGGATTGCAGGCTGCATTGGTACGCATCGAGAATAAGACGTACGGCATCTGCCGCGAGACCGGTAAGCTGATTCCTGCTGAACGCTTGCGTGCTGTGCCTCATGCAACTTTGAGTATAGAAGCTAAAAACAACGGAAAGAAGTAAATGAGTAAAATTCTCACGAAAGGCCGGATAGCCTTGTCCGTTATATTTTCGGTATTGATCATTGACCAGATTATCAAAATCTGGATTAAGACTCACATGTTCTGGCATGAGAGTATCCGGGTGACCGACTGGTTCTATATCTATTTTACCGAGAATAATGGCATGGCTTTCGGCATGGAAATTTTCGGAAAACTGTTCCTGACCAGCTTCCGTATAGTTGCAGTGGCATTCATAGGATGGTTCCTGTACAAGTTTGTGAAGCATGGGATGAAGACCGGTTTCATTGTCTGCATTTCACTGATTCTGACCGGAGCTTTGGGGAATATTATAGACAGCGTATTTTACGGAGTCATCTTCAACGAAAGCACCCATGCGCAGATTGCATCCTTTATGCCGGAAGAAGGCGGATATGCGCCGTTGTTCTATGGTAAGGTAGTAGATATGTTCTATTTCCCTATCATCGAGACCGACTGGCCGCAGTGGATGCCATTTGTCGGAGGGGAACATTTTATATTCTTTAGCCCTATCTTCAATTTTGCTGATGCGGCCATCAGTTGTGGCATTATAGCCCTGCTGCTGTTCTATAGCAAATATTTGAATGATGCCTATCATGCTGTGACAAAAAAATCATGAAAGGAAAGATGCGGATTCGATGGTATAGTATTGCTCTGTCGGTTTTATGTCTGAGTGCTTGTCAGGTGAAAAGACCTGACACAGTGCTGCCAGATGCGACGATGGAGAATGTGCTTTATGATTACCACATTGCCAAGGCAATGGGCGAGGATATCCCCTACAATGACTCGTACAAAAAGGTGCTCTATGTAGAATCCGTCTTCAAGAAGTATGGCATCACTCAGGCGCAGTTCGATTCATCCATGGTGTGGTTTGCCCGCAACCCCGATGCCTTGACCAAGGTATACGAGAAAGTCAACCAACGGCTGAAAGCCCGGCGCGACGGCATCAACCACCTGATTGCCTTAAGAGAAAACCGTCCTAAGTCCTCCCGTCCGGGAGACAGCATTGATGTGTGGTTCGGACAGCGCATTTATCAGCTGACGGGCATGCCTTTGGACAATAAAGTAGCTTTTACCATACCTTCCGACTCCAATTTCCATAGCCGTGACACCTTGCGGTGGAGCGTCCGTTTCCAGATGCTGGGTAAAGCGGCGGATGTGCTTACGGCACCTGTGATGGGAATGCAGGTAGCCTACACCAAAGATACGGTTATCAGCACCATGCTGCATGTGCTGAAGGAAGGTACGAATACGCTGACCCTGTATGCCGACACGTTAGGTGATATCAAGGAGGTCCGTGGCTTTGTGTACTATCCGAAACAGGAGGAAGCCGGCGACTTGCTTCTTGACCGGATTTCGCTGATGCGCTACCATGCGAAAGACTCCTTGCCGGCAATTGCAGCCGATACCTTGCAGGCCGATTCGTTGCGTGCCGATTCCTTGCGGAAAGACTCTTTGCCCAAAGCGAAGGACGATGTGCAGAAGCTGCAGGAAACGCCCTCGCAGCAGGAAGAACGCTCGGAAGAACGTGCACGCCCTCGTCCGGGCGTCAACAATGTGCCGGTTAGCAACAATACTTCTACCCTGAAGTCCGGACAGCGGTTGCAAAAAGCTACCTTAAAGAAGCAGAATGTGGTTCCTTTAAAAACAAGAATGCGAGAAGAATGAAAAGATTTGCCTCGCATTATTTGTTTCTACCAGGCTATGGCTATCTGAAGCAATATGTGGTAGAGGTAGAACAGGGATACGCCGTTCGCATCTTTCCGCTGAAAGAAGAAGTCGAAGACGTCGAATGGCTGCCGGGAGTCATCGCTTTGTTCCCCGAAGGGCCGGATGGCGAACTGGCATCCTATCTGTATTATCCTTTCGACTTCAACGCCATGCAGCCTGTCGCCGGAACTCGGCACAGACCACTGCGGTAGCGATGGCCACATTGAGCGACTCGGATGTTTCGCGGCTGACCGGATAGTTGGGGATATACAGCTTGCGGTTTACCAGTTGTTCTACATCGCGGCCTATTCCTTTCCCTTCGTTCCCCATGATGATGAGTCCGTGCTCGGACAGCGGTTGTTCGTAGATGTTTTTCCCGTCCAGGAAGGTTCCGTATACGGGTACGCCGTTCAGCGAGCGGATCAGTTCAGGCAAATCGGTATAGTGCACTCTGACCCGTGCGATTCCTCCCATCGTGGCCTGAATGGCTTTGGGGTTGTAGATGTCGGCCGTGTTGGGTGAGCAGAAAATGTCTTCTATGCCAAACCAGTCGGCCAGGCGCACAATGGTTCCCAGGTTTCCGGGGTCTTGCACGTCGTCGAGTGCCAGGCAGAGTGAATGTTCTACGATTTTAGGGTCGGTCATGTACTGCGGCTGTTCGAATACGGCCAATACCTGTTGCGGAGTTTTTTGCAGGCTGGCGCGTGCAAGCTCCTCTTCCGTCACCTCTGTTATGTCCTGAATGTCCGTCAGATTCTTTTGCGAGGCAAGCCATTCGCGGGTGCCCATCAGGAAACGGCAGTCGAAGTGTCCTAACAGGTCTTCTACCAGCTTGGGGCCTTCTGCCAGAAATACGTTTTCTTCTTTGCGCTTTTTCTTTAACTCCAGCGAATGGATATATTTGATGCGATTCTTGCTTATTGCCATTTTTGTTTCTGTTTCGGTTAATTTGATATGGTTTTGACACAGCCACGTATCCTATTTTCGTGAAACAAAAATACGGGATATTTTTCAGATAATCAAAAACTGTGAACTCTTCCGGCGTTTTTTCTCTGATATGAAAAAATATACTATATTTGTAGGCGTTTTTTTATGCGCCACCTTGATTGACTCCGGAATGAAAAAAGTCTTACGCCTTGCACTGTATGCGGCCATTGTTTTGTTTGGGGCTTCGTGCTCTTCCACCAAGTATGTGCCGGAAGGTTCCTATTTGCTGGACGAGGTGCGCATACATACGGACAACAAGGATGTAAAGCCTTCCAGCCTCTCTCTTTATGTCCGGCAGAATCCGAATGCCAAATGGTTCAGTCTGGTGAAAACCCAGCTTTATGTTTACAACATGTCCGGCCGCGACAGTACGCGCTGGATCAACCGCATATTGCGCCGAATGGGAGATGCTCCGGTCATTTACAGCGAGGATGAAACCGAGCGTACAAGGGACGAGATAGGAAAAGCGGTGCGCAACATGGGCTATATGGGCGCCACCGTTGCCGCGGTGCCGAGCTACAAAGGGAAGAAAGTAAAGCTGACCTATCGGGTGACGACGGGCAAGGCTTACAAGGTGCGTACGCTGAACTATGATATCCCTGATGAAAAAATCCGGAACTATATGCGGCAGGATTCGGCAAAGACGTATCTGAAAGAGGGAATGCTTCTGGATGTGAATTTGCTGGATCTGGAGCGGCAGCGCATTACGGACAACCTGCTTCGGAACGGCTATTATAAGTTCAACAAAGACTACCTTACCTACACGGCCGATACTGTCAGAAATACTTTTCTGGTCGACCTGACGCTGCATCTGTCGCCATACAGGGGAAGCGGTGACGGACAGGCACAGACGCACCGGCAATACACCATCGATAAGGTCAATTTTGTGACCGACTACAATGTGCTTCAGTCTTCGGCCTTGAGCAGCATTGAGGTAAACGACTCCGTACACTACAAAGGCTATCCCATTTACTATAAAGACAATCTCTATCTGCGGCCTCAGGTGCTGACCAACAGTTTGCAGTTTACTCCGGGCAGCCTGTACAATGAGTACGACGTTCAGCGCACTTATGCCAACTTCGGGCGTTTGCAGGCACTGAAATATACGAATATCCGCTTCTTCGAGGTCCAGCGGAACGACAGTGCTTTGCTGAACGCTTATGTGATGCTGACCAAGAGCAAGCATCAGTCTGTTTCGTTCGAGCTGGAAGGAACCAATTCGGCGGGCGACCTGGGGGCAGCCGCTTCCGTCTCTTTCCAGCACCGCAACCTGTTTAAGGGCTCGGAACTGTTTATGGTCAAGCTGCGTGGGGCATACGAAGCTGTGTCCGGTCTGCAAGGCAGTTATCGTGACGAAGACTATACCGAACTGGGTGCCGAAACTACCATCAACTTTCCGCGTTTCCTTTTCCCGTTCCTGTCGTCCGATTTCTGTAGGAAGATAAGGGCCAGTACGGAGTTCGGCTTGCAGTATAATTATCAGTTCCGTCCCGAGTTTACCCGTATCGTAGCTTCGGGCAGCTGGAGCTACAAGTGGGGAATGCAGCAGAGCAACATGCAGCATCGCATCGACCTGCTCGACATCAATTACCTGTACATGCCTTGGATTTCGCAGGAGTTCGAAGAGCAATATCTGGAAAAAGATGAAAACTATATCCTGAAGTACAATTACGAAGACCGGTTGATCGTCCGTACGGGCTATAGTTTTGTTTACAACAGTGCCGGGCGTGCCTTGATGAACAACACCTTGATAGGCGATTCGTATTCGGTACGTTTCAACATCGAGTCGGCGGGCAACCTGTTATATCTGTTGGGACGTACGGTAGGCATGAAGAAGAACGAGAACGACGAGTATACGCTGCTCAATATCCCGTTTGCCCAATACGTGAAGGGAGATATTGATTTTGCCAAGAATATCATGATCGACAATCGCAACTCGCTGGCCTTCCATATTGGTGGCGGCATAGCGGTGCCCTATGGAAATGCTACCGTAGTTCCGCTGGAGAAGCGCTATTTCTCGGGAGGTGCCAACAGCGTGCGTGGCTGGTCGGTGCGCAATTTAGGACCGGGTTCTTTCCCCGGCGACGGCAATTTCCTGAATCAGACAGGCGACATCAAGCTCGATGCCAGCATCGAATATCGCACCCGCCTGTTCTGGAAGTTCCGGGGCGCGGTGTTTGTCGATGCCGGAAACATCTGGACGTTGCGCGATTACAAGGACCAGCCCGGAGGTCAATTCCGCTTTAACAAGTTCTATAAGCAGATTGCGGTGGCATACGGATTGGGGTTGCGCCTCGATCTGGACTTTTTCGTGTTGCGTTTCGATGGAGGTATGAAGGCGGTCAATCCCGCCCAGGGGGCAGAGCGTTATCCTATTATCCATCCCGATTTCGGCCGCGATTTTGCCTTCCATTTTGCCGTAGGTTATCCCTTCTGATTTTTCCCCAGTTGGGGAATTATTTTTTCCCAGTTAGGGAATTATTTTTTCCCAGTTAGGGAATAATTTTTTCCCAGTTAGGCGTTTTCCGTGTAATCCGTGCCTGAGGAAAATTGCAAGCAATACTCGTGGAAGTTGCAAGCAATACTCGTGGGAATTACATGTAATACTCGTGGAGATTGCTTGTAATACCCGTCGGCTTTCCTTTCACAACCCGGCAGCATTGCTTGTTAATCTCGGCGACATTGTTTGTTACGTCCGACAGCATTGCTTGTTACGCCGGCTAACTACCTATATTGCGCGGCTAAAGTAGGTAGTTACGGTCGCCAAGTGGCACTTTGGGAATGAAAAGTGAATAATTGGAAATGAATAACGTGGGTGAAAGATGGATACGCGGACGACGCTGAATGGGCGGATTCACACGGATAAAGATAAGAAAAGGGAAAAATGGGTTCACGCTTTCAATAGGAAAAATCTGCGCTGATAATCAGTAATATATGGTGAAAGATAAGTTTCACGTTCATTCAATTAAAAATTAAAATCCGCGTTCATCCGCATCTTCCGTGTCGTCCGCGTATCTATCTTTTCGCCTATCTATCCTTCACCGCAACGCGTTAATTCTTAAAAGATTACGGTGAAACTTCACCCTATAAACGCCGTGAAACTCTGTGCTTTCTGTGGTGAGTCGGAAATAAAAAAATCGTATCTTTGCCACCAAAATAAATTCACCGACATGAAACTGATGCATTACCTCCTCTTGTTGCTCTGCTTGTGCTGCTTGTCCTGCGGCTCGCGCACGGACTATCCCAATCTGCTTACCAAGGCGGACAGCCTGATAGATGCCCGTCCCGACAGTGCCTTGACTCTGTTGCATAGCATCCCTCCTTCGGCCTTAGAAGGGGGCGACCGCATGCGTCACCGGTTGCTGACCGTGGAGGCGGAATGCCGCAACGGACAGATGCCGGCCAACGACTCATTGCTGTTGCCGGTCATCGGCTATTTCCATCGTACCGGTGATGTCTTTTGGGAAGCGCGGGGCGAGTACAACCGAGGCTGCATCCTTTATCAGGATCATCGGCAGTCCGGACAGTCGTTGGACATCTTTCAACGGGCAAAGACACTGATGGAACAGTGTGGAAATACCTGGTGGTTAGGGCGGACGTATGGAAGGATGGCCTATATCTATCACAGCCAGGGGATGTATTCGCAAGCCGATTCCCTTTATAAGGAAACAGAACAATTGGCCGTACAAGTGGGAGATACTGCATTGTGGTTAGAAACATTGGATAGGAGGAGCGTCCATTTAATAGCTTTGGGGGAGGAACATTACCGGGAAGCGGAAACGCAATTACTGAAGGCTTGTCAATTGGCTCATCACAAACTGTTTTTAAAAAATAAAATTCGTTGTATGTTGACTTTAAGCCAATTGTACAGCTATATGGAGGATGGCAGACGAGCTTTGTGGTTTGCTCGGGAGGCTTGGTTACAGGAACCAGATACTACACGGAAGTACATGTCCGGTCTTCTGACTGGCGAAGCTTACTATCAGTTAAATCGTTATGATTCTGCTATAATCTGGTTTGAAAAGACGATTGCGTACCGTCCTTCTTTGGCTGTCCGTTCGGCGGCCTACATGCGTCTGGCAGATATTGCCGAAGAACAGGGGGATGCGGAAAAGGCGTTGGCCTATCAGAAGAAGTATCAGCAGACCGAGAACGAACTGACAGAACAGTCGCAGGTAACCGAAATCCGTTTGACAGAACAGTCGCAGGCACATCGGCAGGAACAGTCGCAAATGAAGCGGCTGATTCTGATTTGTCTGGCGGCAATTGGCGCATTGGCCGTTTGCATTGTGCTGTTGTTGGGGCGACGAGCCAGAGAGCGGAAACGCCTTCGCGGGCAGATGGATGCACTGATGAAGTTCTGGTGGAGGGAACATCGGGTGCTGTTGTCAGCAGCCCCGTCAGTGGTTGAGCCGGAAATCCTCTTACTGCCTTTCAATGAACCGAAAGAGGTGCACCCTCTGATCGATTTTGACGACTTGATCAGTCATCTTCGCGAAACGGAACTATATGCCAAGGTGACCCGTATTCTTTCTTACCACCAATCCTACAACGACTATGAAGAACATTTCACGGTAGAAGATCAGAATGAACTGCTTAACCTGATTAACCGTTTTACGGATGGTTTCATCACCCGTCTGGAAAAACAAGTTTCACTTTCCGAAAAGGACCTTCGTTTTTGCGGGCTCCACTTGTTGGGCTTGTCCACACAGGACATCGCCATTCTGTTGGAAAAAGACCGTTCCGGTGTATATAAACGTCAGAAACGTCTCCTGCATCAATATTTCCCGGATGCAGGCGATGAAAAGTTGGAAAAGGTGTTGAAAAGCATCAAATAGCCCCGTTCCACACCTTTTCCACACTTAGAAGTTTGTGGAAAACTGAAAATTCCACAAAAATTCCACAAACCCAATGCTTTCAGACAGCTAATTTTGAAACATTTAAGAGGTAAACCGCCTGCCCGGAAAGTAGGGGAGGCGTTGGTTAAACTAAAAAACATCTATGTTATGAAAGCCTTGTTATACGTGTTTATGCCGCTGTTCGTATTGGGCAGCTTCCTCCCTCAGCAGGGAAGTGATGAAACCAGAAACGTGACGGTCATTGTACATTTGGACGACCAACTTTCACAAGTGGAACAGACCGTCTATCTCCACTCTTATCTTCCGTGGGTATCGGGCGGAGAGATGAATATCTGGGACTCGGTACGGACAGAAAAAGAACAGAAAACAGTGGAACTGCAAGGGGTTTTGCTTCTTGAAAATAGTGTACGTATCACCTTCTCTAAAGAAGGTCCCAATGACTTGGTTGTTTATTTGATCCCCAACGATACGGTGGAAATAGAGGCTTTCTATGACGATATGGCACAGACTACTTGGAGAAAGGCATTGAAGGGGAAAGTTCATAACGAGATTATAGGGTTTGATATGATGTCCAGAAGCATGTGGAAAACACGGCATCGGCTGGAGGATGAGGGGAAAAAGGACAGTCTTCTTCTGTGGGACCGCATGATGGTGGATTACTATTGTAAGGAAGTCAAGCAGAATCCGCATTATGTAGCTGCCAATGCCGCACGGGTGTTTTTGCAGATTAATTTTAGAGATTACATCAGCGAAGACAGCGTGATGGCTTTGAGGCAGTATATTGCAAAAAAGTGGCCGAATGATATACGAGCCATTCAAGTAACTCAGAAAAAAGTGGATAATTCGCAATCGGAAAGAAGCCTGAGAACTCGCCGGAGAATCAGTGACGTGAAGAGAGAAAAGGCCGTTTATCAGATGGCCAGAAAGAACACGGAAATAGGGAAAACGCTGTCGCTCAATCTGGAAAGTGCGGACGGTGGGAAAGTAGCCCTGTCCGATCTGAAAGGGTGCCGCTACATTTATGTGGACGTATGGGCCACGTGGTGTAAGCCCTGTCGTGCTCAGTTCCCGTACGTCAAGCAGGCTTTGGCGAAGTATCCTCAGGACTTGAAAGTGTATGCCGTCTCTATTGACAACAATCATACCGGGTGGCGCGAAAGTATCGTAAAAGACTCTCTGCAAGCTTTTGTCAATGTCATCGGTACGGACAACAACCGGAACCTGCTTCCGGAGGTGGCACGCTTGGGCGTGAAACTGATACCACGTTCTTTCCTGCTGGACAACCATTGCCGGATTGTGGCGAAAGACTTGCACGGCGAGGATTTGATACAGAAATTGGATAGTCTGATGGCGCAATGAAGAAATTTACAAATAGAATCTTATGAAAACATTGCTTTCTGCCTTCTTATGTTTAACTCTTTTGGCTCTGACTTCAAGTAAAGGCCCTGAAAAGAACTTTTGTATTACAGTGATAGCAGATAGCTCCTTATGCATTCCGTCGCAATATGTATATCTTCATTATTTACGTTATAATGAATGCTACATAGAAGATTCGGCTTTGTTGTCGCCACAGGATAAGACTGTACATTTGTATGGATTTGTACCCGAACAAGAAATGGTATCTCTTTTATTTGAAAAACAAGGTCCGGGAGAAGTGGATATAGTTGCAACTCCCGGAGATAGCATTTCTATTCACATCAATGATGCGGATTGGCAAAATGTGGTTATGAAAAAAGTAGCAGGTTCGCCTGCGACAAATGAAGAAGCCGATTATTTTAACCGCAGAGACAGTTTGTTACAACAGAGATTTGGCTTATTGGAAAAAATGACTGTCTATCAAACGGATTCAAGCTATCAGGTATTGACTGCTGAAATTAAAGAAATAGAAGCAAAACTCAGACGTAATGAAATCCAATCTCTTAAAAACACAACTTACCCTTATATAGCATGGTTGCGTGCAGTTTTATTGTCTGTCAATGATTATGGTGAAGATTCTGTAAAGAAAATGAGAGCAGAAGTCATTTCGCGTTTTCCTCTTTATAAAAAAATGTGGCGACTGAAACCCGATAGGAAAAGATGTCCGCCCGGTAGCGAAGAATCGCGCCAAAATCTGGCGAGATTAAGTGCAATACGGGCAAAGAAGAGGGTATTAAAAAACCAAAAGAAAGAATCGATGCCAGTGAGTCTGGAGATGCAAAATGAACTGGAAGTTACCGGAAGATATGCACTTTGGAATATAGAAGTATCTGATACAAACGACGTTACAAGACAACTTCCTATTCAGACAGAGAAATATGTTTTCGTAAACTTCTGGGCTACATGGTGTGTACCCTGTCTGCTCAATTTGAAATTTATCGATCAGTTGCCAGAGAAATATGGGAAAAAATTGTTGATATACAATATTTCATTGGATAACAACAAAAAGAAGTGGAAAAACACCATCCAAACACTCAATCCTAAAATCTATAATTTATCGGGGATAAACAGTCAAGGTGAATTGTATAAAAGCATTGAGCGCTTGCATATAGAAACGGTTCCTGCGAATTATCTGATTGGTCCTGACGGGAAAATTCTTTTTGTGGATATATCTAAAAAGAAACTGGTTCATGTGTTAGACAGTATATTCAATTAAACAAAGTTTCGCCGGGTACAGCCTTCCCGCATAGAAATGTGTGCAGGACTTGTGCTGTTACCCGGCGAAGCTTATATTATGAAAATTAGCGGGCGGCGTAATAAGTGTTCACCATAGTAGCCTGGCGGGCAGTTGCTACGCCTTGTGCATCCAACGTGACGTTCATGGCCTCTCCGTTGGGCAGATACATCTGTGCGGTGCCGTCGTTGTTCATTTGCAACAGTTCGGTGCTTACTCCGTCTGCTACAACGTTCCAAGTGTTAGCCTCTTTGTTGTAGACCAGTTCCATGGAGAGATTTTCTCCTTCTTTGGTAATGGAGTATCCGTTTTCGAGTGTCTTTACCAGATAATCCCCGTTTTCACCTTTCACTTTCTTAATGTCGCCTACGCTGGCCATCGGATTGCTGCCGCTCCAGAATTCAATGGAGTTAATGACAACTGCATCGGCCAGATAGCATACTCCGTACACAGGAATGATGTTGCATGCCAGATATACGAGTTCGTTGACAAATTTGTTGCCAATACTTTGATTCCAGTTGACCAACTTGCTATGCAAGCCGAATGAACCTACACAAGAACTTAAGAGAAAAGCACCGCAGATCATTACGGTAGCTGCCATTTTAAGATTGATTTTTTTCATAACGTAATCTTTTTAATACTGTGTGTTTAGGGAATAAACGTCCCTTGTCGAAGTTCTATTCCATTGCAAATATAGCATTTTTTGTGATAGTTGTATCGTTGAAGCTTCAAAAGAATATCATATTATATAAAAAAAGGCATGGACCACAACCGAAGTAAGCTGATGAAGAATCGAAAATCCTTCAGACCTTCTTGGGGTGGGCCATGCCTTTTCAGGACAGTTTCTTATATTTTTATACAGTGCCTGCTGTTATTTAGTCGAACAGGCTTCTGAACTTTTTAAATATCTTTTCTTTGATGGAAGTGTTGGGCTTGAAGTTGTCCGAGTTCTCCATTTCCTCCAGTTGTTTCTTTTCGTCTTTGCTCAAAGTTTCGGGAACGTATACGCTGATATTCACAAGCAGATCGCCCGTTCCATATCCGTTTACGCTCGGCAGACCTTTGCCACGCAGGCGAAGCACTTTGCCCGGTTGGGTTCCCGATTCTATTTTTACTTTTACTTTTCCGTCGATGGTCGGGATCTCCACAGTTCCGCCCAGTGCTGCGGTAGGGAAGCTAAGCAGGAGATTGTAGATCAGATCGTTTTCGTCGCGGATCAGTTCCTTGTCAGCTTCTTCCTCTATCAGAATCAGCAAATCGCCGGGGATGCCGTTGTGCTTGCCGGCGTTTCCTTTTCCGCTCATGGAGAGTTGCATGCCTTCGGCCACTCCAGCCGGAATCTTTACGGTTACTACTTCTTCTCCGTAGACAATTCCTTCACCGCCACATTCCTTACATTTGTTTTTAATGATTTTGCCTTCACCGCCACAGGTAGGACACGTGCTGCGTGTCTGCATGGTGCCAAGAATTGTCTGCTGCTTGCGAATGACTGTACCACTGCCGTTACAGGTCGGACAGGTTTCGGTTCCGCCGTTTCCTTCTGCTCCCGTACCATGGCAATGACTACAGGGAACATATTTCTTCAGCTTGAACTTCTTTTCTACTCCGGTTGAAATTTCTTTCAGATTCAGTTTAACCTTTACCCGCAGGTCGGAGCCGCGATAGCGACGCTGCTGCGCACCTCCGTCACCGCCAAATCCTCCGAATCCGCCTCCGAATCCGCCGTGGCCGCCAAAAATATCGCCAAACATGGAGAAGATATCATCCATTGACATACCACCGCTGAAGCCTCCGAACGGTCCGCCGTTGCCGGCTGCTCCGCTTACTCCGGCATGTCCGAACTGGTCGTAACGGGCCCGTTTTTCCGGATTGCTCAATACGTCGTAAGCTTCGGCTGCCTCTTTGAATTTTTCTTCCGCTTCTTTATCGCCCGGGTTTTTGTCCGGGTGATATTGGATGGCTTTCTTTCGATAAGCCTTCTTTATTTCGTCTGCAGATGCTTTTTTGTCAACGCCTAATACCTCGTAGTAATCTCTTTTTTCCATATTACTTAAGTTTCGCAAGTGTCATTTTTATTCTCCGACTACCACTTTGGCATGACGGATAACTTTGTCATTTAGAGTATAACCTGTCTGAACGCAATCCAAAATCTTTCCCTTCAGGTTTTCTGTGGGAGCCGGAATGACGGCGATTGCTTCATGGAAGTCTGTATCGAGTTCCTTTTCCTGGGTCTCGATGACTTTTACTCCGTTCTGTTCCAGTACCTTCATGAATTTGTTGTAGATAAGCTCAACGCCTTCTCTGACTGCTGCTACATCAGTGGCAGTCTCGATATTCTTAAGGGCACGCTCAAAGTCGTCGACAATAGGCAGAATGCTGCTGATGCTTTTTTCTGCTCCGTTCAGGATGAGTTCGGCTTTCTCCTTCATGGTCCGTTTGCGGTAGTTGTCAAATTCGGCCGACAGGCGCAGATATTTGTCTTTTTGCTCTTCGAGCATGTGCTGGGCTTTTTCCAATTCCTGAGCCAGCTTTTCCTCGTTACTCATGGAAGTGTTTTCTTCCTCACGAACTTCATTCTGATCTGTTGCAACCTCTTCCTGCTCGTTAGGGTGGGCATTCTGAGTACCCAGATTCTCTTCTCTGTTGTTTTCTTTTTCTGGATTCATATTGTTATTATGCTTATTGTTTCTGTAATATTTTTTATCTTTCATCGTTTCTAAGGTTTAAGTTTTGCATTTTCTTAATTTCTGTTCCTACAAAAACTTTGCCAAAAATGCTTTTGTACAAAAACGCTGCAAAGTTAACACTTTTATGCCAGATTGACAGCGTTTCTCTGTTTCTATTCCTGAAATAATCGTATCTTTGCCGGCAAAATGAATGAATATAGGGTATTAGCTCGTAATTTGTAAATAAATTCAAAGATAGGAAGATGATTACAGTCTCGAATGTTGCAGTGCAATTTGGTAAAAGAGTGTTGTTTAATGACGTAAATCTGAAGTTTACGAACGGTAATTGTTATGGTATAATTGGGGCGAATGGAGCCGGAAAATCAACTTTTTTGCGGACGATATCCGGGGAGCTGGAGCCAACAAAAGGTTTGATTACATTGGGACCCGGAGAACGGCTTTCCGTTTTGAGCCAGGACCACTTCAAGTGGGATGCTTTCACGGTGATGGACACTGTGATGATGGGGCATACTGTCTTGTGGGACATCATGAAGCAGCGCGATGCATTGTATGCCAAGGAAGACTTTACCGACGAGGATGGATTGAAGGTTTCCGAACTGGAAGAGAAATTTGCCGAACTGAACGGATGGAATGCCGAAAGTGACGCTGCGGCTTTGCTGAGTGGCCTGGGCATAAAGGAAGACAAGCACTATGTGATGATGGGCGAACTGAACAATAAGGAGAAGGTGCGTGTGATGTTGGCGCAGGCCTTATATGGAAACCCTGACAACTTGCTGCTTGACGAGCCTACCAACGACTTGGATATGGAAACGGTCACCTGGCTGGAAGAGTATCTTTCGAACTTTGAACACACGGTGCTGGTTGTCAGCCACGACCGACATTTCCTGGATTCGGTTTGTACGCATACGGTGGACATCGATTATGGTAAAATAAACCTTTTTGCCGGTAACTATAGTTTCTGGTACGAGTCCAGCCAGCTGGCGCTTCGTCAGCAGCAGAACCAGAAGGCCAAAGCTGAAGAGAAAAGAAAAGAGCTGGAAGAATTTATCCGTCGTTTCAGTGCCAATGTGGCCAAGAGCAAGCAGACAACCAGCCGTAAGAAGATGCTGGAGAAACTGAATGTGGAAGAAATCAAGCCTTCTTCACGCAAATATCCGGGCATTATTTTTACGCCGGAACGTGAACCGGGCAACCAGATTCTGGAAGTGTCGGGCCTGACGAAAACGTTGGAAGACGGTACGGTACTGTTCCGCGACGTGAACTTCAATGTCGAGAAGGGAGACAAGATTGTCTTTCTGTCCCGCGATCCGCGTGCGATGACTGCTTTGTTTGAGATCATCAACGGAAACATGAAGCCGGATGCCGGACGTTACAATTGGGGTGTTACCATTACTACGGCTTATTTGCCGCTGGACAATACGTCGTTCTTTAATACTGATTTGAACTTGGTAGACTGGCTGAGCCAATATGGCGAAGGCAACGAAGTCTATATGAAGAGTTTCCTGGGCCGTATGCTGTTCTCGGGCGAAGAGGTGCTGAAGAAAGTCAGTGTGCTGTCTGGAGGCGAGAAAATGCGTTGTATGATTGCCCGTATGCAATTGCGTAATGCAAACTGCCTGATACTGGACACTCCGACCAACCATCTGGACCTGGAGTCCATTCAGGCCTTCAATAATAACTTGAAGATTTATAAGGGCAACGTTCTTTTCTCTTCTCACGACCATGAGTTCATTCAGACAGTTGCCAACCGTATTATAGAGCTGACGCCCAATGGCATCATCGACAAGATGATGGAGTATGATGAATACATCACGTCAGATCATATCAAGGAGCTGAAGGCACGTATGTACGGTGCCTGATAGGAAAATGAAGAATGATGAATGGTTAATGATGAATGAAGAATTGACTTGTCATTTACCATTAACCATTAATCATTAACCATTTGCTATTCTTCATTTTTTATTTTTTCTGATAGATCAGCTTGTCGTTATTGTTTCCGAACAGGTTGTCTCCTAAAGTTGTGATGCTGTTGCCTGTTGCTACGACGTGGCGCAGATTGTCACAGTCCATAAAGGCACCGTATTCGATGGCCGTCACGCTGGCAGGAAGCATCAGTGTTCCGCACAGGCGGGTACAACCACTGAATGCACGCTGACCGATGGTTTTCAGCCCATGTGGCAGCTTTATATTCAACAGATACTTTTTCTGTGTAAAGGTATAATCGGGAATGGCAGTTGCATTGCACTGCGTCAGGTCGATGGAAACCAGATTGGGCATATAGTCCCGTATCAGTGTAAAGTCTGCTTCGTCCAGTTTTCCCTCTACGGTCAGGAAGTTCACTTCTTTGGGCTGGATGCCTTTTTTTACCAATTCGCTTGCCAGGCTTCCCATAGCACCTACTTGCACGGTAATGCCTAAGGGCTCTCCTTCGATAAAGGCAAACGTTCCCCAGTTGTCTTTTACCCTGTAGGTATCGCTGCATCCCAGCGGCACAAAAATGGCGGTTATGCTATCGGCCAAGGCCTCTTTGAGCAGGTTGGGAGGTGTCTTTTTGCGTATCTGGCAAATCTTCAGGTTCTTGCAGGCCTTGAACGCCGCATCCTCTATGTTTTTAGTCTTATCGGACAGAATTACGCGGGTCAAAGACTCTTTCCCGACAAAAGTGGTATCGTTGGTCTGCTTGCAGAAAGCGTAGGCAGGAATACAATTGGCCGGATAGATGTAGAAACGGTCGGGAGAAGTGCCGTTTTTGCCGGCATACATGCTGATGGAGGCATTCGATATGTCCAATACCGTCAGTTTGCTGAATCCGTCTCTCAGATAGCGGAAGTCGATGGCGTTCAATTTGCCCTGAAGCGTCAGGTAGGTTATTTCGTTAGCTTCATTTTCTTTGATCAGTTCGGTCAGTGTACCTGCTTTAGGGACATAATATGTTTTTTTTTGTTGCGCGGAAACAGTCAGTGTAATTCCTAATCCGACAACAATGGAAAGGATGCTCTGTAATTTCATGTCTTAAGTGATTTTTTTATAGCTTCAAATATAGAAAAGATTGTTTAAGTTGAGGTGAACTTTTTTCTTTTTATTGTTACTTTTGTCGGATATTAACCTATTTTATTATGAAGGGTATGACCGAAATGAATTGCAGTGAAAAGAGTGGAGTGCCATCGGCCGGTGCCGCCTGGAAGCGGTTTGCTAAAATGGTGTTTGATATTTTGTTGTTCTTGTTTGTCTTTTTGTTGACTTATTCTGTTCTCGGGCTTTTGTTTCCCGTCTTCTTTGCTGAAGAAGGAGGGGCGGGGCAGCAGTGGTTGACTGTAATAGACGAGTTGTTGCTATTGTTGGCCTCGCTGTTTTCCGCATGGCTTGTGTTGCGTATGCGTGGTCTGCCTTTTTCGGCATTGGGATTGCATTTCAAGGGATATGCGAAGGACTGGTGCAGGGGAATGCTGTTTGCCGTTGCACTTTATGCGATAGGCTTTGGCGTCAGCTTGTTGGCAGGCAGTGTGGAAGTGGTTTCGGTGTCGTTCCGCCCTGATTCATTGCTTGTTTCGTTGGCTTTTTTTGCTATTGTTGCCTTTTTCGAGGAACTGACATTGCGTGGCTTTGTGCTTGGCCGTATGCTCGACTCGGGGATGAATAAAATCCTGGCCCTGTTTCTTTCGTCCGTGCTGTTCTCGTTGTTCCATTTTGCCAATCCGGATTTTTCTGTTTTGCCATTCCTCAACATCTTGTTGGCGGGGATGATGCTGGGAGCTTCTTATATATACACCCGTAATCTGAGTTTCCCGATTGCTGTGCATTGGTTCTGGAATTGGTTGCAGGGGCCGGTGTTGGGCTATGAAGTAAGTGGCATCCGCTTTGGCGAAAGCCTGCTGAATCTTCGCCTGTCGGCAAATGAATGGATGAACGGAGGAGACTTTGGCTTTGAGGGCTCTTTGCTTTGTACACTGCTGCTGATTGCGGGAACCCTCATTATTATGAAAATGGAGAGTGGAAAATTGAGAATTGAGAATTGATAATTGATAATTGATAATTGAGAATTGAAAATGGATAATGGATAATGACCTGCGGATGAACAGGAAACAATTCTTCATTATCCATTATCAATTCTCCATTATTTTAGTTCCCGCTATTGACTCCTTTCATTGTAAGCTGTATTCGTTTGCGCTCCAGGTCGATATTAAGAATCTTCACCCGTACGTGCTGATGAATGCTGACTACTTCATTGGGGTCGGAGATATAACGGTCGGCCAGTTGGGATAGATGGACCAGTCCGTTTTCCTTAATGCCGATGTCGACGAATGCTCCAAAGTTGGTTATGTTGCTGACGATGCCAGGCAGCTCCATGCCGACTTGCAGGTCGTCTATGGTCCGAACGTTTTTGTCGAATTCGAATACTTTAATCGGGCCTCTGGGGTCGCGTCCCGGCTTTTCCAACTCCTGCAGAATGTCCTGCAAGGTAGGCATTCCGACGGTGGGAGTGAGATAACGTTCAGGCTTGATGTTTTTTCTCAGTTCTTTGCTGGCTATCAGTTCGCTTACGTTGCATCCCAGGTCTTTGGCCATTTGCTCGACGATGCAATAACTTTCGGGGTGTACGGCCGTATTGTCCAACGGATTCTTCGCATGGGGAATCCGGAGGAAACCGGCACACTGTTCAAAAGCCTTGTTTCCCATCCGAGGCACTTTCAGCAGCTCCTTGCGTGAAGTGAAAGCACCGTTTTCTGCACGATAGTTGACGATGTTCTGTGCCAGCTGTGGTCCTAATCCGGAAATGTAGGTAAGCAGGTGGGTGCTTGCGGTATTCAGGTTGACTCCTACCAGATTGACACAGCTCTCTACAGTCTGATCGAGCGATTTCTTCAGCTTGCTTTGGTCTACATCGTGCTGGTATTGGCCTACACCGATCGATTTCGGGTCAATTTTTACCAGTTCGGCCAGGGGATCCATCAGGCGTCGGGCAATGGACACGGCTCCCCGGACAGTTACGTCGTAATCAGGGAACTCTTCACGGGCTATTTTCGAAGCCGAATAGATGGAAGCACCCTGTTCGCTGACGACAAAAATCTGTATGTCCTGTCTGAAGGTGTGCTGCTTAAGAAACTCTTCTGTTTCGCGACTGGCTGTTCCATTGCCGATGGCAATGGCCTCTATCTTGTAGGTTTCCAGCATTTTCTGTACTTTGGCGAACGCTTCTTTGGGTTTGCTCACGGGTGGGTGAGGGTAGATGTTCTCGTTATGCAGCAGATTGCCCTGTGCATCCAGACAGACAACCTTGCATCCCGTCCGGAAACCGGGATCTATGCCCATGACCCTTTTCTGTCCGAGGGGAGAGGCCAGCAACAGTTGACGCAGGTTTTCGGCAAATACCCGTATGGCTTCGTCGTCGGCCCGCTCCTTGCTCAGTGCGGCAAATTCGGTTTCGATGGATGGTTTCAGCAGTCGTTTGTAAGCATCCTGCACAGCCTGTGCCACTTGCTGCCCACATGCGTTGTTGCTGCGGACGAACAGGCGTTCCAGGCGTTCGGTGCATTCATCGTCATCTGGTCCTAAGCTGACTTTCAGCAGACCTTCCGCCTCGCCGCGGCGGATGGCCAGCAGCCGGTGCGAACTGCATCGTTTCAGTGGTTCGGAGCAGTCGAAGTAGTCTCTGAATTTGGCAGCCTCTTCTTCCTTTCCCTTGACGACTTTAGCGGTCAGTATGGCCTGTCTGGCGAAAGCGTTTCGGATGCAGTTGCGTGCCCGTTCGTTTTCGTTCACTTGTTCGGCTATGATGTCGCGTGCACCTTTCATGGCTTCTTCCACGTTCTTCACTTCTCCTTTTACGTAGGCCTCGGCTCTTTTTTCCGGGTTGGGTTCGCGTTGCAGCATCAGCAGGGTGGCCAGCGGTTCCAGTCCTCTTTGGCGGGCAATTTCTGCGCGAGTCTTCCGTTTGGGTTTGTAGGGCAGGTAGATGTCCTCTAAGGTTGCGCTGTCCCACGTTTCGTCAAGGCGCTTTTGCAGTTCGGCGGTCATTTTTCCCTGTTCCTCTATGGCGTGGACGATTGTTTCTTTTCTCTTGGCCAGTTCGTTCAGTTTGTCGTACTGAATCTGTATGGCTTCTATTTGCACTTCGTTCAGGCCGCCGGTAGCTTCTTTCCGGTAGCGGCTGATAAAGGGAATGGTCGCTCCTTCACTGAGCAGAGAGAGCGTTTTCTCGATTTGTTTTTCCGGAATGCCGAGGGTGGCCGAAAGCATCCGGTGAAAGGTCTGAGTCATTATAGTGTACTTTTTTATGTTTCTTTCAAGTTTCGCAAGTGCTCAACTTCTTCGTTGACAAGGCTTCAGTTAACAAGTCTGCCAGGCCGGAACGTTCCTGTTTGGTGAAATGCCACTTGAAACGGCTTGCTGCAAACGCCTTGTCGACTCGTCTACTTGTTACTCGTCAACTGCAACTTGAGCTTGCGAAGGTTGAGTTAAATGATATAAAGCGGCCAAAAGTACGAAAAAAACTTCTATATTTGTGAACTTTAAAAACTTTATGTTATGAAGATTCGTGCATGTATTTTTGTGAGTATGTTCCTTCTGTCGGGGACACTGAGTGCCCAGCATGAAGAAGTAAAATTGAAAATCGTTCAGACCAGCGACATTCATGGCAATTATTATCCTTACGATTTTATTCTCCAGAAGGAGGCTGTGGGCAGCTTGTCGAGAGTACATAGTTTTGTTCAGAAAGAACGTGAGAGCTATGGTGATAATCTTATTCTGTTGGATAATGGAGACATTCTTCAGGGACAGCCGACGGCCTATTACTATAATTATATGGATACGGCTTCGGTACATGTGACAGCCGACATGATGAACTATATGGGCTACGATGCCGGAAATATGGGAAACCACGATGTAGAGACCGGACGGGCTGTTTTCGACCGTTGGACCCGCGATTGCCATTTCCCAGTATTGGGAGCCAACATCGTAGAGGTATCGACCGGTAAGCCCCATTTTAAACCTTACGAGGTGCTGGAACGGGATGGCGTGAAAATCGTAGTGTTAGGCATGATTACTCCTGCTGTTCCTGCGTGGCTGTCAGAGAACCTATGGCAAGGGCTGCGTTTTGACGACATGGAAGAGACTGCCCGTAAGTGGGTGAAGACGATTCGCGAACAGGAGAAGCCGGACTTGCTGATTGGTATGTTCCATGCCGGACAGAACGCGGTTCTGATGAGCGGTAAGTACAGAGAGAATGCTTCGGTGGAAGTCGCCCGCAATATTCCGGGGTTTGATATTGTGCTGATGGGGCACGATCATGCACGCGAGTGCAAGAAAATACAGAATGTAGCAGGTGATTCTGTCCTGGTGATAGATCCGGCCAATAAAGGAGTCGTTGTATCGGACATTGACGTAACGCTGCAAATGCAGGATGGCAAGGTGGTGAGCAAGCAGATTGACGGAAGGCTTTCAGCAATGGATGCGTATGAGCCAAGTGCTGCGTTCATGAAGCAGTTTGCATCGCAATATGATACCATTCAGCAGTTTGTTTCCAAAAAGATAGGCCGGTTTACAAAGACGATTTCTACTCGTCCGGCATATTTCGGCTCTTCCGCTTTTGTCGATCTTATCCACACGTTGCAGTTGCAGATTGGGCAGGCTGAGATTTCCTTTGTGGCTCCTTTGTCCTACGATACCGAGATTAAGGCTGGCGACGTGTTTGTGAGCGATATGTTCAATTTGTACAAATACGAGAATATGCTTTATACCATGTGGCTTTCGGGAAAAGAGATTCACGACATGCTTGAAATGTCGTATGGGTTGTGGACAGCGCAGATGAAATCGCCTGATGACCATTTGCTGCTGTTGCGTGAGGAACCTCGTGAGGGAGCCGAAGATCGGGCCATGTTCCGTAACTTCAGTTACAATTTCGATTCGGCAGCAGGCATTGTCTATACGGTAGATGTAACAAAACCTGTGGGAGAGAAGGTGAACATTATCAGCATGGCCGATGGTTCTCCTTTTGACATGGGCAAGCGGTATAAGGTCGCATTGAATTCTTACCGGGGAAATGGGGGAGGAGAGTTGCTGACCAAGGGAGCAGGCATTCCTCAAGACAAGCTGAAGGAACGTATCCTGTATTCTACCGATAAGGATTTGCGTTTTTATCTGATGCAGTATATCGAACAGAAGGGAGTGATAGATCCTCAGGCTTTGGGACAGTGGAAATTCATTCCCGAAGAGTGGACGGTGCCTGCTTCCCGCAGAGATTATGAATTGTTGTTTGGTACTCCCATGGAATGATTGAGTAAGCCTTTGGCTCCGAACTACTTTTTTACGGAACCAAAGCACACTGATACGTATTGTTATTTCCAGAGACGGATTATACGGAAAACACGGGGAAGGTTGAAAATAGTCTGTGAATTTCCGTGTAATTCGTGTCTGAAGAAACTGCTCTTCAATTTGATACGTTTTCTTTTCGTATATTTATGAATTCGAACGTACCCGACTTAATGTTTCAGGGGTCATTAGCAGATAGGAGGCAATATGCGAAAGAGGGGCTCTTTTGATGACCTCAGGTTGTGTGCTCAACAACAAGTTGTAACGTTCGCGTGCGGTCTCAAAACGCCAGGAGTCGGCTTTCACTTGGGATACGATGAGGGAGTATTCCAGAATTTTCCTATAAAACATGTTTATCTCCCAGGATATTTCGGTAAGTTGCATCAATTTATCGTATGGTAGCAGATAGACAATGCAGTCTTCCAGAGCTTCAATCATCAATTTGGTAGGCTCTTTTTTCAAGGTGCTTTCAATGCACATCAGGACACATCCTTCATACGAAAAGTGTTCGGTGACGTCTTTTCCCCCCTTGTAATAGAATTGTCGCATCATTCCTTTTCCGACAAGGATGATGTGATGGCTGATTTGGCCTTCCTTGAGCATAACTTCTCCCTTGGCTACTTCTTTACGGATAAGAATCTCTCCGAGCATTCTTTTTGCTTCGGGCAGCATACCGGGATAACGTGAATTGACAGCCAGGTCGATTGTTTGTTTTAAAAGCTCGTCCATAATCTACAATAATTTGTTGTTTCGACAACAAAGGTAGTATATTAAGACTGAATGAGCAAGAAGAACGTGCGTTTTTGATGTTCCTCCTTTCTGGCTCGTGGCCTTTGCTGTGGGCAGTTAGGAGTTCTTTACAAAACTTTTGCTTGCCCATTTCATGCTGTACCAGCGACGTACAAAAATACCTCCCCGGATGTTTTCGTCTAAAAGGAAAGCTGTCCACATGCCGCAGATGCCCCAACCGAGTGGAATGCCGAAGAAATATCCCAATCCGACAGCTACGCTCCATTGAACCACGAGTCCTACGTAGAAGGGATAATTGACATCGCCTGCTGCCCGAAGGGCTGCTGTGGCAAAGATGTTGATAGGACGTCCTATTTCGAGAATGATGTCTATGAATAGGATAAGTACTCCCAGGCGGATAATTTCGGGATTGGAAGTAAGCCATCCCAGGATGCTATGTCCGCATAAAGCAAGGATGGTAGAAAGAATAACGGTGATCATCACCGACTTCTTCATGACATATTTGCCCATAAGGAAGGCGGCATGAGGTTTTCGTTCTCCGATTAGATGGCCGATGCAGATGGCTCCTCCTTGTGCCATGGATATGCTGAACAGATAAGCGAACATAACGATGTTGACACAGTAGGTTCGTGTGGCAAGTGCCTCTACCCCCAGCATGTTGATGAAGTAAGTGATAACCACCTGCGAAGAACTGTAAGACAACTGCTCGCCGGCCGAAGGCAATCCTACTTTCATCAGGTTTTTCAGTTCGATCCAGGGGAAAGGACGGAAATAGGCCAGCGGGAAACGTGAGATATGTTTGCGGAATAGAATGATAAAGAGTAAGATCATGGACACACCACGGCTGAAAGCTGTAGAAATGGCAGCACCTTCTACTCCAAGTTCCGGAAAGCCGAAACGGCCGAATATCAGGGAGTAGTTACCGATGATGTTAAGTATGTTGACGACCACAGTGACCATCATGGGGTAGATAGCCTTGTTAGCGCTGCGCAACGAAGCAGAAAGGGTAAGGGAAAGAGCCTGAAAGAATGCGAATGCACCCACTATGCGCATGTAGGACAAACCGTCTTTCATCAGCTCGGGTGTAAGCCCCATCAGCCGGAGAATCGGGCTGGCGCCAAGGTATAACAGAAGACTGACTGTGATGCCTACTGCAAGATTGACCAGGATGGATACGCCGACTACCTGAACAACCTTTTTTTGCAGGCGTGCGCCCAGATATTGGGAGCAAAGTACAGAAGTACCCAGATTGATCACTTCGAAAACCAGAAAAGTAAGCATGATGATTTGGTTGACTACTCCTACGGCAGCAACGCTGTTGTCCGAATGCCGGCTTAGCATAATGGTGTCGACAGCGCCGAGCATCATAATGAGCAGGGTCTCTATAAATATGGGAGCAGCCAGTTTGGCCAGTCGTTTTTTCAAACTTTCCTGTTGTATCATACTCATACCTATTGAATTTTTATAGGGAAAAAGACTTTCTTAATATACAAATTGCAGATATATAGTGCTTTATCTTGTACAAGTCCTTTGCAGGACTGTGCGTATTGAAATAAAATTGTGCAAAGGTATGAAAAAGGGGGAAGGAGGGTGTTGATATAAATCAAGAATTTTTTTTCGATGTTTTATGTTTTGAATGTTAGCCAATTAGCTGTTTTTGGCAACTGGTGGCGAAAAAAAACTATCGAAAAGACTTGCACAGTCCAAAAGTTTCCCATACCTTTGCACCGCATTTGAGAGATAATGCAGGTTAAAGGAAGTTTGGGTGAGTGGCTGAAACCACCAGTTTGCTAAACTGACGTACGGGTTACCGTACCGGGGGTTCGAATCCCCCAGCTTCCGCCTAATGCACTCTTAGCTCAGTTGGTAGAGCAACTGACTCTTAATCAGTGGGTCCAGGGTTCGAATCCCTGAGGGTGTACAATGAGATGGGACGGTGGATTCGTCTAACGGTTAGGACACATGCCTCTCACGCATGCAATACGAGTTCGATTCTCGTATCCACTACAAATAATGAAGCGGTTGCCGGTTAAAAAGGTAAACCGCTTTTTTTATGGCTTTTCTCTTCACTCTCCGAAGAGAATGTGTATCTTTGCATAAGACATGGTTTCATTAGTCAAATTGTATATTTAATCAAGAAACGCTTTGGACTGGTTATATAGTTTGTTCGTTGAGCACTCCGCCTTGCAGGCGGTTATCGTACTTTCGTTGATTTCCGCCATCGGATTGGGCTTGGGGAAAGTGCGGGTTTGTGGCATCTCTCTTGGAGTTACTTTTGTGTTTTTTACCGGTATTCTGTCGGGGCATTTTGGACTATCCATCGACCCGCAAATGCTGAATTATGCCGAAAGCTTCGGTCTGGTTCTTTTTGTCTATGCCTTGGGGCTTCAGGTAGGACCGGGTTTCTTCAGTTCTTTTCGTCAAGGAGGCGTCCAGCTGAATCTTCTGGCCATTGGTGTCGTTCTGGTAGGCACTCTTTTGGCCGTCTTGGGCAGTTATGCTTGCGGAATCTCTTTGCCCGATATGGTTGGTATACTTTGTGGAGCTACAACCAATACTCCGGCGTTGGGTGCCGCCCAGCAGACGCTGAAACAGTTGGGCCTGGAGACAAGTACGCCGGCATTGGGATGTGCGGTGACCTATCCGTTGGGAGTGGTGGGTGTAATTCTGGCCATATTGCTGATGCGTAAGGTAATGGTTCGGAAAGAAGATCTGGAAGTGAAAGAAAAGGAGAATGAGAATAAAACGTATATTGCGGCCTTTCAGGTTCACAATCCTGCCATCTTCAATATGAGTATTAAGGAGATCGGGGCGTTGAAGAATTATCCGAAGTTTGTTATTTCCCGATTGTGGCGCGATGGAAATGTCAGTATACCTACTTCGGATAAAATCATTAAGGAAGGCGACCGTTTATTGGTTATTACTTCCGAAAAGAACGCGCCGGCACTGACTGTATTGTTTGGCGAACAGGAACATACGGATTGGAATAAAGAAGATATTGACTGGAATGCGATTGACAGCCAACTGATTTCGCAGCGCATCGTTGTGACGCGTCCCGAACTGAACGGTAAAAAGTTGGGTTCACTGCATTTGCGGAATCATTATGGAATTAACATAAGCCGTGTTTATCGTAGTGGCGTACAGCTGTTGGCTACAGCCGAACTGACCTTGCAGTTGGGCGACAGACTGACGGTAGTAGGCGAGGCCGCTTCCATCCACAATGTTGAGAAAGTGCTGGGTAATGCGATTAAGAGTTTGAAAGAACCCAATCTGGTAGCCGTGTTTGTCGGCATTATTTTAGGATTGGCATTGGGAGCCGTTCCCATTAGCATTCCAGGTATAAGTGCTCCCGTAAAATTGGGTTTGGCGGGTGGTCCTATTATTGTAGGCATCCTGATAGGCACTTTTGGCCCGCGTATGCACATGGTAACATATACCACACGCAGTGCCAACCTTATGCTTCGTGCATTAGGCCTGTCGCTCTATCTGGCTTGTCTGGGGTTGGACGCCGGTGCTCATTTTTTTGAAACGGTGTTCAGACCCGAAGGAGCGCTGTGGATTGCTGTCGGATTTGCCCTGACCGTTATTCCGGTCTTGATAGTCGGTGTTGTGGCATTCAAATGGGCGAAAGTCGATTTCGGATCAGTGACGGGTATGCTTTGCGGAAGCATGGCCAATCCGATGGCTTTGAACTATGCAAACGATACGATTCCAGGCGATAATCCGTCGGTCGCTTATGCTACGGTTTATCCGTTGTGTATGTTTATCAGGGTTATTATTGCTCAGGTATTGCTGATGTTTTTTTTACATGGATAAGAATATTATAAGATAACAGAATTATGGGAACCATTACTCCGGAAAGTATAGTCGGCGATTTGCGCTATCTGCAATTGCTCTCTCGCAGTTTTCCTACGATAGCCGATGCCAGTACCGAAATTATCAATTTGGAAGCTATCCTGAATCTTCCAAAGGGAACAGAACATTTCTTGACCGATATTCATGGTGAATACGAGGCTTTTCAGCATGTGTTGAAAAACGGATCGGGAGCCGTGAAACGGAAAGTAAACGAAATCTTTGGCCATACTTTGCGTGAAAGCGAGAAGAAAGAGCTGTGTACATTGATTTACTATCCGGAAGAAAAGCTGCAACTGGTGAAAGAGCGCGAGCAGGATTTGGAGGACTGGTATCAGATCACCTTGAATCAGCTTGTGAAAGTCTGCCAGAACGTTTCGTCCAAGTATACACGTTCTAAAGTCCGTAAGTCGTTGCCCAAAGAGTTCTCGTATATCATCCAGGAATTGTTGCACGAGTCAAGCATCGAACCCAACAAGCATGCTTATATCAACGTCATTATCAGCACGATCATTTCGACCAAGCGGGCTGACGACTTTATTATAGCCATGTGCAATCTTATCCAGCGTCTTACCATCGATCTGTTGCATATTGTAGGTGATATTTACGACCGTGGTCCGGGTGCTCATATTATTATGGATACACTTTGCGATTATCATAACTTTGATATCCAGTGGGGCAATCACGATATATTGTGGATGGGTGCCGCTTCGGGCAATGATGCATGTATAGCCAATGTAATCCGTATGTCTATGCGTTATGCCAATCTGGCTACGCTGGAAGACGGCTATGGCATCAACCTTCTGCCTCTAGCCACTTTTGCCATGGATACTTATGGTGATGATCCTTGTTCCATTTTCGCTCCTAAAATGAATTTTGCCGATGGAGAGTATAATGAGAAGACGTTGAGGCTGATCACTCAAATGCATAAGGCGATTACCATCATACAGCTTAAGCTGGAGGCCGAGATTATCAGCCGCAGACCGGAGTTTGGAATGGAAAACCGCAAACTATTGCATAAGATTGATTTTGAACGGGGTGTTTTCATGTACGAAGGAAAAGAATACGCATTGCGCGATACCAATCTGCCTACCGTCGATCCTGCCGATCCTTATCGTTTGACGGATGAGGAGCGGGAACTGGTAGACAAGATTCATGCCTCGTTTATGAACAGCGAGAAACTGAAGAAGCATATGCGCTGCCTCTTTACCTATGGCGGAATGTATCTGGTGTGCAACAGCAATCTGTTGTATCATGCTTCGGTGCCTTTGAACGAAGACGGAAGCTTTAAGCATGTCCGCATCGGTCAGAAAGAATATTGGGGACACAAGCTGTTGCTGAAAACGGATCAGCTGATACGGACTGCTTATTTCGACGAGGACTGTGAAGAAAAACGCTTTGCTTTGGACTATGTCTGGTACATGTGGTGCGGTCCCGATGCTCCTTCCTTTGACAAGGACAAGATGGCTACATTCGAACGTTATTTCATAGCAGATAAGGAATTGCATAAGGAGACGAAGGGGTATTATTACACTTTACGCAACCGTGCGGATATTTGTGACAATATCTTACGTGAGTTTGGAGTGGAGCCCGGTCCACATTCGCATATCATTAATGGTCATGTGCCGGTAAAGACTATTCAGGGCGAGAAACCGATCAAGGCAGATGGTAAACTGCTTGTGATAGACGGTGGTTTCTCAAAAGCTTATCAGCCGGAAACCGGAATTGCCGGATATACGTTGGTATACCATTCGCATGGATTGCAGCTGGTACAGCACGAACCGTTCCAAAGTCGTCAGAAAGCTATTGAAGAAGGTTTGGATATCAAATCGACCACCTTTGTCATCGAATTCAATTCTCAACGAATGATGGTGAAAGATACGGATAAAGGGCAGGTACTGACCACGCAGATCCGCGATCTTGAGAAATTATTGGTTGCCTACCGGACAGGCTTCATTAAGGAGAAAGAGTAAAAACAGGTTGGGGGCAAGCATTTCAGAATAAAATGATGCCCCCTTCCCAGATGAGACCTTTGTCGAAGTTCCTGTTTTGCGTATAAGGACGGCTGATGCCGTATCCGCTGGTGCAAAAGATGCCGAAACGTTCAGTTACGTTATACTCCAGATTGATACGTGCCTGCAGCGCATAGAGCCGTGCGGGGACGGTATTGCTTTCGTTTTTAAATGTTTCGATGTGCTGGTAGCCCAGATCTCCGCTTATGGAAAACCGTTGGCACAGGGGGAGGGAAAGACCGGCACGATAGAAACACGAGGCGGAGAACTTGTCGCTGAAGTCCAGATAGTGTGTGCCTCCTCCCAGGATTGTGTAAAACAACTGGTTCTTAAAGCGGACACCCATGTTCAGCTTGCTCGTGTTTCCTCCGAAAAGCATCAGCTGGATGCGGGTATGAGGATTAGCGTTGACCAGACCCAGCTGAAGACCGTCAAAGTTGTTTTTGTAATAGTTCACAATGCCGATTTGCAATCCTTTGGCATCGGTAGCAATGTTAATGGGCGACAGCTGGAGTCCGCATACCTTTCCTCCGGCAATATTTCCTAATCCGGAAATTTGCACACCGGTCATGTGGTTGGCTGCAATGGAAGTAATTCCTGCGATTTGCAATCCGTACAGATTGTTTCCTGCGACGTTGATGAAGCCGGAAAGACTCGCCCCGGAAAAGTCTGTACTCGAAATGTCAGCCAGTCCGGCTAAATGGAACCCGGTCGCTTCCTCTCCGCAGAAGTTGAGTAATCCTCCTAGTACGGCTCCCCGGCTATAGTTGCCTGTAATATTGGTAAGTCCGGACAACAACAGTCCTTTCATTTGGTAACTTGTTAGGTTGACCAGTCCGGAGACAGAAATACCGCTAAAATCGTTCCCGTTGATGTTGGTGATGCCTGCCAGCTGAAGGCCGCGTGCTTTGCCTTGGGCTGCGTTGAATATTCCCGAGACAGCCATTCCGTTGGCTTCCTGACGTATGGTTGTTCCCAAAATGTTTATGCCCAGTCCGTTCAGGCGGTTGATGGATGAATACAGTCCCAGGTTGAAAATTGTATTGCGGGTTGTATCATCGTGCTGTGTGGAAATGTTTTTCCATAGGGAAATGTTGATTCCGGGCTTGCTGTGTGCAATGGGTGGAGTTGTAGTTGTTTGGCTAAAAATACTCCCTGCCAGTAGCAGGGAGCATATAGATAAACTTGTCTTTTTTATACAGTTCATGATTGATACGATGTTTGTATATCCGTCATTGGTGGATAGATGGCATTTTTCTATCCTTTGGCTTCCTGATACAGGAAGCGTTTGATAGACTTTTTAGGTGTCTTTTCAAATTCTTCCGGATAGATTTTCATTTTGGCCACTTGGCTGTAGGCTGGAAGTTCGGCATTGAGGGCTACACGGTTTTCTTCCATCACCCGTTCGATGTCTTCATTCTTCAGTCCGTTGGCAAAAGCTTCTTCAAAATCAGGATAAACCAGTCCTACCAGTTTCTCGTTTTGCTGCACAATGATGCTTTCGGCCACGTAAGGCATGTTGTTCAGTTTATCTTCAATCTCTTCCGGATAAATGTTCTGTCCGCTTGGACCTAACAGCATGTTCTTGCTACGTCCTTTGATGGTGATGTTTCCTTCTGCATCCATCAGAGCCAGGTCGCCGGTATGCAGCCATCCGTCTTTATCAAGTGTCTGTCTGGTAGCTTCTTCGTTTTTGTAATAGCCCAGCATCACATTAGGTCCCCGGCAGACAATTTCGCCGGGAACGTTTTCGGGGTCGGGCGACAGTATTTTTACCTCCATGCGTGGGGCTGCTTTTCCGCACGAACCGGTTTTGAATCGTGTCCAGTCTTCGTACGAGATAATCGGTCCGCATTCCGTCATTCCGTAGCCTACGGTATAAGGGAAGTCTATCATCTTAAGGAACTGTTCCACATCATGGTTGAAAGCCGCACCGCCGATAATGACTTCGCAGAAGTTGCCTCCAAAAGCCTTGATGACTTGTTCGCGTACGCTGGCTTTAATTTTGTCATTGATGATGGGGACTTTCAACAACAGTTTCATCGTTGGAGTCTCCAGCTTGGGAAGCACGTTTTTCTTTATGATCTTTTCGATGATAAGAGGAACAGCGACAACCAGATTGGGCTTGACGTCGGCGAATGCCTGGAAGATGATTTTTGGACTTGGCATTCGTGTTAGGAAGTATATGTGGCATCCTGCAGCCACTTCGTACAGGAATTCAAAAGCCAAACCGTACATGTGTGCCATAGGAAGCATGGATACTAACTTGTCGCCGGCTTTCAGCGGTAATACCTCGAAGGCAAAGCGGGTATTCGACCATAAGCTTCGGTAGGGCAACATGACTCCTTTTGAATAACTGGTAGTTCCCGAAGTATAATTGAGTACGGCTAATTCGTCGGGCTGGTCTACATGGTAGGCAACGTGTTCCTTACGGAAGTTTTTGGGGAATTTCTTGCCGAACATTTCGTTCAGATGCTCGCGTGCGTACGTAACCCGTTCGTTTCGCGAAACCAGTAGTGTAAAATCGGTCATCATGAAGATGCCTTCCAGTAACGGCATGGCAGCCTCGTTGAGGGCTTCCCAAACCACATCGCCGACAAATAGAAGTTTGGCTTCGGAGTGGTTTACGATGTTGTGTATGTTGTCTGCCTTAAATTCGTGCAAGATGGGTACGATGACCGCTCCATAGGTCAGGGTTGCGAGGAAAGTTACTCCCCAGTGCGAACTGTTTCGTCCGCAGACCGCTATTTTGTCTCCTTTCTGTATGCCGCTGGCTTCGAATATGATGTGTAGCTTTTCTATTTTGCGGGCTAAGTCTTTGTACTGCAGGGTAGCGCCTTTGTAGTCTGTCAGTGCGTCCAAATCCCAGTTCTGTTTGATGCTGTTCTCTATGTATGCGATAAAACTTTTTTCCATAATTATTGCACATTTATATCTAATTTGTGCAAATATAAGGGTTTATCTATAGAATGCAAACTTTTTAGCGAAAGAATACACTGGAAAGGGTGCGTTCAACATCGGGAGGGGGTAAACTGATTTAAGAAAATAAAGGTGTGTCAAACTAAGGAACTGCTTTCCTTTAGGCACGGATTACAGGGAGTTTGCGGATTATGATTCTTATTTCTCTGAGTTTTTCCGCGTAATTCCGTATCTGAAAAGAACAAAATGTCAGTCACTTTAAGTTTTGACACACCTTCAATAAGTCAGGAATTGTCTTTTTTTTAATAAATTATTGCAATTGCAAAACGCTTCTTTGGGTTGCGATTTCGTCCGATTCGGGTGTGGTAGCTTTGCGGGTGCAATAGTCAAACTCGGCACTCTTATCGCCGCTGAACGATTTCCATTTCAACTTCAGCTTGACGGTTTTGCCTTCCGTGTCGGGCAGTTCGTCCAGCTTGAAAGCTACCAGTCCGTCGCCAGGTTCTCCGTAGACGTCTCCGTAAGCGTTGTGACGGAATTCCACTTCGTACGGATTTTCAGGATTTTGCGACAAGAGCAGATTTACGAAATGTCTTTCGCCATATCCTCCCCAAAGTGTTCTGAAGCGAAGTGTCAGATACCCGTCTTCGGCGATAGTCACCCAGTCATTAACGATTTCGACAGGGTCGGTACCGTAAACCTTATCATTTTCCTCACCCAAGTCCGGAGCAATCGGTTTGGTCAGAATACTGTCTATCCAATTGATGTGGATGGCCTGATCGAATTCTCCGCTCGGCTCGTCTACCGGAGTGTAATTTACCAGTGCTCTGACCTCCTTTTCTCCGAATGGTGAAGTCTTGACGTTGCACGGAAGCAAGGTCGTGCTGTCGTCCAACTGAAGAAACAGCAGATTGTCAGACGCGTGTTTTACGGTAACCAGGGCATTGGGGAGTGAGTATCTGTAACAATTGTTGTCATCATCGTCCAGACACGACTGAAGGGTAAAAGCTCCTGCCAGAATAGCTGTGGCAGCAAACAGATGCTTGATGCTAAAAGATCTTTTCATAGTTTGTATTTCTTTCTATTAAAATTAGTATTGATAAAATCATTTCTCTGTAGATAGAAATACCAAAATCCCGGAATACTGCATGTACTGGGTAGTTAATTAATGATAAAGTGCCGGATGCCTGTTTTTCTTGGGCAAACTTCTTGTTAAAGTCTGGGCAAGCGTTGGGAGAGGGTAGTGGAAGAGCTTTCAGACGTCTACAGTTATTGCTGGAGATATGCGCAGTTAGGCATTAAAACTGCATTAACTGTTGCAGTGTTGCTGCATTGACTGTTGCAGTAGTACTGCATTAACTGATGCAGTAACCTTGGGTTAACTGTTGTATTAGTCTTGCCTTAACTGTAGACTTTTGCGCATTATAAAAGACGTGATAAACATTTCATACTCAACTTTAGTTTCCTTAAGGTGGGTTCTATCAATTCCATTTTTTATTTCTTGCATAAGGCAGCAGAACCCTTTAACTGT
>CDZD01027587.1_pt1 | contig 66218 bp, 54 predicted proteins | sample 554771 | NCBI WGS metagenome assembly CDZD01 (sample SAMEA3182069, study PRJEB8094) | gut metagenome | biome: human; feature: gut; material: Stool; isolation source: human stools | place: Canada | collected 2011-11-08
CGCCCGCCAGCGCCGCCGTTACGGCTGCGCGCCGGCCGCGGCGGTCGCGTCGGGCGTCGCCGGGGCGGGCGTCGCCGGGGCGGGCGTCGCCGGGACGGGCGTCGCCGGGACGGGCGTGATCGGGGCGGGCGTGATCGGGCAGGCTGTCAGCGCCGCATCCTCCACCGTCTCCCCCGCGATCAGCCGCTCGGCCAGCGCAAGGCACGCCTGCGCCGCCGCCGCCTCGTCCACGCCATAGGCGAACGGGATCAGCGCCGGATGCGCCTCCATCAGCGCGAGCAGCGCGTCGTTGCAGTCGGCGCAGAAGATCTCCATATCGGTACGCCCGGCGGCGAGCATCGCCTCCGCCGCAGCCACGGCAAGCCCGGCGGTTTCGGCGTATACGCCGTCCACCATGCCCTCGTAGTATGCCTCGAGGCGCCCCGCCATCCACTCGCCCGCCGTTTCCTCCGCCTCCGCAACATAATAGACGCCCTTCACATAGACCCGGCCTGCCTCCTCGCCCGCCTGCCATGCGGCGCGAGCGTCGCTCTCGCGGGTTTCAAACAGGGCGAGCAGACGCACCGGCGTATCGTGCGGCGGATAGGCAATGGCCGCTTCCAGCGCGTCCGTCGCCGCCGCGCCCGTCAATGCGCGCACGCAGACGGCGCCCGCCGGCACCGCCGCATCCTCCGGCGCGAACACGACGACCGGGACGCCGCGCGCAAGCAGCGCCTCCACCGCCTCCGCCTCGCCGTCCCCGCCCGTCCAGTACAGCACGGCTGCAGCCCGTCCCTTGAACGACAGGTCGGCCAGCCCCTGCGCGCCATCCTCGACCGCGCACCGCAGATACTGCGCAGGGACGATGTGCGCCCAGAACCGTTTCGACTCCGTCGGCGCAGACACCGCCACAACCGGCACGGGCGTGGGCGACGGCGTCGGGGTAGGGACGGGGGTCGGCGTCGGCGACGGCGTTGGCGTCGCCCGCAGCGAAGCCAACGCGCCGCAACCGGACGACAGCAGGGCCAGGCCGACGATTAACATGCAGACTGCTCTTTTCATATCAATAGTATTCCACATGCGCGGGCAAAACCCTGCGCCCGCATGAAAAATCCGCCGTCCGCGCGGCTGCCCGAAAGGGCGCGCGGTGCCGGCAAGAGGAAACGGCGGGCGGTGGCAAAAGCGGGAGGCCGTGCGGAAGGGGGTGACGGCGACGGCAGGAGAAAAGGGCGGGCGGCCAAAGGTGGGCCGCCGGCGGGCGTTTGGGGTCGTCGCGGCGGCGAACCATGGGCCGCGCGCCCCGTTAAGGTATGACGGCTCCGGGAAAAGGCGGGCTGCAGCAAGATCGGGGGGCGTGCGGAAGGGTGTGACGGCGACGGCAGGAGAAAAGGGCGGGCGGCCAAAGGTGGGCCGCCGGCGGGCGTTTGGGGTCGTCGCGGCGGCGAACCATGGGCCGCGCGCCCCGTTAAGGTATGACGGCTCCGGGAAAAGGCGGGCTGCAGCAAGATCGGGGGGCGTGCGGAAGGGTGTGACGGCGACGGCAGGAGAAAAGGGCGGGCGGCCAAAGGTGGGTCGCCGGCGGGCGTTTGGGGTCGTCGCGGCGGCGAACCATGGGCCGCGCGCCCCGTTAAGGTATGACGGCTCCAGGAGACGGCGGGCGGTGGCAAAAGCGGGAGGCCGTGCGGAAGGGTGTGACGGCGACGGCAGGAGAAAAGGGCGGGCGGCGGCCTGACGAAAACGGGATGCCGACGGAGCGGGCGGTTCCGCCCGCCCGCGAGACGGCTATTTGTCCGTATCCGGCCTGTCCGGCGGCGTATCCGCCGGTTCAAACGCCGCTTCAAAGCGCGCGAGCGCCTCCGTCGCGCGGCGGGCGGCGGGCGGGGCGACCGTCTCGATCAGCGCAAGCGCCGCCCGATAGCCAAGGTGAAACGAGCGCCACAGCACGCCGTAATCCGCCTCGTCCCACGCGCCGTCGGCGGCGATTATACGCGCGCCCGCCGTTTCGTCCAGCGTGGAGACGAGGGCCTCCAGCCGCTCCGTGATCTCGATCCGGTTCCGGCGATAAGCGGCCTCCCGCCGCATGCCGGGCATGGTCAGAATCTGCCCGTACACATACCGGTCGAAGGGGTCCTCCGGTGCGTCCGGCGCAAAGTGCTGCTCAAAACAGGCGTAAACGCCGCGCAGAAAAGCGGCGCGCAGACCATGGCGCGCGTTTTCCGCATACAGCGCCCCGATCCGCTCGAGCGCCGCCGCCTGTTCGGCGTCCAGCGCGTCGGCAAACGCGGCGGGCGCTTCGAGCGCGGGCGGCGCCTTCCCCGCCCATCGCAATTCCGCCGCCAGGCCGTCGTCAAACAGCCGCCGTTCCAGTTCCGCCAGAATATCCCGCACCGCTGCTCCCTCCTCTGTTGTCCCTGCCGTCGCTGCGGCAGCCATTGCCAAAAGGATATCACAATTTTTCCGCTTGAGCAACTATCGTTGCTCATTCGCGTCATATCGGGCGGTTACAATAAACGCATGCTGGATGCCGGGACGATCGGAAAAACCATACGCAGCCTGCGCGAGCAGCGGGGCATGTCTCAAGAGGTGCTCAGCGGGCTTGCGGGCATGTACAAATCCCATCTGGGGCGGATCGAGCGCGGCGAAAAAAAGCCGAACCTCGACAGCCTGTGCCGTATTGCATCCGCGCTGGGAATGCAGCCGCACGAGCTGCTCAAGCGCATCGAGGAACAGGCGCAGACCCCATGAACGGCTGCCCGTTGCGGCGCAACGGCCGAGCGGGCGCGGCGGGAAAACCCGGGCGCAGGGCCGCCCTTCCGTTTGTCGGGGCGACGGCGCCGATCCTGCCGCGACGCAGGCGCGGGCGGGGCGCCTTTGGCTGCTTTCCGGCCGCTGCGCCGGCAGCCGGAATATGGAACGATTGCGCGGGGACGCCACGGGGCGTCTCCGCCGTTTTTTCGCCGGGATGGGGGCGAAACACGGTTGCATTCGGCGGGCAGGTGTGATAAGATAGTTCGGATACTGGATAATTGTCGGTATACAGATACTGGAAACTGTTGGAGGGCAACATGGCGACGATTGAACGGATGGAACACAACATGGCCAAACTGACCATCACCGTGGACGCGGAGACCTTTGCCGCAGCGGTGCAGCAGGCATATTTCAAGACGGCCAAGCATTACAACATCCCCGGCTTCCGCAAGGGACATGCCCCGCGCAAGGTGATCGAAAACATGTACGGCGAGGGCGTCTTCTTCGAGGATGCGTTCGAAATCCTCTGGGGCGACGCGTACGACGCGGCGCTCGAGGAATATGAACTGACGGCGGTCGACAAGCCGGCGCTCGACATCGAGAAGATCAGCCTGCAGGAAGGCGTGGTCTTCACCGCGGAAGTACAGCTCAAGCCCGAGGTGACACTCGGCGCATACAAGGGTATAGAAGTCGAGAAGCCGACGTATACTGTGGAGGACGCGGACGTGGAGCGCGAAATCGAGCTGGAGCGGGAGCGCAACGCCCGTTTCATCGGCGTGGAGCGGCCCGTGGAGAACGGCGACAGGGTCGTGCTCGATTACAGCGGCAGCGTCGACGGCGTAGCCTTTGACGGCGGCACCGCCGAGGAGCAGACGCTCGTCATCGGTTCCGGCACGTTCATCCCCGGCTTTGAGGAACAGCTCGTCGGCATGGCCGTGGGCGAGGAGAAGAACATCGCCGTTACCTTCCCGGCGGAGTATCACGCCGAGAACCTTGCCGGCAAGGAGGCTGTGTTTGCCGTCAAGATCCGCGAGGTGCAGGTCAAGGACCTGCCCGCGCTCGACGACGAGTTCGCCAAGGATATTTCGGAGTACGACACGCTGGAGGAATTGCGCGCTGCGCGCCGCAAGGCCATGGAAGCGCGCGCCTCGCAGAACGAAAAGACCGCCACGGAGAACCTGTGCATCAAGACCGTGTGCGACAATGCGACCGTTGAGATTCCGGCCTGCATGACCGACCGGCAGGTCAACTACATGCTGCAGGATATGGCTTACCGCCTGAGCGCGAGCGGCATCTCGCTTGAGGACTACTGCAAGTATACCGGCACGGATCTTGACGCGCTGCGCGAGAGCTACCGGCCGGAAGCGGAATCCCGCGTAAAGATGCAACTGGTCATCGAAGCCGTCGGCAAGGCGGAGAACCTCGACTGTACGGACGAGGAGCTGGAGCAGGAGATCGCCAGGTTCGCCGAGCAGAACGGCACGCCGGTCGACGAGTTCCGCGCGCAGCTCAAGGAGGACGACCTCGATTACCTGCGCGACCGCAAGGCGGCCGAAAAGGTCGTGTCGCTGATCGTGGACAACGCGGTGTTCACCGCGCCCAAGCCGGAAAAGAAGCCGGCCCGCAAGCGCACGAGCACGAAGAAGGCCAAGGCGGAAGCCGCGCCGGAAGCGACGGAGACCGCTCCGGAAGCAACGGAGGCTGCGGCGGAGAAGAAGGCCAAGACGGAAACCGCGGCGGAGAAGAAGGCCAAGGCGGAAGCCGCGGCGGAGAAGAAGGCCAAGGCGGAGAAGAAAGCCAAGGCGGAAGCCGCGCCGAAAGCGACGGAAGCCGCAAGCGCCGGGCAGGAGGACTGACGGCGAACCGGCCGCCCGCACGGGCGGTCAGACCCTGAAAAGGACGGTGATCCCATGAACCTGATCCCGATGGTCGTGGAACAGACCAGCCGTGGCGAACGGTCATATGATATCTATTCGCGCCTGCTGCAGGATCGCATCATCTTTCTCGGCGGCGAGATCGACGACGACACGGCCAATCTGGTCGTGGCGCAGATGCTGTTCCTCGAGGGCGACGACCCGGAAAAGGACATCTTTCTCTATATTAACAGCCCCGGCGGCTCCGTGTCGGCGGGCCTTGCGATCTACGATACGATGCAGTACATCAAGTGCGAGGTTTCGACCATCTGCGTTGGCCTGGCAGCGTCCATGGGCGCGTTTCTGCTGGCCGCCGGCGCAAAGGGCAAGCGCAAGGCGCTGCCCAATGCCGAAATCATGATCCACCAGCCCAGCGGCGGCGCACACGGGCAGGCCACGGACATCGGCATTCATGCCGAGCAGATCCTGCGCCTGCGCCAGCGCCTGAACGAGATCCTCGCCGCGCGCACCGGCCAGCCGGTCGAAAAGGTCAGCCTGGACACCGAGCGCGACAACTACATGAGCGCGGAGCAGGCGCACGCCTACGGCATCGTGGACGAGATTATCCCCGCAAGGAGGTAAGAAGAGAGACCCTATGGCAAAAAACGACGATAAGAACATCCGCTGCACATTCTGCGGCAAACAGCAGGACGAGGTGCACCGCATCATCGCGGGGCCGGGCGTCTATATCTGCAACGAATGCGTGGAGCTGTGCCATGAGATCATCGAGGAGGACAACGAATCCGCCCCTCTCGACCTCACCGAGGTGCCCAAACCGCAGGAAATCCTCGACACGCTCAACGAATACGTCATCGGGCAGCAATCGGCCAAACGCGCGCTGGCCGTGGCGGTCTACAACCATTACAAGCGCATCAACGCCGCCGGCGGCAAGGACGACGACGTGGAGCTGCAAAAGAGCAACATCATCATGCTGGGGCCGACCGGTTGCGGCAAGACGATGCTGGCGGAGACGCTCGCCAAAATCCTGAACGTCCCGTTCGCCGTGGCCGACGCGACGAGCCTGACGGAGGCCGGCTACGTTGGCGAGGATGTGGAGAACATCCTGCTCAAACTCATTCAGGCCGCCGATTACGACGTGCAGAAGGCCGAAAAGGGCATCATCTATATCGACGAGATCGACAAGATCGCAAGGAAGAGCGAGAACGTCTCCATCACGCGCGACGTATCCGGCGAGGGCGTGCAGCAGGCGCTGCTCAAGATCCTCGAGGGGACGGTCGCCTCCGTCCCGCCGCAGGGCGGCCGCAAGCACCCGCATCAGGAGTTCATCCAGATCGACACGACGAATATCCTGTTCATCTGCGGCGGTGCGTTCTCCGGCATCGACAAGATCATCGAGAAGCGCATCGGCCACAAGCTCATGGGCTTCGGCGCCGACGTGCAGGCCAACGTGGAGAAGGACATCGGCACCACGCTCAAAAGTATTCTCCCGGAAGATCTGCTCAAGTTTGGGCTGATCCCGGAGTTTGTCGGGCGCATGCCGATCATCGTGACGCTGGAAAACCTCGATGAGGACGCGCTCGTGCGCATCCTGACCGAGCCGCGCAACGCGCTCGCCCGCCAGTACAAGCGCCTGTTCGAGATGGACGGCGTGGAGCTGACGTTCGACGAGGAGGCTTTGCGCGCCGTGGCGCGCAAGGCCATCGAGCGCAAGACCGGCGCGCGCGGCCTTCGGGCGATCCTGGAGGACGTGATGCTGGACATCATGTTCGAAATCCCCTCCCGCGGCGACATCGCCTCCTGCCGCATCACCGAAAAGACCATCGAAAAGGAGCAGCCGCCCCTGCTGGTCGAAACCGGCGTGGCCGCGCTGCCGGCGGGCAAGGGCGAAAAGAAGCCGCGCCGCTCCGCCTGAGGGAAGCCGCTACCCCAAAATACACCGGCCGGCGCCTGCGCGCCGGCCGGTTTTCCTTGTGTCGTTTCCGCCGCGCAGCCAACCCCCTTCGCCGGCAACAGGGCCGCCCCCGGCGCGGCAGGGCGCCGGTTGCGAGCGCCGGCCCCCGGAAAATCCGCCTGTCCCCGTCCGCCGGTCCGCGCCCAGACCCGCGCGCCCGGACAGAGGCCCGAAAGCGGCGGTTTGGGGCGAGCGCGCCCCTTGACAAGCGGGGTGCGGACGGCTATACTGATGGGCGTACGGGAATGACGCGGGAAGCAGTAGCTCCATCCCCTGCGCGCAGACAAGAGAGTCCCCGCCGCGGCTGAAAGCGGGACATGCGCCCAACGAGCGAAGACCGCCCGCCGACCTGTGCCGGCAGGCAGGGCCGATAGCGCCGCAAAGAGAAAAAAGCAGGGTGGAACCGCGATGCCCCATCGCCCCTCGCAGCAGGTTGCGACGGGGCGGTTTTATTTTGTACGACAGGAGGAAGATCCCCATGCTCATCACTTTCCCCGACGGTGCGCAGCGCGAATTTGCCGACGGCATGACCGGCGTTGAAATCGCCGCCGCCATCAGCCCGCGCCTGGCCAAGGCCACGCTCTCGTGCGCCATCGACGGCGTGCACAGCGATGCGTTCCGCCCCATCACGGGCGACCATGCGCTGCGCTTCTATACCTTTGCCGACGAAAACGGCCGCTGGGCGTACCGGCACACCGGCTCCCACGTGCTGGCGCAGGCGGTCAAGCGGCTGCACCCGGAGATCAAGCTGGCCATCGGGCCCGCCATCGAGAACGGCTTCTATTACGATTTTGACGCGCCGGCCCCGTTTACGCCGGACGATCTGGCCGCCATCGAGCAGGAGATGGAGAAGATCACGCAGGAAAACCTGCCACTTGAACGGTTCGAGCTGCCGCGCGAAGAGGCCATCGCCTACATGGAGAAGCTGGGCGAGCCCTACAAGGTCGAGCTGATCCGCGACCTGCCGGAGGACGCCGTCATCAGCTTCTACCGGCAGGGGGAATTCGTCGATCTTTGCGCCGGGCCGCACATCGCCTCGACCGGCAGGTTCAAAAACGCCAAGCTCATGAGCGTGGCCGGCGCTTACTGGCGCGGCAGCGAAAAGAACAAGATGCTCCAGCGCATCTACGGCACCGCGTTTGAAAAGAAGGCCGACCTCGACGCCTACCTGACCATGCTCGAAGAGGCCAAAAAACGCGACCACCGCAAGCTCGGCAAGGAGCTGGGCCTGTTCACCATCCTCGACGAGGGGCCGGGCTTCCCGTTTTTCCTGCCCAAGGGCATGGTGCTCAAGAACGAGCTCATCAGCTACTGGCGCGAGGTGCACAAGCGCTACGGCTATGTGGAGATCGCCACGCCCATGATCCTGAACCGGCGCCTCTGGGAGACGAGCGGACACTGGTTCCACTACAAGGACAACATGTACACCACGGTCATCGACGATGAGGATTACGCCATCAAGCCGATGAACTGCCCCGGCGGCATGCTCGCCTATAAGACCGAGATGCACTCCTATCGTGACCTGCCGCTGCGCGTGGCGGAACTCGGGCTCGTCCACCGGCACGAGCTCTCCGGCGCGCTGCACGGGCTGTTCCGCGTGCGCTGTTTCACGCAGGACGACGCGCACATCTTCATGACGTGGGAACAGATGAAGGACGAGATCAAGGGCGTGATCCGCCTGTTCGACGAGATCTATTCCACCTTCGGCCTGCCGTACAAGATCGAATTGTCCACCATGCCGGAGGACCATATGGGCGAAAAGGCCGTCTGGGACTTCGCCACGCAGACGCTGCGCGACGCAATCGTGGAGACCGGCAAGCCCTACACCGTCAATGAGGGCGACGGCGCTTTCTACGGCCCGAAGCTGGACTTCCACCTGTCCGACTGCCTCGGCCGCACCTGGCAATGCGGCACCATCCAGCTCGACATGCAGCTGCCGGAACGCTTCGAGCTTGAGTACACCGGTGCCGACGGGCAGAAGCACCGCCCCGTCATGATCCATCGCGCGGCGTTCGGCTCCATCGAGCGGTTCATCGGCGTAATCACGGAGCATTTCGCCGGCGCCTTCCCCACGTGGCTCGCCCCGGAGCAGGTGCGCGTGCTGCCCATCACCGACCGCGCCGCCGAAGCCTCCCGTCAGGCGCAGGCAGCTCTCGCCGCCAGGGGCGTGCGCGTCGAATGCGACCTGCGCAACGAGAAGATCGGCTTCAAGATCCGCGAGGCGCAGATGCAGAAGGTGCCGTATATGCTCGTGCTCGGAGACAAGGAGGTGGCCGGCGGGCTCGTGTCCGTCCGTTCGCGGCGGGACGGCGACCTTGGCACGATGACGCTCGACGCCTTTGCCGAGCGGATTCTCGAGGAGATCTCCACCAGGGCAAAGTGATCCCTGCGCAGCATTGGCGGCCGTCCCTTTGGACGGCCGCCGCATTTTTTTCTGACCGGGCAGGAAAACCCGTCCTCCTCCGCGGACGGGCAACGGCACGCCTTCCGGCAGGAAGGCAGCCGAAGGCTCCGCTCCTCCTTCCCTCCCCGTTTTCCCCTCCGGATTTTCCTCCTCCCCTCTTTCCCCGGGGTTCTCGATTAAAAATAGAAACGGCCAAAGGCGGGCCCCTGCCGCCCCGCCCGGTATGTTGCCCCTCGTTTGCTTCCTGTCCGGCTGATAGGGAAAAGACTGCTTCCCCCCATTAAAATTAAAAACGGCCAAAGGCGGGCACGTGTCTCAGAGCAGCGGCTCCACCGCGTCCGCCCGCGCCGCCAGCCGCAAAAACGCCGGGTTTTGGGAGAGCATGGGGTCGCCATGCACGCGCATGGGCCGGAACACGTCCGCGCACCGGTCGCGGTTTTTGCGCGTCAGCGCGCGCCGCGCGCCGGGCGAAATCGCGGCGACAAACCGCGCGTACGGGGTATACACCACGCGCCGGCCGGCCTCACAGCACCGGACGCAGAGCGCCGCCTCGGCCCCCGCCGTTTCAAACGTTTCGTCAAACCCACCAAGCGAAAGGAACCGCTGCGTATCGACCATGAGCGCCCCCTGCACGGCGGAAACGTTGCGCGTGCAGTTGGCATACCGGTTTTGCACCGGGTCCGCAAGGTTGTCCGGGCGCCCGGCAAACAGTGAGACGGGCAGCTCCGAAAGCCCGAGAACGAGCCCCGTATGCAGCAGCCGTCCCGCACCGTCCACGATCTTCCCGCCCACGGCCGCCACCCCCGCCTGACCGGCCTGTTCGACGAGCCGTTCCAGCGCGTCGTGCGCGCCGAGCGCCAGCCCCGCATCGAGGAAGAGCAGCAGCTCGCCCTTTGCATGCCTTGCCGCCTCGTTGCGCAGCTGGGCGGCATTGGCCTCGCCGGGGCGGGCGACGACCGTAGCGGCGCGCTGCCCGGCGAGCGCGCGATAATAGGCGCGCGTACGCGCATCCGGCAGCGTCCCGTCCGCCACGATCAGCTCATAATGACGGTAGGCGCTGCGCCGCTCGACCGATTCCAGCGTGTGCCGCAGCGCGTCCGTATCGCCCTCGTTCTGCACGATTACGGAGACAAGCGGTTCGCCCACGATGCCATAGCGCACGTCAAAACTGCCGATGAACAGCCCCTCTTCCACCGTCCCGCACCGGCCAAAGCGCCTGAGCGCGTCCGCCACAATGCGGCGGCTGCAGCACGGCGGCGCCGGCGCCCCGCGAAACAGCGCGTGCGGGATGTGCCAGGCGCGGCCCGTCAAAGCGGCGGCACGCAACAGCAGCGCATAGATTGCGTCCGCATCCTCCCGCCCGTCCGTGCCGACGCGTGCAAACAGCGCCGCGGACAGCACGACCGGCGAGCCGGCATAGTTTGTCGCCAGCAGCGTCTCCGGCGCATAGGCCGGCCGGAAAACGGAGCGCTCCCGCCCCTCCGGGTCTGCCTGCACCGCATCGCCATAGATGAGCGCCGCACCGCCCGCCGCCGCCCGCCGGATCAGCGTCGGCGCCTCGCCCGTCAGCCTCCCGCCGGCGCACAGAGCGACATATTCCCCACGCAATGTCTCGATCCGGTCCAAGTCAGAGCACCTCCCGATACGGCTCGTGCAGGCGGCTGCAGCCTACCGCACCCGCGACGGCCAGCCCCGCCATCAGGCAGAGAAACCACAGCGTGCGGTTCCATGCCGGGAAACTGGCGCCCGCGATCAGGCAGGCGCGCGTGGCGTCCACCACGTACCCGATGGGCGAGAGCCATTGCGCCGCCCCTGCGCCAAACAGCCGCCCGGCCGGCCACGCCACGGGCGCGAACCAGAAGAAGAGCGACAGCGTCAGCCGCATCCCGTGCGCTACAAACCTGCCGAAAAACGGCGCAAACATCGCCGCAAAATAACCCTCCGCCACCCCCTGCAACATGCCGCACAGCAGGCAGTACGGCAACAGGAACCAGCGCGGCGACAGGCAGTTTGTCGCTGCCGCCGCCACCGCCGCCGCCAGCAGCCAGGGCGCGGCGAGCACGAATGCCGCCGCCACGCGGGCCGGCGGCACGAGCGCGCTGCGGCACAGGTTCCGCCGCACGAGCGGCGCATAGACAAAATAGGCGTTGGCGCTGGCAAGCAGCGCGTTTTCGTAATAAAACCACGGCGCCAGCCCGGCCAGCAGCCATACCGCATATGGTGCGCCCTGCTGCGCGCCCAGCGGAGAAACGGCGGCAAACAGGAAGAGGCAGACGGCCGCCTGCACCGCGTCGCCGAGAAACGACGCTGCATACCCGCGCAGCCGCCCGCTGAGATCCGCCGCTACAAGTGCCATCCATTCGCGCATACCGTTAGCTTGCCCCCGCCGGCGCGCTCTATGCGGTTCCGCCGGCGCGCGCCTCCTTCAGGGTGCGCTCGATTGAGGGCGGGAACAAAAACGGGAACAAAGCGCATGGGCCCCAGCCGCGCCGCCGGCCATGGCGGACGAAAACGGCCGGCTCGGGGACGCGCCGCCGGGCGTGAACGGCACCCGCCCACGCCCGATGGAACGGCCCGGGCGCGGCGGGACGGCCGCTATCGACGGCATTGCATCCGGCTTTCGCCGGCCCCGGCGGGAAGGATCGACGGCCGGATGGAAAACACGGCTTTACCGGCGGCCGGTTTTGCGGTATGATGGTTGCAAAACAAAGCCGGCAACACGGCGGCCTGTCCGGCCGTCGCAGCTTGCGCCGGGCAGGGCGTATGCGCGCCGCAGGGACACCGCCCTGCCGAAAACGGAACCCGTACCATTGCCCGCCGCTGGGTCGCGCCGCTTCGCCCCTCCGCCGGGTCGCGCCGCTCCGCCCCGCCGCGCGGCGAACGGCCGCAGGCGGGCGCAGGGCGCAGGATGTACGGCTACGCCGGGCAGGGGCTTATGCGCGCCGCCGAAGTGGCGGCGGGGACGGACAACGAAAAAGGAGGAATGCCGATGCTGACCCATGGTGGATGCGAGGCCGCCGCCAACGTGCGGCAGGCGACGGAAACGCTGGTGCGCGCCCTGTACGGCGCCGATACCGGCGCGCTGGCCTTCCCGGAGGTTGCGGAGCTGGAGCGGGACGCCTACGGCCGCGTGATGGTGTTTGTGCGCGTGCGCGAACCATCCGGCCGGGAGGAGGCGCTGCTGCTCGTCTTTACGGCGGTCGAACCGGACGGGACGTTCCGCGCGTCGCCCAAATGCGTCATGCGCGTGCGCGAAAACGCCTTTTATGCGGGGCTGGAACACCATCGCGTCCGCAACAGCTGGAACTGCCCGATCGACAGCGTGCCCGTATTTTGACCGGCGCGCACCTTGTTTTGTCCGCAAATTTTTGCGCCGGTTTTGCGATTTTTTTCACGATCGGCATTCCGGTGACGAAAAACTCCCGTTTGCGGGGATTTCAATATTCAATTTATAAAATAACGGCATTGACATTTGCACGCAAATCCTGCAAACTAATTACATACGACATCCGGGGGTACACATCCATGTATGCAGTCGGTCTGATCGCAGCAGCCGGGATGTCCAGACGGATGGGGCAATGCAAGGCCCTTTTGCCGGTCGATGGCAGGCCCATGATCGAGCGCACGGTTTCCACTTTTTCCCAGGCAGGCATTTCCGAAATCTACGTCGTCATCGGTGGCTATGCCGAACAGATTGTGCAGGCGCTCCGGCCTACGCACGTTCACTTTTTATACAACGCCGCCTATGAAACGGCGGATATGTTCGCCTCGATCCGGCTTGGGATCGACTACATCGCGTCCCATACGGATGCGGAGGCGGTTTTTCTTCTCCCCGTGGATATGCCGGCCATTCCGCCGTCGCTCCTGCCCCAGCTCCTGCGCTGCATGGAGCGGACGGATGCGGATCTCGTATTCCCCAGCCGCAACATGCGGCGGCTCCACCCGCCGCTGCTGCGCCGCCGTTGTTTTGGCGCCGTCACCGGCTATACGGGCGGGGATGGGCTGCGCGGCGCATTCCGCGAAATGAACGGCAACATCGCCTATGTGGCGACGGACGACGAGGGTTGCGCCATCGATGTGGACACCCCGGACGATTATCAAAGATTGCTCCAACACCTGCAGGAGGAACGATAGATGCGTTGCGGCGCGCTGATCGCCGCCGCCGGCGTACCGGCGGAGCTGGAACAGTTCCTGCCGCTGGCCAAGGTGGGCGGCACTTCCATCATCAAGCGGCAGATCCGCGTGTTCAAACAGCTCGGCGTCGATCCGATCGTCGTCGTAACGGGTTATCATGCGGCACTGCTGGAGCGGCATCTGGCGCACAGCAGCGTGCTCTGCATCCGCAACCGGCGCTATGCGACAACGCGCCTGATCGACTCCATCCGGCTCGGCATGGACGCATTGATGCAAACCGATGCGGTCCTGATCGTGCCGGGCGACGTTCCGTATCTGCATCCGGATACCCTGCGGGCGCTGCTGGATGCTTCCACGCCCATCGCCGGGCCCCAGCACGGGCACCGACTCGGGCATCCGATTCTGGTGCGCCGCGAATGCTTCGACGCGCTGCTCGGTTACGACGGGCCGCGCGGGCTGCGCGGGTTCATGCTGGAACATGCGGCGCAGGTCACCCGCGTACCCGTGGACGACAGCGGGGTGTTGCTCTCGGTCAACACGGCGGAAAAGCTGGCGGCGGCGCAGGCGTCCCATCTCCCGGCCATACCGGCGGCGGCGCATGTCGACCTCTCGTTGCGCTATGGCGGCTTCCTGCTCAACGAGGAGCTCATCCGCCTGCTCCGCACCATCGGGGAAACCGGTTCCCTGCGCGCCGCCTGTATGGAGATGCAGATCGCGTACAGCCGCGCGTGGATCATGCTCGGCAAGGCGGAAGAAGCCCTCGGCGTACCGCTGCTGATCCGCAAGCTCGGCGGCGCCGCAGGCGGCGGCAGCGAACTGACGCCGGAGGCGCTCGCGCTTGCGGATAGTTTTTCCCGTCTCGCGCAGGAGCTGGAGCGCGAAGCAAACCGGCTTTTGCAGCGCGAATTTTCCACACAGGGCTGATCGCCCGTACAACAAGGCATCCGGGCTCTTGACGGGCCTGACTAAATTATCTATTGGAAAGGAGAACGACCTTGAAAGCATTTGAGTACCTGCTTCCCCAGACGTTGGAGGAAGCCATCGCCCAAAAAAAGCAGTACGGTGCCGCCGCTGTCCTGATGGCGGGGGCGACGGATATCGTCGTCCGCATGCGCGACCGTCTGCTGCAACCCGACTACGTAATCGACCTCAAGGGCATCCCCGGCCTTGACGGCATCACGTTTTCCGAGTCGGACGGCCTGCGCATCGGGGCCCTGGCAAAGATGAACGAGATCGCCGCCAACGATGAGGTATGCAAACGCTACCCCACGCTGGCCAAGGCGGCCGCCTCCGTCGGCAGCAAGCAGGTGCGCAACCGCGCCACCTGCATCGGAAACATCGTCAACGCCTCGCCGCTGGCCGACACCGCAACCCCGCTGTACTGCTACGACGCCATCGTGGAAATCGCCGGTCCGGACGGCCGCCGCGAGGTGCCCATCCGCGAATTCATCCTCTTCGTGCGCAAGGTGGATCTGAAGGAGGGCGAGATCGTCACCGGCATCCGCGTCCCGTTCGTGGCGGCGCAGGGCGAGTTCTACAAGATCTCGCGCCGCAGTCAGGTCGATCTTTCCACCGTGTGCGGCACGGTGCTCCGCGTCGGGGACGACTATCGCGTGGCGATGGGTTCCGTCGCCCCCACGCCGCTGCGCCTGCCCAAGACCGAAGCGCTGCTGGCGGGCAAGAAGCTCGACAAGGCATTGATCGCGGAGGCGGCGGCGCTCGCCACGACCGAGGTCAGCCCGATCGACGACGTGCGCGCCGACCGGCAGTACCGGCTCGACATGGTTTCCTATATCGTGCGCGACGCGCTCGGCAAGCTGTCATAAGGAGGTGGCCATCATGGAATATCGGGTGAAATTTACCGTTAACGGCGCGCCGGTGGAGCTGTCGGTTCCTGCGAACCGCACGTTGCTCTCCGTGCTGCGCGACGACCTGGCCCTCACCGGTACCAAAGAGGGCTGCGGCGCCGGCGAATGCGGCGCCTGCACGGTCATCATGGACGGGCTGGCCGTCAACGCCTGCCTGATCCTCGCGCCGGAGCTCAACGGCAAGCGCATCGAGACCGTCGAGGGCCTTGCCAATGGCGACGAGCTTTCGCCGCTGCAGGAGTCCTTTATCGAGCATATGGCGCTGCAGTGCGGGTTCTGCACGCCGGGCATGCTCATGAGCGCCGAGGCGCTGCTGCGTGAGAATCCGCATCCCACCCACGACGAGATCGTCTGCGCCATGAGCGGCAACCTGTGCCGCTGCACCGGCTACAAGAAGATCGTCGAAGCCATCGAAGACGTTGCGGCCAAGGGGGTATACGAAAAATGAAGGTTGTCGGTCAATCCGTAGAACGGCTTGACGCCGTAAAAAAGGTCACGGGCACGGCGCAGTTTGCGGATGATATCCGCTTTTCGCGCCCGCTGTACGCGCAGGTCAAGCGCAGCCCGTATGCACATGCAAAGATCCTCTCCATCGATACCTCGAAGGCGGAGGCGCTTGAGGGCGTTCGCTGCGTCATCACCGGCGACTACTACAAAAAGCGCACCGGCCTCTACCTCGAGGACAAAAACTTCCTCGCCGTCGGCACCGCCAAGTTCCGCGGCGAACCGGTAGCCGCCGTCGCGGCGGAAAGCCCGGAGCTGGCCGAAAAGGCCTGCGAGCTGATCGAAGTGTCCTATGAGGAGCTGCCCGCCGTGTTCGACTCCCTCGACGGCATGAAGCCCGACGCGCCGCTGATCCATCCCGATCTTCACACCTATAAGGTGCTGCCGATCTTCTACCCCGAAAAGGGAACGAACATCTCGCACCACTACGTCCTGCGCAAGGGCGACGCCGACCGTGCGTTTGCCGAGGCGGACCGGGTGTTCGACCACAGCTTCTATATCCCGCACGTGCAGCACGTGCCGATCGAGCCGCATGCCTGCACCGCGCAGTACATGCCGGACGGCGAGCTGACCATCTGGGCGGCCTGCCAGTCCCCGTTCGCCGTGCGCCGGGCGCTGGCGGAAACCTTCGGGTTCCCGCTGAACAAGATCCGCGTCATCAGCAAGGCGGTGGGCGGCGGGTTCGGTTGCAAGGCCGGCACCACGCTCGAAGGCATCGTCATCCCGCTGGCCATGCGCTGCCCCGGCCGGCCCGTCAAGCTGACCTACACGCGCGAGGACGAGTTCCAGTACGCCTACGTGCGGCAGGGCCTGCACATCCGCATCCAGACCGCCGTACGCAAGGACGGCAAGATCATCGGCTCCAAGAACACGCTCGCCTGGGACGGCGGCGCCTACACCGAGTACGGCGTCAACATCGTCAAGGCGGCCGGTTGGGGCTGCGTCGGTCCGTACGACATCGAGAACATCAGCACGGACAGCTACTGCGTCTACACCAACCATCCCGTCGGCGGCCCGTACCGCGGCTTCGGCATGAGCGAAATCCACTTCGCCATCGAGCAGAACATCGATATGATCGCCGCCGAGATGGGTATTTCTCCGCTCGATGTGCGCCGTATCAACGGCATCCGCGAGGGCGGCATCTCCGCGACCGGCCAGACCATCGAGGTTGCCGGCTATCAGGAGTGCCTGGAGCGCGCCGCCGAGCTGCTCGAATACGACAAGCCGTGCGAGCCCTCCGGCAGCCCGACCAAGCTGCGCGGCAAGGGCCTTGCCGGCGGCTGGAAGGCGCCCTCCATGCCGACGGACGTGGCGAGTTCCGTCATCATCCGCATGAACGAGGACGGCACCTTCGTGCTGCTCTGCTCGTGCCACGACATGGGCCAGGGCTCGGATACCGTCATGGCGCAGATCGCGGCCGAAACGCTGACTGTCAGCCCGGATAAGATCACCGTGCGCACCGGCGACACCGACCACACCCCCTACGAGTGGCAGACCGTCGCCTCCCGCTCCACGTACTGCGCCGGCAACGCGACCAAGCTCGCCGCCGAGGACCTGCGCAACAAGATCCTGGAGCTGGCACAGATCAAGATGGGCACCTGGAAGAGCGACCTGTACCTCGAGGACGGGTACGTGCGCCGCAAGTTCTACCCCGACATCAGGGAGCCCATCAGCACGTTCGCGCTCGGCCTCACGCTGCCGGATCAGAGCGGCATCGGCGGCCCCATGATCGGCGTCGGCTCGTTCACCGTGCCGAACAACATCGCCGCCGACGTCAAGACCGGCCTCTCGCCCAAGCCCGTCGCCTTCTGGAGCATGGGCGTCAACGGTGCCGAGGTTGAGGTCGATACCGAGACGGGCAACATCAAGGTGCTCAAGATGGTTTCCGTATTCGACGCGGGCAAGGTCATCAACCCGCAGATGTACGAGGGGCAGGCCGAGGGGGCCATGGTGCAGGCGCTCGGTACCGCGCTGTTCGAGGAACTCAAGCTCAAGGAAGGCCGCGTGCTCAATCCGAGCTTTGTGGACTACAAGATCCCCACCATCGACGACATGCCCGAACTGATCGTCGAGGCGGTCGAAAAGCCGGAGCCGACCGGCCCCTATGGCGCGCGCGGCATCGGCGAGATCGTTATGGTCCCCGGTGCGCCGGCCATCGCCAACGCCGTGGCCAACGCCATTGGCTGCCGCTTCCTGCGCATGCCGCTCACGCCCGACGTGGTGCTTGCGGCGCTGCGCGAAAAGAAGCAGCGGGAACAGGCATAAGCGTAAAGCGGCAGCGCGGCGGGCATAGCCCGCCGCGCTTTCGTATGCCGTTTGCCGGCCATCACAGGACGCCCGAAGCGATTTCCGGTCGGGCCCCCGTCCGGATTCGAAATGGAACCGCCGTCGCCCGTGGGGCGACGGCGGTTCCGCGTTTCCCTTGCAAACCGCCCCGCGGTTTTATTTGACCGGCGTGCCGGTGCGATCCTTGAGCAGCACGTCGTGCGCGCCGCCCTCCACGATGCTGACCGACGAAACGAGCGTAAGCCGCGCATTGCGCCGCAGCGCCGGGATGCTCAACGCGCCGCAGTTGCACATGGTGGAACGGATTTTGCTCAACGTAACGGCCACGTTTTCGGACAGGCTGCCCGCATACGGGACATAGGAATCGACGCCCTCGACAAAGGAGAGCTTCTGCGCGCCGCCCATATCGTACCGCTGCCAGTTGCGCGCCCGGGCGCTGCCCTCGCCCCAATACTCCTTCATATAGCTGCCGCCCACGAGCACGCGGCTGGTCGGGCTCTCGTCAAAGCGGGCGAAATACCGCCCCAACATGCAGAAGTCTGCGCCCATGGCCAGCGCCAGCGTGATATGATAGTCCTGTACGATGCCGCCGTCCGAACAGACGGGCACATAGATCCCCGTCTCCTCGAAATACTCATCCCGCGCGCGCGCCACCTCGATCACCGCCGACGCCTGCCCGCGGCCGATCCCCTTGGTCTCGCGCGTGATACAGATGGAGCCGCCGCCGATGCCGACCTTGACAAAGTCTGCGCCCGCGTCCGCCAGGAAGCGGAACCCCTCCCGGTCCACGACGTTGCCCGCGCCGACCCTGACCGTCTCGCCATAGCGCGCGCGGATGAACGCGAGCGTATCCTTCTGCCACTCGGAATAGCCCTCGGACGAATCGATGCACAGCACGTCCGCGCCCGCTTCGACCAGCGCCGGGACGCGCGCCTCATAGTCGCGCGTGTTGATGCCCGCGCCCACGATGTACCGTTTCTGCGCATCCAGAAGTTCGAGCGGGTTTTCCTTATGCGCGTCGTAATCCTTGCGGAAGACAAACGCGACGAGACGCCCGTCCGCGGAAACGATCGGCAGCGCATTGAGCTTGTGCTCCCAGATGATGTCGTTTGCGGCCTTGAGCGTCGTGCCCTCCCGGGCGTAGACGAGCCGATCAAACGGCGTCATGAACGCGCGCACCGGCGTCTGCGGCGCCATGCGGCTCACGCGGTAATCGCGGCTTGTGACGATGCCCACCAGCCGCCCGGTCGCCGTGCCGTCCTCGGTGACGGCCATGGTCGAATGCCCCGTGCGCGCCTTGAGCGAGAGCACGTCTTGCAGCGTATCGTCCGGGCGCAGGTTGGAATCGCTCGCCACAAACCCCGCCTTGTAGCCCTTGACCCGGCGCACCATCTCCGCCTGCTGTTCAATCGGCTGCGACGCATACAGGAAGGAGATGCCGCCCTCCCGCGCAAGCGCAACGGCCATCCGGTCGTCCGACACCGCCTGCATGACGGCGGATACGAGCGGAATGTTCATCGTGATCGCGCTCTCCTCCCCCCGCCGGAACCGTGTGACCGGCGTGCGCAGCGACACGTTGGCCGGGATGCAGTCCTTGGACGAATAGCCGGGGATGAGCAGGTACTCGCTGAAGGTATGCGAGGGTTCGTCGTAAAAATAAGCCATGTTTTCCTCCGTTTGCAGTCGTTGTTTCGTTCGCGCACGCCTGTTTCCGTACCCGGCCGCGCCGGGCAGGGCTGCGGAAAATGCCGCCGGGCGGGGCCGTTGCCCGAAAAGCGGTCCCGCGCTCGCGGAACCGCGCGCCGCTTCAGCGCAGCGCCGCCACGGTGTCCCGGATACAGTCGAGGAACGCCTCCTCGCCAAACGTGTTGATCTTGAAGAACACCGCCTGGCTGCCGCCGGACGTGATGGCGCTCAGCAGCAGGCGCTGCCCGTCCCCCAGCAGCGTCAGATTCAGGCTGACGCGGTTGCTGCCGATCATGCTGTATCGCTCGTACACGCGCACGGCGCAGCGGCAGCCGCCGATCGTCATATCGCTCGCATCCTCGCATGTGGCGGATATGCTGCGGCCGAGCACCGCCTGTTCCAGCGTCTGCAGTACCGCGTCAAAATTGCCGTGCAGCGTACATTCCAATTTTGCCATGTCTTTCCCCTTCCTGATGGATCTTGTCGGCCGTGCGCGCCTCAGGACGCGAACAGCAGCATCAGCGTCATGCAGAGCAGCGAGAGCAGGATCGTGATCGTATTCCAACTGCTCGCAAGGCCTACGTCGCCCCCGCGCTCGCGCGTATAGGCCGGGCTGATGGACGAAACCGGCGAAAACGCCGCAAGCGCCGCGCCCAGCCGGATCTCCGAATCGAACGGCAACAGGTAGAAAAAGCACAGGCTGAGCACAAGGGAAACGCCGAAGCGCACGCACACCGCGCGCCCGATCCACCGGAGCTGTTCGCGCCGGATATCCAGGTTCATGCCGAGCCCCAGCATGAGCATGGCCAGAAAGCTGTTGGCCGAGCCGACCAGCTCCGCAAACTCCAGCACCGGCCCCGGCAGGCGTACCCGCAACACCGCGAGCAGCAGCATGATCAGATAAGCGAGGATGGTGACGCTGCGCGCAAGCCGCTTCAGCGTCGGCCCGAGCCGCAGTCGCCCCCCCTCCTGCAGGGCGGCGCAAACCGCGTTCGTGCCGCCGGTCGCCCAGATGGCGTTGCCGGCGTCAAACAGGCAGGCCGACACCACCGCCGTGGGGCCGAGTAGGCTTGAAACATACGGCAGCGCAAAGCAGCCGATGTTGTAGCCGGAAAAGTTGAGCATGCAGAACACCTGTTCCTGCCGGCCGCGCCGCCTGCCCGCCAGATAGCCGAGGCTGACGAACAACACATTGCACAGAAAGCCGAGCGGGAACAGCCAGAGCAGCGCGCCGGAAGCTTCCATGTGCGCAAAATTGGTGATCACCGCGCACGGCAGCGTCACGTTCAAGACCACGCGGGAGACGACAGCAAAGGCCGATTCCGGCAAAAAGCCGGTCCGGCGCAGCACATAGCCCAGCGCGATGACGAGCAACAGGATACAGGCTCTGGTGACGATTTCTTGCATATCGAAAAGTATACCGCTTTCCCCGGCCTTCGGCAAGAGCGTTTGCGCCGTCGGGCGGTAAAATTCTTCAACCCGGCGCGCCCAGCGTCCAAAGCGCAACGGCCAGCAGCAGCGACGCGGCGCTGAGCAACGCGCGCACGCGCGGCCGGGCCATGCACAGCGGCGAAGCGAAGAGCATCGACAGCAAGAAGAGCGCATAGCCGGCGGCGCCCGGCGCCGGGACGGCGAGCGAAAGCGCGCCCCCCGCCTCGGCTACGCGCAGAATCACAGAAAGCGCCGCGCGCGGCACAACCGCCACCGCCGCGCCGAGCGGCAGCGAAAAGAGGCTGAGCACCAACGCAAGCAGCGCCGGCACAAAGAACAGCGGCACGAGCGGCAGCACCAACAGGTTGGCCACGATGGACAGCAGCGGCACCACGTCGAAAAAGCGCGCCGTCGCCGGGATCGTGGCAACGACGACCGCAAGGCCGGAGGAAAGCGCCCGCCCCGCCTGCTCCCCGAGCACCGCCAGCGGCCGCATGAGCGGCGGTTGCAGCAGCGCCAGCCCGGCGACGGCCAGGAAGGAGAGCTGAAAGCTCGCGTTCCAAAGGGCAAACGGCTTGGCCAGCAGCACCAGCACGAACGCAAGCGAAAGCGCGCTGGGCAGGTCGCGCCGGCGCCGCAGCGGCACGGCCGGCAACACCGTGAGCAGCATCACGCACGCGCGCAGCACCGACGGCGTAAACGCGGTCAGCGCCGCATAGGCCAGCAACAGCATCGCCAGCACGGCAAAGCGCAGCCACATGCGCCGGATGAGCCGGAGCGGCACGAGCAGCGCGCCCGCAAGCACCCCTACGTGCAGGCCGGATACGGCCAGCAGATGCGCAATTCCCACCGCCCGAAAGTTGTCGACGGTCGCCTCTTCCATATCGGCCAGACCGCCGCCCAGCAGAATGCCGCGCGCCGCCTGCGCCTGCACCGCATCCGGGAACAGCGTATCGATGCGGCAGGCGATCGACTCCCGCGCGGCCAGCAGCCATCCGTACAGATCCTCCCGCCCGCCGGACACGCGCAGCGTATCCGCGCCGGCATAGGCGTGGCAGGCGATCCCCCTGTATCGGTCATAGGTGCGCCATACCGCCTCCGAAGGCTCCAAAGCCGCCTCCACCTCGACGCGCTGCCCATAGCGGAGCGCAGGCGCGCCATAAAGGGTCAGCCGCACGCGGCCGCGCACCGCCACGCCATCGACGGCGGCGGCGTCCAGCAGGAGCACCTGCCGATTCTCGACCGTCTCCGGCAGCTCCGCAATGCGGCCGGTCACCACGCCGGATGTCGCCACAGGCGCCCGGGGGCATTGCAGCAGCGCGCTGAGCAGCGCCAGGCATGCGGGAAGCAGCACGAGCAGCGCGCGCCGCGAAAGCCAGAGCGCCGCAACGGAAAGCACGAGCAGCACCGCCAGCACGGCGGGCGCGCGCGACACATCCGCCGCGCCAAAGAGCAGCAGCCCGGCCAGCACGCCGAGCGCGGCAAGGCAGAGCGGCCGCCGCTGGAACAGGCGACGCGCCCCGAGCGCGTTTTCCGGAAGGGGATCGTTGCGCTGCTGCATTCGGTTATCCTTCCGATGTCGTCGTTTCGCTTCCCGGTGTTCTCTCCTTCGCCGCTTCTGTCCGCGCAGCGGCGCTTTTCGCCATGGCGCAGGCGGCAAGCGGCGTCCAAAAAGAAACGCCCTCCGGCAGCGGAGGGCGTTGCGGTTATGCGAGCCAGCGATGCGTCAACCGGCCGAGGATCTCCACCCCGCGCACAATATCCGCGTCCGACGGCATGGAGTAATTCATCCGGAACCCGTTCGACGGGCGCGTCTGGTCGGTGGCGAACGCCATGCCCGGCACGCACGCCACGCCCTCCTGCACGGCCGCCTGCACGAACGGGCGCGCGTCCATGCCGTCCGGTAAAAAGCCCATGACGAACATGCCGCCCGCCGGGCGGTTGAAGCGCACGGCCGGATGGAACCGCTTCTCCATCTCGCCGAGCATCAGGGCGCACTTATGGCCGTAGAGCCCGCGCAGGCGGGCCAGATGTCCTTCAAAATCATAGCCGGTCATAAACCGGTATGCGATATACTGGAACAGCGTGGCCGAGTGTACATCCGCGCACTGCTTGGCCGCCAGCAGCCGCTCGGCCAGCAGCGGCGATGCAACGGCATAGCCCAGCCGGAACGCCGGCGCAAACACCTTGGAAAAGCTCGCCGCATAGACCACGCGCCCGTCCGTATCCAACTGCTTGACCGGCGGCACGGGCGCGCCCGAAAAGCGCAGCTCGCCATAGGCGTCGTCCTCGAGGATGACCAGATCGTGCGCCTGCGCAAGGCGGTAGATCGCAGCGCGCTTTTCCGCGCTGGTGGTAAAGCCGGTCGGATTCTGGAAATTGGAGATCATGTACAGCAGTTTCGCGCGCGGCTCCGCCCTGAGCGCGGCTGCGAGCGCCTCCACGTCCATGCCGTCCGGCTCCATCGGGATGCCGACAAGCCGGGCGCCATAGGCCCGAAAGGAATTGAGATAGCCCACAAACGACGGCTCCTCCACCAGCGCCACATCCCCCTCGTTGAGAAGCACATGCGCAAGCAGATCGGCCGCCTGCTGGCTGCCGGTGGTTGTAAACACCGTGTTTTCCGCCGCAAGGCGCGCCCCAAAGCGCGCGGCCATGCGCGTGCTGAGCGCATCGAGCAGCGGCGCATAGCCCGCCGTGGCGCCGTATTGCAGCACGTCCGCCGGATGCTGCGCAAGCCCCTCCGCCGCAAGAGCGGCAATCTCCCGCACGGGGAAGGCCTCCTCAGGCGGATTGCCGCCCGAAAACGAGATGATGTCATGCGATGCGGTGAGCGCCAGAATCTCCCGTACGGCGCTGTCGTCCACACCGGACATGCGGCCTGCAAATCTGATCTCCATAAACTGCCTCGTTGTTCCGACCGTTTTTTTCATTATATCGCCGGGCCGTCAAACGTGTCAACCGCATGCGGCCACGCGGGAAGGGCTTTACAAGCGAGATGGGTTGTGATATAATATGGCAATCATATTTCTGGAAAGGACTCGGTTGGGCGCGCATGGACGACGACAGTAGCGACGAAAACGGTGCTGCCATCTGCGCAAAACGGATACGGGAAACGATTGAGCATGATCTGCCTGCGGCAAGCGTCGCATGCGGAGCATGTTTTTTTGCTGTACCCGCAATACCGCGGCGCCGCGGCGCGACACAGACCGGGCATGGAAGGTAGGAAAATCATTTGAAGGATTCCGTGTGGCTATCGCTGCTGTTGCAGCTGATCCTCATCATATGCAATGCGATTTTCGCATGCGCCGAGATTGCCGTGATCTCGATGAACGACAACCGGCTGGCCAAGCTGGCCGCCGAAGGCGACAAGCGCGCCGTGCGGCTTGCCCGGCTGACGAGCCAGCCTGCGCGCTTTCTCGCCACGATCCAGGTGGCCATCACGCTGTCGGGCTTTCTCGGCAGCGCCTTTGCCGCGGACAATTTCTCCGACGGGATCGTCGACTGGCTGATCGGTCTCGGGGTCAAGATCTCGCCCAATACGCTCAACACCATCGCCGTTGTGCTGATCACGCTGATCCTGTCCTATGTGACGCTGATCTTCGGCGAACTCGTGCCCAAGCGCGTCGCCATGCGCAAGGCGGAGAAGCTGTCGCTGGCCATTTCCGGCCTTGTTTCGTTCATCTCCAAGCTCTTTGCGCCCATCGTCTGGCTGCTCACCGTTTCGACCAACGCCATTCTGCGGCTCGTCGGCATCGACCCGAACGAGAAGGATGAGGAGGTCAGCGAGGAGGAGATCCGCATGATGGTCGACGTCGGCAGCGAAAAGGGCGTGATCGATGCCGAGGAGCAGATGATGATCCAGAACGTGTTCGAATTCGACGACCTGTCGGTGGAGGAGTTCGCTACCCACCGCACGGACATGGTCGTTCTCTGGGAGGACGAGACCGTCGAACAGTGGAACGAGACCATCCGCGAGAGCCGCCATTCGCTCTACCCCGTGTGCGGCGAAACGGCGGACGATGTCATCGGCGTGCTCAACGCCAAGGATTATTTCCGCCTGGAGGATCGCACGCGCGAAAACATCCTGCGCGAAGCCGTGCGCCCTGCCTATTTCGTGCCGCAGAGCATCCGGGCGGACGTGCTGTTTCGCCAGATGAAGAAGACGCGCAACCACTTTGCCGTCGTGCTCGACGAATACGGCGGCGTGCAGGGCATCGTGACGATGAACGACCTGCTCGAACAACTTGTGGGCGATTTGGACGACGACATCGGGATGCCGGAGGAGCCGGGCGAGATCGAGCAGCTCGACGAGAGCACCTGGCGCATCCTTGGCACCGCGCCGCTCGACGACGTGGCCGAGCAGTTGCACGTCACGCTGCCGACGGAGGAATACGACACCTTCGGCGGGTTCGTGTTCGGCAGCTACGGCTCGGTGCCGGACGACGGCACGCAGTTCGAGATCGATGCCTGCGGGCTGCACATCAAGGTCGTGGAGATCGCGGAACACCGTGTCGAGCAGGCGCTCGTCTGCCCGCTTCGCGGCGAACCGGAAAACCCGGCGGACCAGGAGCGCGATTGACGCGGCGCCAAACGGTAACGATTGGGGGGCGACGGCAGGGCCTGCGGGCGTTGGCCGCCGCCCGTTTGGTTTCTCCCACCGGGGGACGGCGCAGGAAAAGCGGAAAATACCAAAAATGCGTCAGCAGTTGCGCTGGGCGAATTTTGTGTGATATAATATCCCAGTATATATAGCGGAAGCGCTGCGCGGAGGAGTCCAGAGGTGAAACCCGCTGCGATACTGGATATTGGAAGCTCAAAGATCGTCTGTCTGTGCGGCAGCTCCATCCATACGGATGGAATTCTGGTACACGGCGTCGGCATCTGTGATTATGCCGGGTTTGAGAGCGACGAGTTCCTCGATATGGCTTCGCTCGGCGAGGCGGTGCTTACCGCCATCGAAAGCGCCGAGCAGCAGAGCTGCATGCGCATCCGGGAGGTCGCGCTGGCCGTGCCGGCGCCGTTCGTCAAGCTGATCACCACCCGCGCGACGCTGCGCATCGAGTCGCGCAACGGGCGCGTAACGGTGCAGGACATCGACGATGTGATCTCCATGTCGCTCGAAAAGGCGCGCGCACCGGGCCATGTGCTCATGCACAGCACGCCCATATCGTTTACGGTCGGCGGCATTGAGCGGGCCGCGGTGCCGGAGGGCGCCCGTGCGGACGAGCTTTCCGCCGAGGTTTCGCACATGTACGTGCAGGAAACCTTCGTCCAGCAGATGGAGCGCATCCTCGCCTCGATGAACGTGGAGATCTCCATGTGCGTGAGCGCGCAGCTGGCCACGGCAATCCACATCATCCCGGAGCAGGAGCGCGTGCGTCCCGCCGTGCTGATCGATGTGGGCTACCGGCATACGGATGTGTGCCTGATCGAAAATGCGGCGCTGACCGGGCTGCAATCCATCGAGATGGGTGGCGCGCAGTTTGCTACCGACCTCAGTTTCGGGCTGGACATCCCGCTCGAATATGCCGAACAGGTCAAGCGGCGGTACACCTTTTTGCAGGAGCCGCTTTCGAATTTTGAGGTGATCCGCATGCCCACGGGCGTCAAGCGCGTGGAGCACCGCGTGATCGACCTCATCATGGATGCACGTGCGCAGGAGCTCTCCGCTCTGCTCAAAAAAGCCCTGCGCGACATGGGCGTTAGACCCGAGGCCCGCCCCGTCGTCTACCTGACGGGCGGCGGCGTCTCCATGATGCACGGTGCGGGGGAATACCTCAAGCTCCAGCTTGGGTACAACATCCGGCGGGACATGCCGTCCTACATGCACGAGATGAACTCGCCCAACTACACCAGCGCCTTTGGCGCGCTCGACTTTGTGCTCCGCGCCAGCGGGGACGATACTCCGGTACCCGAGGACACGAATTCGTTCTGGTCCAGGATTCTGGATAAACTCCGAAACTTATTGATAAAATAAGGGGGAACGAACATGTTTGAACAGGACTATGAAACCGCAACCTTTGCCCAGATCAAGGTGATCGGCGTCGGCGGCGCAGGCTGCAACGCCATCAACCGGATGGTGCAGTACGGCCTGCGCGGCGTGGAATTCATCGCGGTGAACACCGACCGGCAGGCGCTGTATCTGGCCAAATCGGAAACCAAGATCCAGATCGGTGAAAAACTGACCCGCGGTCTTGGCGCCGGCGCAGATCCCGAAATCGGCCGCAAGGCAGCCGACGAGAGCCGCGAGCTGCTTGTGGAGGCCATCAAGGGCGCCGATATGGTGTTCATCACGGCCGGCATGGGCGGCGGCACCGGCACCGGCGCTGCCTCCATTGTGGCAGAATGCGCCAAGGAACTGGGCGTACTGACCGTCGGCGTGGTGACGAAGCCCTTCACGTTCGAGGGCAAGGTGCGCATGCGCAACGCCGAAATCGGCATCGCAGCGCTCAAGCCCATCGTGGACACGCTCATCACCATCCCGAACGACAAGCTCATCGACCTCGTAGGCCGCGCCAGCCTGCCCGACGCACTGCGCGTGGCGGACGACGTGCTCCGCCAGGGCATCCAGGGCATCTCCGACCTGATCGCGGTGCCGGCAATGATCAACCTCGACTTTGCCGATGTCAAGACGATCATGAAGGAAAAGGGCCTCGCACACATGGGCATCGGCAGCGCCAACGGCGAAAAGCGCGCTGCGGAAGCGGCCCGGCAGGCCATTGAGAGCCCGCTGCTCGAGACGAGCATCAACGGTGCGCGCGGCGTGCTCATGAACATCACCGGCGGTCCGGATCTGAGCCTGCTCGAGGTCAACGAGGCTGCGGAGATCATCGCCGAAAGCGCCGATCCGGAAGCCAACATCATCTTTGGCGCGGACATCGACGAGGCCATGGGCGATTCGCTGCGCATCACCGTCATCGCCACGGGCTTCGAGTCCGAGCGGACGATCCCGCAGGCGCCGGCCGGCAGCATGTTCGGCGGCGGATCGATCTTCACGCAGTCCGCCTTCCAGCAACAGCAACAGCAGCAGGCCGCTCCGTTCCAGCAGTCCGCTTTCCGCGCGCCCGTACAACAGCAGCAGCGGCAGCCGCAGCCCTTCTCCGCCGCCTCGTATGCGCCGCGCCGCCCGGTCGCGGCCGAGGAGCCCACGCCCGAACCCGCGCCGCTCGGTGGCGACGCTGCATTCGGCGAAAGTGACCTCAGGCGCGATTACAACGAGAAGCCCAAGAACAAGCTCGACGTGCCGGCCTTCCTGCGCAAATAAGCGCGGCGGCCGTCCCCGCTGAATCGTTCCCGCTTTTGCCCCGCTCGTGATTGGAGCGGGGCATTGTCAACCAACAAGCAACCGGCAGGCAAGCGCCGTGCCGGAGAGGAGGCAAACCCGTGCAACCCATCCTGATGATGATCCTGCCCAACTGCCCGCACTGCAGGCGGGCACGCGCCCTGCTCGACGAGCTGCGGGCCGAAAACCCGGCCTATGCGTCCGTCCCGCTGCAAATCGAGGACGAAAGCCGCAACAAGGCGCTCGCAGACGCGCTCGACTACTGGTATGTGCCGTGCTGCTTTGTCGGCGGCAAAAAAATACACGAGGGCGTTCCCTCGCGCGAAGCCATGCAGGCCGTGCTCGACGCGGCGCTTGCGGGCGAGACGAAAGGTTGAACGTCGAGCGCGGGCCTTTCGGACGCGCCACAGGACTGACCATCGGGCGCGGGCCTTTCGGACGCGCCACAAGGTTGACCATCGGGCGCGGGCCTTCCCAAGCGCCGCCCGCCGGCGGCTTCCTGTCATACGCTGTCAAAAAGAAAAAAATGACCTCCCGCCCACGACAGGCGGGAGGCGTGGGCGCCCGTCACGGCGCCTGCAGCGTGTGCATGGGCACCTGATAAACGGTAAACCGCCCCCAATAGACCTCCGATTGCACGACGAGGCCGTCCACGCCGTTGGAAAACAGATAGCCGCTGCCCGCCTGCTCCACAAACGTGACATGCCGCGTCCGCTCCACAAACTCCAGCAGCGCGGGGCACTCGCCCCGCGGCGCGATGTAGACCCCGTCGCCGCTGCCCACCTCGGCAAACGGCGTGTCGCTGTCGAGCTGTGCGGCGGCCAGCAGGTACGGGATCGGGTTGCCGCGCTGGAAGATCGCGCCGCCATAGCGCCACAGCACGCCGCCCGCCGCGAGCGACAGCGCCACGAGCGCCGCAGCCAGGCGCGCGCGGCGTTTTTTGTTGCGGGCCGGGGCGGCAGGCCGGGCCGGCCCCCGCTCCGCGGAAGACGCCGGCCCCTCCGGCACGGCGTGCAGACCGCCCTCCCGCGCAGCCGTGGACGGCGGTTCCGCTGTCGGAGACGGCGGCGCCTCGCCCGACAGCAGCGCCTCCACGGGGAGCCCCAGCGCCGCCGCCAGCGCCGGCAGCACGTCCACGCCGGGAAAGCTCCTCCCGCGCTCCCACTTGGAGACGGCCTTGGCCGTGACGTGCACGCGCCCGGCCAGCGCCTGCTGCGTCAGGCCCTGCGCGCGGCGCGCGGATGCGATCAGCGCGCCGGTCTTTCCCCTGTCCAAAGAACCACCTCCTCTTTCGAGTATAGCGGCGCGGCGCCAAAAAGGCAACCGACCGCCGGTCGACTGGCCCGGCGGCCGGTGTGTTGGAAGGCTCCTGGGCGTCCCCCGGCGGGCGGCGCCGCTACAGCAGCGTATGCTGGAGCAGTTCGTAGCGCAGGCGACCGCCCTCGCCCGTCCCCGGCGGCAGCAGCGCGCGCGATGAACAGCTCCTCCGCCTCCGGCTGATCCGTACGGCAGAGATACGCATGTGCCCCGTCGACGCGCGGCACGACGGACTCTCCCGGCTCCCGGTTTACAGGCCGCGTACCTCGCACACGCCGATGGCCTCGCGCACGCGCGCGGCCGTCTCCTGCACGTAGGAGGGGGGATGCGCGGGCAGATCCTCGTCCTTGCGGGGCCGGTACTGCTGCAGAAAATACCGTTGGGCGCCCTGCACGAGCATGGCTGCGCCGAGGATATCCTCCGTCGACAGCTCCGGCGCGAACGTCGTGCGACATTGCGCTCCGTGTTCCCCCGGGCGCGCCGCCGGATGCCGCTGATGTTTTTTCGGCCTGCGTCCGTGCGTACGGCGGCGCCGCCGGATGTCGCCGCCGTTTTTGGGCCTGTTTCCGCCCGTGCGGGGCGCGCCGTTTTGCTTTCCCAATCATGCAGAAATCAGGGTTGATGGAAATCCCCCTCTTTCCAGCGAGGAAGGAATATATCGTTACCAGGTTGGGACTTATACTGGAGAAAAATGTTAATACCCGCCGCACTAATTCTTAGTTTCATTATTGTGGTATGTAAGTTATACGTTCTTGGACATATCAAGGGAAGAACATACTTATGACACTTGTTTGTTGGAATGTCACAGGTTGTTTGATCTTGGAGCTTTCCGTATGTTTGCATGTCCTCCCATGCGGCATGCTGATGCCATATCGTTCAAAGCAAAAAGGCACAAGTAGCGCATGTTGAACGCAGTGATCCTTAGGTTCGTAAGCGAAAAATATTTCGCAAGGACATCCCCTCTATACAGGCAAAAAAGCTAAGGAAAAAAACTATTCTTCAGTCGCTCCATGACAAATTTCCGAAGGCGTTTTCCCAATCCTCTTTTTGAAACAAACACTGAAATATTGCGGGCTGATAAATCCTACCCGTTCCGCAATTTCATAAATTCTTGCATGCCCAGTATCCAGCAAATGCAACGCTTTATTAATCCGCAATTCCATCAAATACTCATTAAAGCTCTGCCCCAGATGGCGTTTAAATACCGTGCTCAGATAAGTCGGGGAAACATAGATGCTGTGGGCGACATCGCTTTGCTTCAGCCCCGGCTGCATATAATTTTTTTGCAAAAAATCAATGGCAAGGTCAACCACGTGTCGGCCGTCTTTTGTCGAATCCTCATATGCCGCCTCCAGATATTTTTGATACCCTTGCCTCGCCGAAGCGATCATATCATCAAGCATCTCCACTTTTTGGAGTGCGCAATAGCTTTCAAATAGCAATTGTAGGCATTCCCGCCGCTGTCTTTTGGTTGAAACTGCCTCTAAGCCGTCGAGCAATGTCTTAAAAACGCAAAAACGCATAAGATCATCTTCTGTCAGGCCCTTTTCCAAAAGAATCGCACGGATGGCCTGTAATCGAACGTCCATTGACTCTCCAATCGTTTCTGCAGGTACTATAGTATCCCAATCAATTTCCCCATGTGCCTGAGATCCCACGTCTTGAATAAAGAATACACGATTATTCCCATACAATCTGCGCGAACAAAGAGCTTCTTCCGACTGCTGATATGAAGAACGAATTCCCCGAAACCCATTGCCTATGTCCCCCACACCTATTGTCGCCACCGCCTTGGTATAGCGTTCAACATCGTTCCGAAGCTTTTCCGCTTTTTGATTGATTTGCTCGAAGACATGTACTTTATTCTCCTTGCAGCAGCATAAGAGAATGATTCGATCCATTCCCCCAGTAATTATCGTGTATTCAGGTTCAGAAAAAATGGTCTTTACCATTTCTTGCACGTTGCAAATTAATTGCGGGTCTGCCAGTCTCTCGGCCTCCAAATTTGTTGAATTTTCCTCGTTGAAAAGATAAATGTTAATTATAATAAATTCATCCGAAGCAAATGTAAGTTGCAACATTTCAGCTTGCTGTTCCTCCTGTCGGGAAGACAAGCTCCCGTCGAGCACCCCCTTCCAAAACTGCTCTAAAAGCACCGGACGACTATGTTCCAGTTGTAATGCTATAGCATGCTCATGATCCAATTTCCAACGCGCTCTTGCAAGAGCCGCACAAATTGCCTCCCGCGATATCGGTTTTAAAAGATATTCCTGAACACCTTGCCGAATTGCTTCCCGCGCAAATTGAAAATCATCATGTGCTGTTAATAACAAAACGACAACATGTGGATATTGTGCGCGAATTCTTCTTGCAATTTCCAATCCCGTCACATATGGCATGTCTATATCTAGCAACAGCAAATCAACTTGCTGTTCTCGCACAAGCTTCTCAACGCATCTGCTATCATCAACAGTTGCCAAAATATGAAAACCGTTTCTCTCCCATGGGATGTTTTCTCGCAACCCACGCAAAATAATTCGATCATCATCCGCAATAACTACATTATACATGCAATCCCTCCGGTGGAAGAAAAATGTCAATAATAAACGTAGTCCCGACATGCAACTGGCTCAATACTTGCAAAGAGCACTGCCCATGGTAGTATAGTTTCAGCCTGCTTGAGACATTGCGTAGAGCAAAACAGGAACTAACATTCCCATCCGAAAAATCTTCACAAAGCGCCGCCCGCACCTCTGCCAGTCTTGCCTCGTTCATACCATGTCCGTTGTCGTGCACTTCAATATGCACAAAATTGGTCAACCCGCTACATCGTATAAGCAATTCTCCTTTCTTGTCTGATGAAAAATCATCCGACAGCCCATGAACAATGGCATTCTCAACGATAGGCTGTAGCGTCATCTTTGGGATTCGAATACTTTCAAGAGCGCCTGTTGTTTCAATGCGATACGTAAACCGATCTCCAAATCGCATCTGTTGAATACAAAGAAATTCCTCTGTCAACTTGATTTCTTCATACAACGGGAGAAGTGCATCCCCTTTGCTCAAACTGATTCGATAAAACTGGGAGAGCGCACATAACATTTTGTGGGCATCTTCTATCTCTCCCATTTGCACAAGCTGATCGATCGCGAACAAAGAATTATACAAAAAATGCGGATGAATTTGTTCTTGCAACAGATGGCTCTCAAGTCGACGTTTCTGCTCTTCCTTTCCTTGTATATCCTGAATCAATTCTTCGATTCTAAGTACCATTGCATCAAGAGCAGTGTCCACGAATAGCAGTTCTTTACTCATGTGTCGCAGCCCCGTAGGCTTTTCGCTGGGATATGCGATACGTCGTACTTTATCCGCAAGCGCAAGCGCGGGTTCCGTAACCCGTATGCGGACTATGGCAAAAATTACGAGTATCCCAACAAAAGAAATAGCCAAGGTAAACACTGGAAACAGGCGGTATACAGTTGCCGCAGAAAGCGCCTCGTCATTTGAATAGACAGCCGCAAGCTTCCATTGATTACAAACAAGCGTTTCGTATAACACCGTAATGTTATGTGGGGCAGCTGCATTTTGCACCACTCCAGTACTCTGTGGGGACTCCAATAAATATTGTACAGTTTCTCTATTGAGTGACAACAGTGGATGGTTTGCAACGAGTGATCCTCTCTCTCCCGTAATAATAACCATGTAGCCGTGTTCAAAGAAAGTAAACTCCCGCAATATTTCCATAAACAGCTCTGTGCGAAAACGGAACAGCAGATATCCATAGTTTTGCCCCGCTGTTCCACGCAAGGGTGCAACGATTGCCAAGGGAACTTGCTCATTCTCATTTTCTGTTCCATCATTTGGATTAATCCACAGATATGAGTTCTCTTCCCAAGCGGACTCTTCTAATGTTTCCAGCTGTCGCCGGTAATATCCATCTAACGGGAGTCCACAATTGAGCACATAGTCCAAATCTTTTAAATATGCCGTCGTAGCTATTAAGTTGCTGTTATTGGAAATATAAATTGCCTCCATTTGAGTTTTTAGTAAAGTAATATAGTCTGTCTGCCAAAACGAATCTGCCTCTTTGTAGTTGTTTACATTAAGGATGGATTCTATTGTAAGTTTGAGCGAAACAAACTGTTCAAACACCTGCAGAATGCGATCGTCCATGTTTTCCTTGTTAAGCTTAAGAATCTCTGAAACGCTCTTTTGCGCATCATCTTGAATCTTTTTTATCATAATGTTGGAAAAATATAGCATTTGAGCTATTGTAGTAACAATTAGTACCACAAGAAACACTGCTACCAATTCGATGCTCAGGCCAGATAGTATTCTCTTTTTCTTCGAAATATCCCAGCTGCCTGCTCCCGCCATGGACGTTCCTCCCGTAAGTGTTGAAAGCAAGCGCCGGTTGCCTTTTGGTAAAGAGCGACCGACGCTTGTCAATTAATATTCGCAGACTATGCCTTGTCTATCCATAGCAGCCTGCAGATAATCCCGCGAGTTCCGATAAGCTTGATCTATCTCGGGGACGTTGGCAACATCAAGCGCAATATATCCGGAAAAACCATGTTTCTTTAATGCAACCAACACTCCGTCCCAATCAATGGTTCCTTTCCCAACTTGCAAGTGTACGTTGGAGCGTCCATCATTATCCGCCGCATGGACACTGAAAATATGTGTTCCCAACTTTTCAACGCTATATGGCAAAATTTCTTTGGCGGCATTCAGATGAGCAGCATCGAGCACAACACCAAAATTGTTTTCCGCCACATGCTCATATAACCGTAAAAAGGAATCCGTTGAATAAATGTTTTCGCCTACACGTGGTTCAACAATCAGCTTCTTGCCCGCCGCCTTTGCTAAAATCGCACACTGCTTGAATACTTCTACCAAATGGTCATAAAATTTTGGATAGCTAAATTCATAATCAATCTCTACTTCATAAACCTGGTCATATTCAAAGGTGTTTCCAGTATAGGGCTTTGGGCTTTTGAATGTCAACGGAGGGGTAAAACTATCCACTTGTACCGATTGTGCGCCAATATGCTCAGCAATTTCAAGACTACGCTTAAAATCATCCATGCCGCGCTCCCTTATGTCCGGGTCTTCTGCAAGCAGTTCTGGCAAAATTGGCGAAAAGTTCAACAGGTGAATATCCAGATCATCACAAAACTTTTTTAGCTCAAAACGATGATCAAAAATACACCGGGTATTCTCCGTTTTGAAGCCTTCCAGTTCCATATATCGAAAGCCCATATCGCGCATATCTTTCAATGCGCGATATGTATTCTTTAATGATGGTGGATATCCATATTTGCTAATAGCATATATCCAGCAACAACTGATTATCATTTTTGTCCCTGACTTTCATCGTATTCCGCCTTCGCTTCTTCCATCATCCTGGCCCAATCATCCAGAAAACTTTGTGCACTGATTTGACCTTGCAGTAACCTCTGGAATTCGGGTTCAAGATACTGTTCATGAATGGTTGTATAATCTGGCAATTCGGTTGGAAGGATTAGCGTACGGACTTCCGGATCAGAAAGAACTTCTGCCGTCAAGCGCAAGGCTTGAATGTTCTGTAGCCACTCTTCTTCCGCAACATCCGTGCGTACCGGCATCTGTCCTATTGCTTGATTCCACTCCGACTGACCTTTTTTGCTTGCGAGAAACGTAATTAACTCCCAGGCTTCTTCGGGATGCTCTGTGGTATTAAAAATGACATCCCCGCAGAAATCATTGCAAATCATGAGCTGATAACCCTGAATAGACTTTGGCAAGGTTGCTGCTGCAAATTTGTCAACGCCCAGCGTAGCCACATGTTCAAAATAAGAACCGAGATTGTGATGGAACATGCCTGCTGCTCCAGAATCGAATGCGGCTGTCATTTCTTGGTACCCACTGGTAATATCACTTTCAGCGGTATAAACCCCATACATGGAAACCCACTTTTCCAAAAATTCAACGTGTGCGGGATCATTGATTGTACATTTTCCGTCTTCAGTAAAGTATTCCGTAATTCCAGAATAGGAGTAGAGATCCGCCTGAAGCTGGTTCGTGCTTTTGTTTGCCCCTCGCATGGCAAAGCCATAACGTCCCTCTTCTTTGTTCGTCATTTTCTCAACGGCCGTAAAAAAGTTGTCCCACGTCGAAAGATCTGGAACGCCCGTCTCCGCAAGCCAATCAGTTCTGTACCAAAGGACATCAATGAAACAGGTATAGGGGATCATGTATAAGGTGCCGTTTCCCATGTTCTTTGTCAAATCGATATACAAGCTTAAAAACTGTTCACTGTCATCCCAGCTGTCAAAATATGCATCAAGGGGCAGTAATGCATCACGGGCAACCAGGTTGGAGAGCCAGAACATCTCAATCGATCCAACGTCCGGTGCAGTTCCAGATTCAACGGCCACGAAATATTTATCTCTTGCGGAATCATGTGGAATTGCCACATATGTAACATGGATATCATCGTGCAGGCTATTGAATTCCTCAATCAGGCCCTCATAAAGAGGCGTTTGAATGGTTCCGGGATTTTCATCCCAAAATGTCAGTTCGACCACTTCTTGGTCATTTGGGCTTGCTGTTTGCTGACTGGACGCATCCGCATTAGGATTTGCACATCCTGCCAGAACTCCGGCAAATAGCACAAGCGTCACTGTTAATGCGATAAGCCTTTTCTTTTTCATTTTTTGTCCTCCTTTTCTTTTGCTTTCGCAAAATCGTCCATTTTTCATCAGCCCTTGACGGATCCAGCGCCAAGGCCACTTACCAAGTATTTTTGTACATAAGCAAATAGTAGTAAAGCGGGAAGCATAGAAATAAGTGCGCCTGCCGCCTGAAGTCCATAGTTGACCTGAAATTGCCCTTGCAAATAGCTAATTCCTACCGGTACCGTAAAGTTTGAGGGATTGTTAATGAACATAAGCGCAAACAGGTATTCGTTCCAACATGCAATGAAAGCAAAGGCTCCAGCCGCAACGATAGAAGGGAGTAGCATCGGAACAAGAATTCGAAATATGCCGCCTAGCCGGCTACATCCGTCCATCCATGCCGCCTCTTCTAGCTCAACTGGCAAGTTGGAAATATAGCCGCGCATTAAAATTGCATTGAATGGAAACTCGAATAATGTATAAGTAATTACCAAAGAAAGCAATGAGCTTGACAGTCCTATGTTCTTAAATATCAAAAATAAGGGAATCAATAACATTGCCCCCGGCAAAAATTGCGTGCATAAGATGATCATCATAAACATATTTTTGCCATGAAATCGAAATCTGCTGAGTGCATAGCCAACCAGAATCGCTAAAAACAGAATGCAAAGCATTCCCCCGATTGAAACCAGCAAGCTGTTCTTGAAGTATGTGGAAAAACCAGCGCTCTTCCAAGCCTGCAAAAGATTGTCCACGGTAGGATTTTCAGACCAGTATTTTACAGGCTTGCTGAACACTTCAGCTTCCGATTTGAGTGCGGTAGAGACGGTCCAAAAAAATGGAAACAATATGAAAATCAAGCCCACGGTAAGCGGTATGTATCTCTTTACCAGCCGCACAGCAAACCGATCTTTTATCACAGGTTATCCCTCCCTTCCGAACTTGCTCACTTTGAGATAAACCGTCGCAAAACAGAAAAGAATAATGAATCCTATCACCGCAGCGGCACTACCATATCCAAAATTACTTGCATCAATTGCCTGATTCACAACATACATAGACAGCGTCGTTGTCATTCTGGAGGGCCCTCCATTGGTAAGATTCAAAATTACATCTACATTGTTAAATTCCCATACGGCTCGTAGCAAAGTAGAAAGTATAATCGTATCTTTGAGAAACGGCAATGTCACATAAAAAAACTTTTTAAATGTCCCGGCTCCATCAATATCTGCCGCTTCGTAAACGTCCGCCGGAATCGCTTGTAATCCAGCCAGGAGCATGATTGCAAAAAACGGAATGCCTCTCCATAGTTCCGCTACAACAACGGCGCCAAAAACGGTCTTTATGTTCCCCAGCCATGCAATGTTTTCCTGAATGAACCCCAGTCGCTTCAGAACATCGTTTAAAACGCCAATGTGCTCGTTATAAATCAACCCCCACATGACGCCGGTAATAATACCCGAAATCGCCCAAGGCATGAATACCAGCGTCCGTGCAATTCCTCGACCACGAAAATTTTGATTAAGTACTAATGCCAAGACCATTCCAATCACCAATTGCAACAGCACTTGAGAAACTACCCATTTGATGGAAATGCCAAGCGAAGAAATAAATATGGGATCGTCGCTAAAAAGCTTTATAAAATTGTTCAGCCCTACGAACCCATCGGCCCATGGCTTATTACCATTGTAATTTCGCAAACTGTAATACAATACATTTGCGAACGCTTGCCCTAAACCGAAAATAATCAATATCAACGCCGGCAACAAAAACAGGTAGGGCAGGGCCCGCTTTTTCATTTGTCTGGAGGACAATAGCTTCATGCCGTTTCACGTCCATTCCATCAAAAATACGTTTTTAAAATCGAGGGGGCCACTAACGAGGCTGATGCATCATCCAAGTACATTCTGACACAGTTGTGCTCTTTCAATTTGGTCGCCGGAACCAAATTCGTCACTCCCTCTTCAAGTGTCATCCTTATGGCCTCTGCTTTTCGCTTGTCAGGAACGCAACAGACAATCTGTTTACATGCCATGATCTGCTGTACGGACATGGAAATTGCTTGTTTGGGAACATCATCTATTGACGAAAACCATCCCTCTCCAACCTGCTGTTTTTTGCAGGTGTCATTCAGATTAACGACAATGTATGGGGTTTTTGTGAAAAAATCAGCAGGCGGATCGTTAAATGCAATATGTGCATTCTCTCCAATTCCAATCAATCCGATATCAATAGGCGCAAAAAGAATTGCTGCATTAAGATCACGAATATTCTTGTCAATATCGCCTTCCCAATTCACAAAATGGACTGCCTTCAAGGATACTTTTGAAACAAATCGTTCCTGCAAATACTTCCGAAAACTCGCCGGATGCGTAATGGGAATGCCCACATATTCATCAAGATGAAACATCTCAACTTTTGTCCAATCTACATCCTCCTTAACGAGAGCCGCAAGCATGTCAAACTGGGACGCGCCGGTTGATAAAGCAATTCGCGCTCCGCCTTGTATAGAAATGGCTTGACGCAACTGCTCTCCCACGTATGCTGCCGCCTTTGCGCCGAGTTCTTTAGAAGTCTTAAAAACACATACTTTCATCTCTTTTTTCTCCTCTCTGCCTATTATCGCTCAGAAACAATCGGTTTATGAACCGTATCCAGATAGGTCAACCCCTCATCATCAATAATGTAATCTATCCAGATGTAATGCATCTTTTGTCCTGCGCCAATTTTCACACCATGATTGCACCCCAGCGGAACATGTAAAAGCGTATTTCCCTTAAAATGAATACATTTATCTTCAATGAGCAGGTCCACATTGTTCTCTGGAAAGCTGAAAAAATACTGATCAATATGTGGATGATTGTTCATCTCAACCCGATCATTTTCTTCCGCTTCATTCGAGCCCATGGAAAAACGCGGCAACAAATTATGCGGGACGATTGTCCGGCTGACTGTTCTATCACTTTTAAACGATTCCGTGTATTGCGGGCAATCCTTATAGATTTGAATGTATGGATACTTTATTGGCTTTTGCGTCAATATCCGCCTGTCCTCTTTTGACAACTCCCAAGAAAGCATAAAAATGGCGCAATCAGTTTTAGCTGAAATTTTCAAAAATTGGTGAGGATCCGGAATATATACCCCTCGCTCAGAAAGAGTATATGCGTTTGCGTTCCCCTGTTCAAATACCACCGTTCCGCGAATCAGAAATAGCAAATGCAGCCTATTTAGTAGCGCGGGCAGCACTGTCTGTGTGTCTGCACGAAAAAATCCATACATCGGATATGTACCTGCTATTTCTTCCTGCAGCATAGGTGTTATACCCTCTGTGGCAACATCATTCAGCTCACATATGGCGACACGTAGTTCTTTTTGCATAGTGCTCTCCCGTTTTGCTTTTTGTCTGTAGGTCGATTTTGTCTTAAAAGATTCTTCAGTACATTGGATAATTAAATTAAACTGCAAATCAGAATTTCTGACAATTTAAAATCCTCAGATGTTCGTTCAAAATACTTTTCTTTTTCCAGCAGGAGGTTGATCGGTCGTAAGAAGCTTATTATGATAATTTAGTATTGTTAGTGGTGTTTAGACATAAGAATGTTGGTATTTTTGTATTGTGGAGGTTGCAGCATTGAGTCAATACTGTTTGCTTGCCGCGCGCTATCTTGCAATGATACTAATTGCATTTCTATTAAAAATAGCAGGCGTGTTGTGCTCCTCAGACCGTCGCGTTATTGGCTCCATTATCATGAATGTCACTTTGCCGTCCGTTATTATTACAAGCTTTGCCTCTACGAAAATGGATCTTTGGTTTTTAGTTTGTTTTGTTCTAGGCGTTTTATTTAATCTTATTTTATTAATACTTCCCTTGCTATTTACTCGCAAATGTCATTCTACTATTCGTGCGCTCTGGGCTGTTAGCGCCCCCGGTTATAATCTCGGAAATATTACTCTCCCCTTTTTGCAGAACATTTTCCCGGATGGAATCCCTTTTTTGACATTGTTTGACGCAGGTGATTCCCTAATTACGTTTGGTGGAACCTATATGGTTGCAAGCGCCCTCCTACATCGTAACGAACGTGTCCATCTTTGCGGCCTTCTCAAAACCTTGCTCTCATCAACCCCGTTTGTCACCTACTTGGTTATGATCTTCCTTTCTTGTCTACATTTTCATATTCCTGATGCACTATATGAATTCTTTTCCTTTTGTGGCGAAAGCAATGCATTCCTTGCAATGACACTCATTGGTATTTCTTTGGATTTTCGGCCGGAAGGTGTGCGGTACAGATTTGTTGTCGCGCTTCTGCTCTTCCGCCTCGCCACCTCCGTTGTATTTTCGCTTGTAATATATTGTTTGTTTCCCAGCGCCCCATTGGCCATGCGGCAATGTCTCTCCATCGCTTTCTTTTCTACTATTACCAATGTTAGCCTGGTATATGCAGGGCAGCTCCAACTAGATGTTACAACAATGAGTTTGTGTAGCACTATTTCCACATTGCTGAACATCCCGTTGCTAGCAATCGTTTCAGGAATTGTTCTAACCTAACCTTCGCGTTAGATGAGGTTCACAATCAGCAGATTCTTTCTTGTCCCCTACTAAATATAAGGATTGGCTCCTTGTTTTACAAAATAGTTATATGTTGAGTGTGCTCCTGAATGCACAATAGCAATAAGACTTGCTTTAACAGGCAGTCACTTTTCCAATAAGGCGAAGTAACTCACCATTCGCTTGCAGCGATATGCCAACAATATGTTATTTGGGGTGTGTTAACAAGCTTAGCAGCTTGCAGTCACACCCCTATCTCCTACATTTGCCCTAAGCGTATCCTTGTGCAACCGCATACCCATGTGATGTATATAGACACAGCTCTTCTTAGACAGATTACAGGCCGCGCACCTCGCACATGCCGATGGCCTCGCGCACGCGCGCGGCCGTCTCCTGCACGTAGGAGGGGGGATGCGCGGGCAGATCCTCGTCCTTGCGGGGCCGGTACTGCTGCAGAAAATACCGTTGAGCGCCCTGCACGAGCATGGCTGCGCCGAGGATATCCTCCGTCGACAGCTCCGGCGCGAACGTCGTGCGGAACTCATGCGCCACGCCGCTGTGCTGCAGCAGGTAGATGCTGCGGCGCACGGCCTCCAGATCGCAGTGCACGCGCGTCACCGCGTCATATTGTTCCGGCGACGCTTTGATATCCATGGCGACATAATCGACCAGCTCGCGCAGCAGGAGCTGCTGCAACACATTCGGCTTCATGCCGTTGGTGTCGAGCTTGACACGATAGCCCAGCGCCCGCACCCGCTCGATAAACGGAATGAGATCCTGTTGCAGCGTGGGCTCCCCGCCGGAAACGGTGACCGCCGTAAGCGTGCCGGCCCGCTTTTCCAGATAGTCCATGACCTCCGCCTCCGGCACAAGCGGCACGCCCCCGCGCAGGATCTCCTCGTTGTGGCAATAGGTACAGTTCATGTTGCAATACGGCGTAAACACCACGGCGCACGGCTGCCCCGGATAGTCCAGAAACGACGTTTTTCGCAGTCCCGCGATCAGCATGTTCCCCTTCCCCTCTCCGTCCCGGCGCCCATATCCGCGGCGCCTTTTTCAAAAACGCGCACCCGCCGCCGGCCTGTGCCGTGGACGAACGGGTGCGTTGCGTTTCGCTGCCGTTCTTTGCCTTGCCCGCCGGCGGGGCAAGGGCGTCAGATGACGAACTTCTTGCGCATGAGGTACTCTTCCTTCTTGCCGGGGTTGTAGTTCTGTACCGGCCGCAGGAAGCCCACCACGCGGCTCCACACCTCAGCCTCGCGTCCGCACTCCGGGCAGGTGAAATGTTCGCCCGCAATATAGCCGTGCTCGTGGCACACGGAGAAGGTCGGCGTGATGGAGATATACGGCATCTTGTACTTCTCAAAGATCGTACGGATGAGGTTCTTGCACGTCTCGATGTCCTCGATGCGCTCGCCGATATACAGGTGCTGCACCGTGCCGCCGGTGTACAGCGACTGCAGCTCGTCCTGCAGGTCGCAGCATTCGAAAATATCGTCCGTATAGGTGACGGGCAACTGCGAGGAGTTGGTGTACATCGGCTCCTCGATGCCGGCCTGAATGATATCCGGATACCGCGCCTTGTCAAGCTTGGCAAGGCGGTAGCTCGTGCCCTCGGCCGGCGTGGCCTCGAGGTTATAGCTGTGGCCGGTCTCCTCCTGGAAGCGCACCATGAGGTCGCGCAGGAAGTGCATGACCTCGAGCGCAAAGGCAAGCCCTTCCCTGCTGCCGATGTCCTTGCCGAGGAAGTTGAGGCACGCTTCGTTCATGCCCACCAGGCCGATGGTGTTGAAGTGGTTCGTCCAATACTCGCCCGTGCGCGCCTTGACGTTGCGCAGATAAAACGCGCAGTACGGATACAGGCCGCGATCGGTCTGCCGCTCGATGATCTTACGCTTGATCTCAAGGCTCGTCTTGCCCAGCATCGCCAGATGCTCAAGCCGCTTGAAGAACTCCTCCTTCGTCTTGGAGAGATATCCGATGCGGGGCAGGTTGATCGTGTACACGCCGATCGAGCCGGTCATCGGGTTGGACCCGAACAGGCCGCCGCCGCGCTTGCGCAACTCGCGCTTGTCGAGGCGGAGGCGGCAGCACATGGATACCGCATCCTCCGGCGACAGATCGGAGTTGATGTAGTTGGCGAAATACGGAATGCCGTATTTGCAGGTGATGCGCATGAAATCGTCCACCACCGGGCTGTCCCACTCAAAATCCTTCGTGATGTTGATCGTCGGGATCGGGAACGTGAACACACGGCCCTTGGCGTCGCCCTCGAGCATGACGTCGCAGAAGGCATGGTTGAACAGGTCCATTTCCTTCTGGAAGTCGCCATAGGTCTCCTTCTGATACTCGCCGCCGATGATGACCGGTTCGTCGCGCAGCGTCTTGGGCACCTTGATGTCGAACGTCAGGTTGGAGAACGGACACTGGAAGCCGACGCGCGTGGGCACGTTGATGTTGAACACAAACTCCTGCAGGCACTGGCGCACCTGGTCAAAGGTCATATTGTCGTAACGGATAAAGGGGGCGCAATACGTATCGAACGAGCTCCAGGCCTGCGCGCCGGCGGTCTCGCCCTGCGTGGTGAACGTGGAGTTTACGATCTGGCCGAGGAACGAGCGCAGATGCTTGGCGGGCTTGGACTCCACCTTGCCCTCTACGCCGCCGAACCCCTCGGAGAGGAGCTGCCGCAGATCCCAACCGGCGCAGTACGGCCCGAAGAAGCCCAGGTCGTGGATATGCACATCGCCGCTCTCGTGCGCCTTGCACACGTCCAGCGGGTACACCTCGTAGAGCCAGTACTTCTTCGTGAACGCTTCGCGGACATAGTTGTTGAGTCCGTTGACGCTCTTTTGCATGTTGGAGTTTTCCTTGATCTGCCAGTCCTTATCGTTGAGATAATCGCCGAACATATCGATCGTGGCGCCGATGAGCGCATTGATTTCGCGCGTGCCGCGGCGCTTTTCGCGGTACAGGATATACGCCTTCGCGGTACGGGCATGCCCGGCCTCGATGAGCACCTTTTCCACGATGTCCTGCACGCCCTCCACGTCCGGCGTGCGGCCCTCATAGCGCAGCTCGGCCAGCCGGATGACCTCGTCGGTCAGCCGCTCGGACAGCGCCTCGTCGGTACCGTTGACAGCCTGCGCCGCCTTCCAAATGGCGCTCTGGATCTTCTTCCGGTCGAATGGTTCCGTTCTCCCGTCGCGCTTGATGATCTCTGTAAACATCCCGTTGCCTCCCGTTCCGTTGTGTGCTTTGATAGTGTACCGCATACAAGATGTTGTGTCAATCTCGAAAAATGCATACCATATTTTGATATTCTTGGTGGATATGCGGTGGATAATGTGGTGGAAAATTCTTCCTCCAAATGGTTTTTCTCCCAATCCGGGGAATTGCGGGCATTGTTGCAACAAGCGCCAATCGTGGATAACTCCGCGACCGGCTGCATGGAATGAATGGTTATGAATTTTGTTAAAAAAGAATTCATATTTTGTTGATGGTTTGTACAAGAATTGGTGGTCGCGATGACCTGCAAACCACAATATATTGTGGTTCCGTGTACAAACGCCGTTGTGAACCGGGTCACGCAGGCACAGGATATCGCGGCCGTCCGGCCCGGTCCCCCACAAGATGTTGTGGCCGTCCCGAAGCCAAGCGGCGCCGCCCTGCGCGCAATGCAGGAGCAGCGTTCGGCCGCGCTCCCGGCGGCAGGCGGCGCTTCCTGCGCGCAAGAAAAGGGGCGGCCGCCCGGAATGGGAGGCCGCCCACTCGCCCGCAATGGGCGTCAGAGGCCGAACTTCTCGCTGATGATATCCACAATCTCCGCGCCGATGCGCTTTTGCGCCTCGACCGTGGAGGCGCCGATATGCGGCGTGGCGGATACGCGCGGGTGTTGCAGCAGCGCCGCACTCTTCGGCGGCTCCTCGGCGAACACGTCGAGCCCCGCGCCATAGACCTTGCCCGACTCGATGGCGGCAAGCAGCGCGTCCTCGTCCACGTTCGTGCCGCGCGAGGTGTTGATGAGAATGACGCCGTCCTTCATCTTGGCGATCGTCTCCGCGTTGACGAGCGGCTGGCCCGGCAGCGACGGCACGTGCAGCGAGATGATGTCGGACTGGGCGAACAGCTCGTCCAGCTCCACATAGCGCATGGTATCGCACACGAGATCCGGATTTTGATAGATATCGTAGGCAAGCACGCGCATGCCGAGCGCCTGGCAGCGGCGGCCCAGCGCCTGGCCGATGCGGCCGTACCCCACGATGCCCACGGTGCGCCCCGCCAGCTCGATGCCCTTGTACGCTTTCTTCTCCCAGCCGCCCTCGCGCATGGTATGGCCGGCGGCGGAGATGTAGCGCGCGACGGAGAACATGTGCCCGAGCGCAAGCTCGGCCACGGCGTCGGAACTGGCGCGCGGCGTGTTGCGCACGGTGATGCCCTTTTCCTCGGCATAGGCCACGTCGATGTTGTCCACGCCCACGCCGCCGCGAATGATGAGCTTGAGCCGCCCGGTCTGGCAGGCTGCGTCGATGTGCGGGACGCGCACCTTGGTGGCAGAGCGGACGACGAGCACGTCGAACGACTGCACGGCCGTCTTGAGGGCCTCCGGGTCAAAGAACTCGCAGACCACCTCGCAGCCCTTCTGTTCGAGCGCGGCGATGGCGCCCTTTTCCATTCCGTCGGATGCTAAAATGCGGATCATTGCGCTTCCTCCTTTATGCGTGCTTGGCTTCAAAGTCCTTCAAAAACGCCACCAGCGCCTCCACGCCCTCCCTGGGCATGGCGTTATAGATCGAGGCGCGCAGGCCGCCGACGCTCTTATGGCCCTTCAGGTTGTCGAACCCGGCCGCCTTGCTGGCGGCCACGACCTCCGCATCGAGCTCCTTGCTGGCCGTCACGAACGGCACGTTCATCAGCGAGCGGAACTCCCTGTCCACCGTGCCGCGGAACATGCTGCTGCTGTCGAGATAATCATACAGGATGGCCGCCTTCTCGCGGTTGCGGCGGTCCATCTCGGCAAGGCCGCCGATGGACTGCAGGTACTTGAACACCTTGCCGCACACATAGATGCACCAGCAGTTGGGGGTGTTGTACATGGAGCCGTTGTCCGCATGCGTGTCGTACCTGAGGTAGATCGGCAACCTGGCGTCCACATCCTTGCGGATCAGATCCTCACGGATGATGACGATGGCCATGCCGGCCGGGCCGATATTCTTCTGGACGCCGCCGTAGATCAGGCCATAGTCCGCCACATTGCACGGCTTGGACAGGAACATGCTCGACTGGTCGGACACCAGCACCTTGCCCTTGGTGTCCGGCAGTTTGCGGTATGTCGTGCCATGGATCGTCTCGTTCTCGCAGATGTACACATAATCCGCATCCGGATCGACCGGCAGGTCGCTCCCGTCCGGGATGTAGCTGTAATTGCGATCCTCGCTCGTGGCCAGCAGGTTGACGCGGCCGAACTTCTTCGCCTCGGTGTACGCCTTCTTCGACCACGCGCCGGATACGATATAGTCGGCAACGCCGTTCTGCATGAGGTTCATCGGGATCATGGCAAACTGGAGCGTCGCGCCGCCCTGCACAAACAGCACCCGGTAGTTGTCCGGGATGCCCATGAGCGCGCGAAGATCCGCCTCCGCCTCGTCCACGATGGTCTGGAACACCTTGGAGCGGTGCGACATCTCCATAACGCACATGCCGCTGCCACGGTAGTTGAGCATCTCGTCCCTGCACTCCTCCAGCACCTGCTGCGGAAGCATGGACGGCCCGGCGGAAAAGTTATACGTACGGCCGTAATCCATCATCAAACACTCCTTCTTTTTTGTCCGTATTCTTTCGACAGGCGAAGTGCCCTTGACCTGTAAGCCTATTATATCGCGCCCCGGGCGGCAATTCAACCTAAAAGGGCGCGGTGTGCGCCCTTTTTCTAAAATATATTTTTGTAATCTGATAATTTTTGTTTTCGCTATCGCTCCTCCCGGAAATACGGCAGGCCAAGGCTCTCCGGCGGCTGGTCCTCGCGGCGGCGGCGCAGCGACACCGCGATGAGCACGATAACCGTTGCGATGTACGGCAGCATCTTGAACAGCTCCTTCACGGCGAAGTTTTCGCCCGTCGGCAGCGACAGGTACAGGATGTACAGCCCGCCGAACAGGATGGAGGACGGGATGCTCACGCTCGGCCGCCAGATGGTGAAGATGACCAGCGCGATGGCCAGCCAGCCACGGTCGCCAAAGGCGTTGTTCGACCAGACGCCGCTGGCATAGTCCATGATGTAGTACAGGCCGCCAAGGCCGGCGATGATGCTGCCAACGCACGTGGCCACGTACTTGTAACGGTTGACGTTGATGCCCGCCGCATCCGCCGTGGCCGGGCTTTCGCCCACGGCGCGCAGTTGCAGCCCTATGCGCGTGCGCTTGAGCACATACGAGCATATGAGCGCGATAATGATGGCCGTATAGGCGAGGAATCCGTACGAGAGGAACAGTTTCCCGAAAACGCCCAGGTCATCCGCAAACGGCAGCGGCTTGGAGAAGTAGATGCTCGTGCCGGACAGCGCGATGGACGGCACCTCGCTGCCGGTCAGCTTGATCAGCGAACCGCCGAAAAAGTTGCCCACACCCACGCCGAACGTCGTCAGCGCGAGGCCCATGACATTCTGATTGGCGCGCAACGTGACGGTCAGGAAACAGTACAGCAGCCCCATCAGCAGCGAGCCGAGCATCGAGCACACCAGCGGAATGCCGATGGCAAGAAACGCCGTCATATTCTCCGCACCGACGCCGTGCTCATAGAAGAACGAGCCGATTACGCCGCAGATGGCGCCCACATACATGACGCCCGGAATGCCGAGGTTCAGGTTGCCGGATTTTTCCGTCAGCGTCTCCCCCGTGCTGCCGAACAGCAGCGGGATGCCCTGCACCACCGCGCGCGGGAAGAACGAGATAAAATCAAACATGCGCTTCGCCCTCCTTCTTCGCGGACCTGCGGAAATGAATCTGATAGTTGATAAAGAATTCGCTGCCGATGATGCAGAACAGGATGATGCCCGTCAGGATATCGGCAAACGACTGGTTGAGCCCGAAGTCCGTGGAGATCTCGCTCGCGCCGCGGTTGAGCAGCACGAGCAGGAAGCTCGTAAAGATCATGAAGATCGGGTTGAACTTGGCCAGCCAGGAGACCATGACCGCGGTAAACCCGCGCCCGTCGGCCAGCGTGGTTGTGAGCGTATGCTCCGTGGAGCCCACCAGCAGCAGGCCCGCCACGCCGCAGACCGCGCCGGAGAGCAGCATCGTCCGCACGATGACGCGCTGCACGTTGATGCCCACATAGCGCGCCGTGCGCTCGCTCTCGCCGACGACGGCAATCTCATAGCCGTGCTTGCTGTAGTTGAGGTAAATGTACATCAATACCGTCAGCACCGCCACGACGACGATGCTGAGGAGATATCGGTATCCCCCGATCTGCGGCAGCCAGCCGATGCCGGACGACTGGTTGATGATGCCGATCTTGCCGGCGCCCTTGGGCACCTCCCGCACGATGACAAAGTAGGCGACCAGCTGCGTGGCGATGTAGTTCATCATCAGCGTGAACAGCGTTTCGTTCGTGTTCCAGCGCGCCTTGAAGAAACCGGGAATCGCGGCCCAGATCGCCCCGACGGCGATGCTGGATACGATCATGCACAGGATGATCAGCCAGTTGGGGAACACATCCCGCAGGCAGATCATGCACGTCGCGCACGCAAGCCCGCCGGCAAGCACCTGCCCCTCGGCGCCGATGTTCCAGAAGCGCATCTTGAACGCGGGCGTGACGGCCAGCGAGATGCACAACAGCACCGCCAGGTTCTGGAACAATACCCATGCCTTGCGCGCCGTGCCGAACCCGCCGTCAAAGATGGCGGCGTAGATCTCAAACGGGTTTTCGCCGGTGAGGAGCATCGTGATGATACCGCACAGCACCAGCGCAAACAGGAGCGCGACGCCGCGGATGCCCCACGCCTTCTGCCACGGCAGCGCCGCGCGCTTGGAGATGTGGATGAGGGGTGCGTGGTTCATCTTACTCATTTGCGTTATCACCTCCAAGACGGGTCATCATCATGCCGACGCTGCGCTTGTCCGCGCCGCGGCCGGGAACAATGCCGCTGACCCTGCCGCTGCACAGCACAAGAATGCGGTCGGCAAGCTCCAGCAGGACGTCGAGATCCTCGCCGACAAACACCACGGCCACGCCCTTCTGCTTTTGCCGGTTTACGAGGTCGTAGATCGTATAGGAAGAATTGATGTCCAGCCCGCGCACCGCGTACGCCGTCAACAGCACGGCGGGTGCCGAGGAGATCTCGCGGCCGACGAGCACCTTCTGCACGTTTCCACCGGAGAGCCGGCGCACCGGTGTGAAAATGCCCGGGGTGACCACGTCCAGCTCCTCCACCACCTGCTTTGCCAGCGCGCGCGGACTCTTGCGGTCGGTAAACATGCTCCTGCCGTTGCGGAACGAGCGCAGCATCATGTTGTCCGCCAGGTCCATGCTGCCGGCAAGGCCCATGCCGAGCCGGTCCTCCGGCACGAACGAGAGCAGCACGCCCTTTTGCTGGATGGCCAGCGGATCGCACCCGAGCAATTCGCTCTCGCTCCCGTCGTCCGCAATATAGCGGATGCTGCCCTTCTCCGCCGGCTGCAGGCCCGCTATGGCCTCCAGCAGCTCCTTCTGCCCGCTGCCGGAGATGCCCGCGATGCCGAGGATCTCGCCGCTGTTGGCCGTGAACGTCACGTCCTCGAGCTTGAGCACGCCGTCGTTGCTGCGCACGGTCAGCCCCTCCACGCGCAAGCGCGGCTTCGGGTCCACCGGCTCCGGCCGGTCAATGTTCAGCGTGACCGAGCGGCCGACCATCATGTTGGTCATCTCCTGCGCGTTGGTCTCGCGCGTGACGAGGTCCCCCACGAACTTGCCGTGCCGCAGCACGACCACCCGGTCGGATAGCTCCTCCACCTCGTTGAGCTTGTGCGTGATGAGCACGATGGCCTTGCCCGCATCGCGCATGTTGCGCAGCACGGCGAAGAGCTTCTCGGTCTCCTGCAGCGTCAGCACGGCGGTCGGTTCGTCAAGAATCAGGATGTCCGCGCCGCGATAGAGCACCTTGACGATCTCGACCGTCTGCTTTTGCGACACGGACATGTTATAGACCTTCTGGTTGGGGTCCACCTCAAAGCCATAGGCGTCGCAGATCTCCCTGATCCTGGCGGCGACCGCCTTCAGGTCCAGCCGCTGCTTGCCCGGCAGGCCCAGGATGATGTTCTCCGCCGCCGTCAGCACGTCCACCAGCTTGAAATGCTGGTGGATCATGCCGATGCCAAGGTCGAACGCATCCTTCGGGCTGCCGATGGTAACCTTGCGCCCATCCACTTCGATCTCGCCGTCATCGGGAAAATAGATGCCCGAGAGCATGTTCATGAGCGTGGTCTTGCCGCTGCCGTTTTCCCCGAGCAGCGACAGAATCTCCCCGCGGTAGATGTCAAGATTTACGCTGTCGTTCGCCGTAACGCGGCCAAAGGTTTTGGTGATGTTGCGCATGCGGACTGCGGCGGGTTTCGTTTCCAAAGGCTTCCCTCCCTATCGTCTCAAGTGTGGCGGCTGGCTGCAGCTCGCCGGCGCCAAGCGCCCCGGTCTCGCCGTCGAACGGGGCGGAGCGGCGGCGCGCAGCCGGCGTGCCGCCCCCTTCGGCGGGAAATGAAGGGGGAAGCCCCGTCCGCTGGGCGGGGCTTCCCGTCGGTCAGAATCAGAATGCTTCGTCCAGCAGCTTGATGCCGTCGATCCGCAGATCGAAGTACGGCGCGCTGCGATACTCGGACTCGTGGAAGTAACCGTCGCTGATGACCTCGGTGTCCGGGGTGTAGTCCTGGTCCGTATCCACATCCGCCATGTAGCTGGTGAGCGTCTCACCGTTCACCGTGAAGGTGGAGGTGTCAAACACATGGATCTCGCCTGCGATCAGCTTGGCCTCGGCCTCCGCAATCGCCTCCGCGGTGCCCGCGGCGGCAGCCTGCTCGTTGACCTCGGTCAGCACGACCGAACCCTCTTCAATACCGCCGCACCAGTCGGCCGGGATCTCCTCGCCATTCATGGCAGCCTCAATGGCCAGCTTGAAGTACGGCGTCCAGTCGATGCGGGAGGAAATGATGAACGTATTCGGGCAGGCATCGACCGTGCTGCCGTTGTAGGACACGTTCGGTATGCCGGCCAGCTCGCAGGCCGTCGGGGCGCCCATGGAGTCGGCATGCTGGCTGATGAGCTTGCAGCCGTTGGCGATGAGCACGTTGGCGCCTTCCTTCTCGGCCGTCTCATCATACCAGGAACCGGTGAAGGTAACTTCCATCGTGGCCGTCGGGCACACGGAGCGCACGCCGAGGAAGAAGGAGGTGTAGCCGGAGATAACCTCCGCGTAGGTGAACGCGCCGACGTAGCCGACCTTCGCTTCCTCCGCGGTGAACTCGCCCGCCTCGATCATCTCGTTGAGCTTCATGCCCGCCGCGATGCCGGCAAGGTAACGGCCCTGATAGATGTGGGCAAACGCATTGTGGTAGTTGTCAACACCCTCGGTATGGGCGCGCGTGCCGGTCGAATGGCAGAACTCGACATCCGGGAACTCCTTGGCCGCGTCGATCATGAACGGCTCATGGCCAAAGCTGTCGGCAAAGATGATGTCGCAGCCCTCATCCACGAGCTCGGCCGCCGCATCATAGCACTCCTGCCCCTCGGGAACGTTGACGCGCAGGATGTACTGATCCTCGGTCAGCCCCAGATCGGAGCAGGCCTGCTTGGCAGCGTTGATGAAGTTGAGGTCGTAGGTGGAGTTTTCGTCGTGCAGGAAGATGAACCCGACCTTGAAGGTGTCGGCGTCATCCCCGTTGTTGCCATCGGTCGTACAGGCGACGATGCCGAACACCAGCGTGAGGCAAAGCAACAGAGCAATGAGTTTCTTCATTCTTTTAACCTCCTTATTGTTTGTTGCCTATTCTACATCCGTTTGGATGCTGCAACCGGGAAAAGACGGGGATCCGCAACAGCAAAGGTAGGACAAATCCATTCGCGGGTCGTCTACGCGGCAGATCCGGCCGCGTAACGCGCCTTCATGCTCCGGCGGCACTTCCCACCGCCGCCGGGGAGTTCCCCCCGGCCGAGCACCGTTGCGGCTTGCCCGCCGCGCGCGGCGCGTTTTTCGTTCCTGTATGGTATGAAAGGCGGCCTGCGCCTTTGTTTTTCTTCGCCTTCCGGCGTCCTCAGTCGAGGATGCCGCTGCGCTCGAGCGCCTCGAGGGTCGGCTCGCACAGGCGCGGCCTGCCCGCCGCGCGCAGCGCGTTCTGCACGTCCTTGAGCCCGCTGCCCGTGCTGATGACGGTCACGCTCTCGTCCGGCCGGATCAGTCCCTCGGACACCGCCTGGATTACGCCCGCCGTCGCGGTCACGCCCGCCGGCTCCCCAAACACGCCCTCGTGGCGGCCCAGCACGCGCATGGCCTCCAGAATGCGCTCGTCCGGCACGGCGATCCAGGCGCCATGGCTCTCGCGCACGGCGCGCAACGCCTTGACCGGGTTGCGCGGCACGCCCACGGCGATGGAGTCCGCCAGCGTGTTCTCCGGCACGGGCTGCAGCGGACGGTTCTCCCGCGCCGCGTCCACAAACGGGCAGCAGCCCGTGGACTGCACGCCCAGAATCTTCGGAATGCGCTCGATCATGCCCAGCCGGTACAGGTCGTAAAACCCGTTGTACACGCCGCCGATGGTGCAGCCGTCGCCCACGGAACAGGCCACCCAGTCGGTCACCTGCCAGTCGAGCTGCTCGGCAATCTCCAGCGCGACGGTCTTCTTTCCCTCCGCCATGACCGGATTGATGCCCGCATTGCGGTTGTACCAGCCGTACTTCTCGATGGCCGCGCGCGACAGCTCGAACGTGGCCCGGTAGTCCCCGTGGACGGATACGACCCGGGCGCCGAAAATCATCAGCTGCGCGACCTTACCCTCCGGCGCGCGTTCCGGCACGAAGATGACCGCCTTGAGTCCCATGCGCGCGGCGCTGCCGGCGCAGGAGGAGGCAGCATTCCCCGTGGAGGAACAGGCGATCGTGTCGTATCCGAGCTCGATGGCCTTGGCCACCGCCACGCCCGAAGCGCGGTCCTTGAGCGAGGCGGTCGGGTTGATGCCGTCGTCCTTGACGTAGAGCGCCCGCAGTCCAAGCTCGCGCCCGAGCGAGAGCGAGCGGTACAGCGGCGACCAGCCGATGCGCAGGAAGGCGGAAACGTCCACGTCATCCCCAACGGGCAACAGCGCCCGGTAACGCCACATGCTGTTGTCGCGGCATGCGGCGAGCGACTCGCGCGAAAACCGGCGGGCCACTTCGTCATAATCATAGAGGATGTCGAGGATTCCTTTCTCTCCGCAGTCCGGGCAGGTCATCCTTTCCGGTCCAAACGGAAACTCTCTGCCGCAGATCGTACAGCGGTATCCGGCTACTCGGCGCACGGTTCCCTCCCACCAGCTTTGTGAATATATCAGTATCATAGCAGTTTTTTCGGGAAATGTACAGCACCATTTTGCAGACCAAATAAATTTTTGTTTGCAAAAATAAATTTTAGGTTTTCTGGCGCTTTCTATTGCGCCGGCAAACCGTACATAGTATAATGTAACCATCATCCCCGATGCACGTGCTGTGCAGGGAACGGCATTTCTTTCCCATCCTATTTCGAAAGGAGATCGTTATCTATGCTTTGGATCGGCAATGGCAGGGTCGTCACCCGCGACAATGGCGCTTTCTGGGAGAACGGGGCGGTCGTCACCGACGGCGAAAAAATCGTCGAGGTGGGCGACAGCGAGGCGTTGCGGCAAAAATATCCCGATGCGGAACGCATTGACGCCCACGGCGGCGTAATCATGCCGGGGCTGATCAACATGCACAACCATATCTACAGCGCGTTTGCCCGCGGCCTTTCGATCAGGGGTTACGCCCCGAAGGACTTCAACGACATCCTCGAGGGGCAGTGGTGGAAAATCGACCGCCACCTCACGCACGAAAACAACCGCCTGTCCGCGCTTGCGGTCTATGCGGACTGCATCAAAAACGGCGTGACCACCGTGTTCGACCACCACGCCAGCTATTTCGACGTGCCGGGCAGCCTGGATGACATCGCCGCCGCCGCGACGGAGCTGGGCGTGCGCGCCAGCCTGTGCTATGAGGTCTCCGACCGCGACGGCGAGAAGAAGGCCATGGAGGCCGTGCTCGAAAACGAGCGCTTCATCCTGCGCACACAGCAGGAGGGGTCGGACATGTTGCAGGGCATGATGGGCCTGCACGCCTCGTTCACCGTATCGGACGAGACGCTGCGCCGCTGCGAGGCGCACCGCCACGGCGCCGGCTACCATGTCCACTGTGCCGAGGGCCCGGCGGATCTGGCCCATTCGCTCAAAACGTACGGCAAGCGCATCATCGAGCGTTTCTACGACCTCGGCGTGCTCGGCGATCGGACGCTTGCGGTACACTGCGTGCACATCAACCGCAGCGAGATGCAGCTGCTGCAGGAGACCGGCTCGATGGTCGTGCACAACCCGGAATCAAACATGGGCAACGCCGTCGGCTGCGGCCCGGTGCTGCACATGATGCGCGAGGGCGTGACCGTAGGCCTCGGGACCGACGGCTACACCAACGACATGCTCGAAAGCTACAAGGTCGGCAACATCATCCACAAGCACCATCTCTGCGACCCCACCGTGGCCTGGGGCGAGATCCCGGCCATGCTGTTTGAGAACAACGCGGCCATGGCCGGGCGGTTCCTCAAATCGCCGGTGGGCGTGCTCAAGCCGGGCGCCTATGCCGACGTCATCGTGACGGACTACGACCCGCTCACGCCGATGGACGGCGCCAACGCCAACGGCCACATCCTGTTCGGCATGACCGGGCGATACGTGACCCATACCATCTGCAACGGCCGGGTGCTCATGCGCGACCGGGCGCTCACCGGCATCGACGAAAAGGCGCTCATGGCCGAATGCCGGGCCAGCGCGCAGCGGCTCTGGACTTCCATCAACGGCTGACCGGACGGCAACCAGCAAAGGAGGCGTTTTATCCATGACCGATCATATGACTCCCATCCCGTTTGACCAGCTCATGCGCTGGATCCTTGCGGAACGGAAAAACGGCAGCATATTCGGCGTCCGCCGGCCGTTCCGTCCCGTCCCCGGGCAGGCGCTCGACCTGTTCGGCGAGCGCCTGGAAACGCCCTTTGGCCCGGCCGCCGGGCCGCACACGCAGCTGGCGCAGAACCTCATCGCCGCATACTACGCCGGCAGCCGCTTCTTTGAGCTCAAAACCGTGCAGATCATGGACGGCGAGGAGCTCGCCCGCTGCGTGCCAAAGCCCTGCATCCATGCGGTGGACGAATGCTATAACTGCGAATGGTCGACCGAGCTGACCGTGCAGGAGGCGTTTGACGAATACGTCAAGGCATGGTACGCGCTCAAGCTCCTCACGCGCGCATTCGGCTGGGGCGATCCGGACGGATTCATCTTCAACATGAGCGTCGGTTACGACTACGCCGGCATCACGAGCGAAAAGATCGACCGCTTCATCGAGGGGCTCAAGGACGCTTCCGCCACGCCGACGTTCGCCGCCTGCCGCGCCTGGGCCGAAGCGCATCTGGACGAGTTGCCGGGCGTGGACAGCGCCTATCTCGACGGCATCAACCCGCATGTGTGTACCTCCATCACGCTCTCGACGCTGCACGGCTGCCCGCCGCAGGAGATCGAGCGCATCGCCTCCTATCTGATTGAGACAAAAAAGCTGCACGCGTTCGTCAAGTGCAACCCGACCATCCTCGGATACGACTTTGCGCGCCGCACGCTCGACGAGCTGGGCTACGACTATATCTCCTTCGACGACCATCACTTCCGGGAGGACCTGCAATACCGCGACGCCGTGCCCATGATCAAGCGCCTGCTCGCGCTTGCGGCGGACAATGGCGTGACCTTCGGGCTGAAGCTGTCCAACACGTTCCCGGTCGACGTGCGCAACGGGGAGCTGCCGAGCGAGGAGATGTACATGAGCGGCCGCTCGCTCTATCCGCTGACCATCGAGATGGCGCACCGCATGAGCCGCGAGTTTGACGGCAAGCTGCGCCTGTCCTTCTCCGGCGGCATCGACAGCTTCAACATCGTGCCGCTGTTCGACGCGGGCGTATGGCCCATCACGCTGGCCACGACGCTGCTCAAGCCCGGCGGCTACCAGCGTCTCACGCAGATGGCGGGACAGCTCGCCGCGCACGGGTATGCGCCGTTTGACGGCGTATCGGTCGGCAAGGTGGCGTATCTGGCCGAACAGGCGCGCCGCGACGCGCGCCATGAAAAGGCCATCAAGCCGGCGCCCATGCGCAAGCTCCCCCGGCAGGTGCCGCTCCTGGACTGCTTCACCGCCCCGTGCAAGGGCGGCTGCCCCATCCGGCAGGACATCCCGGAATACGTGGAACTGGTCGGCAAAGGCGACTACGCCGGCGCGCTGCGGCTGATCCTCGAAAAGAATCCGCTGCCGTTCATCACCGGCCGGATCTGCAGCCACCGCTGCATGGACAAATGCACCCGCAATTTCTATGAGGAAAGCGTGCACATCCGCGACGCAAAGCTGGCTGCCGCGCGCGGCGGCTTCGACGCGGTGATCGACACGCTCGCGCCCGCACCCGCGATCGACGGGGTGCGCGTCGCCGTCGTCGGCGGCGGGCCGGCGGGCATGGCTGTTTCGTTCTTCCTCGCCCGCGCCGGCGCGGCGGTCACGCTGTTCGAGCGGCGCGAAAAGCTGGGCGGCATCGTGCGCCATGTGATCCCGCCGTTCCGTATCGGCGAGCTCGGGATCGACCGCGACGTACAGATCATGGAGCGCATGGGCGTGGACGTCCGCACCGGCGCGGAGGCGCCCGTCGCCGATGCGCTGCGCGCGGACGGGTACACGCACATCGTCTATGCCGTCGGCGCGTGGAAGCCCGGCAACGTCCGTCTGGAAAAGGGCGAGGCCATGAACGTTCTGCGCTTCCTCGAGGACTATAAGGCCGGCACGCTGCCTCCGCTCGGCGAGGACGTAATCGTGATCGGCGGCGGCAACACCGCGATGGACGCCGCGCGCGCCGCCAAGCGCGCGCCGGGCGTGCGCCGGGTGCGGCTGGTCTACCGCCGCACGCGCCGCTACATGCCCGCCGACGAAGAGGAGCTGCGCATGGCGCTCGACGACGGCGTACTGTTCTGCGAACTGCTCGCACCCCGCGCGCTTGAGAACGGCCGCCTGCTCTGCGACGTGATGCGCCTCGGCGAACCGGACGCATCCGGCCGGCGCGCCCCCGTCGCCACCGGGGAAACGGCCGAGCTGCCCTGCACGGCGCTCATCGCCGCCGTGGGCGAACGGGTGGACGGCGACTTCCTCGCCGCCAACGGCATTGCGCTCGACGGGCGCGGTCGGGCGGCGCTGGACGACCTGTTGCAGACGAGCCGCGACGGCGTATACGTCATCGGCGACGCGCACCGCGGTCCCGCCACCGTGGTCGAGGCGATTGCGGACGCGCGCACCGTGGCGGACGCCATCGTGGGCGAACACGTCTACGACCTGCCCGCCGGCGGCGCCGTTGCCGCCGGTCGCTGCCTCGACCGCCAGGGCGTGCTGCGCGTGTACGACCGGGCGGAAAAGGAGGCGGACCGCTGCCTGCACTGCGCGACGGTATGCGAGTGCTGCGCGCAGGTCTGCCCGAACCGCGCCAACGTCGTCCTCACGGTCAGGGGGCTCGACATGCCCCAGATCCTGCACGTCGATCGCCTGTGCAACGAGTGCGGCAACTGCGCAATGTTCTGCCCGTACGACAGCCGCCCGTATCAGGAAAAGCTGACGCTGTTCTCCACGCGCGAGGCGTTCGAGGAAAGCGACAACCCGGGCTTTCTCCCGCTCGGCGGCAGCCGCGTGCTGCTGCGCGCCGACGGCCTGAACGGGGAGATCGACCTGAACGACCCGCCCGCCGCGCTCTCCCGCGCGCTCGAAGCGGTGCTGCGGGCGGTGCTTGGCGAATACAGCTACCTGATCGCCTGACCCGGCGGCCGCTCAGCCGCGTTCATTACGACAAGGAGGCGCCCCATGGCTGCTACCTTTACCGTCAATCAGACGACCGTAACGGTCGAAAACAATCAGAGCCTGCTGCGCTATCTGCGCGACACGCTGCGCCTCACCTCCGTCAAGGACGGGTGTAGCGAGGGCGCCTGCGGCACCTGCACCGTACTCATCGACGGCAAGCCCGTCAAAGCCTGCGTCCAGCGGACCGACCGGTTGCAGGGCAAGCACGTGCTCACCGTCGAGGGGCTGACCGGGTTTGAAAAGGAGGCGTACGTTTACGCTTTCGGCACGGCCGGAGCGGTGCAGTGCGGCTTCTGCATCCCGGGCATGGTGCTCTGCGCCAAGGCGCTGCTCGACACGAACCCCGACCCCTCCGAAGCGGAGATCGCCCATGCGCTGCGCAACAACATCTGCCGCTGCACCGGATATGTGAAGATCATCCAGGCGGTGCGCATCGCCGCCGCCGTGCTGCGCGCCGGCCGCGTGCCGGAGGGCGAGACGAGCTGGCGGCTCGGCGCGCGCGTGCCACGGCTGGACGTGCGCGAAAAGGTGCTGGGCTACGGCGAATACGCCGACGACATCGTGCTGCCCGGCATGCTGTACGGCTCTGCCGTGCGCAGCAAATACCCGCGCGCGCGCGTGCTGGCCATCCGGACCGAGCGCGCCAAGGCGCTGCCGGGCGTGGCGTGCGTGCTTACGGCGGACGACATCCCGTGCCTGCACAAGGTCGGTCACCTCAAGCGCGACTGGGATGTGATGATCGGCGTGGGCCAGATCACCCATTACCTCGGCGACGCCGTGGCGCTCGTCGCAGCCGAAACGCCGGAGATCCTCGAGCAGGCCAAGGCGCTCGTAGAAGTCGATTACGAAGAGCTGCCCCCCGTCCGCTCGGCCGCCGAATCGATGGCGGAGGGCGCGCCGCTGCTGCACGAGGACGGCAACCTGCTGGCGCACCGGCACGTATGCCGCGGCGACGCGGAGGGTGCCATCCGGCGCGCGCCGCACGTGCTTTCGGCACATTTTTCCACCCCGTTCACCGAGCATGCCTTCCTGGAGCCGGAGTGCGCCGTGGCGGAACCGTGCGACGACGGCGGCGTGCTGATCCACTGCTCCGACCAGAGCGTGTACGACACCCAGCACGAGATCTGCCCGATGCTCGGCCTGCCGCCGGAGATGGTGCGCGTGGAGAACAAGCTCGTCGGCGGCGGCTTTGGCGGCAAGGAGGACGTGACGGTGCAGCACCACGCCGCGCTGATCGCCTACCTGTTGCGCCGCCCGGTCAAGGTCCGGCTGACGCGCGCCGAGAGCATCCTGATTCACCCCAAGCGCCACCCGATGGAGATGGACTTCACGCTTGCCTGCGACGACGAGGGCAACATCCTCGGCGTCAAGGCGCAGGTCATTGCCGATACGGGCGCGTACGCCTCGCTGGGCGGGCCGGTGCTCGAGCGCGCCTGCACGCATGCAGCCGGGCCGTACCACTATGAAAACTTCGAGATCGACGGCAAGGCATACTACACCAACAACCCGCCCGCCGGCGCGTTCCGCGGGTTCGGCGTGACGCAGACGTGCTTTTGCATCGAAACGCTGCTCAACCGCATGGCCCACAAGCTTGGCATCTCTCCATGGGAGATCCGCTACCGCAACGCCATCCGGCCCGGAGAAACGCTACCCAACGGGCAGATCGTGGATGAATCGACCGGGCTGGTCGAAACGCTCGAGGCGGTACGCCCGGCATACGAATCCTCGCCCTATGCGGGCATCGCCTGCGCGCTGAAGAACGCCGGCCTGGGCGTCGGTGTGCCGGACACCGGCCGCGTGCGCCTGTGCGTGGAGCAGGGGCGGCTCGCCATCCACACCGCCGCCTCCTGCATGGGACAGGGCGTCGGCACCGTGCTCGTGCAGATCGTCACGGAAAACACCGGCCTGCCCCGCGACCGGATTCATTACGACCGGGTAAACACCTTCGCCGCCCCCGATTCCGGCACCAGCTCCGGCTCCCGGCAGACGCTGCTGACCGGCGAGGCGTGCCGCCGCGCCTGCGAGCTGTTCAACGCCGCGCGCGCCGGGCGCTCGCTCGACGACATGGAGGGCGAGGAGTTTTACGCCGAGTATCTGACCAAGACCGACCCGCTCGGTTCCGACAAGCCGAACCCCGTCAGCCATGTAGCCTACGGCTATGCCACGCAGGTCGCCATCCTCGGCGAGGACGGGCGGCTGGCCCGCATTGTCGCCGCGCATGACGTGGGGCGCGCCGTCAATCCGCTTTCCATCGAGGGGCAAATCGAAGGCGGCGTGGTCATGAGCATGGGGTTTGCCCTGACCGAGCGCTATCCGCTCGACAACTGCCGGCCCACGGCGCGCTTTGGCACGCTCGGCCTGTTCCGGGCGAACAATATCCCCGATATCGAGCCGATCATCGTCGAAAAGCCGGGGCTCAACGTGGCCGGCGGCGCCATCGGCATCGGGGAGATCACCTCCATCCCCACCGCCCCCGCCATCGCGGAGGCATATTACCGCTTCGACGGGAAGGAGCGCAACAGCCTGCCGCTTGCCGACACCCCGTACAGCCGGAAATAGCAAAAACAACAGTAAAACGCGGGGCCGGATCGCCCAAAATGAAGATCCGGCCCCGCGTTCTGTCACCGGGCGGCAAACGCTGCCTCAGTTCCTTCCCTCCGTTGCCGCGACCGGCGCAAGGTCGCATACCATCTGTTCATAGGCCAGCGGGACGAAGCCTTCGCGCTCGTACAGCGCGCGCGCCCGCGCGTTGCCGTTTGTCAGCTCCAGCCTTAAGCGCGCCACGCCTTGCAGCGCGTGGGCGCGCAGATACGCAAAAAACGCGCGTCCCAGCCCGTGGCCCCGGTACGCCGGCAGCACAAACAGCTCCTCGATCCAGAGCGTCATCCCGCCGGCCTCCGCCGAATATGACCGGGACGTGAGCGCATAGCCGGCCGCCTTCCCGTCCAGCTCCAGCAGATATCCCTGCACATAGACGTCCGAGCGCAGGAGCTCGTCAAACGTGCGCGCATGATAGGACGCCGGCACCGCATGCGATACCGCGTCGCTCCCGTAAAAGCTTTCGGCCATGTCCAGATAGGCCTGCCGGTCTCCCGGCTCCATACGGCGTACCATTTCCCGTTCCTCCCTTCCGCCCCCGCTGCCCCGGCGGCGACACAGGTAGTATAGCATATCGACGGGCGATATGGTATACTGATACCATCTTTTACAACGCAGGAGGACAACCCATGTTTCGTGACAAAGCGGGCAACCTGTCCATCGGCAGGATTATTCTCGCGGCGGTGGTGCTGGTGGCGCTGATCGCGCTCGTCGGCTCGAGTTTCACCGTCATCCCGGCCGGGCACACCGGCGTCGTGCTCACGTTCGGCCGTGTGAACGACGTGGTCTTACAGGAAGGCCTGCACTTCAAGCTGCCGTTTGCCCAGCAGATCGTGACCATCGACAACCGCATCGTCAAGCTTGAGGTCACCACCGAAGCGTTCAGCAAGGATTTGCAGACGGTCTCCACCGTGCTCGCGGTCAACTACCGGGTCAACAAGGACCAGAGCCAGAACATCTACAAGGAGATCGGCCCGAATTTTGAGGACGTGCTCATCACGCCCGTGGTAAACGAGGTGCTCAAGGCCGTCACCGCCCAGTATACGGCCGTGGATCTGGTCGGCTCGCGCGTCGAGGTCAGCGTGCTGCTCAACGAGGGCCTCAACAGCAAACTCAACGAATACGGCATCTATGTCAACGAGCTCAACATCATCAACTGGGACTTCTCGGCGGAATACATCGCCGCCGTCGAGGCCAAGCAGGTCGCCGAACAGAACCTGATCAAGACCCGCACCGAGCAGGAGCAGGCGCTGGTCATCGCCAACACCGAGGCGGAGAAGCGCATCATCGCCGCCGAAGCCGAGGCCAACGAGATCAAGGTCCTGGCGGAGGCCAACGCCGAGAGCAACCGCATCCTGACCGAATCGCTGACCGAGCTGCTGCTCCAGTATCAGTCCGTCCAGAAGTGGGACGGCAAGCTGCCCACCGTCATGGCCGGCGGGGAGAACACGCTCATCGATATCCCGCTGCCGGTGGACGACGCATCCTGATTCCCCGGCCCGGCCTGCCTGGAAAGGGCGTCCCTTTTCTTCCTGAAAAGGGGGCCCCGGCCAAACAGACGAAGGGAGCGGGCCCGTCTGCCCGCTCCCTTTTCTTCTTTATTCATCCAGGGTCCTTTTTCCTGGCGCTCGTTTCAAAAGGCCCCCATGCGCGGCGCCGGTGCGGCGCTCAAACGCCCAAGCGCTCCGCCCAGGCGGCCAGTTCGGCGCGGTCCAGCCGTCCATTGAGCACCCGGCCCTCCAGGACGGTTGCATTCCCTGACACGCTGTCCCGCAGCGCTGCGGCCGTGCGTCCAAGGCTGCTGCCGCCGGATGTCGCAAACGGCACGATGGTCTTGCAGGAAAAATCATACGCCTCGAGAAACGTATGGATGAGGGTAGGCGCCACATAGCACCAGATCGGGAAGCCCAGAAAAACCACGTCGTACGCGCCGATATTGGCCCGTTGATCCGCCAGCGGAGGACGAAACGTTCGATCGCGCATCTCCCTTCTGCTGCGCGAATCCCTGTCCGTCCAGTCCAGATCGGCCTTTGTGTAGGGCGTTTCCGGACGGATCTCATAGATGTCGGCGCCGACTGCCTCGGCGAGCGACTTTGCCGCCGCGGCCGTAACGCCGCCGGCCGAGAAATAGGCGACCAGTTTTTTGCTCATCATCGCTCCTCCCGATTGCAAGGGAACCCTTCCGAGAACCCGCCGTTTTGAAGTATGCCCGGCTGCGCCGCGCCCACCCCGGGAAAAGGCCCTGCCGCGTGAAAGCGCGCTATCCCTCCCGCACGAGCGAGACCACCTGCGCGCCGATGAATCGCTGTCCCTCGTCGGTCAGGTGCAGCCCGTCGTCGCAGAGCATGAAGAACATGTCCCTGTCCAGCAGGCAGCTCTGACGCAGGTCCACGAGCATACACTGCATCTGCCGGGCCACGCGCTCGATGAGCAGCGAGTACATCTCCTGAAAGCGGTAGATGCGCTGTTTGTCGCCCAGCCAGCGCAGGATGTTGGCCGCGTTGAGCTTGTCGCCTACGAGGAAGCGGAAATACTTCTCCGCGTCGATGGGCGGCAGCGTCATGAGGATCGGCCGGATGCCGCGCTCGCGCAGCAGCGTGACCATGCGCCGGAGCGTGTCGGCAAAGACGTGCGGCAGCGTGTTGGGCTGGTGCTCCGCTTCCGGATCGTCCGAAATGGCCTGCCAGTTAAAGTTGCAGTCGTTGCCGCCGAACTCAATGACCGCCGCATCGGCCGTCATGCCGCCATCCAGATCCTTTTCCATCAGCGCCAGCCCCTGCGGCGCAGTGTAGCCAAAACGGGCGCGGTTGATGATGCGGATATCGAGCTCCCGCTCCGCCACGGCCACGGCCGTCTCCTGCGCGTAGGCGTGGCGGCCGCGCTGCCCGTTCCAGATCACGCCCTTGGCCAGCGAATCGCCCCAGAGGGCGACGGTTTCCTTTTTCGGTTCCTGTTCCCGTTGCTGTTCCAGCGGTTGTTGCGCGATGTCCGACATGACTTTCGATCTCCCGTTCGGCACGGTCTGTCGCCGTACCGGTATAAAAACAGTATATCAAATTTTTGCTAACGGTGTTAACCAAAATTGTGAATTCATGGAAAACTCTGTGCGGCAGGCGCCCTCCGCGGCTCCGCCGCTGCGGCAACCGCAGACCCGGAAACGGGCTGCATGGGGTTTGACATCGAGAAAGGCCGTTTCTCTTTCCGTCTGACCACCCCTTACGGCGAGGAACGTCGGAAAGCCCGCCAGTGAAGCGGCGAAAGCTACCGCAAGCGGCTTTATCAAAAGCATGGTATAATTTTTTGAAAAACTATTCTCTTTCATTTAGTATTTGAAGATAAAACCGTAGTACATGGGTGAAGCCGGAAAGGAGGCGGTGAAATGATAGACGATGAAAAAATTATAGACCTGTTTTTCGAGCGCGACCAACAGGGCATACGGGAGCTGGACATGAAATATGGAAAAATCTGTCATAATCTCTCGTACAATATTGTGAACAACAGACAGGACGCAGAGGAATGTGTCAACGACGCTTACTTGGGCGCATGGAACGCCATTCCCCCAACAAGACCAAACCCGCTGTTGTCCTATATCGTAAAAATCGTTCGGAATATTTCACTCAAAATCTATTGGAGAAAGGAAGCAGCCAAACGGAGCGGTCACTACAAGATTGCCTTAGAGGAAATCGAAGGCTATATCGCTGACCAGAAAACCGTAGAAGATGAAATCGAAGCCAGAGAGTTAGCCCGTATCATTGGGGAATTTTTGGACACGCTGACCGCAAAAGAGCGTGTCATTTTCATGCGCCGCTATTGGTTTGCCGACAGCTATAAGGACATAGCCGAGTTTATAGGGCTTTCGGAGAAAAACATCTCCGTCCGGCTGACCCGTATCCGAGAAAAAATGAAACAATATTTGATAGAAAGAGAGGTGTTCGTATGAATGCGAAGAAGTTTTCCGACGCAATGAGCGAGCTTGATACCAAATATGTCGAGGAAGCTCTCAACTACAAGAAGAAAGACAAAAAGCCCATTTGGATAAAGTGGGGAGCTATGGCAGCTTGCCTTTGTATTTTAGTTGTAGGTGCGTCTTACCTTTTTGCACAATTCGACAATGAACACGGATCAGATATTGAACCCGTAATTGAACTCACTTTAGAAGAAGCAGTGAATAATGAAACGTTTGGCAAGTTGTTTCCTACATGGATTTTTGAAGATTACGCCCGTGAAGGTTCTGTTGGTATATTTGGAGATGGAGATACGGTATTAAGTGCGAGGTTTTATAGCGAAAGTCATGTTGATGAGTTAGTGATCCAAATTGCAAGTAGAGAATCGTTTTATAGCCAGCATCCAGACTTAGCGCTGAATACTGTAATTTATCGAGAAACAACACGGGGAACCAAAAATCAAATCTATATTGATGGTGGGGATTATGTTGTTCTATACTCCTGCTTCGTAAGCATGAAAAACAATAGCGACTTTTTGAAAATGGTAAATTCCGCTGCCTATTTCCAAGAACAAGGTGAGAGTTTGGTGTGGTTTGGAGATAGGTTGATAAAGACTGGCGATCTATCGGAAACGACGCTGCAATGGCTGGATTTGTATAATAGCCTGCCTGAAGAAGAACAACTTGCTATAAGTGCAATTCCCGCGGATTTGTTAGAAGCAAGCGGAATTTCCGATGCCGAGGACACAGAAGCAACAAGTGAATAAATGCTTGCAGACAATCACTCAAGAGGCTCCTCATAAGGGGGCCTCTTTGCTTTTCCTTTGATCTTTAATACAGGTAGAAAGGAGCAACCAGCCATGACGAAACCGAGAGGGAAAACCCGCGAGGAATTGACCGCCGAGATTGAGGACGGGAAGAAGAAAATCCGGCAGCTTGAAAACCGGGAAAAGGTGTTGCGGCAAAAACTGTCCCAAGAGGAACGCCGGACGCGCAGCCACCGGCTGATCGTCCGGGGCGCGGTCTTTGAGAGCATTGTGCCGGAAGCCAGGCCCATGACCGGCAAGGGCAAACCCCATTGTCACATCATGCTTCCCATGCGCCCCCTTGGCGAGCGCGGCGCGTGGGCGGTCTCCCCCATCTTTTTCTTTGCCGCCCTTCCCATCCCGTGCCGCCCCTTCCGGAAAAGGCGGGGCGGCATGGCGCAGGCCATGCCGCCCCGCACCGTCCTGCGTCCCGCCTCTCCGGCGGGAACGGCGCTTACATCTCGTTGAGCTTCTTGTAGTAGTCGATCTTCTCGGCGGCCTCCTTCTCGGCGCGTTCGAAGAGCTTGTCGGCCACCTCGGGGAACTGCTTCTTGAGCGACGCATAGCGCACCTCGCCCATGATGAACTCCCGGTAGCTCGCCTTCGGATCCTTGCTGTCGAGCTGGAACGGGTTCTTGCCCTCCGCCGCCAGATCCGGGTTGTACCGGTACAGCGGCCAGTACCCGGCCTCGACGGCCTTCTTCGCCTCGGCCTGGCTGAAGCCCATGTTGATGCCGTGGTTGATGCAGGGCGCATACGCGATGATGAGCGACGGACCCTTGTACGCCTCGGCCTCATTGACGGCCTTGAGCAACTGCGCCGGGTTGGCGCCCATGCAGACCTTGGCCACGTACACATAGCCATAGCTCATGGCCATGAGGCCCAGATCCTTCTTCTTGGTGCGCTTGCCGGCCGCCGCAAACTTGGCGACGGAGCCGGTCGGCGTGGCCTTGCTGGACTGGCCGCCGGTGTTGGAATACACCTCGGTATCGAGCACGAGCACGTTGATATCCTCGTCCATGGCCAGCACGTGATCCAGCCCGCCGTAGCCGAT
>CDZD01003070.1_pt1 | contig 63710 bp, 77 predicted proteins | sample 554771 | NCBI WGS metagenome assembly CDZD01 (sample SAMEA3182069, study PRJEB8094) | gut metagenome | biome: human; feature: gut; material: Stool; isolation source: human stools | place: Canada | collected 2011-11-08
ATATATATATATATTATATGTCTATCTACTCAGACAATTTTTTTATTTTTTCGATTTTTTCTGATTTTCTCGCCGGATTTTTTCGGCCGCTGCATTTATGTGTTTTGTGCAGTTTTGCGCGGCCCTGAAAATTTTCCTTGTTTTTTCGGAAAAAATCGAAAAAATAAGAAAATTAAACGCCAAAGTTACGTAAGTTGTTTTTCGGCCCGGCCTCGCCCTCCTAATACGCGAAGCCCTCTCGACACTCTTGCGCACCTTCCATCCTTATATTAAGCAATAATCAAACGTAGGAGGCACATCCATGAGTAAGGTATCCACCAGTGCCGCGCGGTCTTTCATCCATCGTACGCCGCGTCGCGAGAACAATACCGTAGTCACCGTGCAGAATAACTTCTCGAAGATGTTCCTGCACGGCAACCAGATTGCCTGGCACGCGGAAGGCGGCCGCACCGGCCTGTCTATGTACGGGTGGGGTACGCTGACGACGCGCGCCCGGCTCAACGCCATCCTCGAAGCCATGCAGTCCGCGTGGCGTATCTTCCAGAAGCAAGGCGTCCAGTACGCCACCAATCTGCGTACTGGTGACGTGCAGGAAGTCCCCGTGTCCGCCCCGTTCTGGCTCGATTCTGACGACAACCTCAGCATATAGGAGCAACACTATGCCTAAGAAGCCCACTCTCGACCTCAGCGCCGTGCGCAGCACGATGGAAGACGCTTTCCGTAAGCTGGCGGACATCACCGGCAACGCGGATGCCGACCTCACTCAGGACTGCAGTCGCTCGCGCGTCGCTGCCATCCCTGCCGATGAAGCGACGAATGAGGAAGTCATCGTCGCGTATTGCGCCATATCGGCTGGTGCTGGTGTGGACGTGCAGCAGGAACACTTTGCGTCCGGTGCGCTCATGTCTGGTCATGCCGAGCCCGAAGTCCTGGGGGCCCTCGTGCTGTCCATTTGTGACATGCTCATCCGCACCGCCGTGGAAGCCGGGGCTTTCCCCAACGCCAAGGCCTCGCTGGTCATGCTGGCTGGTAGCCTCCTCCCTAACTTCGTCCATATGGAAAGCGAGAGGTGTGGCCATGCGTAGACCTGTCCTCGACCTTGTGACCGGCGAGGTCTTCCTCGACCTCGAAGCCCTGCGTCTGGCCACGCCTGGCGCTTTCCTCGTCCCCGTGTCGTGGGACGACCCTGACTTCAACCCGGCTGACCCCGCCACGTGGGCCGGCTACATGGAGGCCCATCATGGGTAACAACATTTTCTCGGTGCGGCTGAATACCGCAGCGCTCGCAGCAGCACACAGCTTCCTGTCTCCCCACGAGCAATATGGCATTCAGACCCAGCGTGTCTGGGTGGAGCGCGCTCCCGGTACGGCGGTCCGCCTGCACGCCCTGGACGGGCATCACTACATCTGCTTCCTGTTGCGTGAAGGGAACCCGAATGGGACGCCTTTCCAGACGTTCGGGTTTCGCCTCACGCCTACGGAATTGCGGGGCGTCTTCAACGGCCCTGAGTATTGCACGGAGTCTGTGTATGTCGACGACCTCGACGGTTCCTCGCCGAAGTTGCGCACATCCGGCACCGTGATGGCTTTGGAACTGTCACCCGCTTCGGATGCGCCCGACTTCCGCAAGTTCTGGGTGCGTCTGGATGATGCCGGCGACCCTCCCTTGTCGGATACGTCTGTCCTGCCGTTGCGGGCAGCGGAGCTGTTCGACCTGCGGAAGTATTTCTCGGGGGCCTATGCGGCCCCGGCGTTCGTCCGGCGTGGGCGGGAGATGACTGGTGTCATCATTTCCGGCCTGCCGTACGGTATCGACGCCCGGGGCATCGCCATGCAGATGAATGCCTCCGGTTCGCAGGAGGTGTTCGACGAACACTTCGGCCCGCTCGTCCCTGTCTGGCTGCTGGAGGACGGTTATGTTGTGTAAGCTCTACCGTTTGACCACGACATCGCAGCCCGGGAGCCGTGGCCGCAGGCACTACTATGTGGAGGCCGTGCCTGTCCCGCCCACGCTCCAGATTCCCGACGGGGATGACCCGATATTGGTGCAGTGCGCCATCTGGGCTGCGTGCGATGCGTACGCAGACTTCCCGCTCATCATCGGCTTCGACTGGCGGGAGCCCGACGGCACCCTGTCGTTCTACACGGTCGACCACCCCCGTAATGACAGGCGCCTCGTGGATACGGCGGTCAAGGCGTGGTCGGAAGGCCGCCGTCTCGGATAAACCTGTAACTTTGGGCAGGCTCCCCCTGGGCCTGCCCGAAAAGGAGATGCACCTATGGCAGATACTCCCCTGCAGCAATGCTTGTACGACTTCGGCGAGGTCTTCGCCGGGAAGAAGTCGGGCATAACTGTCCCCGGGTTCATGCCCCCGGCACACCCCCTGGTGCCGGAGTACAAGTCCGGCTACGCCTACCCTGAATGGGCCCGGGACGTGTTCTCGTGGTTCATCCATAGCACGGAGCCGCTGTTCATCAGCGGCCCGACCGGCTGCGGCAAGAGCAGCTTGGTGCGCCAGATAGCCAGCCGCCTGCTCTACCCCGTTTATGAGGTGACTGGCCATGCCCGGCTCGAGACGCCGGACCTCGTGGGGCACTTCGCCCTGCACGAGGGCTCGACTGTCTGGCAAGACGGCCCGCTCACGGCGGCCATGCGTCACGGCGGAATCCTGCTGCTCGACGAGGTCGATTTGCTCGACCCGAGCACAGCGACAGGGTTGAACACGGTGCTCGACGGGGCGCCTCTGTGTATCGCCGAGACGGCGGAGGTGGTGAAGCCCCATCCCGGGTTCCGTTTCATTGCCACGGCCAACACGTTCGGCAGCGGGGATGACAGCGGCCTGTATCAGGGCACGCTGAGATTGAACGCTGCGTTCATGGACCGCTTCGTCTGCGTGGAGGCGGACTACCTGCCCGAGCCCGTGGAGGCTGACCTCATAGCCAAGCTGTGCCCTGACCTGCCGCATGATGTGCGGAAAGGTATCGTCCGTTTCGCCTCCCTCGTGCGTGGCCTGCACAAGCGGGACGACAGCACGCTGGAAGTGCTGTCCAAGGTCTCTGGGGCGGAGGCGTTGGACCTGCCCCTCTCGACCCGCTCACTCTTGCGGTGGGCCCGGTGGGTCACGGTGTCCAAGCCGCTGGCCAAGGCCGGTATCAACCCCACGAAACATGCCTTGTACCGGGCCTTCGGGTTCCGGTGTGACACCATGGGCCGCCGTGTGCTGGACGAGCTCCTGCAGCGGGCGTTCGGCGAGACGTCCAAGAATAAGGAGGACTAGTCATGGAAGAGACTCGTATCACCAGCAGCGAGAAGCATTTCCTCGGCATCATCTATCAGGACCCCGAACTGTCTGACCCCCGGAAGGAGTACGACCACATTGGTGTCATGCTCTGCGTGCCGCACCGCAACTACAGGCTGGGCGACCGGCAGTGCAGTGCGGACGAGATGGCCAATCTCGTCCGGGGCAAGGTCCACCTGCCGCTGTACCTGCTCGACCACAGCGGTGTCACCATGCGCACCACGGACTTCCGTGACCCGTGGGATAGCGGGCAGGTCGGGTACATCTATGCCGATGTGGCCGCAGCCAAGCGTCTCATGGGCCGCACCCCCAGCAAGAAGGAGCTCCGGGACATTCTGGAGGGTGAGGTGGCGGAGTATGACCGCTACCTCCGGGGGGATGTCTGGGGGTACGACATCCTCGAAGCTGACCGTGGTCACACCGTGGAGGAGGGAGACCGGAAGTGCACGTCTGTGGATTCCTGCTGGGGCCTGTACGGCTACGACTACGCCAAGGAACAGGTGCTGGCCCGGCTCGCTGAGTTCGAGCAGCAGCGCCGTCTCACCCGCCCTCGCTGGCTTCCCCTGCCTGGGCTGAATATCGAACCCAAGGAGTTGAAGTGATGCGGGCCAGTGACATCCTGGGCAGCACGTGGCGCATCGTCCGTGAGGATGACCTGGGCCACTGCATCGTCGAGTTGGATGGGCTGTTCTACGTCGTGAGAGTCTCACGAAGCGGGAAGCAGTTCGAGAGCTGCCTGCCCGCCGACGGGCGCACGTGGTGCGCCCCATGGACGGAAGAAGGCCTGCGGTATGTCACCGCTGGCCGGGGTCGCAAGGTAGCCATGGCCCAGTGGCGGAAACATATCATCCCTTTGTCTAAGAAGGAGGCGTAGCCATGAGTTACGAGTTCTCTAATGCCGATGTGTGCATCATCCTGTCCCCCTGCGGGCTGGAGCGTTTCAACGCCATGGTGGAAGACCTCGACCCGGGCGCCCAGGAAGAGGTGCTCGACATCCTGGGCAGTGCCGATATTGAAGAGGCCGAAGACCGTGAAGGCAATGTCATGTGGCTCCTGCGTGGTACGTCCTGGGGCGCGACATGGGTAGACGGTGAGTCTGACATCCATGATTTTCTGTACGCCCAGGATAATCGTGACCACGTCCTCTACATGGTCACTTCCATCGACGGAGAGTACGGCGTCGACGATATTGATGTGGGTAATCTGGACTCCAGCTTCTACCCGGCCATCGTCAAGCGTATCGACGTGTCCGGTATTACGGGGGAGTAAGGGCATGCTGCACGGATTCGATGACGCCCATGTGTGCTTCGTCCTTTCCGAGAAAGGTCAGGACCAGTTGGGTAGGCTGCTCCAGGATTTGGATTCTTTTTCCCGCCGCGAAGAGCTTGAGTGCTTCCTGCGCCGTGCGGATAGAGTGGTGCAAGACTCGTGCGGGAATAAGTTGTGGTATTACTACGACGAAGATTGGACGTGCGGCACGCCCCTGTCTAATGCGTGGTATCTGCATGGGCTTTTCACCAGTATCGACCCTGCGGATGTCTTGTTCCTGGTGGTGAACAACGACGACGAGCTTCGCGTCGGGAAGTTGTCTACGCCCTTGGCCCCGAGGGTCTGGCGGACCATTGACTTCAATATCGAGAACGTTGCGGAGGTGTAACATGAGCAACAACTACCTGGACAATTCTGTCTACCTGCGGCTGGAAGTTTCCATCTGGACGGGCAAGGCCCGGCTGTCCCGTGACGACATCCCTAATGCCAACAAGCTGCCGCCGGATACGCTCGCCACCTTGGGTACCAAGCGTATCTTCGACCCGGCCAAGCTGCGCCCGTTCGGAGCGCTCAAGACCAGAGCTGTTCGGGCTTGTGACCAGCATGGGGTCCGGTGCATGGGCGGGTGGATTGTCGAGACCGGCGCCGCCCAGCGGTTGGCCACTGAGTTGCAGGCCATCCGGGACGAGTTCGACCGCACCAAGTCCCAGTTTGTTTCCGACTACGATGCCGGAGCCGACGCCTGGCTCGCGCAGTACCCGGAGTGGGCCAGCATCCTGCGCCCGGCCTTGCCCGAGTCCTATGAGTTGCGCAAGCGCTTCGCCTTCCGGTGGCAGGTGCTGGAGGTCAAGCCTGTGGAGTCGCCGGAGTACGGCGGCACGGCAGCGGCCGACATCGGGGGACTTGAGGATACCGCTCTGGAGGCTGTGGCCGGGGAGGTCAAGGAGCTGCTGGGGCGCGGCTTCACCAATGAGCGTACGTCCATCACAACAAAGAGCTTGCGTCCGCTCAATGCGCTGGCGGACAAGTGCGACAACTACGCGTTCACCCGTCCCGAGATGGCGACCCTGGCCGATGTGTTCCGGGAGCTCGCCAAGTGCGAGCCCACGCCCGGCACCTTGTCCCTGGTGCGTACGGCCCTCACGGCGCTGTCCACACCGGCCGGGCTCCGGTCTGTCACCTTCGGAGCCACGGCTCAGTCCATCACGAAGGGGATGACGGACCCCGCTATGATGGGGCTCGGCAGTTTCATGCCCGACCCGGAGGAAGAAGTCGCGCCGGAACCGCTCGGCACTGTCGTCCCCCCGTCCGGTATCGTGGTCGACCCCGAGCCCGCTGTGTTGCAGCAGGTGCCCGTGCCCCCCGAACCGGAGGAGCCCAAGCAGGATACCGTGGAAGGGAGCCTCAACGACATCATTTCCATGTTGATGTAGCATCACAACTGCGGGGCATGCTTCGGCAGGCATGCCCCGCCGCATAGGAGTAGAGAGATGAAACACGACCTTGCAGAAGTCGTCCTGACGTGCCGGGCCCTGTCGGCACAATATGGCGTCGATGTGTTCCCGACTGGGAAGGAAGCCTACACGACCGTCGATTCCCGTGGGCGGTATGTCATCGGGGTCCCGTTCATCCCTGACATGGGGGATGGCGAATGGGCCATGCTGCGTGGGTACATCGACCACGAGTGCGGTCATGTGAAGTACACGGATATGGCCGGCTCGGACGCCAGGTTGGATGGTGTGCTCCGCAAGTATTTCGAGACCTCCACGGTGCGGGTGCGCCCGGAGGAGCATCCTTTCATGGAGCAACAACTCAAGCCCTGGGTGCATACGGTATGGAACATCTTCGAGGACATCCGGGTCGAGCATCTTATGGGGCTCGATTTTCCTGGGTGTAAGTACAACTTCAAGAAGCTGGCGGTAGAAGTATTCAACGAAAGCAACGCCTTAGACTCTTTGGCCGGGATATACAACTCCCACCTCGCTGCCTTACTCCGTGATGCGGTGACGTTGTATCTGCTTTATTCGGTTCGGTCGGTCATGGTCCCTGAACTTCTTCCGGCCAAAGACGCTCTGTGTAAGGAGCTTTGTGGGGGTGTCCGGTATAGGGGCACACACATAGATATGGCGGTGTATGGGCGAGACATAGACGCTCTGGCTAGGATATACGCAGTCGACCCCAGGGACTCCCTGGATGCTACGTACCAGTTTATGTTGTTGGTCCGGGACTTGTTGTCTGCGTATGGAGACGACAACGACAGCGCCAGTATCAGAACGTACACCAATTCCCTCGGGGCGTTGGATACAAGGGCTGCGGGGAAGTCGAAGTCTGAACAGGACACTACCATCAAGGTAGCCCGAGGAAATAATGCTGCTGGTGTTGGGCGTAGTACGGACGTTTCCAGCATGACGAAGCACGAGATGTCATCGAGGGCCCTGCAGCCCGCCGGTAATGATGAGCGAGTACCCAGGGGGCTTTCTTCCGCGCTTCAAGAACTGCAGTCTTTTCAGGCGTATGACTCGGTTGATGAGTTCCAGGCCGGGTCTAGGGAAGATGGACTTTCGTCTTTCTTGCAGAAGGTACGACAGGCCATGGAACTCCAGCCTGACATGGTGTCCAGTGTGGACTCCATAGCCGCATCCGCAGGAGGTCGCCTGGCGGCCGTGCTGCAGTCCGAGACGTACCAGCGTTGCCGCTCCGGGTGGAGTGGCCGACTCGATGGCCGCAGGCTCCACAAGACTGGAGTCGGGGACGGGCGCGTATTCTCCCGGCGAGCCGAGCGCAAGGCTCTCCATACGGAAGTCATCATTCTCTATGACGCCTCCGGCAGTATGCAGTACACGACAGTGGAGACTAGTTGGGACAACGCCGGCTATGCTGCGGTAGCTTCTTATGGACTGCTCAAGGCGCTGCGTAATATCCCGCACGTCCGTAGTGCGGTGTGGGCCTTCCAGAATACCGCCTGTGTACCCATGGCCAAATTCGATATGCCTGTACCGGGCAAGTATTTGCACCCTCATGGCAGCACTCCGTTGGGAGCGAGCGTGTTTCGTCTGCTTGGTGAATACACGTCACAGCCTGACTGGAGGAGAATCCTGCTCATCATGTCCGATGGGGCCCCTGATAGCAAGGAGCTTTTCAGAAGTGCTCTCACTGCGGCCGGGCGTTCCGGGGTAGAGACGTACGGTATTGGTATCCGAACTGACGCCATGAATCTTTTCTTCCCGGAAGAGCATCGCCTTGAGCTCTATGACCTCCGCAAGCTCGTGCCCGGCATGTTCACTATGATGCAACGGGCCATGCTCAAGGGGGTCCACCATGCCTAAGAGGTACAACCGCAATAAGGACATGGACAAGTACATCCGCTCCCTGCTGACCAGGGGGTGGGTGTACATCAGCGGCAACAAGCACCACAAACTGGAGGCCCCTTCGGGGGCCCTGGTGATATTCCCCACATCGACACGCCCTGGGGTGTACAGCAGGGCGCTCCAGAATATCAAGGCCCGGGTCAAACGGGCCGAAGGAGGGTATGATGCCTGAGCTCAAGCGTCGGTTCTGGGCACTCTTCGAGCAGCATCACATGGACTTCTACCCTGAGCGCCGGGAGTTCGCCGTACGCTGGATGGAGCGGGCCAGAGACAGGATGGACATGGGTGAGGATGAGCAGGCGGCGGTCGATGCCGCGCTCGAATTGGTCAGACAGGGTGTCGAAGTGGTTGACACCCGGAGTTAAATGCTAGATGATGCTACGTAAGCGATTTGCGTCGCATCACCATTAGGAGGTTCTTTATGGGCTACACCAAGGAAGAAATCGCGGCTATGAGTCCGCTCGAGCAGATGACCAAGGTCATCCTGCCCGCACTGTTGAAGAGGCTCTTGACTGCCGAGGAGCGTCTCAATGCGCTCCCGGATGGCGAGGAGCTCGCCCGATTGAAGCAGCGCGTGGATGCGCTGGAGAAAGAACTCGCCGGGCTCAAGGAAGCTGCGCCGAAGAAGCGCGCCCCCCGCAAGAAGAAGGGCGAAGACGCACCGGCCCCCGTGGCCACGGCCGAACCTGCGCCGGCCCCTACGCAGCTTCCCCCCACGCCTCCGGTTGACGGTACCCTGCCGCCGGAGCCGGAGCCGACCATCATGTTCACGTACGACTCTGACGCGGATGAGTTCCGTCCCATCATTGCCTATGGGCATGAGCTCACCGGTGAGACGGTGGCCATGGCCAGGTACGCTCTGGCCATGTGCAAGAACAACGCGGATGAGGCCGCTGCCGTCTCGCAGCTTTCTGCCGAGTTCGTGCGTTACGCCGGGAAGCTCGACATCGAGAAGCGCCGTATCCTGGGAGCCAAGTTCCCGGTGGCGACGCAGAGCATCGCACCCTACCTGCTGACGGAATAGGGCATTCACGAACATGTAGACTGGGGGGCTGGATAAGCCCCCCGTAAAGGAGCGAGCATGCCGATATACGCTGTAGACTTCGAGACTTTCTGGGACAGCAAAGACTACACGCTGTCCAAGATGGGGCCCATCGAATACATACGCGACAAGAGATTCACGCCCCAGATGATGAGCGTCCAGTGCGTTGATGACCCCGGGCAGACGTACGTGTGGGATAATATCAAGGACAGAGCGACTGTCCGTCACGCTTTGGAAATGCTGGAGATGTCGCCTAACGTGTCGTGGTGTGGCCACAACATGCATGGGTTCGATGCCCTCATTTTCTCCGAGCACTACGGGTTCCACCCGCACAGGATTCTGGATACCATCTGCATGGCTCGGTGGTGCGGCCTGGCCCGTCTCGGAAGGGAGAGCCACGAGGCGCTGACGGAGATGCTCGGGCACGGGAAGAAGAAGGCTGGCACCGTGGTCAGTAATGGCAAGCGGTGGCCCGATGACTTCACCCCCGAAGAGCAGGCTTTCTTCAAGCAATACTGCGCCGATGACACGAGCCAATGCGCGGCTAATGCTGCTGCCATGCTACCGTACATGACTGACGACGCCCTCCGTTTCATGTCCATTACCGCTCGCATGGCGACCGAGCCCATGTTCGAGTTGGATGAAGAGATGTTGGAGGGGTACATCCGGGAACTCGACGCCGCCGCTGAGAAGTCCCGGCAGGAGCTGCTCGGGATGTTCCACTTCCCGGACATGGCTTCGTTCCTGGCGGCTATCCGCAGCAGCGACCGGTTCGCTGTCATGCTCCGGGCCCTGGGAATCGAGCCCCCCATGAAGGTGAGCGAGGCCAAGACCAAGACCTACTTCGGAAAGCTGCAGGCCCAGGCTGATGCGGGGAGCGCCGAGGCCGCTCAGGCCTTGGCCAATGCCGAGCCCGTGATGACATACGCATTCAGCAAGACCGACCTCGACTTCTTGGACCTGCTGCATAGCGATGACCCCCGTGTGTCGCTGCTTGTCCAGACACGCTTGGAACACAACAGTTCCATCGCCCGCAGCCGGGCCGTTACGCTGCTCAAGTTCGCCCGGGACAAGCGCCCTGTGCCTGTCATGCTCTCTACGTGGAAGGCTGCTACTGGCCGGTATTCCGCCGGTGTCAGCGAGGGGGCGTCCGACGCGCTCCAGTTCCAGAATCTCAGTAAGCGCGACCCATCCAAGCTGACGCTGCGGCGTGCTATCAAGGCCCCGAAGGGGCGCTGCATCGTGGCTGTGGACTCTTCTCAGGTAGAAGCCCGATGCCTGGCGTTCGTGGCCAAGGAGATGCTCCTTGTCCAGCAGTTCGCTCAGGGGCGGGACCCGTACGCCGAGCTGGCTGAGGTGGTCTTTGGAGTGCCGGCCAAGGACATCCACGACGGGGCCAAGGCCCATGACCCGAAGATGAAGATGTATCGCAACGTGGGGAAGAAGGCCATCTTGTCCGCAGGGTACGGCGTCGGGGCCCGCAAGTTCTCGGACACGCTGCTGCGTGACGGTGTGCGTATGTCGGATGACCTCGACAAGCACAGGGAGATGGCGTTCAATGCCCACGCTGTGTACCGTGCGCAGAACCCGAACATCGTGGCCCTCTGGCGTACCTGTGAGCGGGTCATCCAGGCCTTGGTCAATGGGGAGTCCGGCCAGTTCGGCGGCCCCAACGACGACCTGTTCTCGTTCGGTGTCATCGGGGTCGGCCCCCGGCAGGACATCCTTGTCCCGTCGGTGTGGTCCAAGAGCGGGTACATCCTGCGCTATCCCAACCTGCGGTGCGAGTACGACGGCGGGAGCAAGCCGCAGTATTTCTACGACAGGCCCCGAGGGAAGAACCTCGTGAAGACCAAGATTTACGGGGGGTCCCTCACAGAGAATATCATCCAGAGCTTCGCCTTCGTTGACATCCTCATGTGGCAGGGATGCCGGATGGATGAGCACGGTGTCCCCCTAGCTGCCAACATCCACGACTGCTGGGCTGCCGTGCCCCTGATTGAAGAGGCCGAGGCGACTCTCCACACGATGGAATACTGGATGTCTCAGGTCCCGGCGTATGCCGCTGGGCTCCCCATCGCCTGCGAAGGTGAGATTGGTTACGACTTCACGGTCGTGTAGGAGGACATCATGCCGTTCGTTTTCTCGCCCAGCAACATGCAGTCGTTTCGAGACTGCCCGCTCCGGTTCTGGGGACAGAGCATATCCAAAGAAATCAAATGGAAGGCCAGCCAGCAGAAGAGCCGGGGCCAGGTGCTGCATTCCAATATCCAGAAGTGCCTGCAGCAGGGATGGCAGGACGCCATCTCATGGGACGCACAGGTCGATGTGGATTATGTCCGCAACCGTGTTGCCGAGGTCCGTGCGGCCATGGCCTCCGGCGCCTCGTGCTACATCGAGCATGAGCTCGTCGTCACGAAGCGCGGCGGCAAGACAGGATGGTGGGACGATGATGCCGTGCTGCGGGCCAGGGCCGACGCTTTCGTCATTCCTCCCGATGCAGCGTCCCCGGCCGTCCTCATCGACATCAAGTCCGGGAAGAAGTGGGACTCGGATGATTTCCAGCTTCGGGTAGAATGCTTCCTTGTCCACCTGCTCTACTCCCGCCCCGTGGTCCGCTACGAGTATTGGTATGCGGACATCGGCGAGACCGTGGATGGGCTCATCGACTTCCGCAATGGGCTCGCTCCGGTGCAAGACATTCTGGACTGTATGCAGACCATGGGCCTTGCTATCAAGAACAATGATTTCACGCCCACCCCGAATAAGTTCTGCCGGTGGTGCGACTTCAACAACACACCCAAATGCATGAGGTAAACTATGGGACGCGAAAAGTTCAAGCCGCGCACTCGGGTACATGAAAGCTGGAACATGAATAACAGCGGTGATGTGTACAACGCCATATGTCGCATGGCGCAGACCGGCGGTAATCAAGCGTTGGTCGGCAAGCATATCGGGCTGAACTTCCCAGGACAAATGGAATGCGTGCTGCTTCTGGAATATAACGGCAGACCTGTGACGTTCAACATCACACCTGTGATGGATGAAACCCGGTACATCATCGACGGTCTCGGCTACGATATGCGTTGCCCTGATGTCGTGCTCACCGCGTCTGGCCGTTACGGGTACGTCACGGCCTACACCATCTATGCCCATGCTGACTACGACATCGTCGGGTCCATCACGTTCAACATCGACGACTTGGTCGTCGTGCAGTTCAAAGTCTTTGAAGATAACAAGAAGGATTCCCGTCCCTGGTACAAGAGGCTGTTCTCGTGACGCCCGAGGGTAAGGTCAAGGCCAAAGTCAAGAAAGTGCTTACCGAGGCAGGGGTATGGTACGCCATGCCCCTGGGCTCGACCTTCGGTAAGCGGGGGGTGCCGGACTTCGTGGCTTGCTGCGATGGCCGGTTCCTCTCTATCGAGACCAAGGCGGGTAAGGGGAAGACCACGGCGCTGCAGGAGTACGAGATGCAGCGGATACGCAATGCTGGCGGAACAGCCGTCGTGGTCGATGACAGCAACGTGGGCTCCCTGGCGGAGTGGCTGGATAGTTGGAGACGAGGCGATGGGTAAGACAGTAGCGGACATGGCCCGGGAGCACGGGTTGGAACCAGACACGGTCCATAGCCGACTTCGTCTTGGGTGGACGCTGGACAAAGCATTACGGACCCCAGTCCGGGAGCGCGTCCGGGCGGTAGATGCTGATGGAAATGTGACGACGTATGCCCGCCTCGCTGCAGAGTGCGGCATGAGTCTGAGCACTCTGCGTAATCGTTTGAATAATGGCTGGTCATTGGAGGACGCTCTCAGCATCCCGCGCCGTAAACACACGTCGGATTACGACACGAAGTATGGGCTCCCCATCACGCAGTGGTTAGAAGAATCGGGAGTGACCATGGCGCAGTTCCGTAGCCGCCTCAGCCATGGGTGGAGCCCGGAGCGGGCGGCTCGCGAGCCTCTCGGGCTTGCTGCTGTGCTGGCGAAATACGTGGGTAAGGCCGCCGCCCCCAGAGTCCGGGAGCTGTGCATGGAGCATGACGTGCCGCTGGCTGTCTGCGTCTCCCGGCTGCGCGCCGGGTGGGAAATAGACAAGGCGTGCACTGTCCCGGTGCAACGTAAGAAGCGCCGGACCAAGACCGCTGAGGAGGATTAGATGTTCCAGGTAGGGGATACCATCGTCGTCTTTGACGAGGCCGGGCAGATGGTCGTCAATATCAAAGACCCTGTGGCCCAGAAGGCAGCCACATCTTGGCCGGGGGCGGAGTCGATGCCGACCTCAGACGGCATCCTCGTGCAGTTCCCCTGGACTGAGGAGGCTTGCCGGTTCCTGTGCAATCTCGGGATAGATGCCACGACGGCCTCCCCGCTCATGTACGCTGCAGACATCCCGCTGGTAGAGGGGCGCTTCCGCCCCCTGCAGCACCAGCTTATGACAGCAGCGTTCCTGACGCTCTACCCCAGGTGCTATGTCTTGTCGGAGCCGCGCCTCGGCAAGACCGGCAGCCTCATCCTGGGCATGGACTACATGCAACGGCATCGCATCCTGACTGGCGGGGTGCTCATCCTGACCACGTTCACTACATTGTACGGCGTATGGGAGACCGCTATCAGGGAGACTATCCCCAAGGCGCTGGTCCGCGTGGTCCACGGCCCGAGCCGGGCCAGCGCGCTGCAGGAGCCAGCCGACTTCTACGTGTCCAATTACGAGTCTGTGCGCCTGGACGAACTGGCCTTCCGCAAGGCTGTGACGGAGGGCCGTATCGGCGCCGTGGTCATCGACGAGCTGACGCATGTAGGGAACCCGGACGCCAAGCGGAGCAAGGCTATCTGGAATCTGTGCAATAAGACCGGTGTGTCTCGGGTGGTCGGTGTCACAGGCTCACCTGCTGACGACCCCATCGCTGTGTACGGCATGGCCAGGGTAGTCAATCCGGGGAAGCTGCCGTGTGCTACGAAGGGTGGATGGAAAGACCTCGTGACGTATCAGTGGGGCACGGAGCGCTGGCAGCGCGATGTCCGGGCCTGTGCCGGGGACATCATCCACAAAGTCATGCAGCCGGCCATCCGTTTCCGCAAGGCCGACGTGCTCGACCTCCCGCCGGTGACAGAGCAGATTCGCACCTGTACGCTCACGGCGGCCCAGCGGCGCCTGTGCGATGAACTGCGGCAAGAGGCCCTCACCATCCTGGATTCGGGGGAAGTCATCACAGCGGCCAATGGTGGCGTGCTGCTGCAACGCCTGATGCAGGTCTTCCTCGGGGCCATCAAGGGGCCAGACGGGAGCCCGGTCTTCATCGACCATGCCCCCCGGACGCAGGTCCTACTGGAGGCCATAGAGGAGACACCACGCAAGACGGTAGTGTTTTGCTCCTACCTCGCCGGTATCCGTATGCTGCGGAAGGAGATAGCCGAGGCCGGTTACACGGTGGAGCATATCGACGGCAGTGTAACGGGGCAGGAGCGGGCACGTATCCTCCATGATTTCCAGCACACGCCAGCGCCGCATATCCTCGTGTGCCATCCTACGACGGTCGGTTTCGGTACGGAATTGTCTGCTGCGGATACGATGATTTTCGCGAATCCGCTGCTACTCGGGGGGTTCACATACAACCAGGCGCTCGAACGCCTGAGCTCAGTCAAGCAGACGGCTAGCAATATCAACATCATCCACATCATCGGGAGCCCCGAGGAGCGCAAGGCGTTGCTGCACCTGCAGAAAGGGCACGTCATGGCACAGACCATCGCCGGGCTGTTTGAGGATTTCGCACGACATCGGGATTGACATTAGTGGGGGATTTCGATTAACTATGATTAACCAAGGAGCAAGCACAATGTCCGACGATAATTCCACGTTGTCGCAGGAGCTGATGGCGCAGCTCGAACGAGACCTTCCCCCCTTCTTTCTCAGGACCGACGTTGGGAAGTTGACTTGGGGCATCATTACCCCGAGGGCTATGGAAGCGCACGCGGCCCATGGGACTGGCCCGGCTATCCACCGGGCCGGGCGCCGGGTCGCATACCGGAAGAATGAATTTCTCGCCTGGATGCGAGACTACTACGGAGGGATGTATGTCACAGAGTCCTTTAGCAAGTTTGGCCGCCGAGTACGCGTCGGTGCGGCGGGAACGCAAGATACTGCAGGAACAGATGGATGCGCTGGAGGCCCGGGAGACGGAGCTGCAGCGCAGCATCCTGATTACGATGGCGTCGGCGGGCACTAGCTCTACCCGTATCGACGGGGTCGGACGCCTTGTGGTCAAGACCAAGACCCGGTACGAGATTGCTGACAAGGACAAGCTGGCTCTGGCCCTGCTGCAGGCCATGGTCGAGAATGCCGAACAGGGCCGGGCCATGAGCGACGGCTTGTTGTTGCAGCAGCGTGTGGCCGCCCGCAACTTCGAGGAGCGGGCAGAAAATCTTGGCGTAGACGAAGCGGGCATGGACGCCTATGCAGCCGCCGCCGGCCTGCGCCGTATCATTGAACCTTCACTCACTTTCACTAAGGAGACAGCGTAATGAGCGAGTATCCCATGGTTGCCGTGGCCAGTTCTTTCCAGCCCCCGGCCGTCCCCCAGAATCTGGAGGCCACGGCCAACTCTCTGATGGAGAGCGCCTTCGACGGATTCGGCAACAGCCTGCGTATCCTTAAGCCGGGCAAGATGGACTTCGTCGTCGTGGAAGGCGGTCAGGAAGTGCGCATCCCCAACGGTGGCGTCGTCGGTGTGCTGCTGGGCGTGGCCCCGCATAACTACTGCACGTGGTACGAGCGGCAGTACAACCCCGGCCAGGAGCCTATGCGTCCCGACCTGTGCTGGGTGCAGCATGAGCCCGACTACTACCCCGACGCCCTGCCTGAGATGTATCGCCGCAAGGTGAATATCCAGGGCCAGGAGCGGTGGGGGTATCGCATCGCCCGCCGGACGGTTTGGGCCCTGATGACGGTGCAGGGTGACCAGATGTATCTGGACCTCAATCGTCCCGTGGTGCTGGACATCACGAGTATGAGCCTGTTCGGAAAGAGCGACACGCAGTCTCACAGCTACCGCTGGGCGGGTCTCCGTGGGTTCTGCGACCGGTTCTCTCAGCCGGGTGTCTTCCAGTGCAACCCGGCCATGTTCCCCATCCAGATTGTCATTGACCCGCAGTCCAGCGTGTCCGGCGTCGTGCTGTTCCGCCCGCAGATGGCCAATGGGTCCCCCTGCTATCTGGACAGCTCTACGTACACGGCCGTTATCGAAGCCGCGTCTTCTTCCTCCGTGGCGGAAATGCTCAAGGTCCGCGAGATTCTGACCTACACCCCGACCGGCGCCGCTCCCGTGGCCGCTCCCGTGGCGTCCCCGGCTCCTGCCGCTCCTGTGGCTGCTCCGGTGGCTGCTCCGGTGGCTGCTCCCGTGGTAGCCCCGGCCCCCGCCGCTCCCGCCGCTCCCGCCGCTCCCGCTGCTCCCGCTGCTCCTGCAGCGACTCCGGGGGAACTGCTGGCCCGTGCCGCTGATGTTCTTGGCAAGGCCGCCGCTGCACAGCCTGCTGCCCAGCCTGCTGCCCAGCCTGCTGCCCCTGTCGTGCAGCCTGCGCCCCAGGTTCCCCAGCAGCCGCAGCCCGTGGCTGCCCCTGTCGTGCAGCCTGCGCCCCAGGTTCCCCAGCAGCCGCAGCCCATGGCCGCCCCTGTCGTGCAGCCTGCGGCAGCCAGCGTGAACGATGAGGCTAAGGCCGCGCTCGGGGGTATCATGGACGCCCTCGGCGTTTAGTGGTTGACACCGGCTCAAGTATAGAGTAAACAATGCCTACGCGGGGAGACGAACCCGCGTAGGCTCGCAACCGAACAGCGGTACTTTTACGCGGTGGCGGATGCTGATAGAACGGGGGTTCTCTGGATGTGCCTCCCCCGTTTAATGGACTCGTCCCCCGCCAGCCTCTGCCACCCCGTAAAAGTATCGCAGAGTATTAAAAGGCCCATCCATGCAGCACATTAAGTCTTTCCTCGAAAGCGTCCTTCCCCCCCTCCCGCCGCAAGAAAATCTTTTCTCTCAGCCTGCCTATTTCAGTCTCGGCATCGACAAGCGTACTGGAAGCCGTCGGCAGGAGGCCTGTCTCTCTATCGACAATATTTTGGATAATGGGCAGCGTTTGTCTGCCATGGGCTACAACGCTTACTTCGCGCTCGCCTCTTTCGCTGATGGGCTCTACGGGCGCAAGCAGGCCAATGCCCGTTTGCTGAAATCTTTCTGGGTCGACCTCGACGTAGGTAAGGCCGCCAATTCATACCCCACTATCGAGCTGGCAGTCCGCTCTCTGAGCGAGATGATTCATGCCTCCGGGTTGCGTCCTTCGTACATCAATTTCTCGGGCGCTGGCCTCCATGTCTTCTGGGCCCTGGACACGCCGATACCGGTGGAGAAGTGGCGTAGAGTGGCCGTGGTGCTGGAGCGATTCTGTACGGCGTTCGGACTTATCGCTGACCCCGCTTGCACCAAAGACCCGGCCCGTGTCCTGCGTATCCCCGGAACGCTGCACCAGACTACGGGGCAGACTGTGGCGATTATGCGTGACTCCGGTATCCGGTGGTCGCCTCACAATTTTGCTGAGACCATGCTCACGGCACTGGCCTCAGCCCATCCAGATATCCTGATGCAGTTGCAGGGAGCCACACGGCCGGCGCCCACGATGCCGATTATCCCGGCGGCCCCGGTGATAGGGAGCCCCGCATCCTCGGGCAATGCCCTGCTGGATGGCGGGAGCTTCGGCCTGACCGACGATTCCCCGTACGCCAAGGCGGAGCCTATCTGCCAAGGCTGCCGCCAAATGATTACTGCCGGTCTCGGCGCCGAGCCGCAGTGGTACGCGGCAATGTCGGTGTTCCGCCGGTGCGTGGATGGTCGGGAGTGGGCTCATGCCGTGTCGGCTTTGGATAGCGCCCGGTATGTCCCCAGTGATACCGAGGCCAAGTTCTGGCATGCCCCGGAGAACTCCCCAGCCCGCTGCGACCGTTTCGATGCGGTCAATCCGGGCGTGTGCCCGAAGTGCCAGTATTGGGGGAAGATTACGTCCCCCGTGCAGATTTACCGCCGGGCGACTTCCGCTGGCGAAGTCTACACCGTGCCCACACCGCAGCCTGCTGCAGTGGCCCCGGTAGCCGCTCCTATGCCGCAGACTCGCCTGCAGATACCCGAGACGTTCTACCATCCCAGAATCGGTTTCAGCTCCAAGCGTTTCAGCGTAGACGACCGTGGGTGCATCTGGCATAGGTCTGAGAAACAGGACGATGGCTCTTGGGTAACGACAGACCACATCATCACCACGTCGCAGATTTACTACGTGAAGTCTGAGTGGACGTACGACAACGGCATATCCGAGCGCTCCCACTGGTTTGAGGTGAAGCACCGCCACGGGGCTGTCGAAATGATGCGGCTGCCCGCGTCTACCATAGCGAGCAACCAAAGCCTGATGGCCGCCCTCAACTCGTCCAACGTGTTGTCGTGCAACCTCGACCAGTACACCCCCAAATTGTTCGCGAGTTTTATGAACGCATACCTCCGCAGCGTGCTGGAGAGCGGTAACATGTCCGAACTCCAGACGAAGGATACTTTCGGTTGGACTGATGTCACTGACCCCGTGACGAAGACCACGACACGGGGCTTCGGTGTCGGGCATGGCGTGATTACCGAGACCGGCATGCACGACACCGTGTACAGGAACTCTGCTGAGAAGTTGGCCCAGAAGGAATTGACCATCGCTGGCAATCTGGATGCGTGGAAGGATGTCCCCCGTATGTACCGGGTGCTCAACCAGCCTGCGGCCCAGCTTGCCATATGTCTGTCCTTTGCGGCGCCGCTCATGTCGTATGGTCCCGGCGTGGTTCGCTCGGCGGCGTACTCCCTGTGGAGCCCTCTGAGCGGCAAGGGTAAGTCACAGGTGCTCTGCGCTGCGGCCTCTGTCTGGGGGCATCCTGAAAACCAATTCATCCAGCGCAACTCCTCTGCTGTCATGCGGATGCGCAAGATGGCTGTGATGAACAACTTGCCGGTATTCATGGACGAGCTGTCCGATGTGAAGGACGAAGACCTGTACGCGTTGGCGTATTCCTTGATGGGCAATCAGGAGAAGCAGAAGCTCAAGAGCAACGGGGCCGAGATGGTCGATACCGGGTCGTGGTCCACGGTCACATTCATCACGGCCAACAAGTGCATCAAGGAGGCCGTGGCCCGGCATGCCGGGGACTCTGAGGCCAGTATCGTCCGCGTCATGGAATACGAGTGCGACTTCCCATCCTATGCGGATGTCCCCGAGGTACAAGAATACATCCATGCCTGCATGGGGGCCTGCAAGGCCAACTATGGGCTGGCCGGGCCGGAGTTTATCTATCAGGTGCTCCAGCACCGTGACCGGCTGTGTACGCTCACGCAGCAGGTGGAAGCGTGGTGCTCCAGCCACGGGTTCGACAACAGTGAGCGGTTCCTCTCCTACCCGCTGGCCTTGGCCATGAAGGCTGGGCGCTGGGCTGTGGAGTTCGGTCTGCTCGATTACGACATGGACGCCCTAGAGCGCTGGGTCATGGACGTGTTCGTGCCTCATAACCGCGCGAGCACCCGAGTGCATTCCTCTGATGTGCGCCACCTGCTTTCTACCTACCTCATGGAGCGCCAGCTCAACATGCTGGTGACACGGCAGGACAAGCGGACGGCAGACACCCCGGAAGTCCCGCACGGCATGCCGGATAAATTCATCATCCAGCTCCCCACGAACAGGGATGTGCTGCTGCGGGCCTCGCTGGAGTCCAAGGAGCTCTACATCTCCCGGGCCGACCTCCACAAGTGGCTGCGTACGCAGAAGCATTCGCCGACCAACCTGTGGAAGAGACTGGCCGAGCAGGGTATCTACGCCATGGACACCACGACGAACTTCTCTGATGGCATCGGCTGGCTGCAGACGCCCACGACGCGTTGCTACAAGCTGGATGCTGCCAGTGTGGACAAGCTGGGGTTCGTGATTCAGGAACCTCCGGCGACAAAGGAAGCCACAAATATACGCGTACTGTAGGGGGTACCATATGCTGCGGATAGTGGAGGATAAATACATCGTCTCCCCCGAATGGGGGGGAGGCGACGGGATTATCGTGCGCGGAAGCGACGGTTTCACGTTGGTTCGGAACTGCGTAGTAGACTTCACAGAGCGCCCTCTGGATAGCGTGGATGAGGCGATTTCCTTTGTGGAAGGAGCCAATGCCCATGTGGTCCACTGCCGTTTCACCGGCACCGGTAAGTTGGTACTGTGCGGTTCTGGCGACACGCCAGAGCTCGACGTGGGGGCGAGCGTGGTTTTTGAGGAATGCATCTTCTCCAATTTTTGCCGTAGAGCTCCAGAAGCCCAGGATAAGGTGGGCATCATATTACGGCGGTGCCTGGTCAAAAACTGGGGAGACAGCAACCATTTCACTGTGCGTTGCTTTGGCGCCTGGGCCCACCACGGGGCTAGGATTGTAGCGCAGGACTGCATTTTTTGGCAGTCCCACGCCTGGCCGGGCCTGGCGCAGTTCTTCACAGATTTGGCGAACTGGATAGGGTGGAGCTTCAATCAGCGCAGCTTACGCCTTCTGGACTACTTACTCCCGGGGAAATGCCGGGCGTTGACGGCCAGCCAGGGCGGCGAAGTCTTCGCGACCGGTTGCTACAAGAACCATTGGTGGTTGCGAATCGAGGGACACACGGGGCCGTATATGGAGAAAAATGCGGCACTGAGTCTCATGGAGCGCTTGGAAAGCGTGTGTCCCTCCGTCGTCAAGAATTGAGCCACATAGGCGCGCGAATAAATGGGGAAGCCCCCGTATCCTGCAGGCGAGCTTTGCAGGGTACGGGGGCTTTTTTGTTTCCACTGCCGAAGCCGTGGAAATATTACGCCGTGACTTTGACTGTCAGGACATGCGTCGCAATGGCCGTCCCGTTGCAGTTTGTCGCGGCGACGCTGATATTGAACGTGCCCTCTTCCTCTGGCGTTCCCGACAGCAGCAGGACATTGTCGTTGGCCTGGACCTTCATCCAGGGCGGGGTATTGGCGGCTACGAGCGTCATAGGCAGGTCGCCTGAGAAGGCCACGGCCCCTTCCCATGAGGTAGCGACCACTCCATCCTGGACATAGCCCCCGCTGTAGGCTACAGGGGTGCACTGGCACGGGCCTTCGCAGCACTGGTAGTTGCACACCAGGTCTTTCACGGCAGCTACCAGCGTCGGGGATACTGTGCGCACGCAGGACCCATAGGGGTGCGCGCTCGGTTTCGTGCTTTCCAGCCCGCGCTCCAGCACCAAGGTGCCGTGGTCGTTGCGGACGCGCACGGTCTCCATATCCACGTCGCCCATGATGGTCAGGTAGGTGTAGCCATCTTCCTCCGGCAGAAGCGCCAGCAGGTCTGCCGTGGCCTGGGCGGATACCGGCAACCCGACATCGGAGCTTTCGAGCTTCGCCGTCAAGTACGCCTCGAAGTATTCGTTGACGAACGGCATAGGCTACCTCCCAGCGTTCCTGATTTCTTCCAGGGCGGCGACACGGGCTTCCATTTCTTGGAGCCACGCCCTGAGTTGCTGTACATCTTCTGCAGAAGCGAAGCCTGTGTGTCCGCTCGATGCGTAGTCCAAGTGGTCGAGCTTTTCGTGGGAGCGGACCCCTGGTGTTCCAGGGGGTCCCGGAGGCCCTTGCAAGCCGGGTTCGCCGCGCCGGCCAGTGGCACCTCGGGGGCCGGGTTCTCCACGTTCCCCGGGGTCGCCCTTGGGTCCGGGCTTGCCAGGTTCACCTCGGTCCCCCTGCACGCCGCGTTCCCCACGTCTCCCCTGCTTACCTTCTTTCCCAGGTTCGCCCCGAGGGCCGGGTTCACCACGGGGGCCAGGTTCACCACGGGGGCCGGGGTTGCCCTGGATGCCTTCCTGCCCGGGCTGGCCCGGAGGACCCTGGGGGCCAGTCTTGCCGGGGTCCCCCTTATCGCCTTTGAGCGGGTCGCCCCAGCGCAGCATGAGAGGCGAGTTGCTGTCATACACCAACGCCTGGCCGTCCACGCCGCCAGGCGGGAGGCCGAGGATGGGCACGCAGTTGGGCATCCCAGGCCCGGGGAAACTGTGTCTGGGCATGAGGTCATACCTCCTCGCCGCATGTGCTCAAGAAGAACTGCACATGGGCCATGTCGATGATGTGTTCGGAACAGCGCGGGCCGTAGTCGATGTCGAACGTGGACAAGATACAGCATACCGGTGGGGGTGTGTGGACTTGCGGCACGTGGCAGCCCATGTCCGGGGCACAATTCTGATTACCGACCAGATACTCAGGGGGGATGCATTTGTCCGTCTCATCCGCAGGTTCCGGGCGAAGGGCCCGGAGATTCACCGGTGCGAGGTTGTGCGGGTGATACTGCAGAATCCCAGTGTAGCGCCCATACGGCAGCTCCTTGAACCGCTGCGGCAGGCAGAACACGACGGCGCCTTCGCCGCTTCGCTCGAACGCATCGCAGCAGATGGTGGGGAAATCGGCGCGCGTCGGGTTGGCCACGTCCACATCCACAGGTTTTCCCGGCCAGCAGCCGTGCAGATACCACGGGGACCCGCCAGGCACGTGGCAAGGCTGGTCGATTTGCCCCGGCTGGATGAGAAGCTGCACATGGCGCCAATCTGACAGCGTCCTGTGGTTCTTCCAATCCAGGATGCGGATGCCCACCCGGGCGGTATCTTCTGTGACCTGCAGAATCATCGAGCGCCTCCGGCGTAATAGTTGAGATTCTGGACGACCCCACCATACAAATCCCGAGACTGGTTGGCAAGAGCGGCGAAGGCGTCGCGCATCTCCTGGGAGGTGTCCATGGCCAGCCAGCGCTCCTTGTAGTCCTTGTTGAACTTCTTGCCCACCTCACGCATCTGCTTGTCTGTGCGCCAGATGAGGATGTAGTCGTCAATCTCTTCCGGGGTGAACCCGGCTTCCTTGAGCTTGCCCCGCTTGAAGGCCTCGGCAGCCACGGCGTCGTTGCCGTAGCTGGTGTCGGTTATCTTCACACCGCTCTGACGGATGCGACGCTCGTAGTCGTCCTTGGCGTTGTAGTACATAATCTGGCTGGTGTTGCCAGCGTTACCGAGCCAGGTGGACGCGCCGAGCCCTGCCAGTAGCGGGTGCATGTCCTTGAGGACAGAGGGGTCCTGCGACCCCTTGTGCAGGGAGTCGGCTTCCGTGAGCGCCATGACGGTACGCAGGGGACCCAGCATGATGCTCTTGGCCATGTAGCGCCACTGCTCAGGCGCGAGGTCGATACCGTAGGTCTGATTCATGGTCTTGGCCAGGTCATGCCAGAGTACGGGGGTGCCGGTGCGACCCGTGTCGGCCATGGCCGTGGTCGAATCAGGGCGGGCCCGGGTGATTTCCTGGCCGAAGTACGACCGGTTGATGGCCACGTCCATCAGCGGGCGTAGCGGGGCCGGGGTAATAAATGCTGCCAGGTAGCTGGACGGATGCTCAGTAAACTTGTACGCGGGCCAGTTGCCGGGCATGGTATTCTTCACCGTCGTGAACAGTGTCTCGAAGGCGAGGTCCTGGGGGTCCAGCATGCCATTCTCCACCCGGTCCGTGCCCACGGCCAGGAGGGCGGCAATCTGCGGCATACCGAAACCGATGGGCAGCCGGACGTAGTCTCCGTTGCGGTTCAACCCGATGGGGAGGCCACGGGTGAGGTCGGAGAGCGACATGGTGTCCATGATGTAGGTGCCGTTCTCATCCTGACCCATGGATTCCCGGGCCAGGGGATAGAGCAGGGAATACGCGGCATAGGCCCCGAGCAGGGACAGGTAGCCACGCTTGCCCTGCTTGAAGATTTCCTTCGGCGTACGCGCATTGAGGCCCATGGTGCGGGCGAACGCCACACCGGACTCCACCGTGGGGACCACGAACGGAAACAGCACGCGCATATACGGCGTGAGGGTGCCCCTGTGGCTGAGGTTCATCATTTCCAAGACACCACGCGCGGCGCGGCTGGGTGGGACCCCGGCTTCGCGCAGGGTGATGAACTGCGCGAAAGACCCCAGGTTCTGGAAGTAGTCGTTCCAGCCGTCGAGGACCCGCATGGTCTGCTGCTTGGCCGTACCAAGGCCGTTGAGCCAGCGCTGCATAGCCTGCCCGCCCTGTTCCCCCAGCATCTTCTCGATGCGGGTAGTGCTCCCCGGCTGCAGCATATCGTTGACGGATTCGCCCGTGGTCTTCACGCCCTGGGTGTATCTCTGGTACAAGCCGTTGCGCCGGTACTCGTCGATGTACTTGTACATCTTGGAGTCGGGGGGCAGCTTGCCGCTGATAAAGTCGAGGATAGCCTTCCCGGCCCGGGCCGTATTGCCTATCATCGCAGCGCCCATGCGCCCGCCGGAGATGCGGTTGCCGGCCTCGTCGAAGTAGTCGCGGTTGAGCATGTTGAACGACCGCTCCATGACATCGCGGATACCGGACACCGGTGCGAACCCGGCAGTGAAGCGGGTGCTCATCTGGCTGAAATAGCTGGTGCCGGTGGCCAGGGCCTCGATGACTTTGCCGGCATCCCCCAGCTTATAGTTACTGGACAGCCCCTTGTTGAGGGACTCGCCAGAAAGCCCGGACGCCTCGTCGGTCCAGTTCGGGTCGAAGTGCAGGTACCTGCGCTCCAGCGTGAGGGAGCCATCCGGCTGCTCGACCGGGACATCCGCGACGATGCCGCCACCTTCCAGGAGGTGGTCTGCGATGCGCCGACGGGTGGGGTCGATACCGTGCTGCATCTTCACCAGAGTGTTGTAGGAGTACGACTTCAATCCAGAATCGCCGAAACGGCCGTCCAGCCGCATCTGCCGCTCAAGGGCGAACATCTGGAGTGCGAACTCCTGCATCCCGACCTCGGTCGCGGCTCTGTTGGCGTAGAACTTCAACGTGGCGTAGGCGCTGTCCGGGCGCTGCTTGCGGCCCTGGATAGCCTGGTAGGAGCCCGGGTTATAGGGCCGGCTGTCGTTCGTGGCCCCGGAGAGGTTGTTGTCACGGGTGCGGATAGCGACATAGTTCTCGAAAGCGGGGAAGCTCTCCAGCACTTCGGGGGACACCACACCGGCATTGATGCGTTCCTGCAGCAACATGTCATAGAGCCCGGACAGGGACTGCGCGAATCCGTCAGCCTCTTCCCGGGTGACGCCGGTCTGCGTGATGATGTCCTCCATGTACTTGGAGGCTTCGGCATCGGTGTACCCCGCAGACACGAGGTCTTCATCGGGCTCCAGAGAATCGAGGTTCGATTCCAGGGCGTCGATTTGGTCCATGAGCCGCTGGGCTTCCAGAATGTCAGCAGCGTCCACATCCGTGGCCCCGTCCGGCAACAGCTCATCGACGCGCTGGCCCCAGCGTTCGAGGAGGAGGCGGTTCACTTCCGGGGTGTGTTTGCACACGGCGTAGTGGCCGAGGATTTCTGCCAAACGCTCAGGTTCCCAGCCGATGCGCTTGGCGACGGGGGTGATGCTTTTGACGGCAGCGGCGATGCGGTCCCGGTAGATGTTGTTCAAGGCGCGAATCTTGGAGGGCATCTGGTCGTACTCACGCCACAGCGTATTCTCCGCTGTCGTGCGGTCCGGCTGGTCTGCGAACATGCGGGCCCACTTCGCGAAGTCACCGCGTTCGTTGACGAAGGTCGTGTAGACCTTGTTCTGGAGATTCAGCCATGCCGACGCTCTCCCGACGCTGGTACCGGCAGCCACGTTCAAAGCCTCGTGCCAGCGCTCCATACGGCGTGCGACGCCAGCCCGGGCGTCCTCGACGAAGCGGACGAGCCGAGCGGCTGTGATGCGTGCGTTGCGCTGGTCAGATGCTGTGGCCTGCTGGCCGGTGAAGTCTGCATCCTGGGCAACGTCTGCAAGGCCATTCATCACGCGCGAACGCTCAGCCGCATCCCGGGTCTGCTGCAGAGGGTCTGCATCAGACCCGGGGGTATCACTTTTCATAGCGGCCGTGTCCGGCCCCATGCCCATGGGGTTGCTGAATACAGCCTTGTAGGTTTCGGAGTCATTCGGACAGCTCGCCATAGTATCTACCCTTCGCAGGATTTACGCCGAGTCACAACTTTCTCGACAGCTTTTTTGGTGGGAGTCGTATAGTACGTCTTCGCGTTAAATTCCAACCCCATGGAGTCGAATATCTCGCGGACTTCCGCCACAGAGTCAGTGAGGGGTGCCGGTTTGGGGACGCCTGCGGCGTGCAATTTCTGCGCACGCGCGGCGTCTGTTTTGGACAGCTTCTTACCAAGGGCTTCTTTCAGCATAATGTCTGCCGCAGCATCTACGGGGCCATCGTTGAATACACGTCCACTGCGGAAGATGTCTTCCATCGTGTCGTAATCAACCTCTTGCAGTCTTTCCAGCACAGCGTCGAAATCAGCTCCTTCCGATGCCGGTCGAGGGAGTTCGGGTTCTACAGGAACCGCAGTCTTCCCGGCTGGGGCAGGCTCTTTGGTCTGGAGTTTTTTCGCCGCGTTGTACAATTTATCGCTGCGGCGGAAAGCCTCATCGAGCAACCCAAGGACCCCATGTGTATCTGGATGGGACCCTTCGCGCAACTCTGCGTACACTTCGGCCAGAGAAAGCGTAGGGTCGTCCCTAAAATGCTGGGCCAGTTCGCTGGCACGCATCCGAGTGTCGACAGTGTTCCCAGCCTTCGCTATCCAGGAATCGACATCGGATTTAATCTTCTGTGCCGCACCGAGAATTTCAGGAGGTACTGAGTTATCCCCGCTTTCTGCGAGATGAATAGCGTCCCCAATAGCGGCTACAGCAGAATTTCGCCGCCCGTGCCGGCCATACGCGGCGAAGGAAGACCCTTCCTTCAAGAGGTTGTTGATATGCTCACTAGGGATGGCTGACCGCACACTACTGCCCAAGTTGAGGTCGTCAAAGTATCTCGCCAGAGTGGCGATATTGTCCCCGTTCTTGGAGAAGTCGACGCTGCCGATTTTGCGGGAAACTACAGTGCCCCCTGCGGAAGCCTGAGCGTCGGGTCGTTTGTTGCTGCCAGCGTCTGCTGCATTCCCACGGCGGCCCTTGCCTGCGCTTCGCGCAGCCCTCTGCTCTCCTGCGCCAGCACTTCCCGTTGCATCTGCTTCGGCTGCTGCGCCAGCACTTCGTTCTCGGAGGGCTGCTTCGGCTTGCTCAATCCGCGCCCGGCGAGCAGCTCTCTTAGCCTCTGGAGTCTCTCCGGCACCCGATGCCGAGGCCCCAGCAGGCCTTCTCCTTGTAATTGTCGGACTGCCCGCAATAATTTCTGGAGCAGTGGCGTAGGCAACGGTTCGAGTAACGGGCGCGGCAGGGGCTTGTTCTGGGCCACCAGCAGGAGGATTTGCGCTATCAGCTCCTCCCTGTCCTTCCGGTCGAGATTCTGCCACGGGGGCAGCCGGCGCACTCCGGCGGCTTCCCGCATCGCTTCCTGTGTCGGCATCGGGGCGTCCTCCTTCCATGATTTCCAGGGTCCGCAGGTTGGCCGCCGTGATGTCTGCATTGGGGACGAGGGCGGCCGCGTCATCTGCGGGCGTGATATTGATTTGCTCAGGTGCTATCGGAGCCTGCGTTTCCTGCTCGGGTGCTGCGGCAGCAGGGGACTGTTCTGCAGGCGCAGGTTCCGCCACGGGCTCGTCCGCAAATGCGTCTCGCATCGTAGTGAGTCGGTCACGCTCGGCTCTGGTCGACAGCTTAGAGAAGTCTTTGTTGGACAACCTGGAATCAATAGCGGCCAGCAGGTCCTCACGACGGCCGCCATTTTGCTCGAATGTGTCGAGAATGGTCCTGAGCATATTGGCGTTGCTTTGAGCAGCGGCGATAAGCTCGGAGGCATCCCCACGCATCTGAGACACATCTTTCCAGCCGTCGCCCTCAAGCAGCTTGGTCAGGGCATCCCGGAGATTCGCGTCTTCGATACCATTGAGTTTGCGTTCCAGTTTCGCAGCCGCCGTACGCTCTCGCCGACCAGCACTGTCGGGAGCCTCGGTTTGAGGCGCAGCGGTTGCTGCTGCCGGAACTGCAGATGCAGAGGCGTCAGGTGCCGGATTGATGGGCGTGGGAGTCGGAGCCGCAGACGCGGAAGCGTCGCCCCCCTGCGAGGGTTCGAGCAGCCTGTTCCCGTTGGCGTCGTAACCGGCGGGCATGGGCGTGCGGCGTATATTGAACGGGGCGAAAGCCGGGCCCATGATAGCACCGAAGAGTGCGGACTCTGCGACGCCCTCAGACAACGGCGTGCCGGGGGCAGCGTATGCGTCATACACCACGTTCTCGCCCAGGGTACCTCCGGCAGCCATTGTAGCGCCCTCAACGGCCGTCTCGGGAACGGCATGGAGGTATCTGGATGCAGTACCACGGGCAGCCACCCTGGCCGCCTGGTCAGTAAGCAGGCGCTCCACGGCAGCATCATCGGCACCGGCGCGCACGGCTTTGGCGAGCTGGCTGCCTCCGAGTCCGCGCAGAGCGGCCTTCTGGAGGACACCACGAGTGGCAGCACCAGCGGGGAAGGGGATGGCATTCGCTGCAGCGCCCACGCCCATGGCGGCACCGGCGCCTTCCTCGACAGCCTGGACTTTCTGCGCCTCGGTCAAGGTGGGGTCGTCGGCCACTCGGCGGACGTACCCTCCGAGTCCTGCAGGCACACCCGCCGCCGCACCGCCAAGCATGGAGCCGAGCAGGCCACCGACAGCCGTACCGATACCCGGGATGGCGGACCCTGCGGCAGCACCAGCAGCAGCACCCGCAGCGGCGCCAGCGATACCAGCGCCGAGGTCGCCGACAGTCTCAGCCGCTCCGCCAACGATGGTGTCGAGCGGAGCGGAGGTGAGCCTGCCGAGGAGGTCGGTACGGCCTTCCTGTTCAAGGCGCTGCTGTTCCTGCAGATACGGGTTCGCATCCCGGATACGCTGCTCGTACGCTGCCTGCCGATTGGCCCGCAGGAGGCGTTCGTCGGCAGACTCTCCGAGCATGGCCACGCTGTCCGCGAAACGGTTGGCACCGATTTTCAACTGGTCCCAGTATGTCCCGAGCCCAGAGGCTTCGTCGATGTCGCGCAGGCGCTGCTGCCGGGCAGCCTCATGCTCTTTGAGTCCGGCGTTGATGAGCAGGTCCGGCGGGAGATGCGTCATCTTCTGCAGGCGCGGGATGTCCTCCTTGCGGATGGACTCCAGGACTTCGGCCTGCCCTTCCGTGGACAGCTCGTTGATTCCCTGCAGTTTCTGTCGGACGCTCTCGTCGTGCTGCATCACGAACTCGGCTTTGCTGGCGTCCATGGACGCCTTGTTCTGCAGAATGATTTCCTGGCTACTGCCCGGGACCCATTCCCAGATGTCGTTACCTTGCGCGTCCTTGCCGACGTGAATCATGGTGCCTCTGCCGGCACCCCCCGCACCGCCGCGCCCCCGACCACCGCCGGTGACAGCACGATACAGAGCCGAAAGCTGACGGAGGTCAGCGGAGAAGTCCGGGGCCTTGAACGGCGTTATGCCGCCAGCAGCACGGGGGATGTCGTAAGGCATATCTCTACTCCAGGGGGATGGCGTCGATGAGTTTACGCAACTCATCGTCGTAAGGCGACTCTGCGAGCGCGCCATCCGTGGCAGGTGCCGCTCCGATGTCTCGCAAGGCCGATTCCAGGAGATACCGGTTCGAGTGGTACTGGGCGTCATTCATGTAACGCACCGCGTCGGAAGGCTGCGACCCTTCGGGGCCGCTCGCTGCCTGGATGGTATCAAGAAGCATACTCATGGGCAACCTCTAAGGAGCCGGGTAGTACACGGCAGGCGGGACCATGGCCGGTGCCTGCTGTGCTGCAGGACGGGCGACCGCCGACGGGAGCAACTGCGCAGGGGCTGCGTCCGCCGTGTACAGCGGGGCAGTGAGCTGCCGGTACAGCATCGGCAGCAGGGCACGTTCTTCCGCCATACGCCTGGCCTGGATGCGGCTCCAGTATTCCCCCATATTCGCAGGAGCGGTTTCCACGACAGGCTGCGCGGGGGCGGGAGTGCGCGCGTACGGCTCTTGGTACCCGCTAGTGTACACCGGAGGCGGCGCCACGGGGTCTTCGGTAGGAGCCGCCAAAGGCATATGTGCAGCGGCCATGCCCGGTACCGGAGGCGTGATAAGAGGCGATGCTCCCCCCGCGCTGTAGGCATGGGCCGGAGCCATAATACGCCCCCCCGCTGGGACCGTGGTCAGTGTCGGGACTGCGATGGGGGAGGCCGCAGCTCCGGCGCTATCTGCACTGATGGGGGGAACTTCGATGCGGTAAGTAGCACTCCCTGCTGGCTGCGCCTGAGATGGATACGCCTGAGTAGCTGCACGTTGCAGCGCGGGGGACACCGGGATACCAGGTTTCGGGGAAGCCATGCCCGGAGCCTGCGGCGCTACAGAGGGCGCCTCTACGACTGCCGGGGCCGGGGGGCGCAGCCCAAGCGCTTCACCCAAAGTGCTCCAGAACATGTCCGGGCTGTAGGTGAATCCGCCCGAAGGCGAGTTGCTCGCAGGAGCCGCGCCACGCGCCGCCAGCACTCTGTTTGCTTCGGGGCTGGTGGCGTGCAGGAGCGCCTGCTCTACCAAAGCACCATACTGGTCGTCCATCCCGCCGGTATCATACGGGGCTCCACCGTCGATGTAAGGGTACGGTTCGGGGGCCACGATGGGGAAAGGCTGCTGCTCACCCGACGGCTTCAAACGGTCCCGCCCTGCCGGAGGAAGGGTGTAGGGCTCGTGACTGGGTGCCATGGCCGGCCGAGCCGGAGCCGCTGTAGCAGGGGTGCTACGCGCCGGTGTCTGGGTAGCCGGACCACGCGCCGGTGCCACACCCCCCGCCTTAGCGGCCGCGACAGGTTTCGCCGGTTGCGTGCTGACGGGGGCCGCCATGAAAGGCCCTGCCACACTCATGGCCCGGGCCAGAGAGTCAGTAGGGACGCCGCTGACCACATGCGGGTAACGAGAAGGGAAGCCGATGAGCGGCTGCACCGACATCTGACCGTACGGGTCGACATAGGTGCGGAACGCGGCCGTCGCGTACGGGTCACGTTGGTACATAATGGGGGGGATACCGTACCGCTCGTACGCTTCCCGGACCCCGGGGGCAGCGTAATGCGCGCCGGAAGCCGGATAGACCTCCTGCACGACAGGCGTCCCCTGCGGATTCGTTGTAGGCATAAAACATCTACCTCCTTACATGCCGGACGGGGCTTGCGGCATGCCACCGCCGTAATAGGGGGGATACCACGGATTGCCGCCCCATCCCCCTTGCGGGAATATCCCGGCCGCCATCCGGGCCAGCAACTGCTGCTGGGCCTGCTGCTTCAACAGGGCGAGCTGTGGGGCGTACAGGGAAGCCGCCTGAGCCTCAGCCATGAGTGCCGGGTGCATGGCCATGTTCTGGGCAAGCTGCATCCCGGTGTTGGTGAGGGTAATCCCCGACAGTTTCCCCTGGTCGTACATCATGTCGATACGCGGCTGGAAGGCCGCCTCATCGAAGGCATTCTGCAATTGCCCGGCTTGGACCCTGTTGTATTGGTTGAGGTCGGCCCAGTTGTCCTGCACTGCCATGCGCTCGCCCTCGACAAAGCCGGGGAGGGTGCGCCCGATGGCGGCAAACAGATTCCCGAAGTCCAGTGCCATAGGTCATCTCCTAAAAAGCCATACCGCCGCCCGGAGCAGCGGCATTGACGGCGGTGTTGTTCGTACCTACGAGGCCGATGTTGCCGCCCTGGCCTCCGGTCCCAAGGTACGTCGTCGGATACACGGTGTCCAGCCTGGCCCCGTAGTAACCCAGGGCCATGGACAGACTGCCGGCAGCCTTGTTGGCGATACCGCCCACATCCGACATGAGTGCCCGGGACACGTCACCATACTTGAGCGCCATGGACCCCAGGTTGCGCCCCAAATTGAGGATGTTGCTGCGGCGGTTCCAGCGCTGGTCGTTTTTGAAGTCGGTGAACCAGGTGTCATCACGCAGGTTGTAGTTCTCGGTGTCCACCAGCAGGAGGTTGCGTCCGAACTCTAGCTGGTCCACAGACGTGGGGTCGAGACAGAGACGCAATGCCCTGGCCTTCCGAGTCATATACGCCCCGATAGTGTCGTACGCGCTGCCGACTGCCAGAGCCGCTCGGTCGCGGTCGTCGTCACAATTCATCTCGCGGATAGGTACTGACGACGTTTCGTCCAGGATGCTCTCTTCCAGCGGGCGGTACCTTTTGTCGAAACGGTCCCATTTGTACTTTGCCTGCTGGTAGTACCCATTCGCCAGGTCTTGCTGTTTATCGGCAATCTGCCCCTGAATCGTAGCATTCAGCAGAGCGATGGCGAGCTGGGCCGCACGGAAGAAGTTCGTCCAGGCATTCTCGCCCACACCGCCGTACTCAGGCGCGGCCCAGTGGCAGAAGCGCACCGGTGCCGGAGACCCGTGGGAGCCATTCAAGGACTTGCCGTACAGCGTTTCGTCGATGGTCCTCCCGGCGCTCTCTATCTTCCCGGAGATGGTGCTGGCCGACTTATTGATGGCCTGGGCCACGGCCTGCGGATTCGCGCATGTACATTCAGCCATACTACAACCATTGCCTCATCAGAGCTTCACCAGCTTCGCTGGTATCATTGAACCTCCCCTGTGCGGGAGGTGCCTGCACCGGCGTGGCCCGTCCGGCCATGTATGTCGTCGGGTAGGCAGGCTGGTTCCTGTTGAAGTAGTACCCAAGGTACTGCCCGGCACCGGTGAGGCCCTGCCACGTCTGGTCGAGCAAATCCCCATAGATACCGGCAGCAGCCGCGCCGAGCGAGACCGTGTCGGAGATGATGTCGCGCCCGCGCTTCGCCGTATTGAGACGCTTCTCGAAACGAACGTCGTTGCGGGTCTCCACGTAGGCACGCTCGTTACGGTATCCCAGCCCATCGGCCAGGGCCACTGCATCTGCCTGCGCCCGTGACACCTGCACGAGGATGTCACCACGGAGCCCCGTGCAGTAGCGCGACATGCAGCGCATGGAATTGCGCAGCTTCCCTTGAAACTCTATCCAGGCGCTGGCCCGGGCCCGCCCACGGGCCACTTCGTAGAGAGGCTCAGCTTCCTCAAGCTGCAGGGCTTCGGCGATTTCCTGGTCTTCGACAGGAGCATAGGCGTTCTTGTAGTAGTCCATCCAGTTCTGGGAGATGCGCCAATACTTCTTGGCCATCTCCCATTCCTTGACGGCGATGTCGTACGCTTTGTACGCACTGGTCGTAGCTGCAGCCAGTGCCGCCGCAGCCAGCAAATCACCGAATAGGCTGCGTTCGCTGTCAGTTACCCCGTGCTTCTCGTTGCATCTGTTGTCGCTGGCCAGCACCATAGCATGTTACCTCCGGCGCACGTAGCGCACCTGCTGGAAACGACTGGCCTCTTCCCACGTGAGGTCGAGCTGAGGCGCCCGGTCCCGGGGGCCGAGGGACAGCCAGAGCTCGTCGCAGGCCAGGAACCGCATCGCAGTGTGCAGATATTGGAACAGGCCGGCTTCCACTTCGGGATGCCCCTTGACATACCAGTCTTCCACCTGGAACACCGTGGCATTGTAGGGCAGAGGGCGGAAGACCATGCCGATGAGGTAGCCGACCGGATTGTTGTGCTTGTCATACGCCATGAAAATTTTCAGCCCCTTGTTGAGCCACATGGCTGAAAAGGCCGGCACATTCATATCGTACGGTTTGCCGTACGCGGCCTGCTTCTCATGCACCCACGAGTCCGTGTACAGAGGGGCGAACTCTTTGGTCAGGGTCTCAAGGGCCACATTGATGTCGTCGTCCGGTTCCAGGATGTCGTAACGGTAGTAGCTGTCGCTCATTGCTCGCTCCTTAGCGTCCGCTATTAACGGTGAAGTGCGCTGTCCCCAAATCGAGGAAAGTCACTGGCTGGTCCCCCCGCAACTCCACCTCATACCACAGGTGGCGTCCGATGCGAGGGATTCGTACTGGGGTTTCATCGTAGATGAGCCGCGTGTAAGCGGCCTCTCCCCGCGCATTGTACAGCGTCATATCCACAGGGCCTCCGCCAATCTTGCACGAAACCGGAGACCACGCAACGCCCCGGGCCGGGGTCGCGCTGGCCATACGGTTGGCCCCAACCGCGTCCGGGCCCCCCGTCAACGGGCGGCTGCGCCAGTGATAGGGCCGCAGGGAATCAGCACTGTCCCAGGCCCAGACGGTGTCGTCTTCCAGCAGCAGGAGCTTGCCGGTGTTGGAGACCAGGCAGGCTACTGGCTTATCCGAGAGCGTGACCAGTTCTGCAGATTCCATGTCCCCATAGGGGTCGCCGTTGATATTCAGCAGGAACGTGGCCATGTCCGTGGCGAAAAGGAGGAACCCTTCCCAGTATGCCATGCGGATAGTGTCGGGGCGGAGCTTTTGCCACTCTCGCTCACCGAACCACTTCGCCGTCAGCAGATGCCACGCCCCGTTACTGCCCAGCAAGATGATGCCCATGGTCGAGGCGTAGATGTAACCATGCGGCGTCATCACGGCGGCATTGGCATAGCAGCACCCGATGTCAGGCAGGGGGGTCTCCACAGATACCACCGGAGAGCACCGGTTCTCGTCACAGCTCGACGCGTCGATGATGTACGGGAAGGCGTCGGTGGTCACATAGAGCTTCTGGTCCAGCTCTCCCATATGCCGGATGTGGTAATCCAGGGTGAGGTCGTATTTAGTCGGCCAGTTGTGGGGCTGGAATGGCTCAGAGAAAAACACCTGGTTCCGCCGGAACCCGGCCAGGCGTATCTGGTCCCGGATAGACACCACGCCCTGCATCCCGATGGGGGGCGTGCGGTCGTACTGAGTCTCGATGGCCGGGCCCAGGGCCACGGCCGGAAAGGTGTCCACAAACGACATGCTCGGAAACTCGATAGTCGTTACGTACAGGAACGCCGTCTGCGGTTTCTGAATCTTCCCATCCGCCGGGCGGAAGCCCGTCGTCGCCCGATAGATGTTGGCGGCTACGATGCCGTATCCATCGGGAGGCGTGGCGATGCCGGAAACAGTGACCGGCGTGCCGTCGTTGACACGCACGATGTTACTGGCGGGGCTGGGGGCGCTTTCTTCCCCCCACCGGTTGACGTAGGTGTAGACGTAGGAACGTGCGTCAGCTTCGCGGCTGCACTCACAGGTGGCCTCGGCCTTCGGTGGAGTGAGGGGGGCTGGAACACCGGCCGCGTAATACGTCGGATGACAGCCCCGCGTTATCTCGACGACCTTGAGGCCACCCCCATCCACACCGGTAGTGTAGAATCGTGTCCAGTCGGGGCTCAGTTCCGCTGCTGTGACCACATCCGGCCACGATATGACACAGCATCCATGCAGATGGAACGAACGCGCTCCTGAGACAGCATCCGCGAAATGCGCCCGTTCTCTCCAGGCTTCGAGGCGCCCATCCCGCAAGAGAGCGTCGTGGGCCATGGTCGCCTGCGTGGGTCCGAGGGAATGCTCGGACATGCGGGGGATGATGCCGCCGAAACTGCTCAGAGTAGTATTCATACGCTAGTCCCAAATCTCATCGGCTGTGAGATTCTCCACACCGTCCACCGCTTTGACCGGCCGGATGCTCACGCTCAGGGGGAAGTCAGACGGGAACCCATCGGCAGAATGGATAGTCAGCACATGCTGCCCGGCCTGGTAGACACCGGACGGCACGACGCGTAGCTGGATGCTGCTGGAGAAATCCAGCGTCGTCTTGGCCGTCAGAGGGTCCTGCCCTCCGCTAACAGTCGTATTGGCCGTAGCCGTGGTCGAAAGCCGCATGATGTTATTCTGCACGACTTCATCGAGTCTGACCTGTACTTTGCCAGCCCAATCCCTGTCGGCCACAGTGGCGATGTCGATGACGATAGGGGCCGTATGCCGCAGAGTGAACGTGACATTACGACGCACGACTCCTGCAGCAGGCGCCGGCAGAAGAGCGAAAATCTCTGTCCCCGGGGCCCCTGCATCAGTGACGGATACCACCGAACCGTACTCGTTGACTTCGACATCATACTGTCCCCAAGCGTATGTTCCCGCCGGGACTTCGAGTATTCGGTTGATGTTGAACACCAGGTTCTTCGTGTCGAGCTGGACATCGAAGCCGCCGAACCGGTAGGTGCCCTCCAGACCATGGGCTGGTTTGGCGATGCCGATAGTAGCGATTCCGGCCTTCTGCTCCACCTGCACGTCGATGCCGTACCCTGCGGCTATCCCATTGATACCAGAGGCCCCGGGGTCATCGTAACTTTCGAGATGCCCGAACTGGTCGAACGTCATCCCATTGATGGTGCCCTGGTATCCGCCGGTAGCATGAGAAATCTTGAGGGGGTCTTTTCCTGTCCCACTACCAGCCACTTCGACACCGGTATTCCCGGCTTTGACCACGAAGGCCTCGGTAGAGATGTTCGCAGCTACGACAAAAGGGTTCCCGGACGTACCATCGCCGGAGACGGTGACATTGTCCCCGCCTCGGATGTTGCACCGCACAAGTGGGCGGCCCACAGTATCGCACTGGTAGAGATTCCCAGCAGTCGCAGACGGGTTACAGAGATTGCTCTCTTCGGCATCCCCGGAAGCACAGTCAGCGGGAACCTGGGAGCAGGGTGGGGCGACGTAGAGCGGGAGGTCAGCTTTCTCGACACCGACAATGCAGCCACCTGAGACGACGACTTTACCATACACCCCATCAGCCGGGGGATTGCCAGGTGCTACTTTGACACAGCGCCCATCAGACCACATACGCCCCCCAAAGGGGAGGCATATTTCCCACACTGGGCAGTCCGCAGGGGCACCGGGAGTCACGACATCTACTGGTTCACAATTCGCCGTAGGGCGGGGGGTACATTTGTTGGTCATGGCAATACCTCGTGTGTCAGTGATACCGTAAAGCACCGAGAAAGAAAAGCACGGTACTTGACACGTCTGCGGAATCGTGGTTGGATGTCCTCAAGGGACAGGAGTGGTGCATCTCTCCATTGCCGCCGAAGTCTGGTCGCCAGAAAACCAGGCATCGAAAATACCAGGGAAGAGGCCCCCGGCGGAAACGCTGGGGGCCTCTTGACATTTCCAGGCCTGGATGATTGTATAGAGCCATGCTACGCTCGTTTCGGTCTCCTAATGGTGCAGGGACGGGCCGCCTTCCGTAGTCGCCGAATTGGCAGAGGAAGTAGGCTTTACAGACTGGCGCAAGGAAGGCGGTCCGTCCCTGCCCTGGGGGGCAGATACCCGGCCCATAACGGGATACGAGACGCTGCAGTGAATCAGTCAAGCCCGCTACGCTGTCTTTACTGCACGCTGGCATACGGACATCATCTCATCCTGAAAAGCAAAACCCCGTCGCGAGACGGGGTTTTGCCGTTTCTAGGGCCTACAGCGCCCGACCAAAATTCATCTTCACGATACCGCGCTGTTTCCGCAACGACCGATTCACAGCAGCGCGCCCGAGCATCCTGTTGTACTCATTGTACAACTCGCCGCCGACCTTGAGGTTTGTCCACGGCCGGCCAGTAATCAGCATGATGCCGGCCCTGGTCCCCATGATGAGCGTAGGGAACAACTCATCCCGAAAAGCAGCCGGCAGCACGCAGGCCGTAGGCGCGGGCACCACCGACATGTCCACGGCCACGACGCCCCCCTGGTTGAGGTGCAGGGTAAGGACTTCCTCGTCAGGGTCATACCAGGCTTTGTCCCCCGCAGCACAGCACAGATGCTCCGGTGCAGAGAACGACCTGGGGACCTGGTGCGAACCGCACTCCTCATTGCCTGTCGGGATGTGCCGCAACCCTGTGATAGCGACCATGGTCATGCCATCCGGGGATTTCACAGCGTAACGGGTGACTCCGGGCTGGAGCGTGATGCGGACGCGCCTATGGATAAGAGGGGCGCGCCGGCACATGTCCGTCGCAGTACGCAACAGGTAGTAGTCGAACAGCTCGACAGGAAGGTCGGGCCACTCGAAGCGCAGCTCGCTGTGGAACTCACTTAGCGGGACTGTCGGGAACGGCTCGTAGACGACCATCTTCTCTCTTCTCCATGGTCTGGCGGGCTATCTCGTGCTCCAAGAGTTTGAAGTACGTTTGCTGGTGAGACAGCGCCAACTGAGTGATGGTGCTGTTGTTCTCCGAATCCATGGACAGGGCCCTGTACAGCATCCACTGCTTGACCATGGCCACCAGCCTATTCGGCACCTCCAGCACCTCAGAATGTCCATCAGGCTCCACGTAGCTTTCGAGCAGCACATAATGCGGCTTCGTATCTGCCGGAGACACTGGCGGGTACACGCGGAACATCGAGCTGTCCGTCGTGCTGACGCTGTAGCTGGTGAGGGGCCCGCCTGCATGGCAGCGAGAAGGCCCCCCACCCCAGGTATTCGCCTCGTCGTCCATGACCCGCGAAAGGGACCGCAGAATCTGCCGCCCATCCGCCGTGGTCTCACCCAGGATACGCACTATTTCGGCATCACCGCCGCTGACGATGGCCTCCTGCCACCGATTACCGGGCTCAACACGCACGACATGCCGCGCGAGGAACTCATCCCGGAACTGATGACTGAGCGTAATGACAGCTTCGGACAAGTACGACTGCAACTGCGACACAGGCCAGCGTGTGTACTCGTAGCCTGGCTCCTGGTCGTTGAGGTCGACAGAGACCTCCCGGATGATATGCGAGGCCAACATGACAGTTAATCCGAAAGCTGGGCCAGGAGCGGAGCCATGTCCTTCTCCATGCCCTCGTAGTATGCATCCAGAGCCTGCGCCCCGAAAGGCATGTCAGAAGACTTCGGCTGCATGGAAGCCACGGGGGTGTCCTGCCGGTAGGTATCCGTGACGGACTTGGCGTGCTGCAGCACGGACGAACGTGCCTGAGCCATCAGCTCATCCCGTTCCGCGTCCGTGTATTCCTCCGGGTTCACCGTACCCATCCACGCGGTAGGGTCAGTGTTCCCGTCGGCGTCGCAGCACTCCATGATGTCGCGCTGCTCCGCCAGGATGTCATTCCAGGGCAGAACGAGCCCTGTGATTTTGTTCCGCAGATGGGACGAACGGGGCAACGGCGGGTGCGTATTCTGCGCGCCAGCTCGTTGCATCGCGGCCTGCCGCAAGGCGAAGTCCTGTTCGTTGAGGATGCCCTTCAAATCCACACCGGCAACCGGTGTAGGCGTGTATCCCGTGACTTCCATGCTCGCTCTCCTTGATGTTTCGCCCTTACTTGGGCGCGCGCTTGAAGGCGCCTTCCACGTCAGTGCCGAAACCGGTACTGGTCATCCGCATCCCCATGATAGTCTTGCGGGCGGCTTCGGAGCTGTTATTCATGTCCTTGGTCGGTCCGGTCTGGGCGCGGAACCGGGGGGCAAACGTCTTGCCCCCCGACACAGCGTCCTTGGAGGCCGGACCCGTCGCCTTGGTGTTGGCCACGTTAGCCATGGTGTCCTCCTTGGATGAGAGGTTAGCCGACCTGCGTAGCGCCCTCGAAGGCGTGCAGCTTGGCCGACATGTAGACAGCGATGTTGGACTTCCAGATGGCCTGGATTTTCTCGGGGTCGCCGGCCACGATTTTGTAACCCAGCACGACGGCGCCATAGTAGTCGTCAGCGCCGCCCGTGGCCTTGCCATGCTCATCACGCTTCACGATGTTGTGGCCAAACGTACACGGCGCGGCCTGGGCCAGCTTGGTGTCGACCGTCACGCCGGTCACGTTATTGGCTTCGCCTTCCACCTCGGCCGTGCTGGTCGCCGACATGGCGGGCATGAGCGGGAGGAAGCCCCACAGGGTATCGCCTTCTTCGGGCGTGCCCAGGGGGAACTGCGTGATACCAGCCGCCGTGACAGCAGCATCGAACTCGGCGTTGTCTTCGTACTTCCAATCGTTCGTAGCGAAATCCCAGGACACACGTTGCGCGATGGGTTTGATGTAGACCCCATCCAGCAGCTTGTCCGTGGTGACGACTTCGTAGTGGATGGCTTCCACGTACGACCGCAGCGGGACCCAGTTCGTCAGGATGATGTCGTTGACGTTCGCCAGCCCCTGCAGGGCGCTCTGCATCCACTTGTGGCCGTAGGTATCACCAAGGTTCGGCACCAAAGGGAAATGGAGGTTGAGATAGCCCTGGCCGTAGGCCGCGTCCGCGTGGGAATCATACGGGGGGGTGGCATCCAGATGGGGGGCGTCGAACGGAGGCTTGAACTGCGACCAGTCACCGGCACAGAACCAGCCCTTGAAATCGGGGCTGCCGCCCCGGAACATGCTGATAGTAGCCATGATATGCCTCCTAGTTGATGGCGTCGAACGTCCAGTAGCCCATGGCCAGAGCATCGGGGTAGATGACTTCCGCACCCCAGGCCACCAGATACTGGTAGCGCACGCCGAAGCTGTTGGGGTCGCTGGTGTTGAGTCGGGCCTCGATGATGTTGGAGGCATACGCAGTAGCCTCCTTGTGACCGGCCATGATGAAGAAGCTGAGGGCGCCGCTCTCGTCCATGCGCACCGGGACGTGGATGGACTCGATGGCGGTGAAGCCCATCAGCGGGTGGTTCCACATACCGGACACGATGCCGCCGCACTCGCAACTCCACAGGGAGTTGGAGTAGTTGGACATGGCCAGATACGTGCGCAGCACCGGGGGGACGATAATGAACATCTCGCCGTCCACCCAACGCTTGGACTCGATGAGCACGCGCTGCAGGTCGGCCAGGACTTTGGGCAGGTTCTGGGGAGTTACGTGCACGGGATGCCCGGGCGTACCCAGATTCACGTCATGGTTTCGGCCAGCAGCACCCAGAGAAGTCACCGGGGAGACCTGAGCCATCATGCGGCCCAGGACGTAGCGACGCATAGCTTCCACGTACGACTGGTACATGGATTCCAGCAGCTTCTCCTCGAAGGAGCTCCAACGCTCGCAGGCCATCTTGATGTCCGTGGTATCGAACTTGATGTCCTGATACCCGAGGTTACAGATGGTCAGACAGCGCGCATCGGTACTCACCGTGCTGGGTACGAGCTGCTGGTTTTTCTGGTAGCTGCGCAGCGGGCCGACTTCGGGGGCCTGCATAATCTGGATGACCTGGTTACACCGGGTAACAGGCTCCAGCAGCTCAGAGGCCGTGATGCGGGGAAGCCAGTCTTCTTCATAAATACGGGACAGGATGAAGTCACTGTACCCGACCCGGGCGAGAGGGGTGGCCTCAATCCCCGGATAGCCGCTTGCACTGGGGTAAATAGGCATAGACTCCTACTCCTATTGTGCGGGGTTTGCGGCGCGCCATTCCTTGAGCATCTCGCGATACTGGTCGGGCGTGATTTGCCGCGTTTGCATGAGATTGTTCAGGTCCGCCAACGTGTACGTCACCGCCGGCGCCGGGGCAGCAGGGGCTACACTGCCTGCCGCAACCTGGACAGGGGCCACAGTAGTGATAGCGTCACCTTGGGGGGCACGCTGTTTGAAGCGGCCCACCATGTCGATGACGTACTTCGCATTCCCAGCGTTGAACTCTTCCGTGGCAAGCTGGTCGCGAGTGCGGCTGCTCATGCCCTCGGGCTGCTGCAGGAAAGCGCGAAATTCGGGGTCCTGGTAAAGGGAGAAAAAGTCGGGATGCACCCGCAAGATTTCATCCCTGAGCTGCTGCGCACGAAGCTGCTGCATATTCTGACTGTTCGCGGTCGCGCTCTGCTGCAGAGCAGCGCGCTGTGCTGCGAGCTCCTGCTGCATCGCATCAATAGAAGCGTGCATGGCATTGGCGGCAGCCGCAGCAATACGCCGTGCGTCGTTAGGGTCCACGGTCTCCAGGTCCCCCAACGTAGCGTCCTGGGCGAGCGTATCGGACAGGGCGCGCTGCTGCTTGTCCAGTTCCCACTCGCGCTGCTGCTGCCGCAGCACCTGCAGGTCAGCGTTACTTTTCTGGAGTTCGGCCGTCAAGGCATCCCGTTCCGCCAGAAGCTGCTGCCGCTGCATCTCAAGCTGCTGACGCGCCATATCATACGGATACGGAGGCGCAGGCTGGGGCGCAGGTTGGGGCGCAGGCTGGGGAGTCGGCTGGGGAGTCGGCTGGGGAGTCGGCTGGGGCGCAGGCTGGGGCGCAGGCTGGGGAGTCGGCTGAGGAGTGGGCTGCGGTGCAGGCTGGGGGGTAGTCGCAGCAGCTTCGGATACCGCGTAACTTTCACGGAACCGCTGCGCCATATGCGGCACCTTCGCAAAGGCCGCCTGCGCCTGGGCGGAATCGTTAAGGGTCTGGGACATTGTTTGCTCGCCTCCTAATGGTATTGTTTCAGCGTCTCGATAATATCCTGCAGCATGTCGCAGCGTCCGACTGACACGCACCCGGCACGTACCTTGGTCTGGTCAAGCAAAGCTGCGACAGCAGTACGTTCGCACGTGGCCCGCTCTGCTTCCAGGGCTTCCACGAAGAGGTGTTCGAGCGCGGCGAAAGCGCCCTTATTGGACGCTAACGTCTGCAGAAGGTTATCGGCAGGGGTATGCTTACCCCTGATTGCCAGAAGTCGGGACATACTTCAACCCGGTAATGGTGTCCCGCACCGAGGGGGACTGTTGCTGACCGTTGCTACGGGCCGGATGGATAGCGCCACCAGGCCGACCGCTACCGACAACGGACGGAGGAGGCGTAGGACGAGAGGGACGATTACCACCGCAACGAGGGCAACCCATATTAACCTCCAAAGCGCATGCCCATGATACCAGAGTACACCCGGCCATGGGCAGGATTACGGCGCCGGCATGCGTCTTCGCGCAGGCGCCTCATGTTAGTGTCGAACAGGTCAGAAGCGGCGGCCTGTTCCGGGGTCACAGTAGCAAGCGGGTTGTTGGCCAGGGTCATGTTCGTGTCACGAGCCTTCTGTTCCGCCTGCTGCTCACGTCGCATCATTTCTTCCCAGGAGGGTTCGGAAGGGGCCGGGATAGCAGCCATATGCGCCTCCTAGTACGCGGGGACGGCCTTGCCGCCAATGCTGACCCAAGCCGTCGGGGACCCCAGCAAAGTCCTGCGGTCGCCAACAACCATGGTACCCAGCGTTTCGCCATCGGCAGCGGCAGGGGCGTTAGCGGCAGACACAGTGCGGGCAGCATCAATCGCATCGGCCAGAGCTTTGAGCTGCGCCGGGGAGAGGCTGGCGAGGGCACTGGCAATCGTCATAGCCGAAGCCGCGTCCACAGAGCGCACCGACACGATGTCAGAGCTCTCGATGCTGCCACCAGAGAACCTGCTGTTGATGATGGTCGAGTCGCTCACCGTAACATGGGTGAGCGTCCCCCCATCCATAAAATCTACAGAGCCACAACCCATAGCGGGAACCTCCTACTGGAAGAAAATGTCGCGCACCTGCGGCGCAAGCTGGGCCACATCGTATTGCTCGGCATACACCTGGGCCGTACCAACAATCGTGCTATCATTCAGCTCAAGCTGGTAAACCCCAGGGACACCGATGGCTTTGACACAGTCGCACTTATCGAGAGACCAGGTACAACCGTTGGAAACGACATCAATGTCGGCCGCGAGCTCGCTGCGGATATTACCGAAATCCAGCAACCAGTCGCACCCAGACTTTTTAGCCACGGGCAGGGCGCCACCGAACTCATGCACCAAACGCCGCACGCACGCACGCGCCGGTGTACGCGGCTCGTTTTCCACCTGGAATTTGAACCTGGGGAAATTCGCAGCCCACAACACGATGACCTTCCCGGGAGCGACCGAGAAGACCGAAGAATAGACAGAAGTGTTTTCCGGGCTCCACAGAGGGACACTCATAGCAAACTCCCGATGATGTACCCGATGAGGCCCCCATACAGGAGCCCACGAACCGTATTGCAACAGATGCAGTCGTTCTGCTTGAAGGGGAACAACCACACCTTGTAGAAGAAATCATAGACCTTATTCGCGGGTTTTTCAATGTCCGAATCGTACAGCCAACCGTGACAGAAATTCACGTTGTTGCAGAACCACGCCACGAACTTATACGCCCACGTCCCCGGCTTGGGTTTCGGGGTATCCCACAATTCCATTACGCTTCACCTCCTGTGACATCAGCAACAACACCGGCCCCAGTAGGTGACGCCGGCATGGGTGCGGGGTTCGGATTGTTCCCAGCACCAACAGGCATGTCCATGGCCCCAAGCACGGCATCAGGGACGCCCATCGAGCCGAGGAGCTTCTGCAGGCTCCACGAGAGCACGGGGGCTATGTTGATATTCTGACCCAGGGAACTGGCAGCAGCCCCGACAACTTGCAGAATCTCCATCGCCGACTGCTTCTCCATCTCCTTCTGGAGGAGGCCTTCGGCGCCCTTGGTGATGATTTGGGAATCCCCCTTCACGCTCATATCCTTGGCGTACAACATGTTCATGTTGTAGAGCAGGCTACCCAAAGGCTGGAAAACCCCGTAGGCGATGTTGTCCGTCGCGGCGTGCAACGCCTTAGTGGCGTTCCCCTGCAGCATAGACATACCACGGAAAGTGCGCATCGCGCCGGACCCGACAGCTTCCCCGTGCAGGGCTGCAGGAATATTGGTCACACGGTCGGCGAGCTGCATGAACATCTCCATGAGCTGCGCGTACGCCGGAATGTTGGATGGGATATGCGTGAAACGGAACGCCGGGGTGTTGGAGTTCCCCAAGTCTGAATCGGACAAGTACATGCCCCCGGGCACGAGCTGGCCGATTTCCCCTTCCCCCAGGTACGCTGAGATACGGCGGTAATCGGCTTCGCAGATAGGAGCCGACGCATTGGCCGCATTGCGCAAAAGATACATGAGGCTGGCAAGGTAGGCCCGCTCGATGTCGCGAAGACGCTGCGCGATGCCATCCCCAGCGATACGGTCCCCGCCGGTCTTGTAGAAGCTCGCGGTGTAGACCGGGCGGGTCTGCATCTTCGGGTCGGAGAAGACCCGCACCTCGATGACGCGCCCAGCCACAAGGGAAATCTGGCAGTTGTAGAACTCAGACGCCGTGAGCCCCTTGATGTCATATTTCTGTAGCTCACGGCCAGACATGAGCCCGTAATGCGTGAGGACCTCGATAGGGCTCACATTGGACGACCACAACGCCATATTGCGCTGGGCCGCATCCGGGGACCTGGACAGCCAGCTCAGGTTGAAATCTGGGCTGGAGTCGGCGTCTCTCAAGACATCCAGAATCGTCTTGGAAATGTATCCCGGCAGCATGGCGGCATTCATCAGCTCCCGCCGTGTCCACAGCGTCCGGGTGAAAATACACGTCCCACGCTGTGTATCCGGGCTGTCGGGAGAGTACACGAAGTCGAACGGGCTGATAGCCCGGAACGTGGGGAAGACCTCCGTGCTGATACGCGGCTTGTTTCGTCCCCAGACAAGGCGCGGGGCCCGGGTGATGTACGGGCCAGCGAATACTGCATAAGGATATACCGGGAACCACTGGAGGAAATCGGTCAGTGCCCGCGTGAAACCGCCCTCTGCACACTGGTCCTCCATCAGAAGCAACATGGCATCAGCAGACTTCTTGGCCTTTTCCTGCTCGCGCTCCATCATTACACGTTTTTGCTGGCGTATCGCTTCGATAAGGAGCGCCGGGTCGCCGCCGAAATTGGTCTGCTGGAGCTCGCGCTTTACCGCCTGGAACACCTCATCTTTGGCGACAGGCGAGATGTCCGGGCGAGGCGTAGGGATAATCGTCCAGGGGAGTGCTGCGTCACCACGGCTCGTAAGAGCGTCGTTAAGGTAGGAATTGGCGATGTCAGATTTCAACGCAGTGAGGTTGATGTAAACGTCGACGCCGAGCTCGTCCGCGCGCTTTTTGGCATCACACGACATGATGCCATTCTGCTGGTTCCAGCAGTTCTCCAGCACATCACGCAGAGGGCGCCCGTTCACCAACTCTGCAGACTGCCAGGCCACGGCCCCATTGAACCGTTCCATAATGGCATCTGCCAGAGGGTCCTGCGCTTTGGCAGGGATGTCCTCGATTTCCAGCATCCATCTGATTTCATCGCTCATGGTTTCCCCTTACCAAGTCCAAATATGTACGTCAATCACACCAGGCGGGCCAGGGTGCTACGCCGCTGCACCAAACGGTCTCGAACTTGATGGGCCGTCTGGTCCCCGTCTTGCTCATCGCCCCGCATAATCATCAGGGCTGCGTACTGGAGGGCGTCGTGGACATGGCTCGCGTCGTTCTTTTCTGGCGAGGGTGTGTACACAGCCCCCATCGTACCACTAGCACGCAGCTTGCGGTACCGGTACTCGTGGATAAATCCTCGTATGAGCATCTGACATCTGGGGTCAATGAGCAGGCCACCGGTCCGCTGATTGAGCATGTGCTCCACAGTCTGGATACGAACCTTCGGGTTATTGGACAGCTCAGTCACAGCGTTGATGCCCACATCGGCGAAGCGCTCTTTGGGTGTCACCGCCTGCCAAGAGTCGCGCGTATTGCTCGGGTCAATGGCAGCGACAACAGGATTGGTACTGTACCGCTCCCGCAGCAGGGGGACCAACATGCCGTAGAGGAAATTCTCAAACCCCTCGTTGTCAGCGTACAACTCATCCAAGACACACCACCGCCCCTGCAAATTCTGGAGCACCACAGCGGCAGGATGGATGCCAGACTGGTCCACCCCGATGACGACGGGATGGAACGGCCTGGGCTCCAATGGCGTATCCGAGACGTGGTAGGACTGGTTGAAATTGGAGTAGACCGGCTTGCCGTCGATGATGGGGACATCCAGCATGCAATACTGGTTGTCCACGATGTCTGTCCGGCCGGTCTTCAACAGGGCATCAATCTGGTTACGGTAGTACCGCATCCCCTGCTGCTCCGGGGTGAAGTCTTCCGGGTCTCCTTCCTCCTTGGCCCCGAGGTTGCGCAGGTTCTCTGCGTCCGGGTTAATCTCGTACGTCACCTGACCCATGGCGTCGACTCTCTTGAACGCCGCCGGCGGCTGCCGAAACACGGCCCAGTTTGGCTCCGGGTTCCGTATGTACTCATCCAGCCAAGAGTCAGGCTCAGGCTGGTTGAAATCCATGATGGTACCACCCCAGGAGATACCCCCAAGGTCTTGGGGTGGAAAACGCCCGATACGCCCGGTCACAGCGTTGTACACCTCTGGAGTGCAACCCGTGGCCTCGTTCATCCATGCATAGGTCCAGTTGGCCGAGCGAAGCTTCGGGGCATCATCCGCTGTTTTCAAAGCCCACAGTTCCAGCTCCAGAGAAACCTTCGTGCCGTCCGGCAGCGGGATGAGGTAATACCCCTTCACAGGAGAGCCTGAACTCGCGATAGTGCCGCACTCAGGCGGGAGGACTTCCAGCAAAGAACGCCGAGTCGTGGAGAGGAGTTCCGGGTACGAGGACCGCACCACGCCGACACGCACATATCGTACACCATCCGGGGCCGGGTTCTGGGCGCAGGCGTATGCCAACACGTCCACAGCGCAAGCGCATGATTTGCCTGAGCCGTAAGGGCCCAGAATCATTTTGAGATACTTGTCACAATTATGCAACTGCAGGCCCGTGGGGCTAGGCACGTAATTGAACATCGCGCCCTCCTAGTTCGTCGGCAAGCAGTGGGCTACCTTGGCCACGCCTTGCGGGAGCGGGAGTGGGACGGCCACATTAACTTGAGTGTTCACCTGCGTGGCCTCCTTAGTATCGAGCAGGCCCGCAGATTTCATCATCAGCTCCAGGAGCTTGAGTGCGTCCTTGTTCTCCAGGAGTCCCTGGTGAGCATCCCGGAACATTTTCTCTAGGAGGGCCTGGGACAACGTCATAGCCCGGTATCTGGCCCCAGCCTTGCTGCCCTGCTCTTTGCACTCCGCCAGGCTCTGCTGGAACAAGAGCTGGAAATGGGGCACGAGCAGAATGGCCTTGAGCGATTCTGGAGTCAGTCCGTACTCTCGATAAATAGCCGACAAGTCAATGGGACTGTCGGGGGTCTGCATAATCGCCAGGTCGCGTGCCAACGACGGCCAACGAAACTGGGTACCAATGATGTCATTCATGCTCGCCTCACATACGAAAAAGAGGAGGCCTGCGCCTCCTCTTTGGGGTCCGACATTGTGTCGAAAAAGCGCATCCGCGCTTATTTAACGTCGGCAGCCGGGGGGCTGTCAACCTGACTCGCAGCCACAATGGCCGTGAGCTGAGTAGCAAGCCGCTCCAACTGCGCGAGACTGGGAAGCCTCTTCTGCATGGCCAGCGCCATGGCCCAGGGCATAGCTTCTTGCATAGCGTCTTCCAGCAGACGCGCAGCCGTGGGATATGTCTCCATAAGCTGGTCCGCGTTCAGCCGAATCCGCTCGTAGGCCTTGTTTTCAGAGGCCATACGCTACACCTTCGTATCCGACCCGGACTGGCCCACGGGCTGCGGCGCCGGCTTCTTCGGCTGGGCATCAGCCGCATTCTGGGGCTCAGAAGCGTGTGTCAAGGGTTCGAGCAAAGTGCGGCTCCACATTACGGTTAGTTTCGCAGCAGCAGTCAGAGATGAGCTGCTTGGTGGTGCAGCAGCAATCCTTCTGGCTGGACACGATGTCGAACGTGTTGCGCATGCCCTGCACTTCGTTGGCATGGGTAGCCGTGAGCTGGGCGATGGTGTTGTCTTTCTGCTGGAGCTGACCCTGGAGACCGGTGGTCAGGACAGCAGCTTCGGTACGGCTCTGGCCCTGAGCGAGCTGGGCCGCCACATTCTGGACAGACGAGATGGTACGACCAAAGCCTTCGCAGAGCTGACCACCCAGATTGGCGACCTGCATAAGCTGGTCACGGCCGATGGAATCCACGTCAGAACGCATGGTAGTCAGGGACTCCATCACGTACTGGTTGCCATTGGTGCCGCAGCAACCACCACCGCAGCAGTTACCATTGTTCCAATTGCCACCACGACCCCAGGCAGAACCCACAGCGCCACCGATGGCGCCACCGATGAGGGCGCCGCCCTAGTTGCCCATGCCGTTGTTGTTGCCGCTGATGTCGAAAGTAGGCTGGAGACCGTCCATGAGAAAAACTCCTTGTAAAATGTGGCGATGGCTCGAGAGCAATGCTCGAGCAGGTCTATATAATCAGCGGGAAATCTGCTAATTTACACAGTGAAGCGAACGAGGGCCGATACATAAGACTGGTTCGTCATACCAGTGACAGTCAGTTTCACGGCCTTGCCTTTAAACGCACCAAGCGCCTGCGGGGAGCCATTCAGCGTAATGGAGTTGGTACCAGATTCCAAGCTCAACAGCACCTTCAAACCTGCAGTACCAGCACCATTGGCTTCGATGTGGCTGAGAGCGACATTGTTCCAGTCGTTCGCCAGGACTGTGTGGATAACTTCATCAGAAAAGGCGAAATACAGTGGGAGAACGACAAAAGCGGAGGGCATCTGTGCGGCCAACCAATCCTGGTCGACCTGAATCACACCCTCTTCGGTAATGGTGATGCCTTCCCCAGCAGTCAGCGACCCACCGAGGGCATCTTCAAGAGCCGTAAGGTCGATTTCCACTGCGATGGAATCGCCCTGCAAAGGAGCCTCTGCTCCGTCATTGAACGTGAGGATACCCCCCGTGCTCTTGAGCAGAAACTTATCGGGAACCGTAGGGTGTCCACCAGCAGTCAAACCGTCATGGACGACTACAACATGCTTATCGGTGTCGACGGTGAGCTCACCGGGGAGGCCCTTGTATGTTTTATGCTGGGCAGTCGTCCCCCTGAACTGCTGGATAGGACTGGAGTTGTTTCTCGCCATGTGTATATACCTACCTCTTTACATACTGCGTTAGGAGGGGACGTATAGAAAACTACCCTCTCGAACAAGAGGATGCAGCCGTGGGACTTTCCTCGGCTGCACCCATGGCGAAACGCTTAGGCGTCCATGGTGCCGTAATCGGAATAGACCATCAGCTTGCCATTGTCGCACTGAATCTGATTGCCCGCAGTCTCGGAAATCATGGCGCAGCCCAGAGAACCGCCCGGGTTGTCTACCATACCGTTGACGATATTCTTGACCGGGGTCTTGAGGCCATTTTCAGTCAGCAGCGCACCCTTGTCAGTACCGGTCTTGATGACGTTACCGGCATTAGCAGACACGACCTTCACGGACAGCTTGCCGTCGGCACCGGCCTTGATAGCGTTGCCAGCGTCGGAAGAAATCGTGTTGGTGAAATCCACCACGATGTTGCCACTTTCATCGAACTTGATACCGGTACCCAGCTTGGCAGAGATGGTATGACCGGCAATGGTGATACCCTGACCGGCGGTGTACACGTCCACGAGGTCGGTCACATCCACATAGGTGTCGGCCACGGAACCATCGGACAGGGCCCAGATGAAGTGCAGGTACACACCGGATTTCAGGCCCACCTGGGGCGTGAAGCTGACAGTGCCGCTGACCGTGGTACCGCTGACAGCGAACGGGACAGAGGCGGACGACGTGTCATCGAACGTCACCGTGGCCGGGCTGGAACCACCTTCCACGGTCTTGTCATCGCCGTTGAACACAGCACGCACAGCAGCGACCGAGGTGCCGCCTTCGGCCAGCTCAGTGGCGTATTCGGCGCTACCGGCGGAACCCTTGGTGGTCGTCACCTGGACACCCACGGCATCAGACCAGGTGCCGTTCTGGTCACGGAAAATCAGGGTCAGGTGGTAGTCACCTTCGACCTCTTCACCGCCAGCATCGGGCTTGCCATTCGTCAGTTCAACACCCTTGAGCACGGAAGTGCTGGACGGGATGGTCACGTTGGCGACTTCGGTGGAACCGTCATGGCCGATGAGTTTCAGCTTACCGGAGGGCTGGTCGTAGGTCATGCTGAGGTCAGCAGCGACCTTGCCCTCGGCGTCGTGCAGAATCTTGTCGCCTGCGCGGATGATGAGGTTGGCGTCAGGAGCCTTGGCATACAGCTTATTGTCAGTACCCACGGACAGACCGTTGTTGGCGTCGGTGGACACCAGGTCGGTAGCCAGGGAAGTCATGTCCACAGTGAGCGCCACATCGCCAGCGAGAGTGCCCTCGGCGGAGCCGTTCACTTTCAGGTGGGCGTCGCCCGTAATCTTGCGGTCTTCGCGTGCCATAGGCACGCCACCAGCGGTAGCGCCGTCGTGGACGACCACAACCTTCTTATCGGTATCGACAGTCAGTTCGCCGACTTTGCCAGTGTACGCGGCGTGCTGGGCAGTCGTACCACGGTACTGCTGGATAGCGTCGGGAGTTTTGCGAGCCATAATTTAGCACCTTTCGAAGTTGAGTGTTATATATGCACCGATACACTACCGTGTCATCGGCATACCCCCTCTGTCAAGCGGCGTGTACGCACCCTTGTCCGTACCGGCCACGAGCAGGTTGTCCCTGTCGGCGGACACGACCACGACTTTGAGCTTGCCGTCAGCACCGAGCCGCAACACGTTGTCGCTGTCGGAAGACAGCAGCTTGGAACAGTCGATACCGAGCGAACCGTCGGGACGTACCACGAGCGGGTCATCAGCGCCACCTTGACCGATATTGATAACGAGGTTATTGTCCTTGAGCGCCAGACCGGCACCGGGAGAGACGCCGATACCGCCCACAGGGTCACACTTGATGGCCCCCTCGGGGTGGAGCTTCACAGACACTTCCCGGCTGGCGCTGATGTCAATACCACACCCGGCCCTGTAGATGTCGACAAGAGCCGACACATCCACATAGACATCCTGCACAGTACCGACAGCCAGTGCATACACGAAGACCAGATAGGTTCCCGGAATGAGCCCAACTCCAGGCTCGAAAATGACTTCAAGCCGCGTGGCCTCCGGCGTCACGACGATACGGGTGCCGTCAGCAAACTGGAGTGCTGCAGTACCGTCGATGAAAAACTGCTCTGCCGTCTGCCCGTTGAAAATACCGCGAACCCGGACAGCACCCATGCCCGCCGCAGACTCGATACTGGTCGACACGGCTGCGCTTTTATGCGTCCGCACCGTGGCCGGGACAGGGTCGCCCCAGACGCCATCGGCCTGGGCGAACATGAGAGAAAAGTGGTAGTCGCCCTCGATGTCCTCACCGCTCTCACTGGGCATACCATCCACGAGGTAAACACCCTTGAGCGAAGAACTTGCTCCGGGGACGCGGACCGTGGAAATCACAGTCTGACCATCATGGCCCAGGATGTCGAGCTTGCCGGTATCAGGCGAATACGCCAGCGAGAGCCCGGAGGAAATGCGCCCGTCCTTGTCTTCGTACAGGATAGCATCGCCCCGATTCAGGAGGTCATCCATGGACAGGTACACGCCCTTGTCAGAACCGGGATGTACCAGGTTCCCCTCATCCTGAGAGATGACGGGGAGATTGTCCTGGATGTTTTCCTTGGTCAGAATGATTTTTCGGTCGACAGGGTCGATGGTCAACAGATTGGTGTGTCCATTGGACAACATGTCGTTAGGCGTGAGCTTCGCCCCGCCATCACTTCCGACCGTGACCAGGTTATCAGTATCCGCAGAGACCACAGTCTGGGAAACAAACAGCCCGTTGTCGCTACCGAGCTTCAGCTTGTTTCCGTCATCTTTGGAAATGAGCCCATCAGCCGTAGCGGACATATCGGGGACATACATCTTGCCCCCACGCACTTCCAAAGCATTCCCCTTTTCAGAGGAAATACAATCACTGGCATAAACGGCCAGTCCATCAGGGGCGTGTTTCAGCAGATTCGGGGCCCCAGAAGAATCCGCACCATCCAAAGGAATGGCCGATACGTCGACGAACTGCCCATCAGGAAGTTCTGTGAATTGCTTATTCGCCGCGTCGCGAACAATGGGGCGCTTCATAGGTTTCGTCGCCATTGGTGTCTCCTTTACACCCGCAACAAGTCATCATGCATCGGGCACAGTCAGACTGGAAAGGGCATTGCTGTTTATGCTGCTCACGCTGCGCTGGCGTCATCTTTTTACGCAGCTCGTTAATGTCTGCTCCGTCCATCATGTCGATGAATTTATACCCAGATTTCCACCGTATAAGTGCGTCAACAGCTTTCATACCCCCAGCAGAGAGAAAAATCGTGACGCCGAGGTCCGTTTCAGGAGACCGTGTAAGACCGAAAAGAGGTAGGCACAATGTCACGCCTACGGCCACAATCGCCATAAATGCGCTGGAAAACAGGATATTGAAAAAAATGCTGCAAAAATCTCGATGTAGATAGCTGCGCTTCACGCCATGCCAGCCCTGGTACATAGCAATGACGAAGGCGCCTGCAATGAGCGGCCACAACTCAACAAGTAGATTCAAATAGGTACTACTGCGCCCTGTGATGGTGTCAGGAGAAACAGGAGGGATACTCATAAGTTGCGGACCGGACATAGTTTGTTTACCACGACATGGCCATGACTTCGCCGTAGCTGGACCGACGAACCAGACCACCCACGCGCTTGAATTTCACAGCCCGCTCATCTTCGCGCCCGCGCACAATGGCCACATGAATCCACCCTCCAGGGAGATTCTCTGCGATGAGTTCGGTGTAAGGAAGATTCTCTGCGATAAAAGAAAAGATGTCCCGCAAAGGCACCCCTGCAGAAACAGGCTCGATGTCAGCAGCCGCACCAGAACAATGATGGGAGGTTTTGGAAGAGCCGGGAATGGCACGATTCAGTGCGGCACTACGATACCCGGAAGTCACCCGAATAGGACCGAACCGGTCTCGCACAGGCTGCAAGACAGTTCTTGCCAGATACTCCATATTGTCCCAAACATCCGGGTCATCGGGAATATTCTGGATACCCTCACGCACCGCAGTGTCCGAGTGCAGGAGCTCTTCATAGGTGAAATTCGGGGCCCCGGGAATAGGTCCATATCGCATAACGGGCAACCTCCTAGAAAAAAGCGGACGGCGTGCTTTCCAGGGGTATCCTACCGGAAAGACGCACTCGCCCGCTCTTTTGTCTTACTACAACCGGGTGTCCCCGGTGTCAATATTCGTCAGGATGCTTCAGCAACGCTTTGAGCTGTTCGACATCTTCGATAGTCACGGAATCCTTTTTCCAGGTTTCGATGATAGCTTGCACCGCAGGGAGCCCGTAGACGGAAACCAGCTCAAGAATTTGCAACACCAGTTTGATGTCGATAGAGTTACTCATGGCTGACCTCCTTCACATCGACACCGAGGTCGATGGCGGCCTTGAGAAGTTCTTGCAGGTCCTTGGTCATCTTATCGACAAGAGCCTTGAGATTGTCGCGTTCCATGGCACCCGGGGACGAAAGCCCCTCAGAAGCCCGCATATAGGTCAGAAGACCGCTGACCGTCACCTGGTAAGCATCGTAATACACCAAGGCGGCATCCTTGAGTTTCTCCCAGTCACCATCCTGAAGTTTGCCCTGCGAATGCATGTCACTGGCAGCAGTCATCACCGTATCATAGATGATGGCGCTGGTCTCCAGCGTTTTGTACGCCGTGAGCGTGATTTCATCCTGGGCCGCGCAGCCCACCAAACTGGCCGTGAGGGCCACGACAATGAAGAAATAACGGAACATGTAAACCTCCTTTTACACTTTTCCGCGTGTGATGACCAGCGGGCGGCCCTTAATCCATCCTTTGTCGCTAAACGCCGTGAGATGCACCTTAGTCCCATCATCAGTAACCAGGTCATACTGGTACGGCGCATTGCCAGGACTGGAAGCATAATACGCCGTATATTGCTTTCCCTTGTATGTCACACGCATACCGTGACGGCAGTCTTCTTCGGTATGGTGAGCATGGAAGTCGTAGTCATTCTGACGCCACTCCTGTCCAGCAGCAAGGACAGGCGTGGTAACAGTGCCCAAATCGACGAAATATTTGGGAGTGCTGCCGTTACAGTCATTTTTGGCAAGTTCGATATGCATGGAGAGGGATGCCGGTTCCGGCGTCATATCCCCGTAATCACTTGCGACATAAAAAGAATCCATATTTACACCTCCTTACAGTCACCAGACGAAACACCCAACACGCCAGAATTTACTTGCATAAAACGACTATACAAGAAATAATACCGAGTGTCCATAATGGTGAACAAGGAGTCTAAATATGGATAGCCTCATTATGCAAGGGTATAAAAGCGGACTCAAAATCGTCCCCACTATCCCTCGCTATGATAACTCCGGTACAGAAAGCACCGACGCCAATTATTGGCCGGTGCCTATTGATAGTGTATTCAGAACTAATTACGGGTTCAACGTCTACACTGGGAATGGTAAACTCGTAACTACGACCGACACGACCAAACGCTTCATTGTTACCGATTACGGCGGATTCACCCCCAAGAACCCGCAAGAATCCTATAGCGCGCAGGAACTCTATAACCTCGTGCTCGACGCCAGAGGCCTCACCAACGGGAAAAACTATGCCTTATCTATCCTGGACAGCACGACAGGGAAATCGGGGCGCGTCATCCTCACCGCGTCTAACACTGCTGCACGTCTCACCTACGCTCTGACACTCCAACTTGTGGATAGCGAAGGTAACGCACTTTCCAGCAAAGCTATCCCGGTGAACAAGTGCGCGTGGCACATCCTCCCCGATGGCGTACACGGCGGTGTCTTCCCCCTCGAACCCAATATCGTCACTCCGGGCATGACACTGGAGGACCCCAGTAACCTCCCCGCACAGGTCTACCTCAAATATGGTCTGTACGTAGCGCCTTTTATGGGGCGCCTGGATGGTGGTGTTTCGGGGGACGTAGCCATCGGTACTGTCGCTCTCCCCGAAGGGTCCTGGGGCGCGAACAGTAACAAAACAGCGGAAATCTCAATATCGGACGTTGCCCTGGATTTCCCTTTCTGGTGCTTCACCGGGTCCGTAGATGCCCTCAAAGAGTTAGGTATCGGACGCTACCGCGCCACTATTGCGGAAGCATGGGCGTGCAAAATAACTCTCCATCGACATCCAAGCATCGCCAACAACATCAACCAAATCACAATCACCACTGACACACCATGGTATATCGGACTCCAGGGGAATACAGACCCCGCCGAATGCCGCCGTGATAATGGCTCGATAGAACCGTAAACATAAAAGGAGGTAACTACAATGCCTGTAACGCTCGCTGGCAAAGTGGCATTTTTCTCTGGTGAATTTGGCGGCAGCGATGGTCGCCGACCCATCGACGCCAAAACCAAAACCCCCAACGAAGACTACGTCCTCTGTGACGGTATCGAAACCAACGGCATCCCCATCCCCGACCTCCGTGGACTGATGATTGTCTGCACCTCTGACGACCACCCGATGGGGGAGACCGGCGGGTCTGATACGGCCACCTTCACCATGGAAGGTACTGTCGGAGACTGCACCCTCACCATTCAGCAGATGCCATCACATGGGCACGGAATTAATGTTCCGACAGAATATAACGGTGAAGGGACTCGCTATCGTCAATGGGTTAATACCCGGGCCGGAAATACATCTAATACGGGCGGTTCCCAGCCCCATACCCACCCCATCGAAGGCACCGTCTCTGTGAAACGCTCCCTTCCGCCGTACTACGCCCTGGCAGCAGTCATGTACATCGGCGACTAGAACAAAAAGCCCCCGCACGGGCGGGGGCTTCGTTCACAACATGGCGCCTACGAGGCGCTGTATCACATAATGGGTCTGGCGGTCGAAGAGCTCCTTGAGTTTCTCCTCGGACAGACCCTTCCTGCTACCCAGGGCCAGGGTCTCCATGTCCATGAACAGCAGGTGCAAGACCTCGTGGAGAGCCAGGGCCTCCATCCCACCCTCGGCTATGTACTTAGGGATAGAGGTGGCGCACTGGACCAGGACCGACGTTCCTTCCGCCTGCCAGCACACACATGCAGCACTGTCGTCCCCACGCCCGCACTGGATGAAAACCAGCTCCAGGTGGCGGAGACCCAGCTTATCGCACCACAGCCGGAAGTGCCTCGCGAAATCGGAGTACATCTCGGCAGTGACGGGGACATCTTCGTTGATGACATCGAGCGCATCCGCCGGCCCGTCATACCGGCCGAAATCACGGTACCAACCACGGCTACTCATGGCCGCGCTCCTCTCTCCAGGCCCATTCCTTGTCCCGCGTAAGACATTCAGAAAGCGCCAGCAGTGAAACATATACCACAGCAGTCAACACGCCGAACCAGATAGCGAACACGACATAGGTCCAGAATGTCTCACCAGGGAAACAAGACACTGCCTGGTAAGCGGCGTCCACCGTACATGCGAGGCATGCCAAAAACATGACGACATACATGCACAGCGCTCTGATGCGTCCTTTCTCATTCCCGAAGACAAACTCAAGCACTGTGTCCAACGCGCCATCGAGCGCATCCTTGAGCTTCCCCCGCATACCCTACTCCTTACCCCCGAGGAAACCGAGCGGCCTGCCATGCGCCTCAGCCCACCAGGCTTCGTAAATCTTACGCTGCTCAGGTGTAAGGTCGGCTGCACTGAGTTTTTTGACGTACCGGTAAGACGCCGGAGAGAAATCGACGACGACACCCACACCATCGGGGTAATTCCGGGCCCCATCCTCGCAAACGACGTGGAACGGGTATGAATAGTCGCTACCGGAGAAATACTGCGCAATACCAAACCGCCCCCCGTCCCAGCCATCCTCACCAGGGAAGTAGTCAGAACACAGCACAGGAGTCCCGACGGTGAACCACGGCTCGCGCCTGCGAGTCCACCCCTCAGCATCAGCGTCCGAGAACGTCGGCGCGGGAGCGATGGTGCCGATAAGCTCAGCAGTGGTAGCCGTTTTATACGGGACGATTTCCTTATACACTTCCTTGCAGCCGACCAGCAAGTAGCCCTCAGAACCATCAGGTAGCGTCACAGTCCTGGAATAGAACCCGGGCTCCCAGACATCCAGATTGCCGATACGCGCCAGGACCCGGTCAAACGTGTCATATTTCCAGTTCGCGTAGATGCTCACCTTCTTATCCATCCTGATGCTCCTGTTTTTTGAGATACGCTTCCAGCACACGCCTCCCGTCCGCTGTCAGCTCATAGTAGCCCCGATTGTGGCCCCAGTGCCGCTTGAGGTCTCTCCGAATCAGATACCCGATGGAGACCAGCTTGTTCGCGAGGCTGTTCACCTTACAGGAGATACCCTGCCAATACCGGCTCGGGTTCTCCGGGTCCGTCTTGCACTCGAAAACTTCCTGAGCCAGGTCCTTCCCGAAAGCCACCTTCGGAGGGCGTATCTCCGACACGGCTTTGAGGATTCGGTACGAGGTTTCTGTCAGTTCTTCCTGCATAATGCCACTCCTACCTTCTCACATAACAAGAGCGTGTTTTCGTGGATGCGCTCCCCCCACTCCCTATGTACGGCCGATAGTATCCGGCGTAAACATAACGCATCCCCCCCCTCTCTCCCAGGATACAGGGGTCCTGCCCCTTATGCATCCATCTCGAAATGGTCGCAGATTGGCTACACCCACTTTCCGGTAAGACACATAAGCGGGTAGTACGAAACGCGACCTAGTCTACCCCCTGACCTCCACAACAAGCCTGCGACGGCGCATCACCGTCGGTCTCTTCGACGACACGCCCGACCTGCACCACGCGGTGCGCTTCGGCAAGTTTTTCCAAAAGCCTGTCGCGTTCTTCCAGGAGCTTCATCCGTTCTCCGCGATGCATACGATTCTCTGCTATGACGCGCTTTATGAAATCCCCGGCGCTCCGGTCTTTACCCGCCAATAAGGCGGCGATATTATCCTCGAGGCTACACCGGGAAGACTCCAAATCCTGATACCGCTCCAAAAGCTCAGACTTCTCCGATTCAACGCGACAAACCTTAGCCTCGAGCTTTTTCACCTGGGCACTCTTCTCGTTGACTTTGAACCGGAGCGATTCGATTTCAACACGTAAAGTCCCGAAATCCCGCACCGAATCCCCACCCGAAGTGACGAAGTCATCGTCAGAGCTCGATACCGGACCTCCATCGGAAGGCGTGTCTGCGGCAAAAGACGTGCCGACGAGGTGTTGGTTCCCCTCGAGCGGGAGGCATTCCTTATACCGAGCTTGCTCGGTAAGAAAATAGCATCTCCCAGCGTAATCACGGCTCGAAAACGAAAAGACGCCCACTCGCCAGATATTCGACCCGATGACCCCCGGGTTCCCACCACGAACAACGACCAACTGGCCAGGGTAAAAAATCCCCATACTCATCCCAAATCTACCTCCGTGTCTCTTCCAAAAGCCTTTCATACAACGCCTCCGCCGGGTCCTCAGCCGCCGGACAACGCCCCAGCCAGAACTCGGCCCACCGGTCGGACAGTTTGCGCAGCACCTGCCATTCCGGGCCAGAAGAGAACTGCGGGCAGGTGGCGATGGTCCCACACAGGTACGTGTCCAGACCGACGAACAATTCGGCGCACCGATGCTGCAGTGTGTGCGATTCAGACCCCATAACGGCGTCAGCAATGGCGCGCAGATTCGCCATTTTCTTCTCGGCTGCAACAGAATACCTCCTCCGGCGGATACTCGGCCGGCACGCATCTATCGCGGCCCAGGTCTTCTCCCACAAACCGGAGACCGGCTCCAGAACACCAAGCTGGTCCCTGGACCAAAGCAGCGTGGCCGCGAGCATGATGAGGACCATGGTACACCGGACATGCTGCCACGCCGGCGCCGGGAACTCCACAGGACCGATGCTGTACGGCATCGTGGCCACGTACTGAGCCTCGGTGTACCAGAGGGTCCCACAGGTCAAGCAACGCACCCAGGCCCCCTTGCCGGTCTTGCGCACGATTTCCCACTTCCGGTACTCCGGGTCGTGGTTCCGCTCAGTACACTGGCATGCGGGCTGGCGCATGGCTACTCCTCCGCCGGACCGCGCTTAGAGCTGGAGCGCTCGACATACGGCTGGACATGGAACAAGAGCGGAAGGGCCAACATGGGCACGACGAGCCACGGCGAAGCCCCGTCCCACACCAGCAAACCAAGCCAGCCCACGAGGGCCCACAGACCGGTATTCACAATAGCGGCGTACGTGAAAACGCTCATCAGAAATCCAACCTCCCAATCTGCGGTCCCGAAGCGCTGGCCGACAACAAAGCAGAAACGTGAGCCGTTGCTTGCCGCTCCCCATCGTGTAAGCTGTACCCGGGACCCAACGTGATATAAAGGGACCCATCATTGCTGACGATGAAACCAGCGTCAGGAAACTTCTTGCGGATTTTATCCATGAGCGACCCCATATCCGAAGACACCCGGCGAAATCGCTTCAAAGCCCCAGGCACCTCCTCATCCAGCAGTTCTTCGGGAGCGAACCCGTAGTTTCCGATGGGGTCAGGGAACATCTTCTCGATGTCATCAGCGAAGTATATCTTGCCACCCATACTACACCCCCGTCGAGCCGTAGCCGCCCGTGCCCCTGGCCGTAGCCGACAGCTCGCCGGTAGCATCTGTAAAACACACCGGGTAGATGGGCGTATATAAGGCCCCGGCCCTGACGACGGACATGATAGTGTTCCCCGTCACCATGGCGCAGGGGAGGATGATGAGCTGTGCGATACGCTCCCCTACACAATAGGGACGCATCATATCTTTCTTGTCGGGGTAGAGCTGGGTAAGCGCAATCCGCCTGGACACCCGGTACACATCGCGAAACATGACTTTGATGGTCCCCCGGTAATCGCTATCAACGACAGTCACACCGCCGCATTTTTCCAGGCCGGTCATAAAAATACTGGACCTGGCGCAGACGGCCCCAAAATATCCCTGGGGAATCTCTACAGCGAGACCGGTATCGTAAATATACAAATCATCGACCACTTCAAGTTTCGCGGCCGTCAGGTCCCAGCCGGCGGCCCCGGCACTCTTACACTCAGGCAACTTGGCCCCGGGGAGTTCCAGACTGCACCGAACCTGGAAACAGGCCGTCGAAGACAACGCCGGCGTGATAGCGAATTGCTCTTCCAACATATTCTTACCTCCACTTGGATAGTGGGGCCAAGTGGGGGTTTTGTCAACAAAAAAATCCGGCCAGACCGGGGGAGGTCTGGCCGGATAGCCAAGGTGCCTATGCAGCGTCCCGTAGGGAGGGTGTCGCGCGGCATGTAGGCTGGGGGTGCTGAGTTCTGGTGCCCCGCCCCATCAAGCTCAACCGCAGGCGGTATGGGGCGGGGACTTTAAGTTTGGCGTTCCAGGGTGGGCGTCCGGTCACATACCCCAGAAACACATCGGGTGTGCAGTCACCCGACAGCAAACTACACAAAACGTCACGTCGTCTTGCTGTGAACTGACCCTACTTGGAAGACGCTCCGGTGTCAAGAGCTTTCGGGGCCAGGGCCAAAATCTTGTGCATGGCCTGCCGCAGATACTCAGCTTCCCACTCAGCATCGCACAAAGCATGGTGCGCGACGGCGGTATCGGGAACGCTGATGGTGATACCAAGGGACTCCGCCAGGAGCTCCACGGTCCTGAGTGACTGGTTGTTCCGGTAGGTCCACACCTTCCGCAAAAGTTCAGTACCCTCCCGGGCAGAGAAGCCTTCAAGCGCACTGCGCCAGATGACGTTATCGAACTCCGGCCCCTTCCCCCAGAACTGCACCGGGGCGGCCACGCCCCAAACCTCAGCATCGTGCTCCGTGTAATCCAGAATCCAGCGCCCAAAATCATCCACCGCCTGCGTCAAACGCACGGCGTTGTCGTGGAACGCAGCGCCCCTCGCATCGGCACTCGTGCGAGTGGCCCACCATTTCACGGTCCCGTAGTCCATGGTCCGCCCGTACTGGCCGGCACCATGGATAGAGCGGTAGAACCTGCCGATGACCTCGTACTCATCATCGAGGGCCACAGCCCCCACAGCCAGGATGACCGGATTGCTCCGAAGACCTAGCGTCTCCAAGTCAAGGACGATGTGGGACAGCAATCTCCCCTGAGAGATTCCCTCAGTCACGCTCCAGGGGGTTCCACCAATAAGTTTGTTTACGCACTTATCTTCGCTCATAACGTGCCTCCTGCCCGTGACCGTACAGCCAAATAGGGGAGCATGCCAAGTGGTGGTCAGCGCGGCATGTACCCTGCACCTATCTGGACCGTGCCCGGCGTCCCATCCGCTGGCGTCCAGAAAGGCGGCTGGCCCTGCATCGCCCGCAGGAGGGACGACTGGTACGCACGGTCGAAGACCTCCCACTGCAGTGGGTCGTAGCCGTACTGGTACACGTTCGAGAGCGTCTGCATATCCCAAGGGGTGATGCCCTGATACACAGCGGGGTAGAGCGCCCCGACTGGGCCCAGGGAATACTCCGTCATAACAGAACCATCGGGGAGTATCTGGGACGCGAAGCCCGGGCCCTTGTTTGTGCCGTCCGGGCGCTGGCCGTAGCCAAAGTCTGGATATGTTTCCATGTCTGCCTCCTGTGTCAGAATACTACGCGGGTCGGGAGGGTGAAGCAACGGATAAAGCCAAGTGGGGGTGCCGGGGAAAATTTGCAAAAAAATTTCGGCGGCCTCGTGTCTGAGTGTGTGAATAAATAGGGGTATGTTTTCTCCTCGCGCGCCCGGCCCGCGCGTCCAAAGCGCCCGCCCCCGCCCTCGCGGCCTGCCAAGCGGCCCCCGAATCCCCTTTAAGTGCCTGAAATCATTGAACAAAAAAACCACTTGACTTCCGCGTCGCACTAGCACATAAAGGACTTGCGAACGGGAAAGACCGGACGCCACCTCAATGGTGCTTTGACATAGGGCCTTGCAAGAGGCGCTGTTGCTGGCCGTACGGCAAAAGCTGGGAAAAGCCCTAGGGCGCGTTCCTGCGGGAACGCGCAAGGGAAGACCGGAAGACGATGCGGCGCGATGGTAGCAGGATGCGCGAAGGCTCCCCCCGCCGAATGAGATTGCGGGACTGCATAGGGAATCCGAAGGGATGCGGGAAGGTGGTGTGACCATGACAACCACAAGCCGCGCGGAAACGCGCAAAAGGGGTACGAACATGAGCGAGAACACCACCACCACCACCACCACCACCACCATGGCCGCCACTGTTGACCAGAAGACCATGCTCCGCTGGATGCGAGTCCTGTCCCGTAGTGACGCCACGTCGCGCAACTTCGCGCGTCGGCTGGCCATGGCTGCCGCGCGGCAGGCCGTTGAATCCGGCCGCCTCGGGTACGCCAATGCCGTGCACGCTGCCTTTCGGCAGCTCTCCACTACCATCTGGGCTGGAAAGTTTGCACGATTCATGGCGCTGGCCACTGGTGGCCGCGTGCTGGAGCAGGACGCCAGAGGGCGCATGACCATGATGGTTGACTATGACGCAGCCGCTTGCATGCAGACTCCCCCCGATGTCTTCAAGGCCACGGGGGAGCGCTTCGGATGGCGCGAAGACGTCGAAAAGGTCAAGGCAGGCAAGCGCGCCGGCCGGGACTGGCTGCGCGCAGCGCCGGAACTGAACTTTGACGAAGTTCAGGCCGCGCCCAAGCCGGATGGCAAGTCTGATGCTGAAAAACGTCTGGACGCGCTGCGCAAGGCCGTACAATCTGCAGAAAAGCACCGCGAAAAGTGGGTAGGAACGCGCGGAGGCAAGGAACTTGCCGAAGCTATCCGCCTGCTCACAAATGGACTACCGGGCATCTTTGCCCCGTCGAATGACTAACACACCAACACACGCCACCTTTCCGCCTCCCTTCGGATACCCTATGCGCCTGGGATAGGTTAGCGACGGATGTACCTGTCACAGTGCGACGCGTATGGTAGTGCGCGCCGTACTGTGACAGGACAAATATTTGTGCCGTCAAAACGCGCTGTTCTATCTTTTGATTGAGCGGCGTCTTATTCCTACGCCGCGAGGCCTCCGGATTATTTCCTGTATGAGATGCG